>Ga0116157_10005032_pt1 | contig 12224 bp, 10 predicted proteins | sample AD_UKC048_MetaG_FD_89882 | JGI IMG/M metagenome (GOLD analysis project Ga0116157, IMG submission 89882) | Active sludge microbial communities of municipal wastewater-treating anaerobic digesters from USA - AD_UKC048_MetaG | ecosystem: Engineered > Bioreactor > Anaerobic > Digestate | place: USA... | reverse complement strand
CTGGGTGCACAACGCCAAGCCCGCCGTGCTGGTGCGCGACATGGCTCGCTACTACCGCATCGACGCGGCCGAGCGGGTGCGCCGCCAGACCGACTGGAACCGGCCGGTGTGGTGGCCGATGCTGATAGGCGTGGCAGCCCTTGTCGCGGTCGTGGTGCTGGCCGTGCGCAGCTTCCGGCGGCGGGAACGGCTTGATGCCCGGGGAGCGGTACTGTGATGACGCGAGGCCTGCCGTGCTGAGCACCATCGTCCGCCGAATCGCCTATGGCGTGCTGATACTCATCGGCGTCAACCTGGCAACCTTCTTCCTGTTCTTCACCGTCAACACGCCGGACGACATGGCGCGGCTGAATATCGGCGGCAAGCGCGTCACGCAGGAGCAGATCGTCAAGTGGAAGGTCGAGCGCGGCTACGACAAGCCGCTGTACCTGAACCCGGCGCGCGAAGGCGCGGCGCGCTACACCGACACGATCTTCTGGGAGCGCTCGGTGTCGCTGTTCACGCTCCGGTTCGGGCGGGCCGATGCGGAAAGCGCCGGCGACATCGGCCACCAGGTTGCCACGCGCATGGTGGTCAGCCTGCAGCTCGCGCTGCCGCTGTTCATCCTGCAGGTGATCGCGAGCACCGCGTTCGCGCTGCTGCTGGTGATGTTCAGGCAGACACGCTTCGATGCCTGGGGCGTCGTGCTGTGCGTGCTGATGCTGTCGATCTCCAGCTTGTTCTACATCATCGTCGGGCAGTTCCTGTTCTCGCGCGTGCTGCGGCTGGCACCGATCTCGGGCTACGCGCCGGGTCTCGATGCCGTCAAGTTCCTGGTGCTGCCGATCGCGCTGTCGCTGCTTGCCCGGCTGGGCGGCGAGGCCCGGCTGTATCGCGCGATGTTCCTCGAGGAAACCGGCAAGGACTACGTGCGCACCGCGCGAGCGAAGGGACTCGGCGAGCCGCGCGTGCTGTACGCGCACGTGCTGCGCAACGCGCTGATCCCGATCGTCACCAGCGCGGGCAGCTACCTGCCTTATGTCTTCCTGGGCAGCCTGGTGTTCGAGAGCTTCTTCGGGCTGCCGGGTCTGGGCGCGTATGTCATCGACGCGATCAGCAACCAGGATTTCGCTGTCGTGCGCACGATGGTGTTCCTCGGCTCGCTGCTCTACGTGCTGAGCTACATCGTGATCGACATCGCCTACACCTGGATCGATCCGCGGGTGCGATTGACATGATGGTGTCCACACGCTCATGGCACTCGCTGCCCCCGATGGGGAGTGTCAGTGTCTTCGGGCGGCCGGTTGGCCTGAGGATGGAAATCAATTCTTCAACTCCTTGCCTGCTTGATGCGGAGCGCGATCACGCCGACGGTGTGCACTGCTCCGCGAATGTCCCCCGGCGTCGGCCTGAAGGCCGGGCCTCCTCCTTTATTTCGCTGCGCAGCGCACACCGCCGGCGTGATCCGCCAGCACCGTGGCTGATCCACAGATACAAGACACAAGACGCCGTCACCCGTGCCGGGGACGCTGGGTATCTCCCGCAGCGAAATAAAGGAGGAGGCGAAGCCGGGGGACATTCGCGGAGGGAGGTACCCAGCGGCTCAGGCACGCGCGCAAACTTCGCACGCCCATCTCAAGGGTCGTGGGTCGCCCGAAGTGCGGTGGACACACTGACATGAGCACCATGCTGCCGAAGTTCGTTCTGCTGTGGACCGACGCGGTGATGTGGGCGCTGGTTGTCGCGCTGCTCGTCTACGCGCGGGTCGTCTGGCGCAGCCCGAACCTGCGCGCAAGCTGGACGCTGGTGTTCCGCGACGCCGCGGCCTTCGCGTCGGCGATCGTGCTCGGCCTGTGCCTGGTGCTGACGCTGCTGGACAGCATTCACTTCCGGCGCGCCTTGCCGGCAGCGAGCACAGGCTCGCCGACTGCGGCGAAGGCCTACGACACGCGAACGCAATCGGCCCTCGACTCGCTGCTGTCGCGCCAGATCGAGTCGCGCGAAGCCACCTACTCGCGACCACTCGCCTACCAGAGTTTCACGCTCGAATCGCTGACCGTCGACGGGGAGGTGCGCCGCTTGCCGCCACGCCTGCTGCACGGGGGTGCCCATTTGCGTGACCCTCAGCGTCAGTGGGCGGGCGACATCGGTGCTCGCATCGCGGCCGGACTGGCGATCGGTGCCGGTGCGGCGCTGCTGCTGGGCGCGTGGATCGTGCTCGGAGTCGCTCGCCGAAACGGCTGGCCCTGGGGCGAGGCGCTCGGCCGCGTGCTTCGAGACGAGACCGACATCCGCTGGCGCGCCGCGCTGATGATGCTGACGGTCCTGTGCCTGCTCGTCGGGCCTGCCGCGCTGCTGATGAACGACTACCACCTGCTGGGCACCGACCGCACCGGCAACGATGTCCTCTACCAGGCCCTGAAAAGCATACGCACCGCGTTCGTCATCGGCACGCTGGCCACCGTCGCCACGCTGCCTCTGGCCGTCGGTCTGGGCCTGATGGCCGGCTACTTCAAGGGCTGGGTCGACGAGGCGATCCAGTACCTTTACACCGTGCTCTCGTCGGTGCCCAACGTGCTGCTGATCGCCGCCTGCGTGCTGATGGTGCAGGTCTTTCTCGACCAGCACCCCGAGATGTTCGAGACCGGTGCCGAGCGGGCCGACCTGAAGCTGTTCCTGCTGTGCGCGATCCTCGGGGTGACCGGATGGGCGGGTCTGTGCCGGCTGCTGCGTGCCGAGGCACTGAAGCTGCGCGAACTCGAATACGTGCAGGCTGCCACGGCGTTCGGTGTCGGCCCGTGGCGGATCATGGCGCGGCACCTGCTGCCCAACGTGATGCACCTGGTCCTGATCACGACAGTGCTCGATTTCTCGGGGCTCATCCTCTACGAGGCCGTGCTGTCCTACGTCGGAGTCGGCGTCGACCCGTCGATGAACAGCTTCGGCGGGATGATCAACCTGGCTCGCAGCGAGATGAGCCGCGACCCACTGGTGTGGTGGTCGTTCGCCGCCGCGTTCGGCTTCATGGTGACGGTGGTGCTGGCGGCCAATTTCTTCGCCGACGGCGTGCGCGACGCGTTCGATCCGCGGGCTCGGGTGTATCGCGCCAGGCGTGCCCCGGCGACCGGCAAGGCGGGCTGACACGCGATGCTGAACATCACCGACCTTCAGGTGGCGATCGATGTCGACGCGGGCATGATCCGGGCGATCGACGGCCTGTCGCTGTGCATCGAGCGCGGCGAGACCTTTGCGCTGGTTGGTGAGTCGGGATGCGGCAAGAGCGTCACAGCGCTGGCACTGATGCGCCTGCTGCCCGACAACGCACGCGTCACCGAGGGTCGGGTCGAGATCGACGGCCAGGAAGCGCTGTCGCTGCCCGAGTCGGCCATGCGCCGGCTGCGCGGCGGCAAGGTGGGCATGATCTTCCAGGAACCGGCGACCAGCCTGAATCCCGTGATGCGCATCGGCGACCAGATCGTCGAGGCGATCGAGACCCACACCGCGTTGCGCGGTGCGGTGGCACGCGCGAAGGCCATCGAGTGGCTGGGCCGCGTCGGCATCCCCGAGCCCGAACGGCGTATCGACGACTACCCGTTCCGCATGAGCGGTGGCCAGAAGCAGCGCGTGATGATCGCGATCGCGCTGGCCGCCGAACCGTCGTTCCTGGTCGCCGACGAGCCGACCACCGCGCTCGACGTCGCGATCCAGGCCCAGATCCTTGCGTTGCTGAAGCAGTTGCGGCGGGAGCAGGGCATGGGGATGCTGCTGATCACGCACGACCTCGCCGTGGTGTCGGGCATGGCCCAGCGGGTGGCGCTGATGTACGCGGGGCAGATCGTCGAAGTGGCCGCCGCGGCGGAATTCTTCGGCGATCCCAAGCATCCGTATGCGCGCCTGCTGCTGCAGTCGCTGCCCGGTGCCCACAAGCGCGGCGAGGTGCTCGCGGCGATCACCGGCACGGTGCCTGCGCTGTCGCAGCCTTTCACCGGCTGCCGATTCGCGCCCCGCTGCGATCGGGTGTTCGATCGTTGTCGCGCCGAGGTGCCCGTGCTGCTGCGGCCGGCCGGTGCCTTGCCGTCGCTGGCCCCGCCCGCTGCGCTGCCTCCGCGCGAAGTGCGCTGCTGGCTGCATGTCGTGCCCGGCTCGGCCGAGGCCGCAGAGGATGACGGCCCGACGAGCCGGTCCGCCGCGGTGGCGACGCCGGTCGTCGCAGCGTCTGCCCCCGGATGGTTGCTCGACGTGCAGGATCTGTCGGTCCGGTTCCCGGTCCGCACCGGTATCTTGCAGCGTGTCAGCTCGCATGCGGTGGCGGTGTCGAACGTGTCGCTGCAGATTCGACATGGAGAGACCTTCGCGCTGGTCGGCGAGTCGGGCTGCGGCAAGACCACGCTGGGCAAGGCGATCGTGCAACTGCTTCGCGGTCAGGCGGTGATCGAGGGCAGGGCGCTGCTCGACGGGCAGGACCTGTTCGGGCTGCACGGCGATGCGTTGCGACAGGCCCGCCGTTCGGTGCAAATGATCTTCCAGGACCCCTATGCCTCCCTGAATCCCCGGATGCGCGTGCTCGACGTGCTGGAGGAGGGCTTGCTCAGCCTGCGTCCGGAACTCGACGCGTCGGCGCGTCGGCAACTGCTCGAGACCCTGGTCGATCGGGTCGGTCTGCGGCGCGAGGCCTTGCAGCGCTATCCGCACGAGTTCTCCGGCGGCCAGCGCCAGCGCATCGCGATCGCGCGCGCGCTGGCGGTCGAACCCCGACTGATCGTCTGCGACGAGCCGACCTCGGCGCTCGACGTGTCGGTGCAGGCGCAGATCCTCAACCTGCTGCTCGAATTGCAGCGCGAACTCGGGCTGTCCTATCTCTTCATCACGCACCATCTGGGCGTGGTCGAGTACATCGCCGACCACGTGGCGGTGATGTACCGAGGGCGCATCGAGGAGTCGGGGCCTGCCGCCTCGTTGCTGGCCGCTCCGCGCGAGGAGTACACCCGCCGCCTGCTGGCCGCGGTGCCGCGCCTGGTCAGGGCATGACGCCTTGGTGCCTGAGTCGCGCGTGGCAGACCTCCGTTCGGCACGGTCGCGGAATCGGCGAAACTCGATGCCGCGAACAGGAGACAAGATGAGGACCGACCTCCAGACCAGGCGCCGCAGAGCCTGGCCAGCCACACTGGCGTTGTCATGCTTGTGTGTGCTTGAACCGGTGATGGGACAGCAGGCGCTCGATCGTGTCGAGATCACGGGATCGTCGATACGCCGCATCGATGCCGAGTCGGCGCTGCCTGTCCAGGTGATCAAGCGCGAGACGATCGAACGCAGCGGCTACACGTCGACCGTCGATCTCTTCAGGAACCTGCCGGCGGTCATGGGCTCGACGGTCGAATCCGCCACCGTGGGCGGTGAAACCTACGGGTTCGCCGGGGTGTCGATCCACAACCTGGGCGAGAACCGCACGCTGGTGCTGCTGAACGGGAGGAGGCTCGCGTCCTTCGGTGGCCAGACGCTGACGGGCGCGTCGAACGCCATCGACCTGAACAGCATCCCGATCTCGGCGATCGAGCGCATCGAGGTGCTGGCGGACGGTGCCTCGGCACTGTATGGCTCGGATGCCATTGCCGGGGTCGTCAACTTCATCACCCGGCGCGGCGGCACCGACGGCGTCGGCACGGTGGGCGTCTCGTATCCGCGCGGCGGGGCACGCGAGACCAACATCAGCGTGTCGAAGGGCTTCGGAGACCTCGAGACCGATGGCTACAACCTGATGTTCTCGGCCAGTTCCGACCGGCGCACGCAACTGGCCGCGTCCGAGCGCAAGTTCGCACGCACCGGCGAGATCTTCTTCAGGCAGGGCGGTCAGAAGTACCGCTTCCAGGCATCGTCGATCCTCGGCATCCCGGCGAATGTCTTCGATTACGACTTCAATGCCTACAGCCCCTACCTGCAGGCGAACGGCAAGTGCCCGGCCCGGCACTTCGTCTCGGGTAGCGCCTGTGCCTACGACTTCAGCAGCGACCTCGAGATCTACCCCGACCGCGAACGGCAGAGCCTGGTCGCTTCCTTCGACCGCGCGCTGGCCGGCGACCACCGCCTGTTCGGCGACGTCGTGTTCGCGCGCAGCCGCTCCCGGGGCACCGTTTCGTACAACCCGAGCCTGCTGACCATCTCGCCGGACTCGCCTTACTTCGATCAGGCCGTGGCGGCTGGCGGCTACAACAACACCGATCCCGGCCAGGGCGATCTCGGCGTGCTGGCCGGCTACCGGTTCACCGACCTGGGGCGCCGGGTCACCGACGACCGCTCCGAGGCCTTCCACGCGGTGGTGGGTGTCGCGGGGACGCTGGGCACCTGGGACTACAACGTCGCCTACACGCATTCGCAGAGCACGGTGCGGGGCAGCCTGGACGATGGCTATGGCTACAACAGCCGGGTGTTGCAGGCGTTGAACACGGTGGTCAATCCGTTCGCGTTGCCGGGGCAGCAGAGCGCCGAGGCGCGCCAGGCGATCGCCGACGCGAAGTACACCGGCTACTGGAACGGCGGCCGCTCGACGCTCGACGGACTGGAAGCCCGGGGCAGCACCGAACTCCTTGCGCTGCCCGCGGGTGCGATGCAGCTGGGTGCCGGCGTCAGCGCGTTCCACGAGCGCATCAGCACGCGGCCCAGCGCGCTGGCACAGGCCGAGGGCGGCGAAGTCCGCTTCGGTGACGATGCGGCCGAGGTGCCCTCGCGTGGCTCGCGCAACGTGCTGGGCGCGTTCGCCGAACTGGTGGCGCCGGTGGCCAGGGACGTGGAACTGACCGCATCGGTGCGGCACGACCATTACTCGGACTTCGGCAACACCACCAATGCCAAGCTGTCCGGTCGCTGGCAGCCGCTGCCCGGCCTGCTGATCCGCGGCTCGGTCGGCATGGGCTACAAGGCCCCGTCGATCCTGCAGGTGAAGGCATCGCGCCAGAAGTACGGACTCAGCGGCGGCGGCCTGGACTGCGGTCTGCCCGACGCCCGTGGCGTGACGCTCAACGACATCGCAGCGTCGCTGGGGTCGGACGTGAGCTGCGTCGATGGGGTGCAGGCCGACGTGATCGCGCAGGGCAATCACGACCTGAAGCCCGAGCGGTCGAGGCAGGCTTCGCTGGGCTTCCGCATCGAGCCGGTGTCGACCCTGTCCTTCGGTGCCGACTTCTGGACGGTGGGCATCAAGGACACGATCGGCCAGCTCAGCGAGGGAGCGATCTTCAGCGACTACTCGCTGTACCGCGACAGCTTCACCAGCTCGGTCAGTGCGGCCACCGGGCGCAAGCAGCTGGCGCTGTTCGCGCCCAACCTGAACCAGGGCAAGAGCTACACCTCGGGCATCGATTTCGACCTGGTCGGCCGCATGAAGCTTCCTGCCGGCGTCGGGCTGACCTCGCAGCTCACCGCCACCTACATGCTGCGCGACCAGTACCAGTCGCTCGAAGGGGGCGACTACGCCAGCAGCCTCGGGCGACTGGGCGAGAACGGCGCGGTCACCTTCCGCTGGCAGGCACGCTGGGTCAACTCGTTCGTCGTCGGTCCGGCCACGCACACGCTGGCGCTCAACTACAAGTCGGGCTACCGCGACCAGGACTTCGCGGCCACCGGGCAGGTCGATGTCAACGTGGTCAACGCCGATGGCTCGATCGGCGAGCGTGTCGATTCGCTCAAGCGCCGGGTGTCCGATCACCTGACGGTCGACTGGCAGACACACTGGCGGATGTCGAATCTGATGACCCTGAACTTCGGCGTCATCAACGTGTTCGACAAGGATCCGCCGCTTTCGATGACCGTCGGCGGCTTCAACCAGGGATTCCAGATCGGCTACGACGATCGCTATTACGATCCCCGCGGGCGCACGCTCTACGCCAACCTCTCCTATCGGTTCTGATCTTTCATGGATTTCTCGAAGCGGCAAGACGATCCTCGCCGCCATCTGCTGGGTCTGTCCGTCGTCGTGGCGCTGCACGTGCTGATCGTCTACGCGCTGGTGAATGGCCTGGCGAGGAAGGTGGTCGATGTGGTGCGCGCGCCGATCGAGACCCGGCTGATCGAGGAGATCATCAAGCCGCCGCCTCCTCCGCCCGAGCCACCGCCACCGCCGCCACCCGAGCGCGTCGTGCCACCTCCGCCGAAAGTGGCCCCGCCGCCGCCGCCGTTCGTTCCGCCGCCCGAGGTCACCGTGACCGCACCGCCGCCCGTGGCGCCGACGATCACCGCGGTCACGCCGACTCCGCCCCCGGCGCCGGTCGAGATCACGCCGACGCCGCCGGTGGTCGAGCCGGAACCTGCGCCACCTGCCAAGCCAGCGCAGCCTGTCGCCGCCGGCATCGTGTGCACCCGCATGCCTGCGCCAGTTGCACCCAGCGTCGCCTACGAGGTCAAGGGCAGCCTGTTCGTGATCGGCACGCTCAGGAACGGGCGCGTCGTTCAGGTGGACGTCGAGCGCAACACGCTCAAGGGCGTGAACGACCGACGCACGCAGCGGGCGTTCGTCAGCGCCGTCGAGACGGCCATGAAGGACGGCTACGTGTGCGCTGGCGACGGCGTGCAGATCCGCCAGGAATTCTTCTTCGACATCCGTTGACGGCCGCCGCCGTCGCCTCATTCTTGAACCGCTTCCAGCACTGATTTTCCGGAGATCCCCATGACGATGTTCAACACTCTTGTGCGCCGGCTCGAACGAGCGTCAGGGTCGCGGTGCCTGACGTGGTTGTTCGCATGCGTGCTGCTGGCTGCGCCGGTCTGCCTGTGGCAGCCGGCATGGGCGCAGGACGTGGCAGCTTCTGCCGCGGCGGCGCAGGCTGCTGCGCCCGGTCTGGCGTCGGCGGTGGTCGAGCAGCAGGTGGTCGACAACCCCTACGGATTGGGTGCGCTGTGGGCCCAGGGCGACTTCGTCTCGAAGGGCACGCTCGTCATCCTGGTGCTGATGAGCATGGCCAGCTGGTACATCCTGGTGACCAAGCTGTATGCGAGCTTCCAGATCGCGGCCGATGCCCGTCTGGCGCGCAACGAATTCTTCAAGGCGTCCAGCCTGCAGTCCGGCGCGCAGCTGCTGAAGGACGGCAGCCCGTTCCGCTACATCGCCCAGAACGGCATCGACGCGGATGAGCGCCACGAAGGCTCGCTGACCGCGAACATCGACCGCAACACCTGGGTCACGATGAGCGTGCAGCGCAGCATCGACGAGGTGCAGTCGCGGCTGCAGGACGGTCTGGCGGTGCTGGCCACCGTGGGTTCGACCGCGCCGTTCATCGGCCTGTTCGGCACCGTCTGGGGCATCTATCACGCGCTCACCGCCATCGGGATCGCTGGGCAGGCCAGCATCGACAAGGTGGCTGGCCCGGTCGGCGAGGCGCTGATCATGACGGCGATCGGCCTGGCGGTCGCGGTGCCGGCGGTGCTCGGCTACAACTGGCTGGTGCGGCGCAACAAGATCACGATGGATGCGGTGCGCGGCTTCGGGGCCGACCTGCATGGCATCCTGATGGGCGCCAAGGGCGTCCGCTGACACGCTCCGGGCCACGCGCCATGTCCTTCCATCTCCGCCCGGCCAATGACGACGACGAGGTCGTCGCCAGCATCAACACCACACCACTGGTGGACGTGATGCTGGTGCTGCTGATCATCTTCCTGATCACCATCCCCGTCGTCACGCAGACGGTGCCGATGTCGTTGCCCAAGGAGGTCAACCGGGCGCGGCAGACCAAGCCGGAGAACATCGAGATCTCGGTCGATCGTGCCGGCGCCGTCTACTGGAACGCCCAGCCGGTGGCCGATCACGCCGCGCTGGTCGCGCGGCTCAAGGACATCGGCGTGAAGAACCCGCAGCCCGAAGTCCACATCCGCGGCGACGAGAAATCACGCTACGCCGCCGTGGGTCGCGTGCTGTATGCCTGCCAGCGCGCCGGCATCCTGAAGATCAGCTTCGTCACCGAGCCGCCGCCCAAGGGCTGAGCCCGCGCAGAAGGAACCTTTCATGGCGATGAACATCGGCTCCGGCCGCAGCGACGAACCCGAAGTGATGATGGACATCAACACCACGCCGCTGATCGACGTGATGCTGGTGCTGATCATCATGCTGATCATCACGATCCCGGTGCAGCTGCACTCGGTCAACCTGAACATGCCGCATGGCAATCCGCCGCCACCCGTCCGGCCGCCTGTGGTCGTCACCATCGACATCGATGTCGGCGGATTGGTGCTGTGGAACGGCGAGCCACTGGCCGACCGCCAGGCGCTCGAGGCGCGGCTGAAGCTCGCCGCCGCCCAGCCCGATCAGCCCGAAGTCCACCTGCGCCCCAACAAGGCGGTCGACTACGGCGTGGTGGCGATGGTGCTGGCCAGCGCACAGCGCCTGGGCGTGACCAAGCTGGGCATGGTCGGCAACGAGCAGTTCGCGCCCTGAAAAAGCCGATGCCCGCCGATCGCACGAGGCGACCGGCGGGCATCGGTGGTGGATCAGGGAGTGGTCAGGCCTGGGTCAGGACAGCGCCTGCAGGGCGCGCGCCATGATCTCGTCGACGCTGCCGGTGCCGCTGATCTTGCGGTACTTCGGTGCCACCGGATCGCCCGAGGCCGACCAGTCGGAGTAGTAGGACACCAGCGGGCGAGTCTGCTTCTGGTAGACGTCGAGACGCTTCTTGACCGTTTCTTCCTTGTCGTCATCGCGCTGGATCAGCGGCTCGCCGGTGACGTCGTCGATGCCCTCGACCTTGGGCGGGTTGAACTTGACGTGGTACGTGCGGCCCGAGGCCAGATGGGCCCGGCGGCCGCTCATGCGTTCGACGATGGCCTCGTCGGGCACATCGATCTCGAGCACGATGTCGAGGTTGACGCCTGCCGCCTTCATCGCATCGGCCTGCACGATGGTGCGCGGGAAGCCGTCGAACAGGAATCCGTTGGCGCAATCGGGCTGGGCCAGGCGCTCCTTGACGAGGCCGATGATGATGTCGTCACCGACCAGGCCGCCCGAATCCATGACCTTCTTGGCGGCAATGCCCAGGGGGGTGCCCGCCTTGACGGCAGCGCGCAGCATGTCGCCGGTCGAGATCTGGGGGATGCCGAACTTCTTGCAGATGAAGGTGGCCTGCGTTCCCTTGCCCGCACCGGGCGCGCCCAACAAAATCAGTCTCATGGGTGTCCTTGTTATCTGGTCGATTGAATCGCGATGCTCCGACATGCATTCGGGCCGGACCGGGTAGTCTAAAACCGAACCGGACGTTTCGCCCCTGCGGGTTTCACGCCATCAGTTCGCGCACCCGTTGCAGGTCTTCGGGTGTGTCGACTCCGATTCCGGCGGGCTGCTCGCTCACGTGCACCGCGATGCGCTCGCCATGCCACAGAACGCGCAACTGCTCGAGCGACTCGACCGTCTCCAGCGGGCTCACGGGCAGGCTCGGGAAACGCCTCAGGAATGCCGCCCTGTAGGCATAGATGCCGATGTGCCGCAGCGGCGCGAGCGGGCCGATGGCGGGTGCGCCCGCGGTGCTGCCGTCGCGCCACCACGGAATCGGCGCGCGCGAGAAATAGAGCGCGCGGCCGGCCCGGTCGCAGACCACCTTGACGATGTTCGGGTTCGCCAGCTCGCCGGATTGCGTCAGCGCGTGTGCGGCCGTGCTCATGACGCAGTCCGGCGCTGCCGTCAGCGCGGCGGCACAGGACTCGATCAGGGCCGGATCGATCAGGGGTTCGTCGCCCTGCACGTTCACCACCACCGCTTCGCCATCGAGCCCCAGCAGGATGCAGGCCTCGGCCAGCCGGTCGCTGCCGTTGACATGGTCGCTGCGCGTCAGGATCGCGGTGACGCCGTGGGCCTCGCAGGCGGCGACGATCTCGGCGTCGTCGGCTGCCACGACGACCCGTGCCGCTGACGACAGCGCGGCCTGCCGTGCGACGCGCACCACCATCGGCAAGCCGGCTATGTCGGCGAGCGGCTTGCGCGGCAATCGCGTCGAGGCCAGTCGCGCCGGGATCAGCACCGAAAAGCTCATTGCGGGGAGGCGGATCCGGTGGCGGGTGGCATCGGGAAGATCGGTGCAGGCGGCGGTTCGTTGCCGATGGTGCGGGCTTCGCTTTCCAGCATCACCGGGATGCCGTCGCGCACCGGGTAGGCCAGCTTGTCGGCATGGCAAACCAGTTCCTGGCGCTCCTGATGCGGCGGGCGCCAGTGCTCCAGCGGGCCCTTGCAGATCGGGCACACCAGCAGGTCGAGCAGTCGGGTCTCCATCGGGTGT
>Ga0116157_10005031_pt1 | contig 12225 bp, 10 predicted proteins | sample AD_UKC048_MetaG_FD_89882 | JGI IMG/M metagenome (GOLD analysis project Ga0116157, IMG submission 89882) | Active sludge microbial communities of municipal wastewater-treating anaerobic digesters from USA - AD_UKC048_MetaG | ecosystem: Engineered > Bioreactor > Anaerobic > Digestate | place: USA... | reverse complement strand
CTTTTTATTTTTACTGCAGGGGCCTGAGGCTGCAGATCAGAAGGTCCGCTCGGCGATGGCACCGATAAAGGCCTCGAGATCGCGGGCGGCGGGATTTTGCGGCAGCACTTTCAGATTTGAACGTGCTTTTTCCAGGCAGCGGGAAATTTCTGCGCGGGCCGCTGCGAGGGTGCCAATCTCCTCAAAGAGGGCGATGATGGCGGTGAGCCGTTCTTTTTCGATGGGCCTGCGCTCGGTCAGCGCCGCCAGGGTCATCAGCTGGGCGGGAGAGGCGGTGTGCCGCGCGTGGGCAATCAGAAAGCTTTTTTTACCTTCCTCCAGATCACTGGCCACATCCTTGCCGATGGTTTTTTCCTCTCCGAGCAGATCGAGCAGATCGTCCTGCAGCTGAAACGCCCGACCCACCTGAGCGCCGTAGCAGGCGAGCGCTGCGCTCGTCTGCTCTTCCCCGCCCCCGAGCATGGCGCCCGCCTGGCAGGCCAGCTCGAAAAGCCGGCCGGTTTTTTTTTCGATCATCTCATAATACTGCGCCAAAGAGACTTCCACACGCGTTTCGAACTCCTTGTCCAGCGCCTGCCCTTCACAGATATCGAGGATGGCGCTGCTGAAAGTGCGCAGGATGGCGGGCAGGTGGCGGCTATCCACCCGCGCCAGCAGGGCATAGCCCAGGACCAGGAGGGCGTCTCCGGCGAGGATGGCGACATTTTCGTCCCAGCGGTGGTGGACGGTTGGCCGGCCGCGGCGAAGTTCATCATGGTCCATGATGTCATCATGGACCAGGGTGAAGTTGTGGATCACCTCGATGGCGAGGGCACCATCCAGGGCCTGCTCCGGGTCTCCGCCGACGGCCTCGCAGGAAAGCAGCAGCAGACAGGGCCGGAGCTGCTTGCCCGGCTGGGAGAGGGCATAGCGCATGGGGTCGTAAAGCGAGACGGGCTCGCCTTTGCGGATAACCTCTTCGAGCCGCCCCTGAATGAGCTTTTTATATCCGGCCAATCTGGCTTCGAGTTGCGGATTCACGTGTCTGCCCTGTGTGGAACTTTTTTTAAGGTACGATGGGATAGATTGAGAAGCAAGTGAAAAGTAAAAGCTCCAGAGATCTGGAGCTTTTCTACGATCACTATAACAGTGCGGCGAAGCGGTGGTATTGGTCAGGGCAGTCCGATGGTCCCCTCGCGGATGGCATCGGCAAAGTCGGCCTGACCGATCTCGGCGTTGGTAAAATTGGCGTTGGTCAGATCGGCCCCCGCCAGGGTGGCGCCGGTCAGGTCGGCCCGCTCGATATGGACATTCTGGAGATTGGCGCGGCGCAGGGTGGCGTGGCGCAGATTGGCCCGCTTCATGCGGGCACGGCTCAGATCGGCATCGGTGAGGTCGGCCTTTTCAAGGCTGGAACCGAAGAGCGAGGTGTGAATAAGTGTCGCCTTGACCAGGACGGCCTGGTCGAGATTACTGTCCTGAAGATTGGCCTCGGAGAGGAGCGCCCCGCTTAGATTGGCCTTGTGCAGGTTGGCTCCGAAGAGAAAGGCGTTTTCGAGGTTGCTGCCGGAGAGGTTGGCCCCCTCGAGGTTGCAGTTTTGTAGGTGGGCTTCCCGCAGGTCTAATCCTGAGAGATCGACCCCCTTGAGGGATTCATAGGAGAGGTCGACTTCGGTCATGTTGATGCCCGCCAACGATTGGCCGCTGCGGATCTTGTCCAAGACTTCTTCCCGGCTCAACTGGATCATACGGCCTCCTTCAGTTAAAGCTATTAATGGCCTCCGTCACCGCATCATACTGCTGAAAAACGGTATCCAGGCGTGCGATTTCCATCGGGCGGCGCAGCCGCTCCGAGATGCTTGCGAGGCGGAGATCGCCGCTGCTGCTGCGCAGGCTGATCAGGGCGCGGATGAGCATGCCCAGACCCGAGCTGTTCATCCAGCGCACGCGGCTGAGATCGGCGACGACCTGAACCTGCTCCCGTTCAATGGCTGCGAGTATCTCTTTCTGAAAGGCTTCTGCCTCGGGTCCGCCCATCAGATCACCCTCGAGGGCAAAGATCAGCACGCCCGATTCCACTTTTTTTTCAATCTCCATACGGCCTCCTCTTCCCGGTTGCGGGGACTATTCGTAACGCAATGCTGTGATGGGATCCATTCTTGCCGCTTTCAAGGCCGGGTAGACCCCGAAAACGAGACCGACAAAAGAGCAGAAAATCAATCCGAGAAAGACCGTCCAGACCGGCACGGCGGCGGGGATGGGGGTGAGGGCATCGACCAGTTTGCCGATGCCAAGTCCCAGCATGATGCCGATGAGGCCGCCCAACTCACTGAGGACGATCGCTTCGATGAGAAATTGCCAAAGGATGTCGGAGCGTTTGGCCCCGACCGACTTGCGAATGCCGATTTCACGCGTTCGTTCGGTTACCGAAACCAGCATGATGTTCATGATGCCGACTCCCGCAACCAGCAGCGAGATCGAGGCAATGGCAATGGCGACGATGCGGACATATTTGGTAATGTTGTCGAAGAACCCGGTGATGGTTTCATTTGAATAGATTTCAAAATCATTTTCAATCCCGGGTTTGACCTTGCGCTGCGTCCTCATCACACCGATGGTCTGCTCTGTGGCGGTTTCAACCAGGGCGGGTGTGGCGGCCTGGACGGTGATGTTGATCGAGCGCTCCTTGCCGTACAACCTCGTGAACTGGAAAAAGGGGATCGCTATTCTGTTGTCCTGGCTCTGGCCGAAAGCGCTGCCCTTCTTTTCAAAGATGCCGACTACCTCGAATCTCCGTCCCATGAGTTTGATGTCCTTGCCGAGCGGATCTTCGAAAGGAAAGAGTTTGTCGACGACATCTGCGCCAATGACCGTAACCGCGACGTTGAGGTCGACATCCTCGGCGGTGATAAAGCGGCCTTCAGCGATCTCGAGCCCGTTGTTCTCGAGAAATTCCGGCGTCACTCCGGCGAGTTGGATGTTGGGCAGGGTCTTGCGATCTTTGTAGCGGAGTTCCGCCCCCCAGTTCCAGACCTCGGCGCCGACAGCTTTGGCTGCAGTCACCCGTTCGCGTACCGCAAGTGCGTCCGCATAGGTGATGTCCTTGCGGTTGCGGTATTTATCATGGTCATGCGGCCCCATGTTGATCGCCGGAAATTTCTGCACCTGGAAGACACTGCTGCCGAGAGAGCTGACCTGCTCGTTGATGCTCTTGCGCAGCCCGGTGATCAGGGATTGCATGGCGATGATGGTCATGACCCCGATGATGATGCCCAGCAGGGTCAGCAGCGAACGCATCTTGTTGCTGCGAAAAGCGGAGAGGGCGAGGTGAAATGTATCGGTTAATACCATCGTTCAGCCTGCATATAAAGAGTCATTCATAACGCAAGGCCTCGATGGGATTGAGCCGGGCCGCCTTGCTGGCCGGATAGATCCCGAAAAAGAGGCCGATGGTGACCACAAAGACCAAACCGAGAAAAGCGACCCACCAGGTGATGGCCGCGGGCAAGGGGGTTGTAGCGGCGACAAGTTTGGCAATGCCCACCGCCATCAGGATGCCGATGAGGACGCCAATCGAGCAGATCATCATCGATTCGACCAGGAACTGCCAGAGAATGTCCGAATTGCGCGCGCCCAGGGCCTTGCGTACCCCGATCTCACGCGTCCGCTCCGTCACGGAGACCAGGAGGATATTCATGATGCCGATGCCGCCGACGATCAGGGAGATGGCCCCGACGCCGATGGCCACCGCCCAGAGGGTGCCGGTGAGCTGATTGTAGGTATCCAGGAGCAGACTTTGTTTGTTGATGGCGAAATTGCTCTCCTTCTCCGGAGTCAGTTTGCGGATACGGCGCATGATGCCGGTGAGTTCGTCTTCGGTCTCCTCAATCAGCTGCGGAGATTTGGCTTTGACCTCAATGGTGACCCAGCGGCGCTGCGCCCCGAAGGCGGACTGGAAGGTGCCGATCGGGATGATGGCCAGGATGTCCTGGTTGAATCCCATAAAAGAGCCCTTCTTGCCGAGTACACCGATGACGCGGAACTTACGGCCGCCGATGGTGACGCGCTTGCCGAGGGGATCGGATTGACCGAAGAGCAGCTCGGCCACTTCACTGCCGAGCACCGCGACGGGCCGGTTGCTGGCGACATCGTTAGCGCTGAAGAAACGGCCGATCTCTGGATCGGCATTGGCGGTGGTCAGGTACTCAGCGGTGGTGCCGGTGATGCTGACACGCTCGACCGTTTTCTCGCGGTGCTTGATGGTGCGGCTGGTTTCGACCGTCGGAGCCACAGCCGAGACCGTGCGGGAGAGCTCTTTCACCCTATCGGCCTCGTCCACGGTGATATTGGGCCGGTTGCGGTACTTGAACCAGTCGTCGCCCTGCATGGTCCAGGGAAATTTCTGGATATAGACCGTGTCGGTGCCGAGGGCGGAGATCTCGCTGGAAAAGGCCTGATTCAGGCCCTGGATCAGGGCGACGATGGTGATCACCGTGGTGACGCCGATGACAATGCCCAGGGTGGTCAGTATTGAACGCATCTTGTAGGCGCGCAAGGCGTCATAGGCGATGCGGATGCCCTCCCACATGTAAATCAGAATTCGCATAGGGCGCCCTTATCAATGGACCGATTCATCGCGCTCGACCATACCGTCGCGCAGGCGGATGATGCGATTGGAGTGTTCAGCGATATACTCCTCATGAGTGACCAGAATGATGGTGTTACCCTGTTCATGCAGGCCTTCAAAGATCTCCATGATCTCGTCGCCGGTGCGGCTGTCGAGATTGCCCGTCGGCTCGTCGGCCAGGATGATCGATGGACGATTGACCAGAGCGCGGGCGATGGCAACACGCTGGCGCTGACCGCCCGAGAGCTCGTTGGGCTTGTGGTGCATGCGATCGGCCAGGCCGACCTTCTCCAGGGCCTCCTCCGCCATCTTGCGGCGCCCGGCTGCCGGGGTGCCGTTGTAGATCATCGGCAGCTCGACATTGTGCAGTGCGGAGGCGCGCGGCAGCAGGTTGAAGGTCTGGAAGACAAAACCGATCTCGCGGTTGCGGATCTCGGCGAGCTGGTCATCATCCATGGTGCTCACATTGTGCTGATTGAGCAAATAGTCCCCGCTCGAAGGCGTATCGAGGCAGCCGATGATGTTCATCAGGGTCGATTTGCCCGAGCCCGAGGGCCCCATGATGGCGATATATTCATTCTTTTCGACATTGAGATTGATGCCGCGCAGTGCGGGGACCTGCACAGTGCCGATCTCGTAAATTTTTTCAATCTTTTCAAGCTTGATTAACATGCAGGGTTCCTCACTTGTTCTTGTCGTCAGTCTCTTTGCCCGCTGCCTTTTTCTCCTTCACCTGGCTGCCATCCTTGAGCAGCCTGGAGATGGCCTTGTAGCTTCCGGTTACGATCTTCTGGCCTTCGCTCAGCCCCGAGATGATCTCGATGTTGTTGTCATCGCTGATGCCGGTCTTGACCGGCACCGCTTTTACCGTGCCGCTGTTGACGACGAAAACCACCTCAGTCATCTCGTCCTTCTCGTCTTCCTTCTTCTCGCCCGACTCGGTGGGCGGATTCCCGGATTTACGCTTCCCTCCCACATTCCTGAGCGAATCGGCCTTGAGGTCGCGGGCAGTGACTGCCTGGATGGGTACGTTGAGAACCTGGGGGCGGGTCTCGGTGAGGATATCCACAGTGGCGGACATGCCGGGGCGCAGCAAGTCGACGTTGGAGGTGATGCCGATCTTGACGTCGAAATTGGTCACCTGTTCCTGGGTCCCCGCCCCGGTGGTGGTGGCGACGTGGGCGATCTCGGTGACCTTGCCCTGGAAGGTGGTGTCGCGAATGGCGTCGACCTCGATTGTGGTCTTGTCGCCGAGATGAAGCAGTACAACCTCATTCTCGTCGATTTCGGAGAGGACCTCCATATCCTTGAGGTTGGCGAGATTCATGATGATATCAGCCTGGAACTGCGAGCCCACCGCGATTTCACCCTCCTCCTTGTTGAGCTTGGTGACCGTGCCGTCAATGGGTGAGGTCAGTCGGGTTTTGCCGAGGTCATCCATCGCCTGTTTGAGGGCGGCCCGCGTCTGGTCGAGGCTGCTCGCCGCCGACTGCCGGGTGGCTTCCGCAGCGTCGAGCTCGGCCTGCGAGGCGAGGTTTTTCCCGAAAAGATCCTTGATACGGGCATAATCGGCATCGGCCTTTTTCACCCCCGCCTTTGCCGAAGTGAGCTGCGACTGGATCTGCTCGACATAGGCCGCAAGGCTTTCACGGTCCAGTTCGACCAGAAGCTGACCCTGCTTCACGGCATCCCCCTCCTTGACGTGGATCTTTTTAATCTCGGCGGAGATGCGGGCAGCGATCTTGATGTCGGTTACCGGCTGGATTTTGCCCGACCCGGAAACCGTCCGGCTGATATCCCCCCGTTTGACCTCGGCTGAGGTGATTTCGATGACTTCACCGCGGCTTTTACGCAGGTTGACCAGGACCATCGCTGCGATGATGGTGACAGCGGCCACAGCGATGATGATTTTCATTTTATTGGACATGAGGAGACTCCCTATCAGACTGGCTGGGTTTGTTCACAATCCGGCTTCGGCGGCGCCCATGGCCGTTTCCAGCCGGGCTCTCGCAATCTTGGCTTCATATTCGGCGTTGACCAGGTTGGCCTGGGCGCGGGTCAGCTCGACCTGGGCCTGGGTCACCTCCAACTCCGTGCCGGAACCGACGCGGCGCTTTTCCTGCTGCAGGCGCAGGTTCTCGCGAGCGGCCTCGATGTTCTGCTGGTTGATCTCGATGAAATCCTTGTAGGCCTCGAGCTGCAGGAAATACTGCTTGACCTGAGCGGTGAGGAGGCGCTTCTGCTCGGCCAGATTCTCTTCGTCGATCTGGTAGTTCAGTTTGGCGCGCTGTACGCCGGCCTTGTCGGAGAGGCCGTTGAAGATGTTCAGGTCGATCCCCACGCCCAGGGTAGCGCTGAAATCCTGGTCCAGGTTGCTCGAGAAGACGCGGCTGAGATCCTCGTTAGAACGGCCATAGCTGATGCTCCCCCCGATGCTGGGGGCATAGCGCATCTGCGCCATCTTGAGGTTGAAGAGGCTGGCCCGGGACTGATATTCATAGGCCTTGAGAGCGGCGTTGTTCTTGATTGCTTCATTAGCGGCATCGGCGAAGGTGATGGCCGGGAAGATGGGCTGGCTCTCATCCTCGCGCACGCTGACCGGAATGTCAGGATTGCGGCCGAGGGCATTGTTAAGGTCGGCCCGAGCCGCGTCAACCGTGTTCTGCTGGTTGATCAGGGTGGAGCGGGAGGAGCCGAGGGTGACCCTGGCCTGAAAGACCTCAGACTGGGAGGAGATGCCGATCTCCATCATGGTCTGGGCGCGCTGAACCTCCTCTTCGGCCAGCCGGACAGCCTCCTGATAGACCTGTTCAAGCTTGATCGCTTTGAGCAGATTGTAGTAGGCGTCCTTGACGTTGTAGATGACCATCTGGCGGGTGTTCTCCATGGTCTGGGCGCTCGCCTGCTTGTTGGCCTTGGCCGACTTGATGCTGTACAGGGTCTGGCCGAAATCGAAGATGTTCTGGTTAAGCGAAATGCGCGCGGAATGGTTGTTGCGCTCGGTCTGCTCCTGGTAGATCTCCTGCTGGGTGTAGATGGTGCGCCCGGTGACGGGATCGATCCCCGTGGGCACGTCGGCGATATCAACGCGCGCGCCCTGGATGTAGCGGCCGGTGTTGAAGGAGCTGTTGATCTGGGGCAGCCAGGCGGCGGTGGCCGTGGTGACATTGGTCCCGGCGATCTCCATGCTTTTGTGGGCGACGCGCAGGGTGGAATTGTTCTCCAGGGCGATGGCGATGCACTGCTGCAGGGTCAAGGGCTCCGGCGCCGGCTCCTGGGCGAAGGCGCTGCCCAGACCCAGCAGAATGAGAAGAATCAGCGAAGTGAACTTGTTCATGAAAGGTACTCCCGTTGGAAGCGATTGGTTAGAGCCTATGAGAAGAGGCCGCCCATGGCCGCGGATCCCAGATACCAAAGGACCAGCAGTCCGACCACAAGGGGCCACACTTTTTTAACCTTGAGCCCGGCGACCACGGCGATGCCGATACAGAGCACGCCGATGTACCAGATGTTGAAGAGGTCGGTGTTCATCAGGAACTTGTAGATAAAGCTCTCCCTGGCCGAGTCGGGCATGAAAGTGGCCAGGCTGAAGTGGACATTCATGGTCTCCTTGAAGCGCATGATCGGCGCCTTGAGCAGCATACCCACCGAGGGGATGAGCATACTCAGGGAGACCACCTCGAGCATGTGCTTGTAGGTGGTGGTGCCGCCGAGGAGGGTGCGGGCGACGAAAAGCCATACCCCGCCCATCACGAGAATGACCGCCAGGCCGCCGATGAGGGCGGAACCGTACATGACGTATTTCATCACCGGGCTGTTGATTCTCTCGATGGCGCTGTCGATCTGCTCCTGGTCCAGGCCGCGATCCTCCATCTGGGTGACCATCTTTTCGTGCTGCTCCTTCTGGATGGCGGGGGCGATATAGATGGTCATGATCAGCGAAAGCAGCAGCACGAGCACGGTGGGGGCGATCCAGCGCGGATTTTCACGCACAGCCGCAAAACTCTTGCTCGGGGCCGCAAAGACATTGATAATGCGCTGCAGCAGACCCATGTTGCCCTCACTGGCGGAGGGGACGCCCGAAGTGGAATACTCTTGCATGGTGAGGCCTCCAATGTGATGTAAAAAGCAACTAATAACAAAGACGTATCATGGGTGTAAAAGTTTCGCTTTATTCGCCCGGCCCGGCGATAAGTTCGTCCTTCCGTTCCATCATGTAAGTAAAGGCGGCATCGTGGTCGTTCGGGATCACCCCCTCCAGGATGGCCTCCTCGATGGCCTTTTTGATCTTGCCCACCGCGGGACCCGGCTGCAGATCGAGGGTCGCCATGATCTCTTCGCCGCGGACCGGGGGCTGGAAAGCCCGCAGACGGTCCCTCTCCTCAACCTCCTGCATGCGCTCGACCACGAGGTCGAAATTGGCCAAATGGCTGGCCACGCGTTTTGGGTTGCCGGAGGTGATGTCCGCACGGCAGAGGGTGATGAGATCATCGAGCTCGGCCCCGCCGAGAAAGATGAGGCGGCGGATGGCCGAATCGGTCACCCCCTCCTCGGCGAGATGGATGGGACGGAGATGGAGCCGGATCAGCTTTTGCGCATAATCGATCATCTCCTGGGAGAGGCGGAGCCGCCTGCCGATGGCCGGCAGCATGCGGGCCCCCAGTTCCTCATGGCCGTGAAAGCTCCAGCCCACACCGGGCTTGAACTCTTTGGTCTGGGGCTTGGCGACATCGTGATACAGCGCAGCCAGGCGCAGGCCGGGATGGTCCGAGACCCGCGCCACATTGTCGACCACCTTGAGGGTGTGCTCGAAGACATCCTTGTGGCGGTAGCCGGCGACCTGGTCGACCCCCTTGAGGGCGCTGATCTCGGGCAGGATCAGATCGAGCACCCCGGTGTCGTTCATGAGGTGGAAGCCGAGCGAGGGCTTTGTGCTGGCGAGGATTTTCATGAGCTCCTCGCTGATGCGCTCCTGGGTGATGATGCGCAGCCGCTCCCGTTCGGCGGCGATGGCCTCCAGGGTGACGGGTTCGATGTCAAACTGGAGCTGGGCAGCGAAACGGATAGCGCGCAGGATGCGCAGGGGATCATCGCTGAAGGTCCGGCGCGGCTCCAGGGGGGTGCGGATGATGCCGGCTTTCAGGTCGGCGCGGCCGTCATAGGGATCAATGAGCTCGCCCCGGTCGGCGGGATTGAGGCTGACGGCGATGGCGTTGATGGTAAAGTCGCGGCGGGCGAGATCGGTGAGCAGATCAGCGCTACTGACCTCGGGGTTGCGCGACTCGCCGCGATAACTCTCTTTACGCGCCCCGACCACCTCAATGACTGTACTGCGGTGGCGGATCATGGCGGTGCCGAATTTCTTGTAGACCGTGACATTTTTCACCCGCAGGCGGTCGGCGAGCAGGCGGGCGAAGGCCGGACCCTCTCCAACCACGACAATGTCGATATCCTTGCCCTGCTTGCCCAGGAGCAGATCGCGGACATAGCCGCCGACGGCGTAGGCGGGGATAGCGGAGCGCTCCGCCACCTCACCGATAATTTTTATCAGAGCGGTGTCGAAAAGTCTGTTATTCTTTTTCATTTTTATGTAATTTAGTAGGGATTCCGGCGGCCCGGCAGCCTGAGAGCGGCCGTCAGAGGGTCAGTTATAATGTACAAATTCGGGGGTGAAAATAAAAGCCAAAAGCGCGAGTACCCGGCTGGTATTTGACCGAAATGGTGTAATTCCAGCCAGATGACCGCGACTGCAGCGAGCGCTGTCCGCCGGCCGGGGGGAGATGTTTCATGGCCGTACAATGTTTCACCAGAACACGAATGCGGGGGGTGGCGTTGAATAATTGGCTTTAAATCGCCATAAATGATGGGGTTGGCCGGGATCAGGGTGGCCAGGTTAAATCATTAAATAACAATAGAAGCATGCTGCGTTTGCTCAGCCATTGTGACGGAAATCTCAATTGCCGGTGAAAAATACGGACGATGTCAAACATGGCATTGAATTTGCGATCAAGCCTGCAGTCCATATTATGCTGGCAATATTGCGGCGCCCGGCTTTCGGGCTGCAAAACCGGGTGCGGCACAGGGCCGTCATCAAAAAAGAACCAAATGGAGGCGAAAATGAAGTCATCTCCCATGCTACGCATCTTGTTCGTCCTCGCGCTGATGCTAGGGGCGGCAGGTGATCTCTCCGCGCAGATTCTGCGCCGTGAGACTGCCGATCCTCTGCAGACGGGCACTGCAAGCTGGATCAAAGTCGAATTCAGCATTGCCGGAGGCAGCAGGACCTATTTGAACGACAACTTTACCGGCACGGAATTCCGGATCGACCTCAACGTCGACGGCGATGACAATCCTAGTACCAACCTCGGAGACCTCTACACCCTGCGCGGGCCGGCTGAAATCTATACGACGCCTCCGGGAGTCCCGGGGGGCGCTAAAGATGCGGTCATCTACCTTCCCATCCGCCAGGGCTCTTCGACCCCATTTCCCTACGACACCGACCTGCGCCCCTGGATCTGGCTGGTCGAGGGCGGCGGTCTGCAGATCAGCGGCCAGAGTGTTTCCGGCCCCTGGGGGGTGATCCAGTATCCCTCGGTCTACATCGAATGCGATGACGGCATCAGCCCGACCATCCGGCATGCCTATTATTACGATGACGGCAGCGGTCATTCCCCCGCCGTGTCCGGTTCGCATGTGGGCAACCAGACACCCTTTGACGGTTACATCGACCGCGTTGATCTGGAGTGGAGCGAGCCGATGAGCTCCTCCAACGTCACCGTCAATGACCAGATTTTCGGCGGCCTGGGCACGACGATTCACAGTATGGAATCGATCGGCAGCTGGAACATGATCGGCCCCTCCTGGAAGCGTTTCACCCTTTGGGTGCGTTCCAGCGCTCCGAACAGCGGCATCTCCCCGATCCTGACCTATACCCAGCCTCTCAGCCTCACCGACCGCTTCCGCGAGGCCTCGACCGGGCAGTATCAGGCCTATGCCGCCAGCCATGCCCGTGCCCTCACAGACAAGGCGGGTCCGGCGATCATCAGCGCCCATACCAAGCGCGCGATGCGTCGTCAGCTCCTGGCTGCCGCTCTGGCCGACCGGCGCATCGAGGTGACCTTCAGCGAGCCGCTCGATTTCGCCAGCGTCCAGGGGGTCGATTTTACAGTCAATACCACCACGGCCAGCCCCAATCCCATCACCGCCATCATCTCGCCGACCTCCACGTCGACCTCTCCGAGTGCGGTATGGGAGTTCCAGCTCACCACCCCCTATGCGACCGGAGATGAGGTCGGCGCCATTCAGTATGTGTTAGACCGTCAGGTCACCGACGTCGTCGCCAATTATAATGGCGAATCGTTGGCCCCGGCGCCGCCCACAGCCCCCTCCAACGGGCCGGGATTGATCATTCCGATCACCGATGGCATCTTCCCGATCATCACCCACGTGCTGACCCACGACGCCATTCTGCCGGGTGATCTGACCACCGGCGGCACCAATGGCTGGGGTTATCTCGACTATGTCGATGTACTGTTTGACCATGCCATGAACACGGCCCGTGTCAGCACTGCCGGCTTGCAGGTGACCGGAGAGGGCATCGTCACCATCGCCGGGACCGG
>Ga0116157_10005030_pt1 | contig 12228 bp, 9 predicted proteins | sample AD_UKC048_MetaG_FD_89882 | JGI IMG/M metagenome (GOLD analysis project Ga0116157, IMG submission 89882) | Active sludge microbial communities of municipal wastewater-treating anaerobic digesters from USA - AD_UKC048_MetaG | ecosystem: Engineered > Bioreactor > Anaerobic > Digestate | place: USA... | reverse complement strand
GTTGGCATTAGCGACAGGCGATAAGGCGACGATGCAAAAAATGGTCGCATTGTTGAGTGCTTCATCGCCTGCAACTTCTTCAACCACATCAAAAAACCGTGCGGAATTGTTTTTGATATCAAATGCGCAGATCGTCAACAATGAATCCGATAAAGCCGCTCCAGCGCTGCGGGCTTGGGTTGGAACTCATCCACAAGACGCATTGGCATGGCAACTTCTATCTAAAGCGTATGCGTCACAAAAACAAACCATTCGCGCCATACGCGCGGATGCCGAAGGACAAGTTGCTATGTTGGACTATGCGGCGGCCCTCGATCGATTCAGGGCAGCACAAGAAATGGTCAAAGGCTTTGCATCTGCGCAAGACCGTGACTTTATAGAAGAATCTATTGTGGATGTTCGCACGCGGCAAGTGCAAGAATTATTAAAACAGCAAGGTCAATATGAGAAAGATGCTGTTAAATAGATTTTTACTTGCTTGTCAGAATGTCTCAAAAGAAATATAAAAATTATTTCTTATCCAGCACGGTAGCCAGTGCAGAGTTAATGAGAATGCTGAGCACAGAATAAATCAGAGAACCTATCAAGGCCGCCCAAAAACCCGTGACATTGAAGCCATCCAGCATAGACGCTGCGGCCCAAAACATCAGCGCATTGATGACGAACAAAAACAGACCCACAGTGAGGACAGTAACTGGCAATGTCAATATCACCAAGATGGGACGAACCAAGGTGTTTAACAGTCCGATAACAAAAGCAGCTATCAAAGCGGCTTGGTAGCCGTTGATAGAAACGCCCTCATAAACATAAGCAACAAATAATAAAGCGGCAGCACTGAGTAGCCATTTGAGTAGTAATTTCATAGGCAATAGGTTAACAGGAAACGGTATTGAATGCAGGGTTTTTTTAGCCGCTGCAGCGAATTGGAAGTGAAGCCCTAAAATAGCCTTTTCCGCTATTTTATGAAGACTTATTTAAACGCCGACCTCCATTGCCATTCTGTGGTTTCAGATGGCACATTGACACCTGAAGAATTGGCTTTGCGGGCAAAATCAAACGGGGTTGAGTTGTGGGCTTTGACCGATCATGATGAAGTGGGCGGACAAGCGCGTGCTGCTGCCGCGGCTCATGTGCAAGGTTTAGATTACCTCACTGGCGTCGAAATTTCGGTCACATTTGCGGGTGAAACGGTGCACATCGTTGGTCTGGGATTTGATGCAAGCGATTCGCGCATCGTCAGCGGATTGGCGCAAACGCGTGGTGGTCGCGGGTTGCGTGCGCAAGAAATGTCGCATGGCTTGGCCAAAGTCGGTATCAAAGGCGCCTATGAAGGCGCTTTGAAATATGTGGGGAATCCGGAGTTGATTTCCAGAACGCACTTCGCTCGGTTTTTGGTTGAAAGTGGCGTGTGCAAAGATACATACGAGGTGTTTCGCAAATTCCTGACTGACAACAAACCCGGTTTTGTGCCGCATCGATGGGCCAGTTTAGGTGATGCTGTGGGCTGGATCGTGCAAAGTGGTGGTGTTGCCGTCATCGCTCATCCTGCGCGATATGATTTCACCGCCAATGAAGAATTTGCATTGTTCACCGAATTTAAATTGCATGGTGGACAGGGTGTAGAGGTGATAACCGGTGCGCACACCAGTGCTGAAGCCATTGAATATGCAGGCATGGCTAAAGAATTTGGTTTTGCAGTGTCGCGTGGCAGCGATTTCCACAGCCCCGATGAAAGCCGCATTGATTTGGGCGCTCTGCCTTTCTTGCCCGGTGACTTGACACCTATTTGGACCTTGTTACACGACAAAATTCAGACAGCAAACGGGGTAGAAAAAGTTTGAAAAGTGGTCTCGGTTTAAATGAAAAGCACCATGTCTTGAGTGGTATTGCGATGGCAATAGCTGCCGTTGCTGGCTTTGCGGTGCTGGATACATCGACTAAATTTGTGAGCGCCAGCGTGCCTGTGCTCATGGCTCTTTGGGTGCGGTACATGTTTCAAGCGGTGGCTACAACCGCATTGGTATTACCTATGCGTGGTCGCAGTGTCTTGCGCACGGCGCACCCTAAATTCCAGTTCTTGCGTGGTGTTTTGTTAATGATGTCCAGTTTGCTTGCATTTTTCAGTTTGAAATACATGCCTGTAGGTGAATTTACTGCCATCGCCATGATTTCTCCTTTGGTGATTACCTTATTGGCTGCGGTAGCTTTGAAAGAGCATGTATCAGTTGCGCGCTGGCTTTTGGTTTTGGGTGGTTTTGCAGGAACCATGATCATCATTCGACCCGGTCAAGCAAACTTTGCTTGGACCATGTTGCTGCCTTTGGGTTTGGTTGTCACCAACGCACTGTTTCAAGTTTTAACCAGCAAAATGGCACGCACAGAAGACCCTGTCACCATGCACATTTACACTGGTTGGGTGGGATCAATCTTGATAACGATTTTCTTGCCTTTTGTCTGGGTTCCTTTACCCACTGTTGAATTGTGGGGATGGCTTTTGCTAATGGGCTTGGCTGCAACTTTAGGGCACTTCATGCTCATTTTGGCGTATCAACGTGCCCCTGCTGCCACACTGACACCGTATTTATACACGGGGATTGGTTTTGCCATGTTGGGAGGTTGGTTGGTGTTCTCGCACGTTCCTGACACATGGTCAATAATTGGCATGGTCATGATTGCTGTATGCGGCGCACTCGGGGCTTGGTTGGCTGTCAAAGAAGGGCGCTTGCGCATGGAAGTTATAGACTGATTCGGCTTGCAATAAACAAACGGTATTTAAAACATGGCACAGTATTTCGACGTTCACCCTGACAATCCGCAAACGCGCCTACTCAAACAGGCAGTTGCTTTGTTGGACAAAGGCGGCATATTGGCTGTGCCTACAGATTCCAGCTATGCATTGGTATGTCATTTGGATGATAAGTCAGCGGTAGATAAATTACGTCAGATCAGACAAGTCGACGATAAGCATCACTTGACGCTTTTATGCCGTGACTTGTCAGAGTTGGCGAACTATGCCCGCGTTGATAACAAACAATTCCGGTTACTCAAAGCCGCAACACCTGGACCGTATACCTTTATTTTGGAAGCCAGCAAAGAGGTGCCACGACGCATAAGCCACCCACAGCGAAAAACCATTGGCTTGCGAGTACCTGAACATACGGTCTTGAGCGAGCTTTTGGCGCTACACGGCAGTGCCTTGCTTGCAACAACTATGATTCCACCGGGCGAGTCTGAGCCTTTGAACGATGCTTCTGAAATACGTGATCGATTTGAGCATCAACTCGCTGGCATCATTGATGCGGGTGCATGTGCTTCAGAGCCTACAACTGTGGTTGATTTAACGCCCATGGCAGCTGGAGAAGCGCCGAGTTTGGTACGGCAAGGTCGTGGCGATTTGGCACCATTCGGTATTGAATGAGGTTCTTTTTTCGGCAGTTAGCGGTCATATCAAGCAGGCGATCAGGGATTTCGCCTTCCAAAACTCTGAGACAATCTGAACATGGATACTTCTAACATCATTCAAAACATTCTCATTTATGCTTTGCCGGTTTTGCTGGCCATCACCGTGCATGAAGCCGCACATGGTTATGCAGCTCGGCATTTTGGCGACAACACTGCCCATCTCTTAGGTCGAATCACCCTCAACCCGCTGAAACACATTGATCCTATTGGCACCATTTTGATGCCATTGCTTTTGATTTTTGCCGGCAGCCCATTCTTGTTTGGTTACGCCAAACCTGTTCCTGTGCAATTTGGAAGATTGCGTAATCCCAAACGCGACATGGTTTGGGTGGCATTGGCTGGTCCCATGTCTAACTTGGTGATGGCTTTGATTTGGGGTGTTCTGCTGTACCTGATGAAGGGAATGGATATCGATGAAACGTTTTTCATCAAAATGGCGCAAGGTGGTGTGTTGGTGAATGCAGTGATGTTTGCATTTAATTTATTCCCTTTGCCACCACTTGACGGTGGCAGAATATTGGTGGGTCTGTTGCCGTATCAATACGCTGTCATGGTTTCGCGCATCGAGCCATGGGGATTTTTCATAGTGATGGGATTGGTCGTTACGGGTGTCATCAGCACCTTATGGATGCAACCCATGATGAATGTGACCTATGGCATATTGGAATTGTTCTTAGCGCCCTTGGCATACTTGGTGAATTGAATCGGCAATGAATACGCAAGCAAACAAAGTGGATTTACCAGCAAAAGCAACTGCGATATCTCGTGTATTAACCGGCATCACGACCTCTGGCACACCGCATTTGGGTAACTATGTGGGTTCAATACGGCCATCGGTATTGGCATCACAAAATCAGCATGTACAAAGTTTTTATTTCTTAGCGGATTACCATGCATTGATCAAAATTGGTGACCCTGAGCGCGTACAGCGCTCTACATTGGAAATTGCAGCTTCGTGGTTGGCTGCAGGAGTTGATCCAGAACGCGTGACGTTTTACAGGCAATCCGACATTCCTGAAATTACAGAACTCACGTGGTTATTGACCTGCGTGACAGGCAAGGGCGTACTGAACCGAGCACATGCCTACAAAGCCTCTGTTGATAAAAACAACGCTGCCGGAAATGATGCGGATGCCGATGTGACTGCAGGTTTGTTCATGTACCCAGTGTTAATGGCGGCCGATATTTTGATGTTCAACGCCCACAAAGTACCCGTCGGCCGTGACCAAATTCAGCACATCGAAATGGCGCGTGACATTGCGCAAAGTTTCAATTACCGATACAAAAAAGACAGCCCATCATCAAACAATAAAACTGAGGATATGTACTTTACGCTGCCAGAAGCGCAGATCGATGAGGCGGTTGCAACGCTACCCGGATTAGATGGTCGCAAAATGAGCAAAAGCTATGACAACACCATACCTTTGTTCGCATCAAAAGCTGAATTGAAGAAGCTCATTGCTGGCATTGTGACCGATTCAAAATTGCCTGGTGAGGCGAAAGATACCGATGGTTCGGCGCTCTTTCAAATTTACCAAGCGTTTGCGACAGATGTCGAGACGCAAGCTATGCGTCAAGCTTTCAAAGAGGGTATCAGCTGGGGCGACGCCAAGCTGAAATTGTTAGAACGCATCGACCAAGAAATTGCACCCATGCGTGAAACCTATGCTTCACTGATCAGCAACCCGGATAAAGTTGAAACCATTTTGCTTGCAGGCGCAGATAAAGCCAGAAAAATTGCCACACCATTTATGCAAAGTTTGCGTGAAGCGGTTGGCTTGCGGCGGTTACATGCTGTGCAATCCATCAAGACTGACAAGAAAGCCAAACAAGCCAGTTTTGCCTTCAAGCAATACCGCGAACCAGATGGTAAGTTTTACTTCAAACTGGTAGATGCGAGCAATTCGGTTGTTTTGCAAAGTCAAGGGTTCGACACGCCTAAAGAGGCAGGACAGACCATCGCTTGGTTAAAAGAAAATGGTTTGAATAGCCTGCCAGCCAATGTGCATTTTGTAAACGAAATACCGCAATCTGAGCTAGGTGAGTTGAATCTACAGTTAAAAAACAGCTGATTCATGAATTAAATGGCATTAATTTTTTTTATGTGACTGCAAAATTGAAAATTAGATTTTGATCAGGGATATTTCAAACATAGAATTCAGCATTGATTTAAAGAGAGTGCACCTATGACCATCTATGTGATTGATGACCATCCCCTCATGCGCGAAGCGATTGCGATGGTGATTCGCCGTTTACGTCCAACGCATGAAGTCGTTGAATTGGATCGTGTCGGCCTTTTGTCTGCTGCCATTGAAAAGCATGGCACACCATCTTTGTTTTCTTTGGACTTGAAATTACCCGACACCACTGGCGTATCGGGTATTCGTCAATTAAAAAACTTATTTCCTCTGGTTCCGTTGGCAGTGATATCAGCCAACCCACCCAGCGATTGGGAGGCACATTGTTTAGAAGCAGGTGCCGATGTGTACATCGACAAGTCAGCCGGTCCCGCCCAAATTTCTGCACTCGTCAAAGGTCTCATGCTGGCTGAAGACAGCTTTGAAGAACCTGTACCCGGACAAAAATTGTCTAAACGCCAATTGCAATTGTTGCAACTGTTGAATAAAGGCATGAGCAACAAGGAAATCAGCGAAGAGTTGGGCATCAACGAACACACTGTCAAAGTGCATCTGTGGCGCTTATTCCGACGCATTGAAGTGAAAAGCCGCACACAAGCTATTTTCTACGCACGCCAGCAAGGGCTGCTGCCTCTCTGATATTTTCAAAGGTAGAATTCGTCACTCGGAGAAGTGGCAGAGTGGCCGAATGTACCTGACTCGAAATCAGGCGTAGAGTCAAATCTACCGTGGGTTCGAATCCCACCTTCTCCGCCAGTACATAGACGTCCAACTAACGATATGCAAAAGAAATTTTCCTGAAGCCTCAACCTGTGCGAGGGTTTTGCGGTTGTATCCTGATTTCGGTATTTCTAGTGGGGTCAATATTCAGTCTAATGGCTATTTGGTCTCAAAACCTCCTGACTTTTAGTGGTACGGTACGAAGCAAATTATGAGTGAGCCATGGGGATTACTGCGATTCAATTGTGACCTCCAAGCCGATGCTAGGTCAGATTGCTTGAAAGGCTTGAGCCTTCTGAAATACCTTTTTGATCAATTTGGCGTACCGTGGCTCTTGCCTGGCAAGTTCAGAAACGTTTAGGTAAAAGCCCTTCATCACGTGGGAAGTCTTCCCACGAAGACGAACTGTGACCTGGTCTGCCGTCGGGCTGGGGCCAATTACGAAGGCCCAGCCAAGTCCTCGCCTCCAAAGTAGGTCGCCACTTAAAAATGGCATGTGGCTACTCGTTCCTGCTGCCAAATGGGAGCTCCAGTGCGGCTCTAGTTCGGTTTCAAGGTTCTCCAGCGCGCTAACGATTGCGGGTGCATGCACGCTCAACATCTCAGTTGCCTCCATAGAGCGCAGAGCCTTGGCGTAGCGGAGCAGTTGTGCGGCACTCGAGGTTTCTAGCAAGACCGGCTCGCGGAATAGTTCTCTTGCTGCCAGAGCTTTTTCAAATTCAGCACCTGCACCTTCCCATCGTGCATTTGCCAAATTTGCAACCAGAGCCGCCCAAAGTGAACCATCACCAACGGCCGCTTCAAAAACATCTAACTTGTCTTCATTGCTGTAACGCTCTTGGACTTGACCCAAAAGGCCCTTTTTCTTACCGACACCTCTGAACAAAATTGCAAAAAGTCGGATTGCCCATTGGCCTGCATTTTCCCGACTAACCCATCCTTGCTGACGGCCCAACTCTGCAACTGCAAGTGGGAAGGCGGTAGCCTGAACAAACTGAACTGCCGAACATGTCTGTGCAAACTCCGGCATGGCTAGCTTGTCGAGTGCATCGCTTACTTGATCTGACAATCGCTGAACATATATTTCATCGAGTTGATCTTGAGTTCGGCGATTAGCAGAAGCCCTTTTGCCAATTGATGGGCTGCCATTTTCCAGGTCATTTTGGTCTTCTGGAGGCGCTGCGCTGCGGTGCCTGCCCGATGAAAACAACAGACTTAATATCCCCGAAAGCGACAGGCCACCTGATCCATGAGATTTCAACCGGGCATGCGCTTCACGCTCAAGCTCCATGTCCGATAGATCGCAAAGGACTTTGATCGGATCCATCGCTGGTACTGGTTCCCCGGCGGCAGTGCTTTCTTCTTTTTCACGATGCCGAATGAATACTGTAGGGTCGGGGAAGTGTCCTGAGTCTGAGAACAATGTCTGAACGACAAGGCGAATGGCATTGACTAGCTTACGTTGGCCATTGGAGTCGCGCTCCTCTTCGAGTCCAAAAAGGGGATCTACAGTTCGCGCTGTCGCTCTGGACCGCTCCAACTCAAGAACGCAGTCCACCCAACGTTGGGCCGTAGTGTGCTGATTAGGACCGATCTTCAGAGTGACGTAACCATACAAAACCCCCGGTTTGAAGTCTTCACTGAAATGGGACTGAAATCGTCCACTTTCAATTGAAACGCATCGAGCTTCTGCGGAAATGTCATCAACTGTGAGTTCGAGTCTCGCGTTGTCGGGCGGAGGTGGGCTGATGACAAACGATGCAATCGCAAACTGCGCATTCCAGTCCAGCGTGGTGATCCTATAAACAACCTCGTCAGACCTTTCGCCACTCTCGTCAAGGTCTTCATCGGATTTATGCTTCACCAGTACCGCAGCTGGGTCTGCTGTTTTTCCAGAAAACAAGCCCAATATTTCTAAAAAATCCGCCTTGTCCGGTTCGTCAAAGCAGACAACCGTCTCGATGTTCTCGCCTTTCGCTGGATCAAGTAGCCATGCAGCCGCAGAACAATTGGCGGAACCAAAAACCACAGCGGGGCCATCTGGGCCTTCAAACCAGTAGAACTTTGCGTGCAAAAAGCCCTCTTCGATGGGCTTTATTCGAACTCCGCATGGGAGCTCTTCAAGACGCTTGGGTTCAAGTGAAAGTGATGATGGAGTCCCAGCCAGAACTACTTGGGTGACTCCGAAGGTGTCATGCGCCCACCTAAGCATGGCCCCACGATCATCGGATGATCCGGTTGCAACCAGTAATTTCTTGAATTTTCGGCCGCTCCACCTGGTTGCTAACTGTCGTGCCAAAGTGTTGCCGGGTTGGCTGTAAAGCACTGGCGGTTGTTCATTCGATTCCGCTGAGATCAGCGCCTCAACCCAAGGAATCAGTTTGGCGCGAGTAATCGCCTCGCGCTCTCGTTCGCCCAAGCACCAAGTTTCAATGCTGGCAAGCAGCGAAATGATCCACTGACCTTTGTCATCGTGTAGTGGCCCGATTTTCCAGTGCGTACCCAGCTCGAGGTTTCCCCCCCAACCACCACTTGTGACATTTCCTGAACCCACGAGGACCTGCCCATCCTCGCGCCCCAGTCTGAGAATCAATTTCGGGTGGAATGCACCGTGAGAGTGTGTTGCCGGAGAGAGCATGTAGCGTCGACCAAGATATTCCAGCGTCGCCTGGGAATTGGAGATGGCGGCATCCACTTCATGTGGATCGCCAACGATGACAATGCTTCCGCTTCCACCGACACGCAAATCGTGAAGAACTACATTCTCAAAAAAGACCGGATCGAATGAATAAGTCAGCGCAATGGTCAAGTCGTATCCGGGGTCACGAGCGAAGTCGCGCGGATTCATTGAATTGCTCTCCCAGCGATTTCATATGCACGTTCCGCGTAAGGTCTGCCTGTACTCGTGATACCTTTCTCGTCAATCCAGCCAAGCTGCGCCATCCAGCCTATTGCCTGATCGAGACGAGAAACGGTGCGTCCTGCCGCGATCTGTTTACCGCGAGACTTCCACATTCCTTCGTCTACTGAGAGTAAGGAAACATCCTTTTTGAGATTGGTCGCCATCCGTGACCAAGCAATATTGAGGTGTTGCTGGATGGTGAAATTCATTAACTCTGCAGCTTTTTCGATTATCGATGTGTTGTCGTTACCCCAATCTCTCACCGATCGGACCACGACATCAAAAACACCAACTCGCCGATCTTCCTCTGCCGACAGCAATGCCAGCTGGGCGTTATGGTTGCCCAATTCAGTAGATACTCGCTGTGCAACAAGTATCCAAGCGACCATAACCAAAATGGGCTGACCACTGGAAAGAGAGAGGGCTGCTTCGATCACCGCCGTTTCAGTCAAATCGCCTTCCCAACGGTATAGGCCGTTACGCAAGACTCGCTTTTTACTAGTTGCCTTTACAACTCGTTTTACCAAATCTTTGACAGAAAGATCCTCTACGTCTTCGTCGCTTTCGGCCAAGCCCAGTCTCACCAATGCATCCAGAAGATCATCCGCATTCGATAACAATGCTCGTATTACGGATGTCGGTGTAAGTGGTGTCCGACCCTCGCCCCCTCTTTGATTGACCTCTTCAAGCAATTCAAAACACAGGCATTCGTGGGTGGCGGCTAACATGTCGCGGATCTCGTAGGCAAGCCACGCATCAGACCAATTTTCTAATTGATGGATGGCAAAACCTAAACTTCGTGTCGCTGCTTTCATGAATTCAAATTCACCTGGAATACGTTTGAGCTCATCGGTCAGAGAAAATAAGCTCGCGTAGGTTGCCACTCGCGGAGATTCAGTATTGGTGGCGTGCTCAGGAATCACAGCATCTCCAAGTAACTCGACTTCTTGCATGGAAATGGAGTTCATGGCTACCGTTTTACCCAGAATTTCCAAGTCTTTCTTTGTCGCATCATCTGGTGGACTGGCTGAAGTTAACCTTTGCGCGAATGGGATTGAACCAAGGATTGCGTCCATGGCAAGTGCAAGAGGCAGACCTCTCTCCTTGCTGAGTTGTGGAGCCGCGTCACCGCGAAGTTTGAAGAACCCCAACTGCGCCGCAGCGGAAAGGTAAATGCCCAACGCGGGTGTGTTTGCAACTGGATCCAGCGTTACCAACTCGGATTCCGATTCTTCCAATCGTCGTTGGGATCGGATGGGACCCACAAGACCATTTACACGTCCGTTCGTAAGTAAATTGCCCATGACAAGCGCAGCTTCGGCACGCTGTGCATATGCGGAAAAATCCTTGTAGCTATCCGGAAGTCTTGCCTCAGCGTAGCGATAAAGCAGCCAACACGAAAACGAAAGATATCGGATCGTCGGTGTTACAGAAGTCACACCGTCCAGCAGGTTTCCACCAATTGCCTGAACAGGCTGTCTTAAACCGAGCAAGTCAAGACCTTCTGCGATCACGGCACCAGTGCTTACCCAGGATGGGGCAGGAATATTTCCCATAATTTGGTCAATTTTTTTTGTAGTAGTCGAAATTAGGAATACTGTCGAATATTTGTATATGCTATTTTTCAAATAGGTCAACATCCGCATGATGCTTATACTTGAAGTTGATAGCCTTAACTACCAGGTTTCCTAGTTCGAATGCTTTCTCACCTATCATATTAACAATCGTAAAAATGCACGACTTCACGCTATGTATTGATACGTAAGGATTTAATTTTAACCAGCGTGTATGTATGATAAACCACAGGCGTGACACGGAATGATGCTGTATGCGACACAATATTCGATGACACCTTCTCCGCCAAGTCGGCGATCTTCTGTTTTATTTTTTTGTAATTTTTCTAAAAGTGCCTTGCACGATGCATACTGTAGTCTCGCGATTCTAAAAACTTCAGGAGACTAAACGTATGACAGGCATGAAACGCAAACGAGCCACTGAAAAAACAAAACACTTTGCAGTGATTGGTGCGGGCATTGCAGGCATTGCTTGTGCCCGAACTTTGGTACAAGCGGGTCACAAAGTTACAGTCTTCGAAAAGAGCCATTCAACAGGTGGTCGCATGAGCACGCGCAGCTCACCATTTGGTGGGTTTGACCATGGTGCTCAGTACTTTACTGTGCGCGATGTGCGGTTTGCCAAAGCGCTTGAAACCGCGAAAGGTGTGGTCAAAGCTTGGAGTGCGAATGCGGTACGGGTGTTGGACGAACATGGGCGTGTCACCGCCGCAGGTTTGCCGGTGAATGAACCACATTTTGTGGCTGCACCGGGTATGAATGCCTTGGTGCAACATTGGGCTAAACCGATAGCTGCAAATATTCAACTGGCAAGCAAAGTCACGCAAATAGCGCGCGATGCAAAAAATTCTGATTTATGGCAGTTGAGCGTCAATGATGCAGACGGCAAGCAACGAATTGCAACAGGCTTTGATGCCGTGTTATTGGCCATGCCCAGTGAGCAGGCGCATGGATTGCTTCAAAACTCTAAAGTGACGGACCATTTGGTCAAAGCCATTCGCAAGGTCAGTGTCGCACCCTGTTGGACATTGATGTTGGCATTTCCAAATGCCATGCAGCCGAATATGACATATTTGGGGCCGCAGTGGAATGCGGCGCGCAGTTCACACCACCGTATTTCATGGCTGGCACGTGAATCATCCAAGCCTGGTCGTACAACAGTCGAACGTTGGACGGTACAAGCCAGCCCTGCTTGGTCGGCAGAACATTTGGAAGATACGCCGCAACGAGTGCAAGACAAATTGATCAAGGCGTTTTCAGAAGTGACCGGTATTCGCGCCACACCGGCACATGCTGATGTGCACCGCTGGCGCTATGCGCAAACCACATTGGCATTGGGTAAATCACATTTATGGGACGCAGAAGCTGGCGTAGGCGTATGTGGCGATTGGTGCATTGGGCACAGGGTGGAAGATGCGTTTGTATCTGGGCT
>Ga0116157_10005029_pt1 | contig 12229 bp, 10 predicted proteins | sample AD_UKC048_MetaG_FD_89882 | JGI IMG/M metagenome (GOLD analysis project Ga0116157, IMG submission 89882) | Active sludge microbial communities of municipal wastewater-treating anaerobic digesters from USA - AD_UKC048_MetaG | ecosystem: Engineered > Bioreactor > Anaerobic > Digestate | place: USA... | reverse complement strand
TAAGATTAAGATACGCAAAATAACAGGGTTTTATTGATAGCTGGGAAAGCTGAATGTCTTATCAGGTAAGGCACGGGGAGAAGTCGGGATTGCTTTTTCGTAAGCTTGTTTGGCACAGGAGGTGCTTATGCAGAACAGCGCAGGATAGAGCGGTTCTGTTGAGCGAAAACTTGATAAAAACATTCTTGGCTGGAGCACCCGGCAGCATCTGTCCTGATGCCGCCGAGTATCGCTGACCTCCTGTCAGCAAAAAAGCAACCCGACTGATAGACCGGGCCGTCGAACCGGTAATATCAGAAAAGGGTCAGGCGATATTGCCTGACCCTTTTTGAATGGCGGATTTGCGGCGCGATTATTTCATTTTGCGTTTGACGAATTCGTCAACGAAGAATGAGGCGACGTGTTCGGCATATTTGCCCGGGCCGAAGCCGGCATCGTAGCCAAGTTCTTTGGCGAGATCATTGGTAATGCGCGGGCCGCCGGCAACCAGAATCACTTTGTTGCGCAGGTTGGCAGCTTCGAGCAGTTCGACCAGTTCGACCATGTTCGTGACATGTACGTCTTTCTGGGTAACGGTCTGTGAAACCAGCAGCACGTCGGCTTTGAGCTCTACCGCTTTTTTAACGAAATCTTCGTTGGTCACCTGGCTGCCGAGATTGTAGGCTTCGATCATCTGGTAGCGTTCAAGCCCGTAATGGCCGGCGTAACCCTTCATGTTCATGATAGCGTCGATGCCGACAGTGTGAGCGTCGGTGCCGGTGCTGGCGCCAACGACGACAAGCTTGCGTCCGATGTTTTCTTTGATGAATTCATCGACGCCGTGCATGTCCATGACGGTTGAATCGATGGTGGCAACCTTGATGCCGGTGATGTCGACCGTGTGGGTCAGATTGCCGTAGACGACGAAGAACGAAAAATCTTTGTCGAGAGCTTCGTGATGCGAAACCTGCACGTCTGACAGACCCATTTTGGCGCCGAGCTGGCGGGCCGCTTCGATGGCGCGTTCGTCGTCGGCAACGGGCAGGGTAAAGCTGAGCTGCACCTTGCCGTCGTTCATCGTGTCGCCATAGGGTTTGAGACGGGTCAGATCGAGTTCTTTACTGAAATTTTTCTCTTTGGTTGAATAAAGGCCGCTGCTCATTTGTTGCCCCCCTTCAGCATCATGTCAACGAACGGGTTGAAATAGCCGCTCTGCTTTTCGACAACACCATCAAGCCCTTTGCCACCGGTAAATGGGCGTTTGACTCCGGCAAATTTGCCCTGCTCAAGCGTTTTGAACAGGCCTTCGCGTCTGATATTCTCGAGCATGTTGCAGGCTTCGTTGAGAACCTGATTGGCGCGGGTGGTGATGATGCCGTCTTTCTTGAATTCAATCTCATCGCCTAGATCAGCCATGGTATTGAAAATATAGCGGGCATTTTCGATCGACAGGGCGCGGTCTGACATCAGCGGCGTATGGATCGCTTCGGTCAGCATGCCGAGCAGATGCAGTTTCTGATTGGTCATTACCGTCACCATATTGAACAGTGCATCCTGCACATGGCCTCTGAAAATATTGCCGGTCTTGAATTTGGTCGGCGGCATATATTTCAAAGGCGCTTTCGGAAAGATTTCGCGTGCCATCTGCGCCTGTGCCAGTTCGTAGACAAAGCCATTTTTCAGATCGGGGTTGATCTCAAACGCATGCCCGAGACCCATCTGTTCTTCGGGAATGCCGCTGATCAGAGCGAACTGCTCGTTGATGAACTGCGAAGCCAGCACGGTGTGAGCCTCTTCAACGGCATCGGCGGTGGTCAGATAGTTGTCTTCGCCAGTGTTGATGATTACTCCGGCAAAGCCGTTGATGATGCGTGAAAAATACTGGTCGACGAGAGTGCGCTGCATGTTGATGTCGCGGAACAGAATGCCATAAAGGGCATCGTTGAGCATGACATCGAGGCGTTCAAGAGCACCCATGGCGGCGATTTCGGGCATGCAAAGGCCGGAACAGTAATTACACAGCCTGATATAACGGCCCTGTTTTTCTGATACTTCGTCGAGAGCAGCGCGCATCAGTCTGAAGTTTTCCTGGGTGGCGAAGGTGCCGCCAAAGCCTTCAGTTGTGGCACCGAAAGGCACGAAGTCGAGCAGACTCTGACCTGTGGTTCTGATGACGGCGATGATATCGGCGCCCTGGTTGGCGGCAGCGCGTGCCTGAATGATATCTTCGTAAATATTGCCGGTGGCGACGATTACGTAGAGATACGGGCCCTGTTTGTCGCCGTAGCGGCCAAGATATTCTTCGCGCTGTCGACGGTTATTTCTGATTCTTTCGACGGTCTGGCGGGCGATTTCTTCGATTCTGGCGCGAATTTCGAACATGTCGGCCATTTTGAGTCTGGTAATGTCGAGTTCGCCGTTTGCGACCGCTTCAGCGATCTGCTGCGGGGTTTTGCCGGTCTGGATCATGGCGTTGCCGACATAAGCCGAAAGACCGAGACTCAGGCCATTGTTACTGCGAATGTTGTCGACCAGAATATTGGGCAGAGGTACACCCTGGGCATCGACTCCGTCGATACCGAGCAGGCGGGCAACCGTTCGCTCGATTGTCACACTGGTGTGCTTTTCGATGAACTTCTGGGTGTCAGCCGCGATTTCGCGGGCATGCTGTCTGGCTTTGTCGACTACGGCAAAATTGAGATTGAGTTTGCTTTTCATCGTCTTCCCTTAACCTTGAAATATTTTGCTCAATTATACTGCCGAAACGTCGTTTCCGCAGTATTTTTTTGTGGCGTCATTCGCCTGTCGATGGGTAATGCCGGCGCAGAATCGCCATGAATTCGGGGTCGACATCGAGGATCGAGGCGATGTGCAGAGCATCTTTCGGAACCTGATAATCGTCACTGAGTCTGACCAGGCGGTAATCCATATTGTCGCAGAGGTTGTTGAGCAGACTGTTTCTGTCGCCGCCGGCAGCACTGATGGTTTTGTTTTTCAACCCGATCACCTGATAATAAGAGGCTTCTGCAATCCTGATTCCGTCAAAATGGGTTGCGATAACGCCATAAGAGCCGCTTTGCTGCAGAAATTCTCCGAGGGCCTGCACAAACCTGCTGCCCTCAGAGGGGTTTGTCGATCTGGCGAATTCGTCGCAGATGGCAAGCCCGACGCCCTGACGGGTCAGGGCAGTCAGCTCGCTGAGCCTGATAATTTCGGCGCCGAAACTGCTCAGGCCAGAGGCCTGATTCTGGCCGTCACCGGCGATCAGGTAGATAAAATCGAAGAGCGGCATGCTGAAGCGTCGGGCAAAAACGAAAAAACCAAGAGTTGCAAGCTCGGCATTCATGGCCAGGGTCATCAGTGCAACCGACTTGCCCCCCATGTTAGCGCCCGTCAGCAGTGTGGTTCCGGGGTTGAGTTCGATCGATACAGGCGTAAATTGTTTGCCATGGCTGGCAAGAATCGTCTCTACTTCGGGGTTTATCATCTCTTCAGCCTGCAAAGTCACTTTTTTGGTGGCGGCAAAAACTGCCGGGCAGGTGCAGTTAAAGCGGCATGCAAGAAGGGTTTTGGCGAGCAGCAGTTCAAAACGCCCTGCTGCCATAGCGTTGTGCCGCATTCTTGTGACCCATTCGAGCAACTGTCTGCCGAGGTTTTCTCTGACCAGGTGCTCTTCGGCCTTTTCTGTCTGCACCAGGCGGGCCCGCTGATCGCGCAGTTCATCGCGCTGCTGCTGGTCATTACACTGCAGGATCATGCTTTCGAGCTGTAACTTTTCGGCTCTGATTTTTTTAAGTTTCTGCGAATAGGCTTCGTGCACATGAAACGAGGCAACGACGGTGCGGTCAGGATTGAGAATTTTTATAACCGGTTCGATATCGCTGAACGAAACCGAGGGCAACTGCAGACCAGATCGGTCATACCAGTTTTTCAGGCTGGTAAGCATCATTGCAAACCCTTTTATTTCAAGAAGTTCGGTTTCGTCAGGTACTTGTCCGGCCTCAAGGTTGTCGAGTGAACCGTTGATGAAACGCAGGCATTTGAAAATGCTGGCGGCCTGATCAAAAATACTTCGGTCCTGACGTGCCGCGGCAACCATGGTTTCAAGTTCTGAAAGACTCTGGCGCAACTGTTCGAGCTGATCAGACTTCGCCGGTCGCAGGTTTTTAAGGGCTTCGCGGCCGTAGAGCGATTCTATCTGCAGCTCAGAGAGCAGCCAGGCAACTCCGGGTGTGATGGCGCGGTATTTTTTCTGTTTATGCATACTGGGTTGCCTTTCTGCTGAATGCGTGATTCTGTGCGGCATACACGTCAAAAACCGGCATGCCGATTTTTTCAGACAGGCGATCGCAGAGTTCTGCACTGTCGAGCTTCAGACCTGATGGTGCGGTCGGGTTGACTGTGACCGCAATCAGGTTTACCTGGCGTCTGACAGCCAGTCTGGCCCCCCGGCTGGTCAGATCGAGTTTCTGACGGCTGTTTATAAGATATCTGGTGCCGTCTTCGGCGACAATCTGCAGCCAGTCGAGCTGGCGGCATTTGTCGAGCAGTTTCTGCAGCACCGGTCTGGTCACGGCGCCGTTGAATAAAGCCATGGTTGGTTGCCCGTTACGGCCGGCGATCAGGTCGGCACATTCATCGCTGAGCGCACTGACTCTGCCGCAGATATTTCCGCCCTGATCGAGAAGAATGCAGCTGTTGGCGTCTGCATTTCTGAGCGCAAACACCGTATCAGGCTCGAATTCAGGCAGGGTGAGAAGTTCTGTGTAATGGCGGGTCTGCTCGATAATGTCATCCGGGTCTGGCGAAAATGCTGCCCCGGTTGCCAGTATGCAGGCTTCTGAACTGGCAATGGCGGCCGTCGATTTGCGGGCGGCGGCGCCGTCGACAAGAACCTGCACTGCGCCAAGTTCGTGCAGCATGTTGATCAATGACGACATCTGAACTGTGGTCGAGGGCCCGGCGATCTGGGCGAACCCATCACTGCGGGCTCTGGTTATGACGACTTCGCCCATCGGAGTGTGAAAGCCGGTAAAACGCAGAAGTTCACGGGTAAAATCACATTGCCCGAGAAGACTGCTGGCTGTGGCAACCATTGTGCCACAGCCAACATATATCGACGGTTTGTCAGTCGCAGTCACCTGATCGGTATCTTCGCCATCGTAACCGATCGAGGTGATCGCCTGAACCACGGGCGGTCTAGTGCTGAGAAGGTGGTTGAGCACCGTTGTTTTGCCGGCATTTTTTTCCATGCCGATGATGGCAACGCAGCTGTAACCTTCAATCAGTTCAGCAAGTGACCTGCCCATTGTTCATGATCTTTTTTTACGTTTTTTGCGCTTCAAACCTTCGGGTTCGAGCGAAATTTTGCCCTGGTGCAGACCGGCAACGCCTTCGATTTCGACATCACCTTTCTGGCAGGCATCACATTTGCAGCTCGGCTTGTAACCTTCGGGTTCGTTATAGCAGGTGATGACACCCTCATAGTTGCGCAGAATCGTCTTTTCGTAGCCGCTCGAAATCAGGTAATTCGGCATTACCGGAATCTTGCCGCCGCCACCTGGTGCGTCAACCACGTAGGTCGGCACGCAGAAGCCGCTGGTATGGCCACGCAGGCCCTCGATGATCTCGATGCCTTTGGCTACCGGGGTTCTGAAGTGTGAGAGCCCGTAAGAAAGGTCGCACTGGTAGATGTAATAAGGTCTTACTCTGACCTTGACCAGCTCATGCACCAGCTTGCGCATCACATGAACGCAGTCGTTGACACCGGCCAGGAGAACCGACTGGTTGCCGATCGGAATACCTGCATAACTCAGCATTTCGCAGGCTTTTGCGGCGTCGGTGGTGATTTCTTTCGGGTGGTTATAGTGGGTATTGACCCAGATCGGGTGATACTTCTTGAGCATGTCGCAGAGCTCGGGCGTAATGCGCTGGGGCAGAACGACCGGCGTGCGGGTGCCGATTCTGATGATTTCGACGTGCGGAATGGCGCGCAGCTTCTGCAGAATGCCTTCGAGTTTGTTGTCGGCCAGCAGCAGCGGGTCGCCGCCCGAGACGACGACGTCGCGAATCTGCGGGTTGGCCGCAATATACTCAATGGCCTTGTCGATGTGACTGCTGGGCATTGCCGTATCTTTTTGACCGGCAAAACGTCTGCGGGTGCAGTGGCGGCAATACATCGAGCACTGGTCGGTGACCAGCAGCAGGGCGCGGTCAGGGTAGCGGTGGGTCAGTCCGTGAACTGGCGAGTCGCCGTCTTCGTGCAGCGGGTCTTCGAGATCGGCCGGCGAACGATAAAGTTCGAGGTCGGTCGGAATCGCCTGCTTGCGCACCGGATCATTGAGGTTTTCCGGATCGATGAGAGTCAGATAATACGGCGTAATCGCCATACGCAGGGTTGTCAGACAGTCTTTGATGCCGTCGACTTCCATTTCGGTCAGTTTGACGAATTTTCTGAGGTCGTCGATGGTTTCGATACGGTTGCGGACATGCCATTTCCAGTCGTTCCAGTCGGTGTCGCTGACGTTCGGAAAAAGCTTTGCCCGCCGCTGAATATGTTCATCACGAGTGTAACTGCTGTTCAATTACTGATTCCTTTCCCTGTTGGGGCACTTTGTGAGGTGTCTCAGCAGTACATTTCTTCGAACAGTTTGCGAAGTGCCGGGCTTTCGCGCAGAACCTGCAACGAAATGGCAGCGTGGTCTTTGCAATAGCCATTGCCGATGATCATGTTAACGTCTTTGCCAACGCCTTCGGCACCAAGGGCGGCCTGGGTGAAGCTGGTGGCCATGCTGAAGAAATAAACGGTGCCGCCTTCTCTGCACGAGAGAATGCTTGCCATTTCAGTGTTGGGGATGTTAACGCAGTTGATTACCAGGTCCGCGAGCTTGCCATCGGTAAGAGCGCTGATTTTGTTGTAGATGCTGATTGCGTCGGTGGCGTCAGCGGCGAAATATTCGTCGGCGAGACCGAGCTGGCGGGCGCGTTCGGTGCTCTTTTCAGAGCCGCCGATGCAGATGACTTTACCGGTGATGCCGGCGCGTTTTTTGGCTTCATACAGGCAGAGAAGGCCTGATTTTCCACCGCCGCCGATTACAACGACGATGTCGCCGGGGCGAACAAGCTTGGCAGCCTGAGCGGGGGCGCCGGCCACGTCAAGAACCGAGAGGGCGAGAGTTTCGGGCATGTCATTCGGCAGAACGGCATAAATGCCGCTTTCAAACAGAATTGCCTGGCCCTTGATGTCGACCTGGTCGATGTCGGGTCTGACTTCGAGAATTTTTTCGATTTTGAGCGGGGTAAGTGAGAGGGAAACGAGGGTGGCGATTTTGTCGCCGACTTTCAGCGGGGTTTTCCCTTTGAGGGCCGGGCCGATTTCTTTAACGGTACCGATCAGCATGCCGCCTGAACCGGTAACCGGATTTTTATGCTTGCCCTGCTTTTCGACGAGACCCATCATGATTTTCTTGATCTCTTCGATATCATGGTTGGCCTGTTTTTCGATCTGGGTGAAACTGGCTGAGTCGACATTGAGTGTTCTGACGTCGATCAGAATCTCGTTGTCATAAATCTCCATGGTGTTGTCGATTCTGAGTGCCGGCTGCGGCAGAACGCCTTTGGGCTCGATAACACGGTGGGTTCCATAGGGGCATCCTTTTTTCACAGTCATTTCTCCTTGCGTATGTTGATTTTATGAAGACTTTGCTATGTACAAAACAGAACCTTGCTCAGCTATGATAGCAGCAAACATTCAACTTACCAACCGGGAATTTTTCAACCCCCGGGCTTAAACTTCCATCGTTTTCAGATTATCTGAAACTATGAATTCGGCTTCGGTGTTTGCTCGTATTTCGTCGATGGTCGTGTCTTTATTGATTTCGATCAGGGCGAGGCCACCCGGGGTGACCCTGAAAACGCCAAGCTCGGTCACGATCATGTTGACGACATGGCGTGCCGTCAGCGGCAGTCGGCACTTTTTGAGGATTTTCGGCTTGCCGCGTTCGGTGTGCAGCGTCGAAACGATGACGTTTTTCGCGCCGACGACGAGATCCATCGCGCCGCCCATTCCCGGAACCCTTTTACCCGGAATAATCCAGCTGGCGAGACTGCCTTCCTGGTCGACCTCGAGGGCGCCGAGAACTGTGTATTCAACGTGCTTGCCGCGAATAAGGGCAAACGACATGGCACTGTCGAAATAGCAGCCGTGCGGCAGAATCGTGACCATTGAAGCGCCGGCATTGGTAATTTCAGGGTTTTCTTTGCCGGGTTCGGGGGCGGGGCCCATGCCGATCATGCCGTTTTCAGACTGCAGAATGACATTGACGCCCTGCGGAATGTGATTGGCAACCATGGTCGGCAGGCCGATCCCCAGGTTTACCAGCTGATTGTTTTTGAATTCGCGGGCGATGCGCTTCGCGATAATGTTTTTGGCCAGTTCGATATCTTCGATCATCTTGTTGCTCCTTGCCCGTCAGCGTTTTTCAGATTTGAAAATATGGGTGACCAGCGGGCCCGGTGTCATTACCAGCTCGGGCATCAGTTCGCCTGGTTCAACCAGTTTTTCGGCTTCAACCACGACAACGCTGGCAGCCATAGCCATCAGCGGGTTGAAATTGCGGGTAGTTGCGTTATAGACTACGTTGCCGGCTTTGTCGACGCTGCTGCCGTTAATGATGGCGAGGTCAGCACGCAATGGCAGTTCGAGCAGGTATTCGTGCCCGTCAACAGTGATTTTCTGCTTGCCCTCTTCGACGACGGTGCCAACGCCGGTGGGGGTCAGCACGCCGCCGAGCCCGGCACCGGCACATCTGATGCGTTCAGCCAGAGTACCCTGCGGCACCAGTTCGACATTGAGGGTGCCTTCGACCATCTGTTTGCCGGTCTCAGGATTGGTACCGATATGCGAGGTGATGACCTTTGCCGCCTGTTTAGCGGCAACCAGTCGGCCAACGCCACGGTCGACAAACGAGGTGTCGTTACAGATAAGAGTCAGGTCTTTGGCACCGCTGGCGAGAATGAGGTCGATCAGCGTTTCAGGTGTGCCGCAACCAAGAAAACCGCCAACCATGATGACCATGCCGTCTTTGATCAGGCCGGTAAAGTCATTTTTGTTGATAATCTTGTCAAACATCAGTTGAGCCTTTCCTTTTTATTTTACTCAGCGTGGCTTGAGACCGAGAATTGCGCGGGCTTCGTCGGGGGTAGCAATTTCACGGCCGAGTTCTTTCGCGATGCGCACCGCTTTGGCGACCATTTCTCCGTTAGAGGTGGCGAGAACGCCTTTTGACATGTAGGTATTGTCTTCAAAACCGACTCTGACATGGCCGCCGAGCAGAATAGCGGTGGTGGCCATCTGAAACTGCGCCCTGCCGATACCCGAAACGGTGAAGGTGCTGCCGGCCGGAATACTGCCCTGCATGTAAACCACATCGCGAACGCTGGCGCTGATACCGCCGGTAACGCCCATAACGAAGTTAAAATGCATCGGCGACGCGATAAAGCCTTTTTTCTGTAGTCTGATCGCCGTGTCGATCATGCCCTTGTCGAATACTTCGACTTCGGGTTTGACGCCGAGTTCGAGCATTTTTTTGCCGAAGGCGATGATCGTGTTTTCGGAATTGACGAAGATATCGTCGTTGCCGAAATTCACGGTGCCGCAGTCGAGAGTCGCCATTTCAGGCTTCAGATCGACCGGCTGCAGGCGTTCTTCGTTCGACATGCCGACGGCGCCGCCGGTCGAAGGCTGAATGATGGCCTTCGGGCAGCGTTCCTGAATGGCATTGATCGCGGCACGAAAGCGCTCACGACTCTGGGTCGGAGTGCCGTTGTCTTCGCGCACATGCAGATGAATGATCGATGCGCCAGCGTTAACTGCCGATTCGGCTTCACGCACCAGTTCGGCGATTGTATAAGGTACCGCCGGGTTATTTTCTTTGGTTACTTCAGCGCCGCAGATGGCGGCAGTAATGATGAGTTTTTCCATGTTTCCCTGCCTCAGTATTTCTTTTCGTCGACGAACGAAAGTGATTCGTCAATTGCCTTGAGCGTGTATTTGAGATCTTCATCAGTGTGCCTGTAGCAGATGTAACCGTGGTGATACGGCTGCAGGAACACCTTGCGTCTGATCAGCTGGGTATAGAAGTCGACGCGCTTTGCCTTGTAGGTTTTCGACTCGTCTTTGTTGAAAGTGACGAAAGGCATCTGTGGCACCGGAGAAGCGCCGGTCGAAACTTTGTGCTTTGCCAGAACCTTGCCGAGCTCAGCGTTGAACCATTCACCCTTGGCTTTGATCACATCGAGAACCTTGTCGCGTTCGAGCATTTCGATGGTTTTGAGAGCGGCGACGAATTCAAGGCTGTTCGGGAAGAAAGTCGATGAAATGAAAACTTCCTTTTCGATTTTTTTCATGAACTGCGCTTTGCCGACACAGGCGCCGATCGGGTAACCATTCGCCATTGCTTTGCCGAAGGTTGACAGGTCGGGGGTGACGCCAAACAGGGTCTGGGCACCACCGATATGAACTCTGAAGCCGGAGCGGATTTCGTCAAAAATAAGAACCGCGCCGTATTTGTCGGCCAGAGCTCTTACGCCTTCGAGAAAGCCGGGTTTCGGATATTCGACCTGCTCGGCGAGGGGGTGCCCGATCGGGGTAACGATGATGGCAGCAGTCTGGTCGCCATGCTGCTTCATCAGATCTTCGAGCTGTTCGAGATGGTTATAGTGAAATTCATAAACATCTTCATAGAGTTTGGCAGGAACGCCACCTTTTACTTCGACGCACCAGTCATGCCAGCCATGGTACCCGCAGCGCATGATCTTGTTCCGGCCAGTGTAGCCACGGGCAACGCGGGTTGCCAGAGTTGTGGCATCTGAGCCGGTTTTGACGAAAACGGTCATTTCGGCACATTTGATCAAGTTTTTCAACTTAACTGCCAGCTGATTCTGAATTGGCTGGGTGAGAGAAAAACAGAAGCCTTTGTTGCGCATCTGGTCGATTGCGGCGTTATCGATTTCTTCTTCGCGGTGGCCGATGATGATCGGGCCGTAGGCACAAAGGTAATCGAGATATTCGTTGCCGTCGATATCGGTTATTCTGCCGCCTTTACCGTGGTCGAAATATATCGGGTATTCGCCTTCGACAAAATTGTATGGGCGTCTGATACCGAGAACACCACCCGGGGTGCAGGTCTTGCCGTGTTCGAATTCGGCCATGCTTTTGGTTAAATTGAGCTTCGGTGCGTCGTACATAATTCCTTCCCTCCTGATATATGCTTTCTGATGAGGTAAAACAAGCTGTGAATCAAGTGCTGAACCACTTGCAGGGCAAATCAGCCGTAGCTTTGTTAATGCTATCACAAACTTCAGTTTCTTTCTGCAAAAAAAATCCCCCGTTGCCGGGGGATTTTCGGTCGTTTTAAAGTCAGTCGTCAGAAGAACTGTCATCAGATGAGCTGTCAGAATCTGAAGATTCTGAGTCGGAACTATCACTGCCACTGTCTGAGTCGCCCGAATCGCCGGAATCGCCCGAGTCATCGGAATTGCCGGAATCAGAGTCGCCAGATTCATCAGGCTTGTCAGAATCACCCGAATCGTCTGAATTGTCAGAGTCGTCTGGTTTGTCTGAATCATCGGAGTCGCCGGAATCACCGGAATCACCAGAGTCACCAGAGTCACCAGAGTCACCAGAATCACCGGAGTCACCAGAATCGCCGGAATCACCGGAATCACCGGAATCACCGGAATCACCAGAGTCTCCAGAGTCTCCAGAATCACCGGAGTCGCCAGAATCGCCTGAATATCCTGAGTCCGAGCTTCCTGAAGAAGATCCGGATGAGCTGTCAGGAACGCTCTCCCATGTGTCAGCCTTGATTTCTTTGCCTACAAGTGTACCTTCGATTTTGATATCTTTATTTTCATACTGTTCGGCAATGGCTTTGCCATTTTCATCCATTACCAGTGCGTAGGTTACCGGATTGCCGGCGCCATCGCGATTGTTGGTCTGAAGGGTGGCGCCACTGATCTTTCTGCTGGCGTCGCGGGAGACAGTTATCATGCCGGAGAAGAATGCAGCAGAAACAGATGTCAGTGACATGGCAAAGAACCCTGCCGCCAGTGCGGCAATGGTAAGTTTCTTCGATCGCATTAAATGGTACTTCCTTTCAGGAAACTTGCAGGCGACAGAGTGATGTCAAACATCATTCTTCATTGCTATGATAATCGAATTCTTCATTATCGTCTGTAAAAAGTTTAT
>Ga0116157_10005028_pt1 | contig 12231 bp, 9 predicted proteins | sample AD_UKC048_MetaG_FD_89882 | JGI IMG/M metagenome (GOLD analysis project Ga0116157, IMG submission 89882) | Active sludge microbial communities of municipal wastewater-treating anaerobic digesters from USA - AD_UKC048_MetaG | ecosystem: Engineered > Bioreactor > Anaerobic > Digestate | place: USA... | reverse complement strand
GATTCGTTCCGATTTGGCTTCCAGTGGCGTGATGTTTACGATTGATACGGAAACCGGATTTTCCAATGGCATTTTAATCAACGCCGCCTATGGTTTGGGAGAATATATTGTCAAAGGCGTGGTTACGCCCGACGAATATTTATTGTTTAAACCGGCTTTGATTAAGGGCGATAATCCGATTATTAAAAAACAATTGGGTAGCAAGGAACATAAATTGATTTACGCTCAGGGCGGAAATAAAAGCACCCTTGATGCTTTAGTGGCGGTGGAAGATCGTCATCAATATGCTTTGACTGATAAAGAAATTATTTTGTTGGGGACGTGGGGCGCGGCGATTGAAAAGTATTATAAGAAACCGATGGATATTGAATGGGCGAAAGACGGCGTGGATGGTAAATTGTATATTTTGCAGGCTCGTCCGGAAACCGTGCAGTCGCAAGAAAATAATTTACGTTTGGAAATTTATCGTTTGTTGGGGAAAGGAAAAACTTTGTGCAGCGGTAGTAGTGTCGGCAGTAAAATTGCTCACGGTAAAGCTCATTTGATTAAGAGTGTCAGCGAGTTGAAAAATTTTCAGCCCGGTGAAATTTTGGTGACGGAAATGACCGATCCCGATTGGGAGCCGGTAATGAAAAAAGCCAGCGCCATTGTCACCAATTCCGGCGGACGCACCTGCCACGCCGCTATCGTTTCTCGCGAGCTCGGCATTCCTTGCGTGGTCGGCACCAAAACCGCCACCAAGAGCATTAAACACGAGCAGGAGATTACCGTTGATTGTTCTCAGGGTGAGCAAGCTTTTGTTTACGGTGGTTTTGTGAAATATAAAATTGAAAAAGTTGATTTGAAAAAATTGCCGAAATTGAAAACCAAATTGATGTTGAATATCGGCGAGCCGGAAGCGGCTTTCAAACATTCGTTCCTTCCCAGTGAGGGCGTGGGTTTGGCGCGTTTGGAATTTATCATCAATAATTCCATTGGTATTCATCCGTTGGCTTTGTTGGATTTCAAAAAACTGGATGCGGATTTGCAAGCGAAAATTGAAGAGAAAACCGCTCATTACAAAGATAAGAAACAATTTTTTATTGATAATTTGGCGCAGGGCGTGGCGCAAATCGCCGCCGCTTTTTATCCGCGGCAGGTGATTGTTCGTTTTTCCGATTTTAAAACCAATGAATACGCCAATCTTTTGGGTGGGCAAGCGTATGAACCGAAAGAAGAAAACCCGATGATCGGTTGGCGCGGGGCGTCGCGTTATTATGCCAAAGAATTTTACCCGGCGTTTTGTTTGGAATTGGAGGCAATGCGTAAGGTTATTTATGAATTGGGTTTGGATAATTTGGCTTTGATGGTGCCTTTCTGTCGCACCGAGGGTGAAGCACAGCAAGTTATGGATATTTTAAAGCGTTATAATTTGCGTTCAGCCGCTCCGATTTTCATGATGTGTGAAATTCCGTCCAACGTTATTTTGGCTGATAAATTCGTCAAATATTTTGATGGTTTTTCCATCGGCAGTAATGATTTAACCCAATTGGTTTTGGGTGTGGATCGTGATTCGGCCTTGGTTAGTGCCGTTTATGATGAACGAAACGAGGCGGTTTTGCGTTTGATTGAGCAATTTATCAAAACCGTCCATAAATATAAGAAAAAAGTGGGGATTTGCGGGCAAGCGCCATCCGATTATCCGGATTTCGCCAAGTTTTTATTGAAAAACAAAATTGATACGATTTCCTTGACCCCGGATTCCTTGTTAAGTACTTATACAAGTTTGGGGAAGATGTAGAGATTTTTGTCCTGGTATGTGGTAATAGGTCATCCTGAACTTGGTGCAGGCCGTGGGTTAAGTCATCCTGAACTTGGTGCAGGATCTCTTAATTAATCCTTATTATTTGCTCCGTTGTTTAAGGAATGAAGAGTTTATTGGAGAGATCCTGAAACAAGTTCAGGATGACGGGGCACCATAATCCTGAAACCAGCCGTCGCTTTGCTATGGCTGACACAGCAAGTCCATGATGACAGGTCACCCAGGAAATCAGTTTGGCAACAATGCAAAATTCTGTTATAATTAACACAAGATTTTTAATCCTCCTATTATGGTATTTAAAAATAAACAAAAAAATAAAGAGCTTGACCAGTCAGTGTTAGATTTGTTGGAAATTGAAAAAAAAGAAGAGCAATATTTATATGACACTTTACCGGCGGAGGCGACTGATAAGCTTGGTTTTATTATGAATAATGTTCAGCCGAGCAATCAAGAATCATTTGAAAATGATTTTCAAAATTTGTTAGACAATTCTTATATTAATGAGGTGGAGGGGGAGTTATCATTGGATGTTTATGATGATAATAATAAAATCGTGGTGCAGGCCCCATTGGCCGGTGTTTCTTTGGATGATATCGATATTAATTATAGCCAGGGAGTTCTGACCATTAAGGGAGAGCGAAAAGCCGGCAACGAAGTGAAAAACGATAAGTATTACATTAAGGAATGTTTTTGGGGAAAATTCTCTCGTTCAATTTTATTGCCTGACGATATTGATACTTCCGCGATCAGTGCCCATTTGAAAAATGGGGTTTTGACGATTGTCTTGCCAAAACTTGATTTACCTAATAATGTAAGTGTATCAATTAAGAAACTATAAAGAGTCTATGACCGCGCCTTTTATAACAGCTGTCTTGGACCGTTTTGAAGGTGACAAGGCAGTTATTCGTTTTGATGATGGACAAACTTTGATTTTTCCTAAAATTGATTTATTTGATCAATATCGCGAAGGGGATGCCCTTTATTTTTTAATTTCTCCGGATGCTAATTTAACGGTAGCTCGAGAAAAATTAGCGACCGCGTTGATTAATGATTTATTAAATAAGGATAAGAATTAATATGGGCAAAAAGCACAAGAAGAAAAAGTTGCCGAACTTTGTTTCCGGAGCCCCGGAAAATAAACCGGATGAAAAGCCGGTTATCGCCATTAGCAGCGAAGATTTATCGGCAGGGGTGGAAATTGTTATTCCTGAAAACCAACAGGAACTTAATTTGTTGATCACAGAAGAAAAAAAGAAAATTCCGTGGCGACCGGTTGTGTTCTTTTTGTTAGGGGTTTTTGTTTTAGTGGGAATTAATTTTGGCATTCAATTGGCGATGGAGAATTATTTTCGTTTCAAGGTTATGCCCAATATTACCGTCAACCAAGTTGATTTATCATATTTATCTTATGATGATGCTTGGAACACTTTAAATAATCGTTGGGAAAGTTATTGGCAGTCCGCGAACTGGGAGTTGTTGGATAAAACCGCACCTTTAAATGCTTGGCCCAGCGAGGATGAATCGTTAGCTCCGCAGGAAGATATTGTGGTGTCAAAATTTTTGGCTGACAATTTATATTGTTATTTGGATGAGGAAATTTTGCGTCAACAAGTTTTTGTTTATGGAAAAAATCAATGGTGGATTAAAACTTTGCCATTGTTGTGGAAGGATAAAGAGTTTTCTTTGCCTTTGAATTGTAATATTGATGAATTGGAAGCTTTTTTACATCAAAAATTAATATCATTGGAAAGTCCGGCGGAAAATGCACGATATCAATTTGATGCTTCCGGTAATTTATCGATTATTGAGGGTAAGGTGGGACGAGTTGTTGACTATGAAGATTTATTGACTCAAATCAAAACGCAATTGCCATTAATGCAGGATTTGAAATTGTTTTTAAAGTGGGAAATTGCTGATCCGCAAGTCCGGGGTAGTGATTTACAATCATTTAAGCAACGTTATTTATCTTATTTGGATAAAAGTCTTGATTTGCAATTGCCAAAATGGACTAGCGGTTTGGATTTGATTGCCGTGACTCGTTCATATGATGATATGCGTAACAGCAATCCAGAAGAGTTAAGTAAGTATTATAATGCGACTAAAGATTTGTATGTTTTTAATGCTAAAGATTTGCGCATTGATGCCGAAACCTTGGCCAAAAAAGAATCTGATTTGATTACGGTTGCGACTTTGAAAGTGGCTAATTTTACCGATGATTTTGTTTTTTATAAAGACGATAAGAATATTTTGCAGTTGAAAATAGATGAAGCGGATTTGTTAAAATGGTTAAGTGATTTAAATGAAAATATTAAGATTGAGGCAGTTTCGGCAGTCTTGGAAATGGAAGAAGTATCTGCCCCGATTGATAGTGAGGCCGGAGAAAAGGAGCCGGTTAAAAAATATCGTGTTAAAAAATTTGTTAGTCCTAAAGCGGGACGGTCTTTAAACGCGGAAGAAGCCGTAGTCTTGGTTAATAATTTGTTTTTAGCAGAAGAATTTCCGGAAAACTTGTCCTTGCCGGTGGTTTTCTTGGATCCGGCTGATGAATCTTTGCCTAACAATCCTTTACAGATAAAAGAATTGGTTGGTTTGGGGGTGTCTAATTTTTATAATAGTCCGGCTAATCGTATTCACAATATCAAAACTGGAGCCGCTAAGCTTAATGGTTTGTTATTGGCACCTGGTGAGGAATTTAAGACTATTATTAACTTGAAACCATTTAATGCGGCCGGTGGTTATTTACAAGAATTAGTAATTAAGGGAACAGAAACAATTCCGGAATATGGTGGAGGATTGTGTCAGGTGGGAACAACTTTGTTTCGTGCCGCAATTGACGCCGGTTTGCCGATTACCGAGCGTCGTCCGCATCGTTATGATGTTAGTTATTATAAGCCGACTGGTACGGACGCGACTATTTATGATCCGCATCCTGATGTTCGTTTTGTTAATGATACGGGGCATTACATTTTGTTTCAGTCATATACCAGTGGTTATAATTTATACGTTGAGTTGTGGGGTGTTTCCGATGGTCGTTTGGTGGAAAAAACCGATGCTATTCAATACAATTATATTTATCCACCCGCCGCAAAATATGTTGATACGACTGAATTGGCCCCTGGCGTTATTAGACAGACAGAAAGTCCGCATACTGGTGTCACCGGTGAGTTTTGGTGGCGTGTGATTTATCCTGATGGAACAGTTAATTTTAAGAAATGGATTAGTAAATATTCACCTTGGCAACAAGTATTTTTGCGTGGAGTAGAGGCGGTGCCAGTTGGCACGCCCGGTGATGGCGGAACGACACCGGAAGTTCCGGTCACGCCCCCGGCCGAACCGGCAGTTCCTCCCGCCATATAATTTTTCGTTTTGAACCAGGATTTGTTTGTGAGTTTTTTTGTATAATATTGTTTCTGTCTCTTGTGTAGGGGTGAATGATAATTCGCCCTTTAAACCATAAAAAAAATCCCCCGCAGAACGGGGGATTTTTTTTTACTAAATTATAATCTGTAAACAAAAGAGGGCAAGAGACTTACCCGATGGAAAATTCTAGTTAACACAAAGTGGTAACCGGAGTGATCCGCCAGAGTATGTCCCATTCTTTCGTGCCCCCTTTTGGCTACAGACTATCTGTCAGTATGATGGTATAATATCACATATTTTAAAATTTGTCAAGTTTCCGTCTCTCTTTACGAAAAAAACCCATATTTTACTATGAGTTTGATTACAGCAATTTGCCCTGACGGGCCTTTTTGATGGCCTCAATGGCCGTTTCCGGAAAGTCGAAGAACTGGGACGTTTCCTTTTTCCAGCTCTCGATTTCCGTGAGAAATTTTGCCTTTTGGGTGCCTTCACGGGTATCCAGGCTCCTCATGTAGGCGGCGATAATGCCGCACAGGTGAGTGCCTTTGATGTCCATCTTACAACGGAGTTTCTCCTCCATCTCAAACCACATGGGGTGGTAGGGGGTGAGCATCTCCATGACTATTAAGACCCGTTCGAAGTTTTGCATCAAACGGTGCAGTCTTAACAGTTCGGTGTTGGCCTTTTTCGCAGTTTTGAGCAAGCTGTTAAAGCGTTGCTCGTCAACCGAGAAATTTTCATCCAGGGTGATTTGTTTTATCAGTTTTTGCCCTTTTTTGATGAGCATAAACTGAGAAAAATCATCCGCCGGGATGTTTGTGCTGAAATACCGATCTTGCTCTATTTCAAGCAGCAAGAACTCTAAAAAATTCTTGATTACCGGAAAGTGCTCTTGGTATTGATCCTTGAGACATTCCGGTTTGAGATAAAAAAATTGCATGGCCGCCTCCTTTTGTATAATTAATCATTTTTTATCGCATTTGTCAAATTTAACAATTGGGGTTTATTTGACAAAGTAAATCGGATTCTATATATTATAAACATCTTTTTGGCAATAATTTTATTATTTATAAATAATTTTGATTTTAAAAATTATGTTGACTATTCGTTTAATTAGAATCGGTAAGACCAAGCAACCAAGTTATCGTTTGGTTGTTATGGAAAAAAGCAAGGATATTTGGGCCAACTATTTGGAAAATTTGGGCCATTATAATCCAAGAAGCAAGGAAGGTGAATTTGCTAAAGACAGAATTGAATATTGGGTGAGCAAAGGAGCGCAATTGAGTAAGACCGCCAATAATTTATTGGTTGGCAAAAAAGTGATTGAAGGTAAAAAATCAGCTGTGACTCACTTAAGCAAGAAGCGACGTGCTAAAATTGAAAAAGAACAAGCCAAAGCTTAATTTGATTGATAAAAAAAACTCCCTCGTTGTTCTGACGGGGGAGTTTTTTAGTTTGCTTATCGGGATTTTTTCAAGTATAATAAGAGAAATTAATCAGAAAATTATCAAATAAAAATACAAAACTATGGAAACAAAACAAAACGCAGTTTATCGATTTATTTGGCGAGATGCCTTTAAGTTCACTTGGCGCAACAAATATTTGTGGATTTTATCATTGTTTGCCATGTTTTTTAGTAATATCGGAATTGTTCGGCATTTGGCTAAGTATCAAGATTATTTGCAGTCTGGTGCAAATATTTTTGCTTGGGATAATTTTGTTTATTATTTTTTGTCTTTATTTAAATTGGCCTATTGGAAGAATTTATTTATGACTTCTTGGCCGGTAGCGGTTTTATCTTTGGTGGTTACGGTTTTCTTGGTAGGTATTTTGGTGTGGTTAAGTATTAATGCACAAATCGCCATTGCCGAAAGCGTTAAGCATTATGTTCAGGGATTAAAGACGAAATTGTCCCGCGAGCAATTAATGGGTAAGGCTCAAAATAAATTTTTCCCGGTTTTGTTTATCAATGTTATTCGTCAGGCTTTGATTTTCTTGATTGGGGGAGCGGTGGCAGTGCCATTTTTGTTGTATTTGTATAATTCAGATGTGTCTCGTTTCGCTTATTATATTTTGTTAGTTGTGGTCTTATTTATTTTATCAATTGTTTCCTTTGTGGCTTTTTATACCTTTGCGTATGTGGTGATTTACAATAAAAGCATTGGACAGGCTTTGAAATCAGCGGAACAGTTATTTTCCAAGAATTGGTTAGTCAGTTTGGAAATGGCGATTTTCTTGTTTTTGGTAGAGATTTTTATCGTCCTTTTGATGAATACTTTTTTCTTGTTTATCATCGCTTCAATCTTTTGGATGATTCAAATTCAGCAGTTGTTCTTGTTCTTTAGTTTATTGGCGTTGATTCTGATCTTTTCAGTATTTACGGTATTGTTGACGGCTTGGGTTTATAATTTTCAATTTTCCAGTTGGTTGTTGTTGTTCTTGCGTTTGCAAGAGGGGCAAGCCAATAGCAAAAGTTATCGTTTGTTAAAGAAAATTTTAAACAAAAAAAAGCAATAAGATCTTATGAATATCAGCGATTTGATTAAAAAGAGTAGTTCTTCTTCGGCGGCAACTAGCCCAACACCAACCCCTACCGCACCCCACGTTCAGATTAATGTTCAGGATAAATCTACGCGCGATGCTTTGGAGGAAAAAATGAAAGAGCTGGAGCTTAAGCATCAAGAAGAGTTGGTGGCGGCCCGCGCCCAATCTTTTGGTATTCCCTATATTAGTTTGATTGACATGCCAATTATTTCTGATGCTTTGTCAGTTGTGCCGGAAGAGGATGCGGTAAAGTATGGTTTGTTGTCATTTTTTTATAAGCAAAATGAAAATTGGAAATTGGGGGTTTTGGAATATCCAATTAAGGAAGAGGCATTGGCTTATATTAAGAATATTGCCGATAAGGAACATTTGGAACCGGAGATTTATTTGATTTCCGAAGAGAGTTTAAATCGGGCTAAAAAATTGTATGCTAGTGTTCCCAAATACACGGAAATTAAAAGTGGCGTAACAATTACTGAGGATGATTTAAAAAAATATGAAAGTGAAATTTCCGACTTCAGACAATTAAATCAAAAAATTTTAAAGGTTAATGTTAGTGACATCATGACCTTGTTAATTGCTGCTGCTTTGAAGTTTCGTTCTTCGGATATTCACGTTGAGGCAGAGGAGGACGGAGTGAAAGTGCGTTTTCGTATTGATGGTTTGTTGCATGATGCCGCGGTTTTGCCGGCTGATTTTTGGAAAAAATTAATTTCTCGTATTAAATTGATTGCTGGTTTGAAGATTAACGTTGCTGATGTTCCTCAAGACGGACGTTTTACGATTTTTATGACTGCTGATAAGATAGACGTTCGTGTATCTACTTTGCCGACTTCTTATGGGGAGTCAGTGGTGATGCGTTTGTTAAAATCATCGGCGGCCGGTTTGAATTTTGAAGATTTGGGTTTGCGTGGTTTGGCACAGAAACGTTTGGCTGAAGAGGTCCAGAAAACAAACGGGATGATTATCACCACCGGTCCAACCGGTTCTGGTAAAACAACTACTTTGTATGCAATTTTGAATAAGTTAAATGATTCGGAAACAAAAATTATTACTTTGGAAGATCCGGTGGAATATAAATTAAAGGGCATTAATCAAAGTCAAATCGATCATGAAAAGGGTTATGGTTTTGTTGATGGCTTGCGATCGATTTTGCGTCAGGATCCGGACATCGTGATGGTCGGTGAGTTGCGTGATTTTGAAACAGCGGACGTGGCGATTAACGCCGCCTTGACTGGTCATTTGGTGATTTCCACTATTCATACTAACAGTGCTGCCGGCGCACTGCCACGATTTTTGGCGATGGGCGTGAAGCCGTTTTTGTTGGCACCAGCCTTGAATGCAGTGGTTGGGCAGCGTTTGTGTCGTCGGGTGTGCGATGCCTGTAAAGAAGAAATTAAATTGGATGACGAAACTTTGCAAAAAGTGATTGCTGAGTTAAAGCAAATTCCTGAGTCAGCCGGTGAAAAAATTGATTTTAATAATTTGAAATTTTACAAAGGTAAGGGCTGTGATAAATGTTCCGGTTTAGGTTACAAAGGACGAATCGGTATTTATGAAATTTTTACCATGAATCCGGAAATAGAAGCGGTTCTTTTGAGTGGGCAGTTATCGGAGTATATTGTTCAGGAGATTGCTCGTAAGAATGGAATGTTAACAATGATGCAAGATGGTTTATTAAAAGCGATGGATGGTATTACTACCGTGGACGAGGTCTTTAGAGTGGCTTTGTAGTGGAATATGAACATCACCAATCAACTACATTTTACGGAAAGAAAAGCCTGGCGGGCGTGGTTGGCGAAAAATCATGCCAAAGAAAAGGAAGCGTGGTTGGTTTATTATCGAAAAGCATCCGGCAAACAAAGAATTTCTTATAACGACGCGGTGGAAGAAGCGCTTTGTTATGGTTGGATAGACAGCACTTTAAAGCGAATTGATGATGAAAAATTTGCACAACGTTTTACACCTCGGCGAAAAAACAGTGTTTTGTCGGAAATGAATAAGGAAAGAATTCGTCGTTTGATAAAAGCCAAACGAATGACGGCCTTTGGCTTGAAAGCGGTTGCCCATGCTTTTGATCATCAAAAAGATAAACAAGAAAAGTTGTTCATTGCCAAAGATATTTTGAAAGCTTTAAAGGCTGACAAAGATGCTTGGAATAATTTTCAAAATTTACCAGAAGGCTATAAGAAGGTGAGAATTGCTTTTATTGAGGGGCGGCGTCGGCATGGTGTTGAGTTTTTTCAAAAAAGTTTGCAGTATTTTGTAAAAATGACCGCGAATAATAAAAAATTTGGAATGTTGAGATAGTTTGGTTAAAAAATAAAAAATATGTCTAACATTGATAAAATCCTTCCGTCTAATAATGAGGTTTTTGATCCGATGAAAACATTTGAAATTTTTGGTTATACAAACGTTCGGCGTGCTAGTGATTTGGAGAAGGGAAATCATCAGATTTTTTACGGAAAAAAGAATGGCATAGAATGTGTTTTGAAGTTTATTGATATAACTGATGATATTGTTGTTAACCAAAAAGTTTTGGCTAAGGAAGAATATTGTTATAAGCATTTACCAAAAAAATATTTATTGGATTTGATGGAAATCAATTTTGATTATAAATTTTTGGCTACAAAAAGGTGGGATTTATTAAATATACATATTGATAAAGAAACAATAAATGATATTATTTCCTTGCGTTTAGAAACTTTGTCTCAGATTGCGGCTGATGGTTTACCAGAGGTAAATTGGGAACACTATTTAAAAATATTTAACTTTCTATTTGAATTGGAAAAATTAGGGATTATCAAAAACGCTAATGGTATAGTTGGTATTTTTCAAGAGAATCGTGATTTGATTATGAATTATACTAAGGGGTTTTCACATGGTGATTTTTCATTAAGAAATATAAAAAAACATGATAATAATTTGGTGGTGTATGATTTTGAGTATGCGTGTCAGGAGAATCCAATGTTTGATTTGGCAACTTTCTATGCTGAAATTAAGGGGGATTCTGTAAATGAGGAATATTTTATGGAAAAAGCAAATAATTATTTATTGTTTAATAAAAAGTTATTTGATTTAATGAAAATTAGAAGATCGGTTTTATTGTTGTATGCATTTCGAAAAAGAGAAAGTTCTCACCCAGTAAGACAAAAATACGAGCCTGTTTTTAATGATGCGGCAAGTGATTTATTGAATGAAGATAAGTAAAATAAAAAACCCCCCGCGTAACGGGGAATTTTTTTTATCTATTCATTTTCGTTGTTGTCCATTTCCGGTTCGGCGCTCGGGTTTTCTTCCATTGTTTTTTCTGTTTGCGTCGGTTCCGGGTTGGGCATGGTATATTCACACTTGATGCATTTGATCATGTTTTTTTTTTCGTAAAACATGGTGTTGTCGCATTTGGGACAAGGTTTGTCATAAGGTTTATTCCAGCTGGCGAATTTGCAAGTAGGGTAGTTGGAACAGCCGTAAAACAACTTGCCACGTTTGGTTTTGCGCTCCACGATTTCTCCCAATCCGCATTCCGGGCATTTGATTCCCATGGTAATCGGTTGCGTGTGTTTGCAGGTGGGATAATTGGAGCAGGCAATGAATTTCCCGAAACGACCGTGTTTGATAACCAAATCATTGCCACATTCCGGACATTTTCCACCGGTTTTTTCCGGTTCTTTGTTATTTTCTTCAGGGGCATCGCCGGAATTATTTTTGGTGTATTTACATTCCGGATAGTTTCCACATCCCCAGAAAGCCCCGTATCGTGATTTTTTCAATAATAGTTTATGACCACATTCCGGACAAACTTCTTTGGATAGTTCTTCCATTTTTTCTGCTGTCAGTTCGGTTTCTTTATTTTTCAAATTTTTTTCAAAAGGACTGTAAAAATCTTTGACGATTTTTTTCCACTCGTGTTTGCCTTCGGCAATTTCATCAAATTCATCTTCCAGCTTGGCAGTAAATTGGTAATCTACAATATCGGCAAAGTGTGCTACTAATAAATCATTAACAAACATTGCAGTATCGGTTGGCTTTAATTTTTTATCTTCTTGAACAATATAACCGCGTTGTTGAATGGTGCTTAAAGTCGGAGCATAAGTTGATGGTCTGCCGATGCCATATTCTTCCAAAACTTTAATTAAGGAGGCTTCGGTGTAGCGAGCCGGCGGTTCGGTTTGATGTTCTTTGGAAGCGATATTTTTCAAATCAACCGGATCTTTTTCTGACAATTCCGGTAAAATATTTTCACTGACGCTGACTGTATAGATTCGGCTGAAACCGTCAAATTTCAAAGTGGCGCCGTTGGCTTTAAATTCAATTTTTTTGTCTTGATTGCTGATGGTGACGGCACGGTTATTAACAATCATTTCCGGCAATTGCGTGGCTAGGGCGCGTTCCCAAATCAATTTGTATAATTTAAAAGCGCGATCTTCCAAATAAGGGCGGACACTTTCCGGTGTGCGATAAATTGAGGTCGGACGAATGGCTTCGTGTGCTTCCTGCGCGTTTTTACTTTTATTCTTGAAAGT
>Ga0116157_10005027_pt1 | contig 12231 bp, 8 predicted proteins | sample AD_UKC048_MetaG_FD_89882 | JGI IMG/M metagenome (GOLD analysis project Ga0116157, IMG submission 89882) | Active sludge microbial communities of municipal wastewater-treating anaerobic digesters from USA - AD_UKC048_MetaG | ecosystem: Engineered > Bioreactor > Anaerobic > Digestate | place: USA... | reverse complement strand
TTATGATATTGTTGGTAAAGAGGTAGGAAAATATACCATAAATAATAACAATGCAGAAATACAAGTTAGTAATTTATGTCCCGGTGTTTATTTTATTGCAGTTAAAACAGAAACGGGAACACTTACCAAGCGCTTTGTGAAGGAATAGATAACTTTATTTCTTTATAAAAACAAAGAGGACAACATAACATACAGTCCTCTTTTTATTTTAAATAATTAATAAAAACTTAATTTAATGGAATATATCCCACTTCAGAAACGATTTTTTGTCCGGCAGCAGAAAGCACATAGTCGATAAAGGGCTTTACCTTGGCTTCAGCTTTCTTTTCATAATAGAAAAACAAAGGACGAACAATGGGGTAGCTTTTATTTTTTGCATTGGCAAAGCTGGGAAGTACAAATGTTTTTCCGTCATACGATACTTTCAGTGCTTTTACTTCATTATTCAGATATGCCAATCCTACATAGCCGATAGCGCCTTTGGTTTGACTTACCGACTGGATAATAGCACCGGTTGCGGGCATGGAAAGTACGGAATTTTTGTAGTTTTTGTTTTTCATAACATGTTCTTTAAAAAATTCGTACGTGCCGGAGCTTGTTTCACGGGAATACACAACGATAGCCATATCGGCACCTCCCACTTGTTTCCAATTGGTGATTTTACCGGTATAAATATCTTCCAATTGTTGGCGCGTTAATTGAGCGACAGTATTCGATTTATTCACAATAACTGCCAATGCATCGTAAGCAATGATTTTTTCTACTTGCATTTTTCCTGCTTGTTGAAACTTGGCTTTTTCATCAAACTTCATTTTACGTGATGCCATGGCAATATCGGTGGTTCCGCTTAATAAGGCAGAAATGCCCACGCCACTGCCTCCTCCGGTAACCGTTAATCGGGCTTTTGGATGCAATTTCATATAGGTTTCACTTTCTTTTTGTGCCAGCGGCAATACCGTATCGCTGCCTTTGATACGTTGGGCGATACTTGTTTGAATTACTGTGATGGTTATCAGAACCATCGTTAAAAACATCTTTTTCATTTCTTTTTATATTTTAAAATTATTTTTTCTTAGAATTTATATTGTAATCTACAGGTAAAGGTATTATCATAGAGGTCTTTTTCGTAGCCGTTAAGATTTGATGTTGTTTCGTTCATTGCCCAATCGAAATAACCCATGAGTCTGAGGTGGGCGTTGATACGGAAAAGATAACCAATTCCTATGTTTTGTTTCATGATATCGCCTTTGGTAGTGCCACCTTTACCTATTTCGTTACCGGCAACTTGTATATTGGGGTCGTATTGGTCGTATTTCAATACTATGGAATGACGACCGAAATCTTGAATAAAATAAGCAACAAAACTTAAAAAATCTCTGCGATAGGTTTTCCCCTGGGGTAATGCAGAAGTCGAAGGGCTGGCAGATGACTCTTTTAAGCCGGGCTGTTTCCCGCTGATAACTTCAACGCGTAGGTTTGTCATTCCTAATCCGGTTGAAATCAATAGTTGTGCATCTCCACCGTAATACATTCTTTCGGAATAATTACCCAAACCATCGTTGTGTTTGAGGATAAATTCTTTGTCTTTCATTTGGAAAACAGTATCATTGCCTTGATATACACTTCCGTAGTAAAAGGAAGCTCCTAAGCCGAATTGAACATTATCGAAACTTTTTTTATAGCTTAGATGTGATATCCAATCTTTTTTATTATCATTATCTTGATTAATGCCATTCCCGCCAAACAATCCGGTTTCGAGTTTAAGTCCATTGAGAGGGTGGTTTTTAGGTCCTTGAATAATCAGAGCCGCTCCTAAATCGCGTTCTCCGGGAAATAAGTTTAGACATCCGGTGCTTCGTTCGGGCGATTCACGCAAGCTTGATGAATACGAGATTTCATTTCCGAAAGGACGGTCAAAAACACCTGCTTTTACCGAAATCCCATTAATCCAAGGATCGGTAAACATAAAATAGGCATCTTTCAATCCGATTCCTTTTTCGGTAATGTCTACTTGAAAAACGCCCGACGTTGCCATGTTGGCAATTTTATCGGAATACGTTAATTTTACCCTTCCGCGACGAATGCCCATGCGCATATAGGTAGATTCCTCATCTGATTTAGCGGCACCTACTTTTAATTTTGATTTTTCTTGTCCTCCTTGAAAATCGGCTTGTACATACCCCGACAATTTAAATTTACTTAAAAAGCCGACAGAAGTGCTCAATTCTTCTACCTGATTTTCTACTTTTTCAAGAGGGCTTTGTTCTGTTTCTTGGGCTGATAGAATACTCCACAATCCCAACAGAATACCTAATAATAATGTTTTCTTTACGAATGCTTGCATTTTCTTTTTTTTTAATTTTTCTTTTTAATTTTTTATGCTGCAAAAGTAAATGCAATGAATTACGATAGTATAAAGATAAAATTACAATTATGTGAAGAAATTAGTTTTTAAAGCGGAGGGGTGATGTGGTGATTTCGTTTTCAGTTTTTTTGTCCAGACTGCCGTGTGCCGAGAGGTTTTTTCGTTCCGAAAAAAAATAGGGGTTGTATGCAAGACTCGTAAAGGGGAATCTGTTGAATTTATCGGGCAAAAGAAATCCCTCTTATCGAATGTGTATGTATGAGTTCCCAAGCCCATTCGCCGGACGTCCCAAGGGCGTTAAAAGGACCTCCCTTACTCCTTCAACTGAGATTGCAATCTCAGGTCGGCGAGATTGCAATCTCAACCAATCGAGATTGCAATCTCATTTCAACGAGCATGGGGACTCCTTGCAACGAGTCTCCATGCTCCGATGAAAAAGACAGGGACAGCATTTTAATGAAAGTGGGAAGCACTCATAACCGAAGAGAGAAAGGGAAAAGGTGAAAGTGGAAAGGGAAAAGTAAAAATGTCGCAAGATATTTTTACGTTCCGAAAAAATAAGTGAAGGTTCTGTATATCTTTTTGCGTTTTTTGCGTAGCATTTTTGCGCCCTTTGCGGTTAAAAAAATCCTTAAAATTTGGGGGGGGGAATTACAAAGCTATGAGAGTGTAATTACCAAGTGTGGTTCGTACAAAAACCATACGTGCAAATGATAAAAACCATGCATGCTTTTTACAAGAACCATGCGTGGTAACTATACGAACCAAGCGTGATTTTTTAATTTTCCTTTTTATTAATCCTAAAAAACCATATGCCTCCATTTACTCAACTGTGTAACTACATTTACTCAACTGTGTAACTCAGTTTATGCAATTTTGCACATATTCTTACTTCTTTTTACAAATAATGCTTCTTTTCTTTTATAAGAAAAAATCATTAGGTCAAACACATTGCACATTTGCAGAGTAAGCGGGGGAATGTAAATCACCCACTTACTTTATCGGTGTTAATCCGTTGCATCAGCGTAATCCGCGTGCCATCCCTTTTCGGAACGAAAACCCTTTGCAATTACGCTTTGTTGTGAATATGAACATCCATTTGTGGGAACGGAATATTGAGTCCTTCTTTGTTGAAGGCTTCGTATATTTTTTTATTCATATCGAAATATACAGCCCAATAATCACTTGCTTGAACCCAAGCTCTTACCACAAAATTAATGGAATTATTTCCTAATTCGGAAAGAGCAATAAAGACTTCCGGATTTTTTAAGATACGGCTATCTTCATCACACATATTCTTCATCAATTGTTCTGCTTTGGTTGCATTATCCCCGTAAGCGATAGCGAATGTCCAATCTACTCTTCTTTTATCTTCGGTCGAATAATTAATCATAGAAGAAGTAGATAAACCCCCATTCGGAATGATAATGGTTTTATTATCGGGAGTTTTTAAAAGAGTATTAAAAATTTGTATCTCGCTGACAGTGCCGGCATAGCCTTGTGCTTCAATATAATCGCCAACTTTATACGGTTTAAAAATAAGTAACATTACCCCACCGGCGAAATTTTGTAATGTTCCCGATAAAGCCATGCCTACGGCTAAACCCGCAGCTCCCAGTATGGCTATGAAAGAAGTCATCTCAATACCTATCATACCCATTACACTGATAACCAACAAAACTTTTAAAAGGATGCTTACGAAACTTTTAAGAAATGTTTTTAAAGAAGCATCTGTTTTTTTGGTTTCAAGCATTTTACCAATAGCTTTTATAAATAATTTGATAAGCCAACTCCCTATAAGCCAAACAATAATAGCTCCAAGAAGTTTAGGACCGTATTCAATGCCAATGCTTAAAATCTGTGATAAAATTTCTTCAGTATTCATACGTCTTTTGTTTTTTAATTAGTAAAATAATTTCCATGCAAAAATAAAAAATATTTCAATCTCTTAAAACAAATAGTTACATTTATTATGAAATAATTTAAACACAGCGGTGATAAATTTATAAAACACAAGCAGTCCACATACTCATGTTTAAAAAAAAATCAAATTAATGCTTCTCTTACGTAATAATTTCTTATTTTTGCGAAATAATTGAGATTATATAAAAAGGTGTATGGATAAGATACATGAATTAGATAGGATAGTAGACGATAGAAATAACCAAGAGATAGAGCAGACTTTGTCAGCTTATTTACGGGAAAATAAGCGAACAATAACGTGTGCCGAAAGTTGTACGGGCGGTTATTTATCTCATTTACTCACTGCTTTAGCAGGTAGTTCTGCCTATTTCAAAGGAAGTATCGTTGCCTATTCCGACGAAATAAAAAAGAACATATTGCATATTCCAAACGAGATTTTGTTACAGGATGGTGCCGTAAGCGAAGCTTGTGTTATTGAAATGGCAAAAAATGTAAGAAAATTATTTCAAACCGATTATGCCATTGCCGTTTCCGGCATTGCCGGACCGGGAGGGGCAACAAGCCAAAAACCGGTAGGAACAGTATGGGTAGCTCTCGACATCCATAATCAAGTAACTACATATTTATTTCAGTTCGGTAATGCCGAACGAAATGTAATAATACGTAAAACAGCCATTAATGCTTTACACCTCCTTTTAATTTCATTGATAAACACAAAACACTAAGCCTATGAAAACAATGAAACATGTACGAAAACATCTTTTACGTATACCTGTGTTAATAGGAATTATATGTGTTATCGCAATACATTCGCAAGCTCAGGTTCGCCCTACAAAAAATACCGAAACACAACAATTAACACGTATTCTTTTTATTTACGATGCTTCTAACAGCATGTGGGGTGATTGGCAAAGCGATAAAAAAGTAAATATAGCCTCCCGTTTATTATCGAGAATGATAGATAGCCTGGCTGAGTATGCAAATACCGAATTGGCATTGCGTGTTTACGGTCATCAGAAAGAATACCGTTTCTACGATTGCTCTGACACTAAATTAGAAATTCCTTTTGCTCCCAACAATCATTTAAAAATAAAACAAAAGCTTAAAACCCTTTATCCCAAAGGCACTACTCCTATTGCCCGTTCGCTGGAAGCCGCCGGTAATGATTTCCCCGATTGTCCGAACTGTCGAAACATCATAATATTAATAACCGATGGCATTGAGGAATGTGACGGCGACCCCTGTGCTGTTTCTCATGAACTGCAAAAAAAAGGAATTATCTTAAAACCCTTTATCATCGGCATAGGCATGAATTTTAATAATGCCTTTGATTGTGTCGGAACCTATATCGACGCAAGTAGTGAAGAAGAATTCGGTAATGCCTTGGAAGTCGTAATAGATCAAATCTTTTTTTCCACCAGTTGTCAAGTTAGTTTATTAGATAGTAAAGGATTGCCCACAGAGAGCAACGTAAACATGACATTCTACGACAGCTATACCGGAAAAGAATTGTATAATTACATTCACACCTTAAATACACGAGGGGTTCCCGATACCTTGTATTTAGACCCAAGACCTTCGTATGACATTAAAGTGCATACCCTTCCGCCGGTAGAAGCAAAAGAGATTAAATTAATTCCGGGGAAACATACCATTATTCCCATTGATGCACCCAGAGGTGTTGTTTTGATAAAACCTTCCACAGCTAAAAATAATCAATATCTGCGAACTCCTGTTATTGTTCGTAAAGCAGGAAGTGATAAGATAGTAAACATTCAATATATCAATGTGCCTGAAACCTATATTATCGGCAATTATGATTTGGAAATGTTATGTTTGCCCCGATTAAGCATTCCAAATGTGGAGGTAAAACAAAGTTATACTACACAATTAAAAATTCCGAATCCCGGCATTGCCGTTGTACAAAAACACAAACCCGGTTATGGCAGTTTGTATGTTTTGCGAAATAATACCATGGAATGGATTTATAATTTGCGGGAAGACGATACCCAAGAATCTATATTACTGCAACCGGGAACCTATAAAATTGTTTTTAGGGAGAAATATGAATATCAAACCATAAATACCATTACACGAACCTTTATCATACGCTCCGATGCCAATACCACGGTTGATTTAAAACCCTAATTGTTTTATTGAGCTTCTTTGATTTCTTTAATAATATGGTTTAAGCCTAAAAGTTCCGCACAGCTGATAATGGCTCCTATGGTAACACCTAAAATACCGTGTGTGTTAATGTTTTGACCGGTCATATAGAGGTTTGGCACTTTGGTGCGTTGTGATATAAGTGTTTGAGTCGGGAAGTTTTTATCACGAATTACTCCATACATGGAACCGTTTTTAGTTGCCGTATAATCACGATAGGTAAGGGGTGTTGAGGTTTCATAGGACTCAATCGCATTTCGTATGCCCGGAAAGGAAGCTTCTAATTTACTAAGCAATTGATTGGCTTTTTTTTCTTTAAACGCCAGATACGCTTCTCCGCGTTTGCCAAGGCTTGTATGTGCCCATTGCTCTACTTCTTCAAATTTCATATAAGCAATTAGCTCTGCACTTTGTGCATAGCTTGCTTTGTCTTTATGACATTGATGCATAAATAAATATGTCTCCGGATAATTGTTTTTATCATAATTGATAGATTTCCATACATCGTCTTTCTCGTAGAAATAATAATTATAATTCAGATAAGGAACTGTATTTTCTTTAAACTTAATATAAACGGTGAAATTGGAAATGCTGTTTTCCAAATTTTGTATCCTTTCTTTGTACACTTTGCGAATTAATGGAGTATCGGTCATCCGGATGGTAGCTTCGGGATGCACATTGGAAATAATGGTATCGGCTTGGATGATATCGTTGTTTTTTAAGCGTATGCCGGTTGCTTTTTTCTCGTCGAATAAAATCTCTTTTACTTCTGTATGGGTCATAATTTCACCACCGAAATTGTGTATGGAATGTGCCAATGAGTTTGCAATATGATCGCTTCCTCCAACAATACGAAAAGCACTTTCAATATAAAACGTATTGATCAATGCATGAATATACGTTGGTGTTTTGTCCTTAATACCGGCGTAAAGGGGTAAATTTCCTGCCAATACATTTTGTAATCGTAGATCTGTCGTTGTAGAGGCAATGAAATCATTGATGCTGATTTTTATATAATCGGCATTGATAAATGTATGATTGTGTATTTCTTGTACATTATATAAAGGAGAAGCATGGGCAATATCCCGTATGCGTGTTACATAGTTTTGGATATCCGCTTTTCTGTCAGGAAAAGATTTTGTTAATGTTTCCACAAAATTATCATAGCCGGAAGCAAATTTATAGTTTTCTCCGGCGATAGAAATAACATCATATCCACTGGGGTCTAAGCGACTCAAGGGAATATGCAATAATCCTAAATATGTAAACAAACGATATAGAATCTGATTTTCATCCATGCTGCCGATGTAGTGCATGCCGGTATCAAACTTAATCCCAAAGCGTTTAAATGTTTGGAGGCAACCGCCTATTTGTGCATTCTTTTCCAATACGGCTACTTTATAGCCGTTTTTTGATAGGATATAAGCACAAACCAATCCTCCTAAGCCGCTGCCAATGATTATGATGTCGTATTTAGTCTTCATGAACCTCTGTAAATGATAGATACTTCAAATTTTTGGGTACCGATACACAATTTCTTGCCAATGCCAATTTATCCGGATTGGAATCGGTAGCAGTGATTTGTAGATTTTTCTTTACCAATGCCGCCAGTAAAGCAAATTCTCCCTGTCCACAGGCATCTATATGATAATTGCCTTCATCGGGTAATTGTGCTATTTGTTTGTTAAAGTTTGCGTTTGTTTTTAATAATTTTCTTGCTCTTTGCTCTACACTTCTTCCTTTATAGATATAATTGTATAAAACCAAATCTTTATAATAATCGGGAGTTTCAATGTCTTTGCTCATTTGTTGATAGGTCTCTTTGTATAAATTTCTGATTGATTTTGTAATTTCCAATACCGTTTTGTTTTGTCTATAGGTGGGATTCTCCGGTTTGATACGCTCTAATATATTAATATGTACACTGCCTTTACGTAAAAGAAATTCTTTTTTAGGAAACATATGTCCAATGCCGTGTATGACAAGGGGAATGATATCAAGTTGTAATGTATCGGCTAAATAAAAAGCCCCTTGATGAAAGCGTAAAATTGAACAATAGGCAGAACGAGTGCCTTCTGGAAACACTAAAATGGAATAGCCATCGGCAACAAGTTTTTGAAGTTTCTCAACATTACTTTCAATACCGTCGATTACCGGAAGAAAATCGGCATAGCGGATAATCCATCCGTAAAAGGGAGAGTTCCAAACCCATTTGTTCGTTAACACTATGATTTTTGGTGACAACATCAAGGTGTATAATAAATCTAAATGTGATTGATGGTTACAAATGATAAGTGCGGGTTTATCGAAGCTTTCTTTTTGCGGATTTATAATTTTATAGGGCACTTGTATCATGATGAATGACAAAAAACGCATGGTAGTACATAAGAATTGATGAAAACGGTATTTGAGTTTTTTATTCTTTTTACCGACAATCATCAAGCAAATTGCTGTTAAACTTAACCATATACTTCCTAAAAAAAACACCGTAAAAGAAATAAAAGTTTTAAAGAAATTCCAAAATGTAATAGGAATGGGTCTGTTTTCGCCTTTATGCGTTGTTAACCATTTGAACAATAGTGGAGGAAAAACATAAGCCATCAACACCACCGATACCATTCCTACGATCGTTACCTCTGCCAGGGAACGCATGGCAGGATGCTTGGCTACTATCAAAGAACCTATCCCGATAAACATGATAAAAGCCGATAGTAAAACCGTGTTCTTATAGGAGGTCAACATTTTTTTACGGTAAGTATATTCGTACATCAACCCCTCGGTAACAAAAATGGCATAGTCGTCGCCCATGCCGAAAATGAAAGTTGCCAATATAATATTAATGATATTGAAGCGCATATCAAACACATGCATCAATCCCAATATCCAAATCCAGGCAATTACCAAGGGAATAAAAGTGAGGACGCTTATCTCGAACCTGCCAAACGAAAGTGTTAAGAAAAATAAAACCAGAAAACCGCAAATATACAGCACATAGTCAAAATCGTCGGATAAAGCATTTACCATTTTGGAGGTAATAGAGCCCGCATCAAAACCAAAACTATGATTATTAATAGCATTTAAACTGCTTTCAAGCCGAGAACGATTTTGGGGATCGGTTAGTAAAACCGTAAATATCATCGCTCTTTCCCCTTCATCGACTATGAAATTTCCGGCAAAAGCATTGATGATGGGGGCAAAATACCGAGTAGCTTGAACAGGATATTCGTTTTGCAAAACGCTTTCAAATCCGGCAAAAGCATTTTGTTTATACCCCAATAATTTCGATTCTTTTGCAAGGTTTTGCAAGACACTGTCTTTTCTATTTTTCCAAAACGAATTCCACAAGGCAATGCGTTTGGCTTGCATTGCGGGAGATGGCAAATAAATGCCTATACACGATTTCTTGAAAATCAAAGTGTCTTTTTGCATGAGCGCATCGATTGCCAAAGAGGTGTTTTCATAATTCTCCAAGGCTTCTTCCAGGTTTTTGCCTTCGCTCACACAATACATCGTGTGTTTTTGTTGATTCAATGCACGATTTAATTTCTCCATTTGCTGTGCCTGACTTTCGGTCATATAATTGATTTTGTGCATATCTGTTTCGAAAGTAGTCTGTCTGCTTAAAAAGAAAAACACAAAGCTTAACACACAGATAAACCCTACAAACCATTTATTGTTTTCGGGAGATAAAGCAGCAAGTCTTTTGAAAACCAGTTTTTCATCTTTTACTATCGATTGTGTACGATGAGGCAACAAATGAGGCAAAAATATCAATACAAACAGCACCGTTCCAAATAATAATAAGGAAGCAAACCAACCGAAATCGTGCATGGATTCGGAACTGATAAACAATAAACTTAAGAAAGCTCCTATGGTGGTGATGTTTCCCGTTGTAAGGGGAGGAGTAATGTCATTCAAACTCTCCTCCAGGGTGTAACCGTGACGATAATGTGCCAGAAAATGCAAGGGGTAGTTAGCGGCAATCCCCATGATAACGGAACCTATACCAATGGCTATTAAGGAAATGCTATCGCTAAACAAGGATAGAATTCCCAATGAAAACAAACCTCCGAATAAAATGGAAGCAAATATCAGAACCAAACTGCGGACATTTCTGAAAAAATAAATTAAGAGTCCGAATATCAAAACCAGTGCAATGGCTATCGACAACCAACTGTCGCGTTTAATCTGTTGTGCATTGGTAACACTGACATAAGCCGCACCGAAACTATCGATAGCAATGGAAGGACCTACGGTTTGAAGGGTTTTATGTATCGCTTTATCAATTTTTTCAATTAAAAGAGCATTGTTTGCCGTTTCACTCACAGGATGATTGGAAGTGAGAATAACAACCGCTTCGGTTCCTTCTTTATTAAATATATAATCATCGTAAAGCTGATAGGCATTGCTCAACTGAAAAGATTGCAAACCCGATAAAACAGGGAGGGAAAAACCAAGAGGGTCATTGATAAAGGTTTGTTTCAACATCCCTCCCATAGGGGAAGACAAAAAACTTTTAGTGTTTTCGAGTTTTTTGCGAATTATATCTTGCGATATCAAACTATCCATACGGGCATAATCCGCTTCTGTCAAGAAATAAGGAAGATTAGCGGTGATAAAGTTTGTGATTTGCATAATCTGTTCTTGATCTACCATATACTTAATAGATTTAACATGACAGGTATCTATCTGCGATAAATGTTCCGCCAATACATCTACTGTTTCTATAAGAGCTTCTTTATCAACAACTGCTGCCGTATCTTTCATTTTAACAGTAAGCATAATCTCGTTGGCGGCACCCATGTGTTGATAGGCAAAATTAATCCGTTCGTTTTCTTCGTTTTGGGGAAGGAAGCCCGATATGTCTTCTTTCGATTCCAATCCTCTGAGTCCCCAGACACAAACAAATGTAATGATTGCTAATAGTATCCACAAAAAGGATTTACGATGTTGAAAAAAGCGATAAACAGATAAAAATAGGTTGCTCATAGTCCTTTGATTATTTTATGATACAATAAAGAAGGATAACCGTAAACGACAGCCAAGAAACATAAAAGAGTATTTAATAAGCTGATACGTAAAAAATCACGACTGGGACGAAAATGCGATACTCTTTCTTCTTTTGTGGGATAAAATACTTGTATCGGAATAGCTATCAAGCGAATACCTTTCCATGCACAACGCACCAACAATTCGATTTCCGCTTCATAACGGGAACAAAAAGGAAGTATCTTTTTCATTTCCCATATCGGATACAAACGATAACCGGTTTGCGTATCAGGAAGTATTTTCCCGGTTTGTACGGTAAACCAAAAATTTGATAATCTGTTTGCATACTTACTTCCTTGCTTCATATTGGGTTGGTTTAAATTACGGCTGCCAATCAACAAAGTATCTGGATGTTTCTGAATGGTTTTCACAAAATTCGGGATATCCTCGGCATAATGTTGACCGTCGGAATCGAGGGTTAAAACATAGCGAAACCCTTTTTGTCGAGCTTCCCGTAAACCTGTTTTAAGCGCATAACCTTTGCCTTTGTTTTTCGGATAGGAAAGTACGGTGATTGTATCGATATAAGCATTTAATATTTCAGTGGTTCCATCGGTCGAACCGTCATTTACAACAATAATATCGGAACAATAGAGTAATACGGCATCAATAACAGACTTAAGTGTCTTTTCATTGTTATAGGTAGGAATTAAAATACATAAATCCGAAGATTGATTAAGCTTATTCATCCTTATACTCTATCCTTATTTATTATTAATTTGATAATA
>Ga0116157_10005026_pt1 | contig 12231 bp, 10 predicted proteins | sample AD_UKC048_MetaG_FD_89882 | JGI IMG/M metagenome (GOLD analysis project Ga0116157, IMG submission 89882) | Active sludge microbial communities of municipal wastewater-treating anaerobic digesters from USA - AD_UKC048_MetaG | ecosystem: Engineered > Bioreactor > Anaerobic > Digestate | place: USA... | reverse complement strand
TCACCAGCTCGTAAGGCGCTTCGGGCTTGATGGGATCCGCTGCATGGAAGGACATGCCACCGCGCTCGCCATGCGTCTCGGTTCGGACACCCATGTTCTCAAGCAGGCGGCGCATCGTGGCCACATCCTGCAGACGGGGCACATTGGTCAGGTGGACAGGCTCACTTGTCAGCAGCGTGGCGCACATCTCGGGCAGGGCAGCATTCTTGGCACCCGAAATCTGCACCTCGCCAGACAACTGGCGGCCACCCCGAATCAATAATTTATCCATATGCTTTTTTTCTTGCGGCTCTAGGCTTCGCGGGATGCCCACTCGGCGGGGGTGAAGGTTTTCATGGACAGGGCATGCACTTCGTCGGTGTGCATTTTGGCACCGAGCGTGGCGTAGACGCGTTGGTGCCGTGCGATGGCCCGCTTGCCTTCGAACTCGGGCGACACGATGGTTGCGTACCAATGACGCCCGTCACCTTCGAGCTCACAATACGGACAATCGAGCCCGGCCTGGATGATGGATTTCAGTTCTTCAGCAGTCATAAAAAAATTACTCTCACAGGCCCGATCAGCCGCGGATTTTGTAGCCTGTGCGCAGCAGATAAATTGCGATGGCGCTGACCAGCACCAGCACAACGCCCACGACGCTCAGGCTCAGCCAGGGCGACACATCGCTGGCGCCAAAAAATCCGTAGCGAAACCCGTCAATCATGTAGAAAAATGGATTGAGGTGGCTCACACCCTGCCAGAACGCGGGCAATGAATGTATGGAATAAAACACGCCGCTCAGGAACGTCATGGGCATGACCACAAAGTTTTGAAAGGCTGCCAGCTGGTCGAATTTTTCCGCCCATAGGCCGGCGATCAGCCCGAGCGTTCCCATCAAGGCCGCTCCCATCACGGCAAACACCAGAATCCACAGCGGGGCAACAAAGCTGATGCCCGTAAACAGTGCCGAGACCGCGAACACACCCAGACCCACCACCAGCCCCCGAATGACGGACGCGCCCACATAGGCCACGTACCAGTTCATGTAGGACAAGGGGGTGAGCAACAAAAACACGAGGTTTCCCATCACCTTGCTCATGATCAATGACGAGGAGCTGTTGGCGAACGCGTTTTGCAACAGGCTCATCATGGCCAGGCCCGGAACCAGAAAGGCGGTGTAGCTCACGGTGTCATACACCTTGACGTGCGCCTCGAGCGCGTGCCCGAAGATCAACAGGTACAGCATGGCGGTCAGTACCGGCCCGGCCACGGTCTGAAACGCCACTTTCCAGAAGCGCAATACTTCCTTGTACAACAGGGTTTGCCAGCCGGTCATGATGGGAGCGCCTCCGGTGTCGCGACCGATTGATGACCCTTGTTCATCACGTCCAGAAATACGTCTTCCAGATCAGCCTTGCGAATCTCCACGTCGTGCGCGACCAGCCCCGCTTCCCGCACGGCGCCCAGGTACTGTTCAATCGCCAGTGCGTCGTTGGCCGGGAACTGCACAATCCGACCGGTCACGCGTGCCTTGTCTGCCAGCAACTTGGGCAGCTCGCTATCCACCTTGAAGCGCAACACGTTGCTGGACGCGGCCTTGAGCAGCTCGCTGGTATGGTCCAGCGCCACGATACGCCCCGACTTCAGCATGGCAATCCGACCACACAGGGCTTCAGCTTCTTCCAGATAGTGTGTGGTCAGCAAGACCGTGTGGCCCTGCTTGTTCAGCTTGGCGATGAATTGCCACAAGGTCTGGCGGAGCTCTACGTCAACGCCCGCAGTGGGTTCATCAAGCACGATCACGGGTGGCTTGTGCACCAGAGCCTGCGCCACCAGCACACGGCGCTTCATGCCGCCAGAGAGCTGGCGCATGTTGGCGTCTGCCTTGTCGGCCAGGCCCAGACTTTCCAGCAGCTCATCAATCCAGGCGTCGTTGTTTTTGACGCCGAAATAACCGGACTGGATGCGCAAGGCTTCGCGCACATTGAAAAAAGGATCGAACACCAGCTCTTGCGGAACCACGCCCAGACTGCGACGGGCCTTTGCGTAATCGGTCTGAACGTCGTGCCCCAACACGCGCACGTTACCCGCATTGGGCCGGGTCAACCCGGCCAGAATGCTGATCATGGTGGTCTTGCCGGCACCGTTGGGGCCCAGGAGTCCGAAGAACTCGCCCTCCTCGATGTCCAGACTGACACGGTCCAGCGCCAGGAATGTGGAACGTTTGGGGCCGCGAGGAGATGGGAAGGCTTTTGAAACCGACTGGAAGGAGATGGCTGGCATGGGAGTCCGCTATTTTAAGCGGACAGACTCAAACCGCCGGGAGCAGCTCGCCAATACCGTACAAACCGGCCAGATCGCGCAGGCGCGCAGGCATGGCGCTGATGGAGAGACTTTTTCCCGCCGCCAGGCAATCACGCCGGAATTCCAGCAAAACCGCCAGAGCCGATGAATCAAAACGCTGCAACCCTGCGGCATCCACCACAACAGCAGTGCCGGGTTGGGACGGCAAGCCCTGAACGAGCATTTGCAGGCAGGCGTTGGCCTGCGCGTGAATCAGTTCAGAGGGTAAAACCAGCACAGGTCAGACTTTCTTGGCATTGGTCTTGTTTCGCTCACTCAGCGCAGCAATCAGGCCGTCGATACCTTTGGCATTGATTTCCTGCGCAAACTGGCTGCGATAAGTTTCCACCAGCCAGACACCTAGAACATTCAGGTTGTATATCTTCCAGCCTGCACCCTCCCCGGGTGTCTTTTCCAGGCGGTAGTCCAGCTGGATGGGTTCCCCCCGGCCCTTGACTTCGGTCTTGACAACCACTTCCTTGTCCTCAGGCGCGGCGCGTAAGGGTTTGACCGTGATGGTCTGTTCGTTCACCTGCGCCAAAGCACCGGCATAAGTACGGACCAGGAGAATCTTGAACTCTTCCTGCAAACGCTTTTTTTGCTCTGGGGTTGCTTGCCGCCAGCCTGGGCCCACGGCCGATGCGGTCATGCGCTCAAAATTGACATTGGGCATGATTTTGGATTCGACCAGGGTTACCACCTTGGCCACATCACCTGTCTGGATGCTTTTATCGGCCTTGATGGACTCCAGCACATCGGTGGAGAGGCGCTTGACCAAGGCATCAGGCGCTTCATCACCTGTCTGGGCCAGACTGGCGCCAGCCAATAAAAAGCCAGCCAGCAAACCCATTCCCAATGTTCCAAAAAAACGACGTTTCATGTATGTAATCTCAGTAGGCGGACCAGTCCGCAGTTACTTAACGCGCCAAAGCTGAAGGACGCTGACCGCCCCAAAGCCCGCCACACCCGGGGTCATTGTTCAACGGGCTCATCTTTAGGCTCCGGCGCCAGTCCATCGAAAACCTGACTCTCGCGCCGCTGCAGGAAGATATCGCGCGAGAACGTATATTTGTCCAGCGCGGCTTCATCCAGCACATCACCTGCCCGCAACAGGTTGGCGCGCAACTCCAGCGCACGCACAACATACAGGCTTTCCCGAACCGTGCCATCGTTCAATTGCCCCACTGGATCTGCCTGCGACTCCACACCAAAGGCCATTGCATCGCGCAGTGTCGATGGGCCATAAATGGGCAAAACAAAATAAGGGCCTGTTGGTACACCCCATCGGCCCAGTGTCTGGCCAAAGTCTTCCTGATAACGATCCAGATGGATTTCACTGGCAAGATCCAGCACACCACCGAAACCAAAAAAGAAATTGAAACTGAACCGCAGGAAGCTGACGGCAGCCACCTCGCCCTTCAACTGCAACGCGCCATTCAGTGCCGTCCAAGGCTGAGTGAGGTTGCCAAAGAAATTGCTGACACCGGTGCGAACCACGGCGGGCGTCACGGTTTTGTAGGCGGTTGCGGCGGGTTTCAAAACGGCGCTGTCCACCGCCTCGTTGAATTTGGTCATGTCCCGGTTGTAAGGCTCCCAGGGATCCTTCGGGTTTGCATTGGGGCCCGTGGCGCAGCCCGCCATTAGGGCAATAACGAAAGCACCGACCATCAACCGGATACGTTCAGCCACTTTTCCATTGGCAAATTGCAACCCGGCGGCTGGATTCACTTTTTGACTCCATTTGCTGGCGCACTCCCGCCATCAGCCGCCTTGTTGAACAGAAACTGACTGATCAGGTTCTCCAGCACGACCGCAGACTGGGTGGTGCTGATGGTGTCGTCTGCCACCAGCGTTTTCTCGTCAGAACCGGCCTCGATTCCAATGTACTGCTCACCCAGCAGCCCGCTGGTCAAAATCTTGAGGGAGCTGTCTTTGGGAAAAGCATATCGCTTCTCCAGCATCATCGCCACTTTGGCCTGGAAAGACTTGTCGTCAAACGTGATGGATTCCACACGGCCGACCACTACACCGCCGCTGCGCACCGCTGCCTTGGGCTTGAGGCCTCCCACATTGTCAAATTTAGCATTGACGCGATACGTGGACTGGAAACTCAGGGACAGCAGGTTGGCCGACTGAAGCGCCAGAAAAAGAATGGCCGCTGCTCCGATCAGGACAAACAAACCAACCCAGACATCATTTTTTGAGCGTTGCATCCCACTCCCCTATATCGTGAACATCATGGCAGTCAGGATGAAATCCAGACCAAGAACTGACAGCGAGGCCACCACAACCGTTCGCGTGGTGGCACTGGCCACACCTTCCGGCGTGGGCTGCGCATCAAAACCCTGCAGCAAGGCGATAAAGGTGACGGTAAAACCGAAAACGATGCTCTTGAGAATGCCGTTGCCCACGTCTTGCCACACGTCAACACCATTCTGAATCTGGCTCCAGAACGAGCCCCCATCCACACCAATCAGCAGCACACCCACCACCCAGCCGCCAACAATGCCCATGGCACTGAACACGGCGGCAAGCAATGGCATCGTGATGACTCCAGCCCAGAACCGCGGCGCCAAAATGCGCTGGACCGGATCAACTGCCATCATTTCCATGACACTGATTTGTTCGCCCGCCTTCATGAGGCCGATTTCAGCGGTCAGTGAAGTACCGGCACGGCCAGCAAACAGCAGCGCGGTCACCACAGGCCCCAACTCCCGAACCAGCGTGAGCGTCACCAGCAGGCCCAGAGCCGACGAAGAGCCATAACGCTGCAAGGTGTAGTAACCCTGTAGTCCAAATACAAACCCGACAAACAGGCCGGACACTGAAATGATTGCCAGCGAGTAGTTGCCCAGAAAATGAATCTGGTCTCGCACCAGGCCAAAACGTCTGAAGCTTGCGGCCATCAAAGTGACCAGCCGAAAGAACAGTCGCGCGCCATGGCCCAGATCTGCCAATTTGCGGCGCGTCGCCAAGCCGACATCAGAAGGCTTGTACCAGCTCATGACAAACCCCGGGAAGATGCGCGCGCGGATTCGAGACCCATGCTGAAGTCTTCCTGAACCGTGCAGCCCGGGTAGTGAAACCGTACCGGACCATCGGGCAAGGCATGAACGTATTGGTACACCAGCGGGTCGACACTGGTGCGGACCTCGGCAGGTGTTCCCTGAGCAGCAATTTTTCCGTTGGCCAGAATGATCACGTGGTCGGCAATGGCAAAGGTTTGCTCAAGTTCGTGCGATACAAAGATGCTGGTGAGACCCATGGAATCGTTCAGCTCACGAATCAGGCGGGCGGCAGTGCCCAGGGAAATGGGGTCCAGCCCCGAAAACGGCTCGTCGTACATCACCAGTTCGGGGTCGAGTGCAATGGCACGCGCAAGGGCAATGCGCCGGGCCATGCCGCCCGAGACTTCGCTGGGCATCAGGTCCCGCGCACCGCGCAAACCCACGGCGTTGAGCTTCATCAGCACAATGTCGCGTATCAGAGGCTCAGGCAGATCGGTGTGTTCCCGCAGCGGAAAAGCCACGTTTTCGAAAACGTTCAAGTCGGCAAACAGGGCGCCGAACTGAAACAGCATGCCCATGCGTCGGCGCGCGGCATACAACTGTGGTTGCTTCATGACCGTCACGTCCTGACCATCAAACAACAAATGACCGGACTGTGCCCGGTTTTGCCCGCCTATCAATCTCAAAATCGTTGTTTTCCCGCCACCCGAAGCGCCCATCAAGGCGGTCACCTTGCCGCGCGGAACGGCCAAAGAGACATTTTCGAGAATTACGCGGTCACCATAACCAAAGGTCAGGTTTCGCAATTCAACAAGGGCAGTAAGGGGGGGTGGGGCCATAAAAAGCAAAAAGCCGGGTGTTGTCCGGCCATTGCATGATAAGGGATTCCCCTAAGGTCGGTTGGTAATGCGGCAGTTTGGTTACAGCTGCTTACCTTGGCAAGTCGCTGAACCCCATCAGAAACTCATCCACCGCGCGAGCAGCCTGCCGGCCTTCGCGGATCGCCCAGACCACCAGACTCTGGCCGCGCCGCATGTCCCCCGCCGCAAAAACCTTGGGTACATTGGTCGCATAACCTCCCGTGAAGTCAGTGCTCGCTTTGGCATTTCCCCTGGCATCCTTGTCCACACCAAAGGCTTCGAGCACGGTGGCGACCGGATTCACGAAACCCATGGCCAGCAGCACGAGATCGGCTTTGTAGGTTTTTTCGGTGCCGGCCACTTCAACCATCTTGCCGTCCTTGAACTCGATCTGCACGGTCTTAAGTCCGGTGACTTTGCCTTTTTCGCCCAGAAATTCCTTGGTGGAAATGGCGAATGCGCGCTCGCAACCTTCATCGTGGCTGGAACTGGTGCGCAGCTTGATTGGCCAGTAGGGCCAGGTCATGGGGCGATTTTCCTCCACTGGGGGCCGGGGCATCACCTCGAACTGGGTCACGCTGACCGCACCGTGGCGGTTGCTGGTGCCCACGCAGTCGGAGCCGGTATCGCCACCGCCAATGACAATGACGTTTTTGCCATCCGCGCGCAACTGGCCCTTGAGCTTGTCGCCTGCATTGACCTTGTTTTGCTGCGGCAGGAACTCCATGGCGAAGTGGATGCCGTCCAGGTCACGGCCCGGCACGGGCAGGTCGCGGGACTGTTCCGAGCCACCAGTGAGCACCACGGCATCGAAGTCTTTTTGCAGTTGAGCGGGGGTGATGGTTTCCCTGGCCCAATTGGTGATTTTGGAGCCTTTGGGTAGTTCGCCGACCATCACGCCGGTTCGAAAGACCACGCCTTCCTTTTCCATCTGCGCCACGCGCTGGTCGATGTGGGTCTTCTCCATCTTGAAGTCGGGGATGCCGTAGCGCAACAGTCCGCCAACGCGATCATTCTTTTCAAACAGGGTGACATTGTGGCCAGCCCGCGCGAGCTGCTGGGAAGCTGCCAGGCCCGCCGGGCCGGAACCGACCACAGCGACTCGTTTGCCTGTCTTGTGTTTGGGCGGACGCGGCTGTACCCAGCCCTCATGCCAGGCGCGGTCAATAATGGCATGCTCAATGCTTTTGATACCCACCGCATCGTCGTTCACGTTCAGCGTGCAAGCCGCCTCGCAAGGTGCGGGACAGATACGGCCTGAGAACTCCGGGAAGTTGTTGGTGCTGTGCAGCACGTCAATCGCGTTCTTCCAGTCGCCCTGATACACCAGATCGTTGAAGTCCGGAATGATGTTGTTGACCGGACAGCCGTTGTTGCAGAACGGCGTGCCGCAGTCCATGCAGCGCGCCGCCTGCTTGTTGGCCTGGGCATCGTCCAGTCCCACCACAAATTCCTTGTAGTTCTTGAGGCGCTCGGGAACAGGCTTGTAGCCCTCTTCGATGCGCTCGTATTCCATGAAGCCGGTCGTCTTGCCCATGATGTTGTCCTTGAATAGCTTGTGGGTTCTGTTTTATTTAGCCGGGATCGCTACTTTTTTTGTAGCTGCTGACGCAGATTTGGTGTGGGCGGAAGCCGGTTTTTCATCCCCTTTTGTGCCCATGGATACCTTGCGGGCGGCCATTTCACCCAGCGCACGCTTATATTCGTTGGGGAACACCTTGACGAACTTGCCGCGCGACTCGGCCCAGGTGTCCAGCAGCTCGCGCGCGCGCTTGCTGCCAGTCCAGCGGTTGTGGTCTTCCAGAAGTTTCTTCAACTGCGCTTCATCCGACAGGCCACCGTGCCAGATGGCCTTCTTCTGGGCTTCTTCCTGCTCAGACGTCGTCAACACCTTTTCCAGCGACACCATGGCGGTGTTGCATCGCTTGGCAAACTGACCATCTTCATCATAGACGTAGGCAATGCCACCGCTCATGCCCGCGGCGAAGTTGCGGCCCGTCTTGCCCAGCACGGCGACAGTACCACCGGTCATGTACTCGCAACCATGATCACCCGTGCCTTCAACCACCGTGGTGGCACCCGACAGACGCACAGCAAACCGCTCACCCGCCACGCCGCTGAAGAATGATTCACCGCTGGTAGCGCCATACATCACGGTATTGCCGACGATGGTGTTGCGAATGGCATCGCCACGGAAGTCGATGCTGGGTCGCACCACGATTCGGCCACCGCTCAGGCCCTTGCCGGTGTAGTCATTCGCATCGCCAATCAGGTACAGCGTGATGCCTTTGGCCAGGAATGCGCCAAAGGACTGGCCGCCCGTGCCTTCGAGCTGGATGCGGATGGTATCGTCAGGCAAACCTTCAGGCCGTGCCTTGGTCAGCGCACCGGACAACATGGCCCCGAGTGAGCGGTTCACGTTGCGGGCCACTTCCATGAACTGAACCCGTTCGCCGCGCTCGATGGCGGGACGTGATTTTTCAATCAGCACGTTGTCCAGCGACTTCGCCAGACCGTGGTCCTGATTCTCGATGTGGAACCGCGAAACCTCTGCCGGCACATTCGGCTGCGCAAACAGGCGACCAAAATCAAGGCCCTGCGCTTTCCAGTGGGCCACGCCCTTGCGGGTGTCCAGCAGGTCGGCACGGCCAATCAGATCGTCGAACTTGTGGATGCCCAGCTGGGCCATGATCTGGCGTACTTCTTCGGCGATGAAGAAGAAATAGTTCACCACGTGTTCGGGTTTGCCGCTGAATTTTTTGCGCAACAGCGGGTCCTGTGTGGCCACGCCTACCGGGCAGGTGTTCAGATGACATTTGCGCATCATGATGCAGCCTTCGACCACCAGCGGTGCCGTGGCGAAGCCGAATTCATCCGCCCCCAACAGGGCGCCGATGGCAACGTCACGCCCGGTCTTCATCTGGCCGTCAGCCTGCACGCGAATACGGCTGCGTAGGCGGTTCAGCACCAGGGTCTGCTGCGTCTCGGCCAGACCAATCTCCCACGGGCTGCCCGCGTGCTTGATGGAGGACCAGGGCGACGCGCCCGTGCCGCCATCATGCCCCGCGATCACGACGTGATCGCTCTTGCACTTGGCGACACCCGCCGCAATGGTGCCGACACCAATTTCAGACACCAGTTTCACGCTGATGGAGCTGTGCGGCGCCACATTCTTCAGATCGTGAATGAGCTGGGCCAGGTCTTCAATCGAATAGATGTCATGGTGCGGCGGAGGCGAGATGAGGCCCACACCCGGTACGGAATGGCGCAGCTTGCCGATGTAATCAGACACCTTGCCACCAGGCAGTTGACCACCTTCGCCAGGCTTGGCACCCTGCGCCATCTTGATCTGTATCTGGTCAGCACTGCTCAAATATTCCGCTGTCACACCAAAGCGGCCTGACGCCACCTGCTTGATGCGCGAACGCAGCGAGTCACCATCTTGCAATGGAATGTCCACCGCCACCACGTCATGGCCGATGATGTCAGCCATAGTCTGGCCCTGTTTGATGGGAATGCCTTTGAGCTCCTGCCGATATCGGGCCGGGTCTTCTCCGCCCTCACCCGTGTTGCTCTTGCCGCCCATGCGGTTCATTGCAATCGCCAGTGTGGCGTGGGCTTCGGTGCTGATGGAACCCAGTGACATGGCTCCGGTCGCGAAGCGCTTGACAATCTCTTTCGCCGACTCCACTTCGTCCACGGGAATCGCCCTGGCAGGATCTATCTTGAATTCAAACAGGCCGCGCAGCGTCATGTGGCGGCGGCTCTGGTCGTTGATGAGCTGGGCGTATTCCTTGTAGGTGTTCCAGTTGTTGGCGCGCGTGCTGTGCTGCAATTTGGCTATGACATCCGGCGTCCACATGTGCTCTTCACCGCGCACGCGCCAGGCGTATTCGCCACCGGTATCGAGCATGTTCGCCAGCACGGGATCGTCACCAAAAGCCGCCTTGTGCATGCGAATGGCTTCTTCGGCAATGTCGAACACGCCGATACCTTCCACGCGGCTCGGCGTGCGCGTGAAGTACTTGTCAATGGTGTCGCTGTTCAGACCAATGGCTTCGAACAGCTGCGCACCGCAATACGACATGTAGGTGCTCACGCCCATCTTGGACATGATCTTGGACAAGCCCTTGCCCACCGCCTTGACGTAGTTGTAAACCGCTTTGTCGGCACTCAGGTCCCCCGGCAGATCCTGGTGAATGCTGGCCAGAGTTTCCATGGCCAGATACGGGTGAACCGCTTCGGCACCGTAGCCCGCCAGCACACCGAAGTGATGCACCTCACGTGCGGTGCCCGTCTCCACCACCAGCCCGGCCGTGGTGCGAAGTCCTTCACGCACCAGATGCTGATGAATGGCGGACAGTGCCAGCAGCGCTGGAATCGCCACCTGGGTTGGGCTCAGGGCACGGTCACTGATGATGAGGATGTTCTTGCCACCCTTGATGGCATCCACCGATTCGGCGCACAGCGAGGCCAGCTTGGCCTCCACACCTTCATGGCCCCAGGCCAGCGGATAGGTGATGTCCAGCGTGTAGCTGCGGAACTTGCCCTGTGTGTATTTTTCAATGTCGCGCAACTTGGCCATGTCGGCAAAGTCGAGAATCGGCTGCGACACTTCCAGCCGCATGGGCGGGTTCACCTGATTGATGTCCAGCAGGTTGGGCTTGGGCCCAATGAAAGACACCAGGCTCATCACGATGGCTTCACGGATTGGATCAATCGGCGGGTTGGTTACCTGCGCAAACAGCTGCTTGAAGTAGTTGTAAAGCGGCTTGTTTTTGTCACTCAGCACGGCCAGTGGACTGTCGTTGCCCATGGAGCCAATGCCTTCTTCGCCGTTGGTCGCCATGGGCGCCATCAGGAACTTGATGTCTTCCTGGGTGTAACCAAAGGCCTGCTGACGGTCCAGCAGTGTCACCGTGCTCTCGCTCGCAGAAGCCGGCTCGCCACCGCTGCCTCCACCCACCACGTCGTCCAGTCGAATCCGCAGGTTCTCGATCCACTGCGTGTAGGGCTTGCTGTTGGCCAATGTGGCCTTCAGCTCTTCGTCATCGATCATACGGCCCTGTTCCAGGTCGATCAGGAACATCTTGCCGGGCTGCAGGCGCCACTTGCGCACAATCTTGTTCTCGGGCACGGGCAACACGCCAGACTCGGAACCCATGATGACCAAATCATCATCAGTGATGCAGTAACGCGAAGGGCGTAAACCATTGCGGTCCAGCGTGGCGCCAATCTGGCGCCCGTCGGTAAACACAATGGAGGCCGGGCCATCCCATGGCTCCATCATGGCTGCGTGGTACTCATAGAACGCCTTGCGACGCTGGTCCATGTTGGTGTGCTGCTCCCACGGCTCGGGGATCATCATCATCACGGCCTGGCTGATCGGGTAACCCGACATCGTGAGCAGTTCCAGGCAATTGTCAAACGTAGCCGTGTCGGACTGGCTGGCGAAGCTGATCGGATAAAGCTTTTGCAGGTCTGCACCCAAAACCGGCGAGGACATCACGCCTTCGCGCGCCTTCATCCAGTTGTAGTTCCCCTTGACCGTGTTGATCTCGCCGTTGTGCGCCACATAGCGGTAGGGGTGAGCCAGTGGCCACTCGGGAAAGGTGTTGGTAGAAAACCGCTGGTGCACCAGACCCAGGGCCGACACACAGCGCACGTCTTCCAGATCCTTGAAATACACGCCCACCTGATCGGCCAGCAGCAGGCCTTTGTAGACCACCGTGCGGCTGCTCATGCTGGGCACGTAATATTCTTTGCTATGGGTCAGCTTGAGGGCCTGAATGTTTGCGCTGGCCGTTTTGCGAATCACATACAACTTTCGCTCCAGTGCGTCCTGCACGATCACGTCGTTGCCACGGCCAATGAAGACCTGCTTCAACACGGGTTCTTTCGCGCGCACAGTGGGCGACATGGGCATATCGCGATTCACCGGCACATCGCGCCAGCCCAACAGCACCTGCCCCTCGGCCTTGATAGCCCGCTCCATCTCCTGCTCGCAAGCCAGACGTGAAGCGTGCTCCTTGGGCAGGAAG
>Ga0116157_10005018_pt1 | contig 12237 bp, 13 predicted proteins | sample AD_UKC048_MetaG_FD_89882 | JGI IMG/M metagenome (GOLD analysis project Ga0116157, IMG submission 89882) | Active sludge microbial communities of municipal wastewater-treating anaerobic digesters from USA - AD_UKC048_MetaG | ecosystem: Engineered > Bioreactor > Anaerobic > Digestate | place: USA... | reverse complement strand
TTGGGTTCGGCGAAAAACATTTGGTATTTATTTGCTTTATCAATAATGACATGAGGTGTAACCTCGTCAACGTTGCCTACATATTTAAATTCACCTTTTATTATCTGAACTGTATCAGGCAGCGGCATCGTTAAATTACGAATTAAAACATAGCCACTATCGGTATCTAGTACCTTACCTAATAATTTGAATGTTTTAGGTTTGGCACTCAAATTCAATTGAAAGATCAGACTTAAAAAAAGAGTAAATATTAGTTTTTGCATAAGGTTCAAAATTAAAGATAATTTAAATAAACCTCCTGTTTTTTCTTGTGAATGAAACTTAATTGAATAAAATCTAAATGGATGGCTTATGAGTCAGTTTTTTGTTTCAATTAAATACTATCGTTGAATATCAGGTAATATTTGTTCTTGATAATCTATTGTATTTTGTTCAATAATTTCATACGCCTTTTCCTTAGAAAAAAATTCATCAACTACCACTTCGGTATGTTCAAGCTTTTTGTATTGCTCAAAAAAATGTTTGATTTCGCTCATTAAATGTGGTGGTAATTCTTCTAATGAATCAATATGACTCACAGAAATATCATTTGCGCATACGGCAATAATTTTATCGTCAATTCCTTTATCAATCATTCGCATAACACCAATCACTTTGGCAGTGACAATACTAAGAGGCTCAAAATCTATTTGAGAGAGTACAAGAATATCTAATGGATCGCCATCTCCAGCAAAGGTTTGTGGTATAAAGCCATAATTGATGGGATAATAAAAAGCTGAATGTAAAACTCGATCTAATCGAAGTAAACCTGTTTTTTTATCCACCTCATATTTTGCTTTACTGCCTCTGCTTATTTCAATAATTGCATTCACTGTCTGAGGAGATGATTCTCCAATTTCAACATCATGCCATGGATGGTTACTCATAGTTAAATTTATCTTGATAGACTACAAAGTAAAGTCTATTTTTATGATTGTCCAATCTTAAATTGAATTGGCAAATTGAACAGAATTTCCGTTTTTGTCAAGTTTCAATGCATCCCAAATTCAACTCATCAACCTATATTTGCAAGATGAATCAATTGCAAGTTAAATTTCAACATCTTGGCCGAATTGCGTATAAGGAAGCTTGGGACTTTCAAGAATCATTAATGCAAAGCAATCTTGACATCAAGAAATCAAATCGAGATAATGAAATTGCACAAAATGGTTTAGAAGTAGTACCTACAGAAAATCATTTTTTAATTTGTGAGCATCATCCTGTATTTACTTTAGGTAAGAGTGGGGCAATGGAAAATTTGTTAGTCAATAACCAGTATCTGATTGATCAAGGCATTGAGTTTTTTAAAACAAATAGGGGAGGCGATATTACCTTTCATGGTCCTGAGCAAATAGTTGGGTATCCAATTTTAGATTTAGAACGTATCAAACCAGATATCGTTTTATATATGCGCAATCTTGAAGAAATGATTATTCGAACCTTGAAAGAGTATGGTATTGAAGGAACAAGAAGTGAAGGCGAAACGGGTGTTTGGCTTGATGTAGATTCACCTTTAAAAGCAAGAAAAATTTGCGCCATGGGTGTGCGAACAAGCAGATGGATTACCATGCATGGATTTGCTTTGAATGTGAATACTGACTTGAAATATTTTAATATGATCATTCCATGCGGTATTCAAAATAAACAAGTAACTAGTATGGAAAAGGAACTTGGCCATAAAGTAGATATTAAGGAAGTTGAAGAAAAAATTAAAAGGCATTTTGAACAAATTTTTGGTGTGTTGCTTTATAATTAATTTAGTGAGTGTTGTTTTATTTTAGTAGTTATCAAGCCGTGGTCTTTACATCTCATATCTTTCAACTATATTTGCGCATATGAGTAGTCAATTAATAAATAGAGATTTAGAAGAAGATGAATCTCTAGAAGATCAACCCTTAGAGAAGCATATTTTAATGGATTTTGTTGTTGAAAAGGGACAAGAGTCGCTTCGAATTGACAAGTACTTGATGACTAAAATCGCTGGTATTACCCGAAGCAAGGTTCAACAAGCTATTGATGATGAATGTGTGGTTGTGAATGATAAAGTGGTGAAGCAAAACTATAAAATCAAGCCAGAAGATCATATCGTTGCTTATACATTTAGAGAACCTGTTAGTACTGAAATTTTACCAGAGAATATTCCACTCAATATTGTGTATGAAGATGATGATGTTTTGGTGATTAATAAACCTTACGATATGGTAGTTCACCCTGGTCATGGCAATTGGTCGGGTACTGTGGTGAATGCGGTTTCGTACTATTTACAACAACAACATCCCGAACGCGAACAATTACCTCGTATTGGCTTAGTGCACCGAATTGATAAGGACACAACAGGTTTGCTTGTTATTGGTAAAACAGAAAATGCGGTTAATAAATTATCTGACCAATTTGCTGAGCATACCGTGAATAGAAGATATTATGCCTTGGTATGGGGCGATTTTGAAGAAGATGAAGGTACAGTTGATACTTATATTGGTAGACATGAAAGACTCAGAAAAATATTTGATGTGTATCAAGAAGATGATGGAAAAGGAAAGCATGCCATTACCCATTATAAGGTAATTGAAAGATTTAATTATGTAACCTTGATTGAATGTCGTTTGGAGACTGGACGTACACATCAAATTCGTGTACACATGAAACATATCGGTCATACCCTTTTTAATGATAAAACATATGGAGGTGACCGAGTATTAAAAGGAACTGTATTTAGTAAGTATAAATCTTTTGTTGAGAACTGTTTCAATTTATTGCCTCGACAGGCGTTGCATGCTAAAACATTAGGTTTTATACATCCAACAACAGGAAAACAAATTGATTTTGAAAGCGATTTGCCCGACGATATGGAAAGTGTTTTAGAGCGATGGAGGGTTTATGTAAAGGCAAAAAAACTGTAGCATCCTTATTCTGGACTTCCATTTTGTACCCAACACGAAAGTGTTTTTATAGTAGCATCATCAAGCTTTGATGCATTTTGTGGCATATCATCATATCCTGAAATATGTTGTATTGATCCAAGAAATTTATCATTTGAACTTTGGCTTTTTGCACTTGAATATGAACTTAAGTCTATACCATCGGCTTTTGAACTTGCATTATGACAACCTGAAAAAGCACAATTTGCATCTAATATTGATTTGACATTAGATGTATATGTTGGAGTAATTCCGGTACAATCATATTTAGTAATTTCTTTTTTATTGCAAGATGAAGTGTAAAAAATAATGATAAAGAGTGAAGAAGCTATCCCAATAGAAAGAATTTGTCGCATGATTTTATTTATTAGCATGTAAATCTAATAGAAATATTGATGTTGAAAATGGATATTATAAAAACACCCTCATTTGCATGAAGGTGTTTTTGTCAATTTCATATTATTTTGAATGCTTGAGTCAGAACGAATCTCGAAGTTTCGGGAGACATTATTGACGGACTCTTTAGTATTTAAATCTTACAGCCAACACAAAATTTCTACCTGATGCACTCATGCCAGATGCAAAATAACGATAGTTACGATCTAAAATATTTTCAATACCTGCTTGTAATTGAACATATTTTGCAACGGTTACGCCCGCTCTCAAATTAATTGTATACCAACTTGGCGTGCCGTTAGGTGTTGCGTATTGAAGATTATCTTCGCCCGCTGGATTATAATCAACTAAACGTTTTTTGCCATTGAATAATGAATAGAGTTCGGTATACCATTTATTGGTCGCGTATTTAATTCCAAGTCGACCATTCACTGGAGGAATATGATCGAGTGGTACAAGCATCGTATCTTTTTGATTAAACCTGCCATAAGTATAATTGATAGATCCATACAATGAAACATTTTTTATTGCGCGATAATTAAAATCTACACCACCACCATATAAAAATGCTTTTCCTTTATTTTGACTAGCATAAACCTTGGTCATATTGCCATTATAAAGCATAGAGTCTTGTCCTTCAAAAGTGAAAAAGTCGGTAACAATCGCATTCTCAAATAAAGTATAAAAGCCATTCGCATTCAATTCAAATTCGCCATCATTATAACCGATGCCAATTTCAGCATTGCGTGTATATTCAGGTTTTAAATCTTTATTAGGCACAATCAACATACTATTATTTGATTCAAATACTTTTGTCATGTCATCAAAATTAGGAGAGCGAAAACCACTTGAAATATTCGCTGTCATTCTTAATTCATTTGAGGGCATATAAGCAATACCGATATTGCCAGTAATGGCTTTATTTTTTTGTTGTAAATCTGTCACTGGTAATTTAAATTGAATGGCAGTATCTTCAAGTGTAGAATGGAGGGTTGTATAATTGAATCGAACGCCATCATTAATTACAAGCTTGCCATCATTGAGTTTCCAGGTGTGTTGAAGGAATAGGCCAAATAAATTCATATTATTATTTCCATCAGGATAACGCGTATCAATTTTTGCTTCATCACCTGAATTAATATTGGAACTAAATGCAGTTGATTTAAGAAAATTAAATTGTCCATCTGTACCAATCGTTAATTCGTGTTCGTTGGTTTTATGTAAGGCGGCTAAATTGTAACCAATCACATTTATCTTTTCTGTGCGATGAGCAATTGTTGGTTTTTTGAAACCACGATTATGCCTACTTTCTTCTAAATGTTGGTAACTTAAATTGGCGGTGACATCGCTAAAAAAGCCTTTCAATTTTGATTTGTCAAATGAATAGGCTGCCAATGTTCTTAGTTGCGGTCCATAATACCATTCGGCATGTTTGGCAATGCCATTACTTGTTTCGGTAAGTCTATCATATCTTGGAATATTTGATGAATTTGAGTACTGTAAATTGATACTATGTTTTGTGTTTTCATTTGGCATCCATTTAAATTTTTGTAGGATATCAATTTGACTATAACCAGAGTAAGTTTGTTTATACGGATCAGGGTTAGCAACCATAGAATCAATACCATTGATTTGCTTTACGATAAATTTCTTTTTCCAAAGATTCATGATAGAGTCAACACCATTTTTCCCTTGCATTAAATCTTCAAATTTCGAATAGGTGATATTTGTAAAAGATGCTGTTTTTTTATTGCCAAAATGAAAACCAATATTTGCTGTTTTTTCTTGATTGGCAGTCGAATATCTCACCATTGCTTGAGCACCTGTTAACTCCATTTTTTTGTTTAACCCGAATTTAGGTTCTATCGTTTTCATAACGATCACACCACCTAAGGCATCGGCACCATGAATGGTTGAGGCTGGGCCGCTTAGTACTTCAACTCGCTCAAGCGAATTATTATCAACACTAATAATATTTTGCAAATGCCCAGTTCTGAAGATAGCGTTATTATAACGTATTCCATCCACATTGAGCTGAATTCGACTTGCCTCAAATCCTCGAATAACGGGGCTTCCACCACCTTGTTGACTTTTTTGAACAAATACTTTTCCGGTATTAATCAACACATCGGCGGTGTTTTGGGCATTCATTTGTGCCATTTGCTTTTGTGATATGACATCAATTTTTTGAACAACATTTTTTTTCTTTTCGGAAAATTTGTTGCCCGATACAACAACCTCATTTAGGTTAGTATTTTTAATAGAATCTCTTTGCGCTTTTGTTTCTTGCGCAAATGTTTGATGCATGGTAAAACATGCTATTGAAAGTATGAATATTTTTTTCATGAAATAATTTTTATTGAGTTTCCTCAAAGTTTAATATAAAAGATTTCCTTCAAATTGAAAGAAGATGATATGGAGATTTAAATAGTAAGAATGAGTTTAATTCATCTTATTTAAATCAAATAAATTTGCAACTATTATTGAATTGCAAACAATCAATAAAAATTAAACTTTGGGTGGAGGAGAAGATGCTTGTAAAAATAATTTACAGAGTTGACTAGGTTTTAATATGGGTTGATTTGATTTGAATTGAGGATTGAAAAAAGAATAGGTAATAGGGGTTTCGCAGAATAAAAGGCTAAACGCGACATTTTGTTTTTCAATTTGTTTCGACTTCTTTTTTAAATCTTGGCTCAATTCTTTTAATTGATCTTCTTTTGTATCGTAGTGACCATAAATCACAATTTGATCTTTTGATTTCTGTAATGATTGAATATCGAAAAGTTTCCCATTGATTTCAATTTCATCTGCCCTTACTTTTTTTAGTTCTTGCCATTCTTGATAGGTGAAGCTTAAGACAATATTGTTTTTGTGCTTCTGAATATTTTTAGCAATAAAATTTTGATGAAGTATGATAGATTGATTGATCAGTGCAGGTAAAAACTGAACCGCCAGAAATAAACCTAGCATAACAAAGGCAATAATATGGCGAAATCTTTTCAAGTTTTGAATTGTTGAATCGAGTAGAATGCAAATATATACTTTGAAATTAAGGAATTAAGTATCATTTTAGGAGGATTTTTCCTGAAATTCTACATCTAATTAGATAAGATAAATGCCATCTTTTTCGATACGAACCATTCGTTGTTTGTACAATATACCAACTGATTTTTTGAAAGCTTTTTTACTCATGCTCAATATTTTCTTAATTTCTTCTGGACTGCTATCATCTGTGAGTGCTAAAAAACCTTTGTTTTTTTGTAAATAGGATAGCACACCATCAGTAGTTGTTACCAAGTGTTGAATGCCAATTTTTTGTAACGAAATATCCATCCCAAAGTCTTCTCGAATATTTTTTACATAACCAATCAATTTATCGCCAATATGTATGTCTTGATAAATTTCATCATGATAAATAAGTCCCTTATGCGCATTGTTTACAATTGCATTATAACCTAGAAAAGTGGTTTCGAAAATAATCAATTCAACTTCATCGCCCACCTTGAGATCCATCTCTTCATTATTGATAAACTTGTTTATTTTGCTTGATGCAATTAATCTATCAGTGGCTTCATCAAGGTATAAATAAACCATATACGATTCGCCGACTTCCATTTTTTTTGATTGTTCTTGTTTAGGCACCATCAAATCTTTTTCCATACCCCATTCTAAAAAAGCACCAAATTGAGTAACTGTTCTTACCCTGAGGTATCCAAATTCATTGACCAAAATATAAGGATCTAAAGTGGTGGCAACCAAACGTTCATCATAATCCTTATAAACAAAAACCTCTACAATATCATCAATTTTGAAATCTTCAAGTATATACTTTTTGGGTAATAAAACTTCATTATTAATTTTATCACTGAGGTACATTCCTACACTTGTATTTCGAATAATTTTTAACCTATTAATTTCGCCTATATATATCATATCAAATATTGAAGCGTAAGTACTACTTCAAAAATTATACCGACTACAAAAAAATGATTAATCTATCTTACGGAGTAAATACAATTTTCTTTCGTTGAATATAGGCATGGTAATAATAACAACATGCAATGCTTTTTAAGGGATTGAAATTTTCAATCCAATTTTTAGCTTCATCGTTACTCATTTTTTTACCTCCAAATTCTTCATAAGCAATACTGTTTATAAGTGCTACATCAAAATCAGGATAAATATTTCTTCTATTTAATGCAACTAATAAATAAACATTGGCAGTCCAATGTCCAATACCTTTCAAAGAAATTAATTTTTCTTTTGTAGACTCACTATCTAGTTTTTCTAATGAATCAAAAAAATCGGGTTCTAACAAAAGGCGTTCTGAAAGTAATTTGATATAGTTCGCTTTTTGTTTGGTGATGCCACATTCTCTGAAATCATCTATACTTAATCTTGCTAAATTCGAAGGTTCAATTAATCGATATTTATTTTTTAGCCGTTCAAAACTCGACTTGGCAGAAGCTAAAGAAACTTGCTGTTCGATAATTGTTTTACACATTGATTCAAAACTATTCTCTCGCTTCCAGAAGGGTGGAAAACCATGTTCGTTATGAATTTTTGCAATCGAAATATGATCATTTCGTAATTGATTGCAATATTTTTTATAAGTAGATTTTGAAAATGTTTTCAAACTAAAGAGGTAGTAAAATAGTATATGTTCTTCCTTTGCTATTGTTTAAAAATTTGTCTCGCATCCACGGGTTAAGCATCTTAATTGTTTTGTAATTGGTGCCTTTACTTTTTGCATAAGATACCAAACTTCCAATGCCACCGCTAATTGTCTCTCGTCTTACTTTAAGTGGTTGATACACATCATCGCCTTGTAAATTGAAGCCCATCATTTTTTGGTTTGATAGAATGTATTTTAACGCTGCGATTCGAAAAATATAACGCATGGTCTCTTCTGGTAGTAATACATTGTAAAATGAAGTTTCTCCTTGTGAAGTGAGTGCGCTATTCATACCACCCATACCGCAATTGTATGAAGCCGCTGCTGAAGTCCAACTGCCAAATTTATTATATGCATCTCTTAAATATTTGCATGCTGCATCAGTTGATTTTTCAGCATTATAACGTTCATCTATTTCGCCATCTATAAGAAGTCCATAACTTGGAGCGGTACCACTCATGAACTGCCAAAATCCTACAGCACCTGCTTTTGAGGTTTGATTTTGAAGCGCACTTTCAGCAATACATAAGTATTTAAAATCATCAGGAATGCCATTAGCCGCAAGTCGTTCTTCAATCATTGGAATCCAACGATTCATTAATTTTATAATATATGAAGTTGATCCTTGCATATAGGTATTCACTAAAAGTTCGCGGTCAAATCGTTCGCGAACATCCCATAATTCAAGAGGCATTTTTTCGCCAAATAATGAAAATGATTTAGGTATATCCGGTGATGTAACATTGATTGGCAAATAACCCATCGTAGGTTTTTCTACTGGCATATCGTTATATTGATAACGTGGGTTGCCATTTTGTGCATTCGCTTGATAAATACTTAAAGAGATTGCTAAAAGGACAAAGATATTTTTTATAAACATAGTTAGTTTTTTAGAATTGATAATATTGAAATGAAAATAGAGGATGCCTAAGAATTGATATGCGATGAAATTTTCTTTTTAAAAATTGGAACAGTGCTACAAGGTTCACCATACATAATGCTTTTAGCAATGGGTTTTAATTTGGCAGTCACCATAGCATAAGCTTCATCTGGAATATGAATTTCGCCACATCCTTTAATTACAACTCTTTGGTCAACGAAATGGGTTGTATCCATATGTTGAATATGTGAAAGCAATAAATCTTTTTGTCCTTGTTCAACACTTCCCATTACAATTTGTTTTGCATAAGGTTGTAAATAAACGGTAGCCAACATATAAGCCCACACTGGAATGATTGCGTCTACAGAGCAAGTTAGTATCACCTCCTTATCCTGGTAAATGCTCCAGTCGTGGGTTTGAAGTGCAGCTCGATAATCCTTTTCTTTTAAGATAAGTTCCATAAAAAGAAATGACTTAAGATCGAATACAATGGCATCTTTCGCATGAAACTCCTCAAGATTGAGCGTAATGATACCGCTTTCAGCTACTTTATTAATAATCGCTTCCATAGAGGCAAATTTAAGGTGAAACTGCAGATGAATAAAATAAAATGATTCTTCTTAACGTATTAATGATTGCAAATATTTCAATAGTAATGATACATCATCATCCTGTTTTTTGTTTTTCCTTTAAAAAGTAGAATCCATTTTAAAATTATCCAACTAACTCAAGTTCTATTCTGAATATATAATGTACTTTTAACTCTCAATTACAGCAAATACAATCAGCATGAGTTTGGAATGGCAGCAAGGTACCATTATAAAAATTGTCAACGAAACTAAATCTACCCGAAGATATTGGATTGAGATGAGTGATATGGAGATATTTGATTTCAAACCTGGGCAATTTGTTACGCTTGATTTGCCTATTCATGAAAAGAAAAACAAAAGATGGCGAAGTTATTCAATTGCGTCAGCACCTGATGGAAGTAATGTTTTTGAACTAGTCATAGTATTGGTAAAAGATGGTCTTGGAACACCTTATTTATGGGAAAATATTGCCATCGGCGATAAGGTTTCGCTTCGTGGCCCAGCAGGTATATTTGTTTTGCCCGAAAGTATCAATCAAGATTTATTTATGATTTGCACAGGCACTGGAGTTGCACCATTTAGAAGTATGATTCATCATATCAATAAACATCAAATTCAAACTAAAAATATTTATCTGATCTTTGGAACTCGCACTCAAGAAGATTTATTATATTTCAATGAATTAAAGGAGCTTGAAAAGTCGATGCCCAATTTTCATTATATCCCAACTTTATCACGTGAAGAATGGGAGGGACATCATGGTTATGTACATTCTATTTATAAAGAATTAGCTGTCGGAAAACCGAATGCTAGTTTTTTACTTTGTGGATGGCGAAATATGATTGATGAAGCGCGGCAAAATTTAACAGAAATGGGATATGATAAGAGTCAAGTTCATTTTGAATTATATGGATAATTTGTATTTAAAAAATTTATAAAATGAAACAAGTTTTACTATTCTTAGCGATTTTTATTTGTTCTGTGACATATGCACAGACAAATGTTTTTAAAAAAATTGGCCAACGACATGATATTTATCAATCCTCTAATTGGCAAGGTGTTGACTCATTTAGATGGGCTTATAATGCAAATGCTTTTCTTACTGAACAAACCAGATTGAAAGCTGACGCATCAAACAATTGGAATAACGTGTTCAGATATCTATACACACTTGATGCAAACGATTCGGTAACAACGCAAATTCGTGAAAATTGGGTTTCAGGCGGTTGGTTGCCTGTAAATAGATATACTTATTTTAGAAACTTAAATGGAAATTTACTGACAGTAAATTATGATATTTGGAATGGATCAGCATGGAGCCAATATTCAAAAATCGAATATGCGGGTTATAATTCACTCAATAATTTTTCGTTAGAAACTGTATATACCTATAATGGAGGTTCATGGATGAATAATTCAAAAAGAGTATTTCAATATTATGCCAATGAATATCAAGTACAATTTTTAGAAGAATATATTTGGAATACTAGTCTGAATCACTGGGACTCAATAGATCGTTTTTACTATACCTATAACCAAGATTCGATTGGTTCCATCACCAAGGTTGTGCCTTTTCAAGGAGTTTGGTTTTTAAACAGTAAAGAAATAAATACGTATTCAACTTCGCCTTTTGTTAAAACTTCAAAAGTGATACAAAAATATGATACGACTCAATTTGTGGATGAGTATAGAACACTTTATACACACAATGCAATGCAAAAACTTGAGAAGGAAGAATACGAAAAGTATATCGCAGGTTTTGGATGGTTGAGTCAATGGCGTACAAATTATTTGTATAATTCCGATACACTTTTAAAGGAATATTACAAAGAAGCCTACGCAGGAGGTTGGAGCAATGATTCACGCAATTTGTTGACTTATACTGGAAAGAATTTAACTGAACAAATTTCATATACTGGATCTGGTTCTTTATGGTATGAATCAAAAAAAACAAATTATACCTATGATGCGAACGACCTAAATATATATCGGCAAATTGACACCTTTGATGGGGCTAATTTTTTTCCTAATAACCGCGATTTCTATTACTATAATTCATTTACTGTTAATACCCAATCCTTTCTCAAATATGTTGATCAATCGGTTTTATATCCTAATCCTGCCAATCAACAAATTAATTTAAAACTCACCAGTCAACGTCAGTTCCATGCGAGTATACAAGTGTTTGATTTGCTTGGAAAGTGTAAATTAATAATTTCTCAACCTGTGGAGGCGGGTGGAAATTTGATCCCTATTCCAATCAACTCATTGTCACCAGGAAATTATTTCATTCGAATGATGGATCATGAGAATAGAGTGCAGTTGACGGAAAATTTTCAAGTTAACTAAGAATTTTTTTATGGAGTCACAGAGCTATTATGCAGTTATTTTTACTTCAATTTTAAATATTGATATTGAAGGTTATCATGAAATGGCAGAACAAATGGAAACACTTGCTCGAAAGCAAGATGGATTTATTGCATTTGAAACAGCAAGGAGTGAACTAGGTATTTCGATTTCATATTGGAATTCGCTTGAAAGTATTAAAAATTGGAAATCTCAAACCGATCATTTACTTGCTCAAAGTATTGGAAAGAATAAATGGTATCAATACTACAAAGTAAGAATTTGTAAGGTAGAACGAGAATATGAATTTGGAGAAATTTCTTATTCCTCATAATACACGCGCTTCACACGCTGTGAGATGCCTGTTAATATTTCGTAGGGTATGGTTTC
>Ga0116157_10005010_pt1 | contig 12253 bp, 10 predicted proteins | sample AD_UKC048_MetaG_FD_89882 | JGI IMG/M metagenome (GOLD analysis project Ga0116157, IMG submission 89882) | Active sludge microbial communities of municipal wastewater-treating anaerobic digesters from USA - AD_UKC048_MetaG | ecosystem: Engineered > Bioreactor > Anaerobic > Digestate | place: USA... | reverse complement strand
GTACGAAGCAGAGCATTTGCAACAGGTCGCAGGTGCACAAGCCCGCTCAGAGCAAGCACGTCTGTGGGCCGATGCCCGCCGTGCCGAATTGCTGAGCATTGGCCAAACGTTTGTGAGCGAAACTGTGTTCTCGCACGCCTCCAAGCTGGCGTTGATTGAAGAAGCTCAGGCGCAAGGGTTTTTCGTCATGCTGCTGGTAGTGGCGCTGGACCAGCCGGAACGCCTGCTGGGGCGCGTGGCGCAGCGGGTGACTGAGGGCGGCCACCCCGTGCCCGCCGATCGCATTTTGTCTCGCTACCCTCGAACGATGGCCAACCTGATCCAGGCTGTGCGCCTGGCAGATGCCGCCGTTTTGTATGACTCCCATGACGTGAAGCCGGGCACACACGCTGCCGTAGCGCTGTGTAAAGGAACATGGACGAAAGAACTGGTGCAGCCACTGCCGCTTTGGGCAAAGCGCGCGCTTTGGGAATGAAATTGGCCCTAAACCCTCTTGGATACTGAGTAGGCTGCTATCAAACTTGAAGTCGCAGTTTGCGACCTCAAACAAACACGGTCCGCGCCAGTACCCTGCCTTTACGGTCCAAAACAAACGCCTCGCCCATGGCCGGGACTTCTCCAGTCAGGGCTGAAATATTCACCTGATGCGTCACCCACACTTCAAACTGCCGTGCGGGAATTTTCGCCATGGCCTGGCGCAGCAATTGGGACTGCTCGGGTTGCAGGGCGCGGTCACTGAATGTCGAGTTCAGCGCAGGCCAGACGGTGTATTTGCCAAAGGCCAGATCGGCCGTGTCTTTGCAGCGGCACCAGGCGCTGGTCAACACAGCGCGGGGCTGGGGAAGTTTGCTGTTGCGAAACCACGCGCCAATGCGGCGCGCATCCTGCTGCCCGGCATCGCTCAGGTTGCGCTGCGTGCGGCACTCATCCAGCTTGAATTCGGGCGGGTCGCCCACGCCCGGCACCGTGGCGGCATGGCGCAGCACCACCACACAGCCACCCGAGCTCAAGAGACTGGTCACGTTGCCAGTGACGTCTGCAGCCCAGACCGGTAGCGCTGGCCACGCGCTGGCGGCCAGCCCAACCAGCGCGTCGCGCCGGGTAACGACGCCCGTAAAAAATGAAGATTGACGCGACAACTGAAGCAACGGCATGAAGCCTCCGGCGGGTAGATGCAGATGAGATTAGCATGCGGCCCCACGGACTGCCAGCAGTCGGGCTTTGACCCTACTTAGGTATCAATTTGGCCTCCATCCCTTGTCATATATACGTGAGTAGCTATAAAATACATAGCAATCTCAATAACTTCAGACTTTTCCGCAACCTATGCTGTGGGCGGCATGAACAGCGGCATCGGAATAGCCGCCAGTTCCCGCCGGTTCTCAGCGTCCGTCTTGGTCAGCCTGAGCCAGGTGCCCGGCAGCGTTGACGTATCGGCACAAAACCTGCTGGCAGAAACATTTTGGCCTTTTTTACATGCCAAATTGGCCTCTAGCCATCGTGGAATATGCGTAAGTTGCTACTATATTAATAGCGACCGCTCTGCGCATAATTTGCCCAGCGCCTCCACCCCCACTGGCGGCTCGGGCAGCCACGGCAACACAAAGGTGCGCCGGGCCAGACCGCTGGCAATGCGCTCGGTCTGGCGGCGCTCGCCGACCAGGCGGGCCTGAAGCAGCGGGTCCGTCGTGCCAGTGGCGGCCACGCTTTTGTTGATGACCCAGGCCCAAGGCTCTATCTTGGCGCGGCGCAGGTCGTCTTGCAGGGCGGCGGCCTGGCTGACGGGCGTAACTTCCGGCAGCGTGACGATGATCACGCGGGTCATGGCAGCATCTTGCAGGCGCATCAGCGGGGTGATGATGTGCAGCGCGTTCGATGTGCCTTCGTACTGCTGCGTCATCTGCCGGTGGTAGGCGCCGGTGGCGTCCATCAGTAGCAGGCTGTGGCCGGTGGGGGCGGTGTCCAGCACCACAAAAGCGGTGCGCGCTTCGTTCACCACACGGCTAAAGGCGTGGAACACAGCCACTTCTTCGGTGCAGGGCGATTGCAGGTCTTCCAGCAGCAGCGCGCGGCCTTGATCGTCCAGATCTTTGCCTTTGGCGGCCAACATTTTGGTGATGTAGGCATCGGTCTCCAACTTGGGGTCGATGCGGCCAACCTTCAGGTTGGGCAGCGAGCCATTCAACGCGCCGGATACATGGGCGGCGGGGTCGGTGGTGGTGAGGTGCACGCTGTGGCCACGCTTCACCAAGCCCACGGCCAGTGCGGCGGCAATGGTGGTCTTGCCCACGCCGCCCTTGCCCATGACCATGATGAGGCCGTGGCCGATGGCGGCCAGTTCGTCGGCCATCCGGCTTAAGGGCTCGGCGGGCAATGTGGGTGCCTTGGCGGCGGCGGTTTGCAAAATTGCAGGTGGCGGCGCACCGCCCAGCAGCGCGCGCAAGGAGGGCAGGCCCACGGTGTCGAACGCGCGCAGCGGCACTTCGTCGCGCGGGAGGCTGGCCAGCGCGTCGGGCATTTTGGCCATCGCTTGCGCGCCCAGCGCTTCGATGGCGTTGGCAGTTGGGTCATCTTTGCCACTGGCGTGGAACACGCCGTTGATCGCCAGGCGCTGGTTGCCCAAGCCCAGCGTGCGCAACTCTTCAGACGTGCGCGCGGCCTCCTGCATGGGGCGTGGGTCTGGGCGGGTGACCAGCACTACGGTGGTCAATGCCGGATCGCTCAGCGCCTGCAGCGCGGCGTTGAAACGCGCCTCCTGCATCTTCAAACCCGAGTGTGGGCCGAGACAGGATGCGCCGCGGTCGTTGCCCGCCAGAAAACCGCTCCACGCTTTGGGCAGGCTCAGCAGGCGCAGTGTGTGGCCAGTGGGTGCGGTGTCGAAGATGATGTGGTCGTAAAGGTGATCGTCTTCCGCCAGCAGCGCGGCGAATTCATCAAACGCGGCTATCTCGGTGGTGCAGGCACCTGAGAGCTGCTCGCGCACGGTGGTGCGCTCCGATTCACTTGCGTTGGACTCCAGCTGTGCCAGCACGCGCAGGCGGTAGGCCTCAGCGGCGGCATCGGGGTCGATGTTCAGCAGGCTCAAGCCCGGTGCGCCGGGTACTGGACCGGGGTGGTTACTGAGCTTCACGCCCAGCATTTCGTCCAGGTTGGACGCCGCGTCGGTGCTGACCAGCAGCACACGCTGCCCGGCGTCGGCGAGCTTCAAGGCCACGGCGGTGGATAGCGAGGTTTTGCCCACACCGCCTTTGCCTGTGAAAAACAGGAAGCGTGTGGGGTCGGTCAGCAGGTTGAGCGAGAGCGGGCTATCAATGGGCAGGGGCAGGATCATGTTTCAAGCATGGCACACACTGCTGGATGAAGGTTTGCCCCAGGTCAATGCGGCAAGCAAATCGCTCGCAGCAGGCGCAAAATCACGTTTCCTCAACTGATAACGGGGGTAATCCATGGGCTCCATCAGCAGACGCCACGCGCTCGGCGCAGCCGGTGCCGCAGGCGCTTTGTCTCTCACCGGCGTGTGGGCGCCGCCCGGGCTGGCGCAGGCAACGACTGCAACCGCTGGTACCGGCAAGCTGCAAAGTTGGAAGCTGGCCACCTCGCGGCGCACCGGTATTCACGATCTGGCGCCCGCGTCGGACGGTGGCGTGTGGTTCACCGCCCAGGCCAGCGGTCACCTGGGCTGGATTGATCCCAAGACGGGCCGCACGGAGTTGATAGCATTGGGAGCAGGCTCGTCGCCCCACGGGGTGATTCAGGGGCCGGACAAGGCCGCCTGGGTGACAGACAGCGGGCAAAATGCCATCGTGCAAGTTAGCTGGCCAGCTCGTGCTGTGCGCAGCTTTCCCCTGCCCGAGGGCACGCCGTATACCAACCTAAACACTTGCGCGTTTGACGGCGATGGCGACCTGTGGTTTACGGGCCAGAGCGGCTACGTGGGTAAGGTCGCGGTGAAGACGGGCCAGGTGAGCGTACGGTCTTCACCCAAAGGGCGCGGGCCCTACGGCATCTGCGCCACGCCAGCGGGCGATGTGTGGTGGTGCTCGCTGGCGGGCAGCTTCGTTGCGCGCGTGGACCGGCGCACGGGCGAATCCACCGTAGTGGAGCCACCCACGCCGAACCAGGGTGCACGCCGCGTGTGGAGCGACCGCCGGGGCCGCATCTGGGTGAGCGAGTGGAACAGTGGCAACCTCTCGGTGCACGACCCCGCCGCCACAACGACTGCCAGCCGCTGGCGCACCTGGAAGCTGCCTGGCAACGAGCCTCGCGCCTACGCGGTATATGTGGACGAGCGCGATGTGGTTTGGGTGAGTGAGTGGGCAAATAACACGACGGTGTCGTTTGACCCACGCACCGAAAAGTTCGAACGCTACCCGATGCCGCGCGACAGTGCCAATGTGCGCCAGATTCTGGGCCGCCCCGGAGAGGTGTGGCTGCCCGAGAGCGGCACGGAGCACGTTTCAGTGATCTACACCAGCTGAAGATCAGAACGACGCAAAGGTGGAGGGCTTGGCACTCGCCTGGTCCTCGCGCCAGAAGTCTTGGAATTGCGCCGGCAGCAAGGGCTTGCTGAAGTAGTATCCCTGCGCCTCGGTGCAGGCCTTGGCCTGCAAAAATTCCAGTTGACCTGCTGTCTCGACACCTTCGGCGATGGTCTGCATGCCCAGGCTAGTGGCCATGCTGATGATGGCGCCGACGATGGCTTTGTCTTCGGGGTCTTCGGTGATGTCGCGCACAAAGGTCTGGTCGATCTTGACCTTGTAGACCTGAAACTTCTTCAGGTAGCTCAACGATGAATAGCCAGTGCCGAAGTCGTCAATCGACATGCGTACACCCCGCTCGTGCAGGTTGTTCATGATGGCGATCGCGCCCAGCGGATCGTTCATTGCGACGCCCTCGGTCAGCTCCAGTTCCAGCATCCCGGCGGGCAGTTGGGCCTCTTGCAGAATGGTGGTCACCAGCTCCGGCAAATCAGCATGGCGAAACTGCACGGATGACAGATTGACGGCCAGCGTAATGGGCGGCATGCCATCGGCCAGCCAGGCCTTGAGTTGCGCTACGGCGGTACGCATCACCCACTCGCCGATGGGCAGGATAAGACCGGTCACTTCCGCCACGGGAATGAATTCTGCTGGCGAAACGGCCCCCAGCTCGGGGTGATTCCACCGAAGCAGCGCCTCGGCACCCACGATGCGGCCTGTTTCCAGTGACACCTGGGGCTGGTACACCAGACTCATCTGGTCACGCTCCAGCGCACGGCGCAGGGCATTTTCCAGCATCAGGGTCCGGTCCGACCTGGCCTGCATGGCGGCCGTGAAGAAGCGATAGCTGTTGCGTCCGTCCTGCTTGGCCTTATACATGGCGGCATCGGCACACCGCGAGAGGACTTCAAAGTCGGCACCATCGTCCGGGTACAAGGCAATTCCGATACTGGGCGTGACGACCAGTTCATGATGGCCCAGCTCAAACGGCCGCAAAGCGGAGTTCAACAATTTGTCGGCGAGATGCGCTGCACCGGTGGCGTCGGTATCGGGGCAGACTAGGATGAACTCGTCACCACCCAGCCGGGAAACCGTGTCCTGCTCACGCACGGTCGCTATGAGCCGGTTGGCCAGCGCCACCAGCAAATCATCGCCGGTCTGATGCCCCAGCGCATCGTTGATGTTCTTGAAATGGTCCAAGTCCAAGAACATGATGGCCAGCGAAGTGTGGTTGCGTTGCGCCAGGCTCAGGGCCTGCTTGCAACGTGCAGCCAGCAAGGCCCGGTTGGGCAGCCCGGTGAGTGAGTCATAGTGCGCCAGTAGGCGGATTTGCGCTTCGGCATGCTTGTTCTGGGTGATGTCCCGGGACAGCACCACAAAACGCGCATCTTCGCCCGCCACGTCGGACTTGCGCGATACGGAGAGCTCAAACCAGTACTCGGCACCGGCCAATGGCAGCCGGAACTGCCTGCCAATGGACAAACCCCGTTCATTGGCTTCCTGCAAGGCGTCCAGTACCACGTCGGCCGCATCGGGTGGCATCGTCTCCGTGACAGATTTGCCAATGATTTCGCTCACGGGGCGGTACAGCAGCTCGGGCCGCACAGAGTGGGCGCTGTAGTAGATTCCGTGCAGATCCAGCTCGAACAGCAGGTCTGGAATGGCGCGCAGGGTGGCCTGCAATTGTTGCTGGGTTACGAGGATCTCAGTGGTGCGCTCACTCACCTCGACCTCCAGGCGGTCATCGCGCAGCTTCATTTCATACAACAGCCACGTCAGGTAGGCCATCAGGGAGCTGAGCAGCAAACCAACGGAGAACTTGAGTGTGGAATTCTCTGACCGTTCCCAGCCTGCAACGGGCGATAGGCTCAAATTCCATTGACCATTGGGCAGCTCCACCTGATGCTGGACCGCCCGGTCCAGAGGCAGTTCGCCGGATGCATCAATGATTTGGCGCTCGCCCGTCTCGGGCACCGTACGCCAGAGCTCGTAGGCATAGCCCTGCTCCGTCAACCGGGACAAACGCGCCGGGGCCAGTGCCTGCGGAAAACGCAGCGTGACATTGGAGAACCCCCAAAATACGGGTTGCTGTTGTTCGTCATTCAAGAAAACCGGCAAACGTCCGACGAGCCCCATGCCGCCCTGCACTAGGTTCAGAGGGCCAGCCAATGTCAGCTTGCCCGTGTCTCGCGCCAGGAAAGCCTCCTTGTTTTGCCTGGGGTCCTTCAACTGGTTGAAGCCAAGGCTTTTTTCATTGCCCGCAAGAGGAACCACCTGGTTAATGACCCCGCCCGGAGATAGGGCCAGGGCGACAATGCCGGGGTAGAAAGGCAGCATTTCAGTGGCGACCGCTTCAAATCCCGGTACCTGCCCCTGCACTTGCCCCTGCCGAACGAGCGCAGCACCGGCATACGTGGCCGACAGAGCCCGCTCGATGCCGCGCTGAAGGGTTTGGGAATGGTCTGATGCCAGAGCTGAAGCCCGGCTGCGGGCGTCAGCGAGGTCTTGCTTCTCCGAATGCAGAGTAAATGCCGTCACCACAGCCGCAGTGGCCAAAAAGGCACAAGCGGCCACCAACCACTGGGTGCTACGGGGATTCGGTGGTGCGGAAGGCATTGCGGGCCAAGTCTAGCAACAAACCCGCGCGACCATTTCAACAAAAAAAGGCAGATTCAACCGGGTAATTCGACGCGGACCTCCAGCCCCGGACCGGCATTGCGCACGCTGAAAGTGCCCCCGTGCGCCTGGGCGACCAATTTGCACAAATATAGCCCCAGCCCCACACCACCCGTGGCACGCTCACGCGCGGCGTCCGGCCGGTAAAACGGCTCGGCCAAGTGAGGCAGCGCGGCTTCCTCTACACCGGGGCCAAAATCGCGCACGGTAATCAGGGCTCCCCCCTTTGGCGTGCCTCGCAAGTCGATCACAACAGGTTGTGGCCTCGAACCGTCTACGGGCAGGTTGTGGCGCAACGCGTTGTCCAGCAGGTTGCGCAGCAGCAGGCGCATGCGGGTGAGGTCCAGCGACAGGCGGGGCACATCTGCAGCCACGTTTTGTGTGACCGTTTGGGAAATAGTTTGGGTAGCAGCTGGGTCATTGGGCAGACTGGCCACCACGTCCCTGACCACCTCCGCCGTCAGCGAGGCCAGATCCATAGGCTCGCGCTGCAGCGCCACATGCGGGCTGGCGAGGCGCTCGCTTTCCAGCAGGTCGGTCACGAGATCACGCATCAGCGCCAGGTCACGCAGCAGCGCTTCACGGCTGGGCTGAACGTCAGGCGTCTCGGGCAGCAGCTCGGTGTTGAGCCGTGCACGGGTAAGCGGGCTGCGCAGCTCGTGGCTGATGGCCAGCAGCAGCGCACGCTTGGCGTCCAGCATCTGGTGAATGTCTGCGCCCATGGTGTTGATGGTTGCGGCCAGCTCGCCCAGCTCGTCGGGCTTGTTCGGCTTACGCACCGGGATGGGCTGGCCAAATTCGCCAACGCCAAACCGCATGGCACCTGCCCGAATATCGTCCAGCGGGCGCAGCAGGCGGCGTATATACAAAAAAGCCAGCAGCGTGAGCAGCAGCAAAGCGGTGAGCGTGAAGCCGACGAGCCGCGGGCGCCGTTCAAAAGCTTCGTCGTTCAGGCCGAATTCAATGGTGTGTCCGTCAGCGGTAGTGCGCCTGAGCAGACGCTGCCAGTCTTTGTCGCCGCCCCAACGTTCGCGATTCCAATGGTCTTCGCTGTCAGTCTTGTCGCGCTGCCATTCCGGTCGGTTCTGGCCGGGGTGAGACTGCCAGTTGATCTGCGGGCCTGTGATGGTTACGGTAACGGGCAGGCGCTGGGCGATGGCTTTGGCGCGCTCGATCCTGGGTGGCCCGCTTTTGTCCGCGGTGATATCGGCAGCCAGACGGTCCACATAGTCCATCAACATCGGACGTGCGCCATCGCGCCATCCCACGGAGAGCGCTTTTTGCACGCCGCTGATGAAGGTGAACGCCATGGCCCCGGCCAGTAGCAGAAACACCAGCACCAGCCGCACCTTGAGCGAGTGCCCAACTGCGTGGCGGGCGCGACGGTGCCAGGGTTTGGTCATGATGGCGACTTGCGCAGCGCTAGCGAGTAGCCGGCATTACGAAGGGTTTTAATGCAATCCAACGGCTCGAGCTTCTTGCGCAGTCGGCTGACCACAATGTCCACCGCGCGGGTGAACAGCTCGGCCTCCTGTCCACGCAGTTGGTTGAGGATGTCATCACGGCTGTACACGCGGCCGCTCTCGCGGGCCAGCAGGTGCAGCAACTCGAATTCGGTACCGGTGAGCTCCACTTCGTCGCCCAGCCGCGTGACGCTGCGACGTGCGGGGTCGATGGTCAGGCCGCCTTCAAAATGCAAAATGCCCAGCTCATTTCCAGCAACTTTCGGCTGACTTGCACTGCTGTTGCCGACGCGCCGACGCAGCACAGTCTGCACACGCGCCACCAGCTCGCGCGGCTCAAACGGCTTGGGCAAGTAATCATCCGCACCCAGCTCCAGCCCCACCACACGATCCATCACCTCGCCGCGCGCTGTGAGCATGATGATAGGGATATCACTCTCCTTTCGGATGGTGCGACACAATTCGAAACCATCCATCTCGGGCAGCATCACGTCCAGAATGGCAGCATCAAACCCGCCCGCACGTAGCCGAGCCAGCCCGTCGCTCGGCTTGAGCGCGTGGGTCAGCGACAGCTCGAACCGCTGGAAATAGGTGGCCAGCGGTGGGCCGAGCTGTTTGTCGTCGTCAATCAGCAAAACACGGTGCATGGGGTTTAGGAGTAGCTGATGGCATTGTCCCACTGGCTTTGGTGTAGTCCGTAATGCCGCTGAATCAATTGACGTACGCGCTGCTGTTGCGCCAACGCCAGGCGGTCAAACTGCGTGGCGGCCTGCTCAAGTGTATGAATGATGGCGGGCTCTGGCCAGGGTAATGCGGCCAGAAGGCTATGTGCATGCTCGCGGTCAAACCGCGGACCCCACACAAGCGCCATCAGCTCGGCGTGGGGGTCGTCCGCCCCGGCCAGTAGCGCAGGGGCGTGGGCCCTTGCACTCTGGGCCAGAAGGTGAAGGGGTTGCAGAGTGGGGGACACGATGGCCACCAGCATCAACCGCGATCAAACCAGCCTTTGCGGCGCTCCATCTTCTCGCGAACCTGCTTTTGCTGCTCGGGGTTCAGGCTGTCATAGAAGTCCGCCAGAGCAGCGATCATTTTGGGGCCATTGCCCTGCACTACCTGGGTTTTCTGCTCCAGCATGGCTTGCGCACGGGTGCGGTCAAATTTGTTGCCAGACATCATGGCCTGAATCTCGGCGCGCGGGTCGGAGTCCTTGCCCCGGAAGGCGGTGCGTGAGGCAATGATTTCATCGGCCAGCACACCCAGTTTCTGCTTTTGTGCTTCGTTGAGGTCTAGCTTGCTGCTGACCTTGTCAATGACTTTACCGCGAACTTCCGTGACGTTTTGCTCGCTCCATTGGCCGTGATGGCCACGCGAACAGGCCGAGAGTCCGCCGACAAGAATGGTTGCGCCAAAGACGCCGTAGAGGGTGCGTTTGATCCAAGGTTTCATGACAGTTTTCCTTTTACCAATAAGTGGTTGAACAAGGCTGTCAGTTTCGCGCTAGGCACCCGCCGGGTCATCTCGCGGCGGTATCGGTTTGTTTCGTTTTATTTCAACTGGAGGCAGTTGATGGCATCAGGCGAAGTTTTCAGTGTCTACTTCACTCGTACCCTGCGGGTTGTAGCGCTCACCGACCACCGTCTTTTCATTGATCAGGGCATCCAGCCGGGCCACCATGTCGGTGCCAAACTTGACATTCAGCGCACCCAGATCATCCGTGAGGTGCTCCACGCGGGTAGTTCCGGGTATCGGGATGATGTGCTCGTCCTTGCCCAGCAGCCACGCCAGCGCCATTTGTGATGGACTGCAACCGGCCTCGGCAGCCAGTGCGTTGAAGGCAGACAGCAACTTGCGGTTGGCTGCGTAATTGTCAGGTGCAAAGCGCGGCATCATGCGGCGAATGTCTTTGGCATCCAGCGCGTTCACATCCATGGGGCCACACAGAAAGCCGCGCGCCACCGGGCTGAAGGCGACAAAAGCCACGCTTAGTTCTTTGCAGGCCTGCAGCACGGCGATCTCGGGGTTGCGGGTCCACAGCGAATACTCCGTCTGCACGGCGGCAATGGGGTGCACCGCATGGGCTTTGCGCAGCGTCGCGGCAGAAACCTCGCTCAGGCCAACGCTGCGAATATGTCCCTTGCGCACCAGATCACTCAAAGCGCCCACGCTGTCTTCAATCGGCACCCGCTTGTCCCAGCGGTGCAGGTAATACAGGTCAATCACGTCGGTTTGCAGACGGCGCAGACTCATCTCGCAGGTTTTCCTGATGGTATCGGGACGGCCGTCGATCACCCGAACCAGCTTGCCGTCATCTGCCAGATCCACACCCTGCATGCCGCATTTGCTGGCAAGAGTGAACTTCTGGCGGTGCGGCTTCATAACTCTGCCTACCAGTGTTTCATTGGCCCCAAAGCCGTAGAGCGCCGCAGTGTCAAATAATGTGACACCTGCGTCCAGTGCGCTCAACAAGACACGTTCTCCCTGTTCCCCGGATACGGGTGCACCGTAGGCATGACTGAGGTTCATGCAGCCCAAGCCGATAGCCGAGACTTGAAAGGGGCCAAGTTGTCGCTGTTGCATGGCGGTGATCAGGCTAGTTGCTGTTCCAGGTCGTGCAGCACCTGGTAGCAGTTCAACACTTGAGCGACGCTGCTGTTAGGCTCGCGGCCTTCGCGGATGGCAGCGAAGAATTCGCGGTCTTGCAGTTCGATGCCGTTCATGCTCACATCAACCTTGCTCACATCAATTCTTTCCTCCTTGCCGTTATACAAGTCATCGTAGCGGGCCAGGTAAGTTGCCGTGTCACCGATGTAGCGGAAGAAGGTGCCCAGCGGGCCATCGTTGTTGAAGCTCAAAGACAAAGTGCAGATCGCACCGTTAGCAGCCTTGAGCTGGATGCTCATGTCCATGGCAATACCCAGCGCTGGGTGAATCGGCCCCTGCACGGCATTCGCTTTCACGATCGGGCTGCCGCACTGGTAGGCGAACAGATCAACCGTGTGCGCGGCGTGGTGCCACAGAAGGTGGTCCGTCCAGCTGCGCGCCTGACCCAGTGCATTCATGTTGGTACGGCGAAAGAAATAAGTCTGCACATCCATCTGCTGAATGTTGAACTTTCCCGCAGTGATTTCCTTGTGCACGTACTGGTGGCTAGGGTTGAAGCGGCGGGTATGGCCACACATGGCAACCAGGCCACTGGTCTTGGCCAGCGCCACCACATCAGTCGCGCCTTTGAGCGTGTCGGCCAAGGGAATTTCTACTTGCACGTGCTTGCCTGCTTTCAGGCAGGCGATGGTTTGCCCGGCGTGCATTTGCGTGGGAGTACACAGGATGACGGCATCCACTTCTTTAAGGGCCAGGCTTTCTTCCAGATTGGTGGTAACGTGACTGATACCATATTTGGTGGCAATTTCCTTGGTCTTTTCCAGATCGCGGCTGATGAGCGAGACCACTTCAACGCCGTCAATATTCTTGATGCCGTCGATGTGCTTGATGCCGAAGGCACCTGCGCCAGCAAGGGCCACTTTGATGGTTTTGCTCATTTAATTGTTCTCCAGAATCAGATGGCCCACGGCGGTGTTGCTGGCGGGTACATGGTAAAAGCGGTGCTTTACGGTCGGCGCCGGTCCGCCATTGAGG
>Ga0116157_10005007_pt1 | contig 12259 bp, 7 predicted proteins | sample AD_UKC048_MetaG_FD_89882 | JGI IMG/M metagenome (GOLD analysis project Ga0116157, IMG submission 89882) | Active sludge microbial communities of municipal wastewater-treating anaerobic digesters from USA - AD_UKC048_MetaG | ecosystem: Engineered > Bioreactor > Anaerobic > Digestate | place: USA... | reverse complement strand
GGAGGGCTTGTGCTGCCTCGTCAGATGCTTCGCTACGCCAATTTTGGGCTGGAGATGAACCTCTTCACAACAGAGCTTCTAAACAAGTCCTATTGGGGAATAGGGTTTCTCAGGGTCGACTAAGTAACTCAGATGAAAAATGACTAAAGACAGAATACCAGCTACCAACAATGGCCAAAATATCAATAGCCTCCATTCGTCGGCTACTGCATTTAGCCGTGACGTTAACCAAACAACACCTCCCCCTCAAAACACCGCCCCAACCTGCACCCTTCCCACATGCACAGCCTTAGCCTCGCCAGTCTTCCGCCCCTCGTAACTGAACCGCAACTGCAAATTCTTCGCAATCTGCCGATCCAGACTCAGGTTCCACAACCAATTCGTTCCCGGCTGCAAGCCATTCAAAATCGCAAAACCCGTCGGTGAATTGGCCATCCCCTGGAAATCGATGTTTACCCAAGAGATTTTGCTGCGCAGGGCCGACTTGGCCGCTTTGGAATACGTGAAATCCACACTCAGGTCGTGCTGCGTAGCCCCCGTGGGCGTTTGCTCCAGGGTATTTTGATCTGTTTGGTAGCGGTATTGGAAAATGCTGCGGAAGTCGCTGGCAGGCTGCCAGGTCAGTTGCGGTTCCCATTTTTGGAATTGCAGGCGGAAGTCCTTGTTGTTGAACAGCTCCGAGTCGGCGGTGCGCAGGCCGCGGGCTACATTCAGGCGCAGGCTGAGCACTTTGTTGAGGTTCCAGCGCCCTTGTACGAAGTACTCGCGTAGGGAGCGGCTCTCAAAACCCGTGGTTTGTACCAGTTTGCTGCGCGTATCGGTATTACCTACCTGGATTTCCCACTTGGGGCTGGCGCGGTTGATGAACAGCACGTGGCGGCCATTGGCGCTGGCGGCCACCAGATTGGTATCGCTCAGGTTGAGGGCCAGCGGATTCCAACTCAGCGCCTGTTCATTGTCCTGCACTTTGCGGCTGATGCGCCAGGAAGATTGAAAAGCCAAGGTCTTGAGGTAACTTTTGAGTCCGGTTTTGGCATTGAACCAACGTGCCCGGGGGTCGAGGTTCACACTTTGGTTCCAATTGACGTAGTTGTTGCGGATGTACTGATCGGTGATGGTGGCCACCCGGATGTAGTTGGCCTGGTCTTGAAACGGCGCGATGTCCATTTCGTTCGGCTGGATGATGCCATCCCCATTGTACAAGGAATCCTGCCAAATGTACACGCCCTCGCCCGGCGCTACGCGGATGTAAGTGAATTCGAGTTTGGGCTCCTGTCCCGACCCCAGTTCGTAGGTGGTCGTCGCCCGCGCCAGGCCTTTCCAAATGGCGGTATTCAGGTCGATGCGCCCCAGCAGGGTATTCCCCGTATTGGCATTGGACTGCTGTTGAAAACTCTGCAAACTGCGGTAGGTCAGGTTGCCATTCAGTCCAAAAGCCTGTTTGAATTGTAACTTGGTGTTCCAGCGCCACTCCTGCGCACTGGTTAGCGGGCGGTAAGTGCCTTCGATGGGGCGGGTGTCGTTGCGGGAGACGTACTCCAGCCCACTTTCCCATTTTTTGCTCTCCGGGCTTTTGAGGTACAAACGTTGGCTAAAATAGCGAAAACTGCTGCCCGTCAGGGAATCCTGCGCCCGTGCGTAGCGGTCGTTTTGTTCTCCTTCGCCAGTCCAGCCCAGCGACCAGTTTTTTAGTTTTTTGAACACCTTATCGACACTCAATTGCGGTCGAAAAAACCGGCGCTCCTCCCCTGCCGCATCGGCTTGTAGGCTGCTCGCCAAACCCTTGAGTTGCCAGCCGCGCCAGTTGCCTTCGCCGCTCAGGTCGTGGCGGGTGCCCCGGTATTGGTTTTCGCGCAAAAAGGTATTGAAGCCATAACTGATGCTGCCCAGGCCAGCACGACTCAGGTTCCATTCCAGGCGGGCAATCTGCTCATTGGCGGCTTGCACCGTACCCACGCCCTGAAAATCGGCCAAACTCCAGTCGCGCAAAAACTCGGGATTACGGTAGGGATTCAAACTACGAAAATTGCGCTGCACCGCTTCGTAACTCAGGCGCAGGTTCATCTCCGGCGCGGCGGTTTTTTTGCCCAACAAAACCCGCTTGCGGAACTGTGTAAAAGCCGCCCAGCCCGCGTCATCTTGCTGATCAAAGGCCGAAAAGCGGTTGCGGTCGTAATGCGAGAGCGCGACTTCGGTGTGTAAGGTGGTATTTTGATTGGGTGTCCACTGCTGCCCGACGCTGACCATACGTTGCTGCTGGGGGGTACTGAGGGCGATCACGGGCGCGTATTCTCCCTGGGGCGCACAGGTAATGGGATCGGGGGCCACCCAGATGTAGACCCGCTCGTTGGCCGTTTGGGCGGGAGCCAGGAGATAATGCCCCTGCTTGGGGCCCAGGTAGCTGAAACTGGCAGTGAACTTGGCTTTTTGGGGGTCATTGCTGAACACCAGAATGGAGTCGCGCTGGCCACAGGCCAAGAGGGTGTCGCGCTGCTCGTAAAACACCCGACTGGCCACAAATTCATCCTGCCGCCGCAAGCCCGAGGCCACCGCTTTGGCCGGATCGTCGCCCGCCAATTGTAAGGCTTCCCGCTCGACTTCTCCGATCGACAAACCTCCGGTGGAACTGCGGCTGTCTTGTTCCTGGTACAAATTGACGTAGGTGCGTAGGGTCGAGGTCTGGTACTGCACCCCAGCGGCGACGAGGGTGCGCAGGTAATTTTGATCGGCGTATTCAAATTCCACGATGATGCGGCTTTCGCGACTGATCAGGTGGCGGGAAGTAAAGCTGATTTCGCCCCGGTTGTAATCTACGATGTAGTCCAGGTCTTGCCCACGTTGCATGCGTTGGCCGTTGAGCCACACTTTTTCGGTACCCGAAAGCACGATGATGAACCGTTCGTTGTTGGGGCCCCGCAATTTATAGGGACCTTGATTGCCTTCACCGGGAGTGATGATGTTGCGGGAAAATTTACCACGGGATACAGCTACGCTGGCGCTGTTTTGCAGCATGCCCTTGGCCCCGAGTTTGGCTTTTTGCCCATAGGTTGCCCCTTGCAGTTTTTTGTAATAATTCATGAAATAACTGTCCGGGCGATTCAGCTCGTAGTCGCCCGCCGTCAGTTGGGTGTCTTTTTTGCGCAGCTGCACAAAAACGCGGTCCAGTTCCTGAAGCTGCACGGTGTTGCCTTCGGGCTGCAGGGGGATACTTTCATCAGAAATGGCGGCGAGGATTTGTACCCCATCGCCCAGGTCTCCGGCCAATTGCAGGTTGAAACTGGAGTTGAGCACCAAATCCTGGCGATTGCCAAGGGAAATGCCCCGTGAAAAGTTGCCACTGTAATTCAATTGCCGAAAATCGATCAGGGCGGCTTCGTTGCGGATCGCGATGCGGGTACCGCCCAGGATACTGGGTTGGCGCAGGCGGGCAGTGTCCAGTAGTTGCCAACTTTGGGAAAGAGAAGCGGGTAGGGTACGGTAAGTGAGCTCAAAAGGAGGCTGCAACTGAGCCGTATCCACTTTCCAAATTAGCAGATTAAACTGGACGCGGTACCAGGAAGTATCGATGATTCTTTGGCTGTTGATTTCTTTTATTTGGACGGTATGGGGCAGAATGAGGAGGGTGTCAAGTGGCCTTGGAGCAGTACAAACATGGAGTTGAATGCGCCGCCAATTGCTTTGTGGCGATTGTTGAGCCTGCCCGGGCAAAACGCTCAGCAAGCCAAAACAAACGACAATTATACGCCACTCCCTCATAGTCCAGAACCGGTTTCGCAATTGCTAACGCAAGATAGACAGGATTTGGTTTGGGGACGCTGCTTATACGGTCAAAGTGTTGGCTAGCTAACGTTAAAACAAGCATCGCCAGCGCAGCTTCGCTGCTTGTTTTTTTTCACCACGACGTCACGACGAAACGACGTTTTTCGCGCTGCGCGCTTATGGACACGACGCAAAGCGTCGTGCTTGGCGGAGCCTAACGTCGTGGTGAAAAAACGATTTGGCGCAGCCAAATCAAAAAATAATCGTGGTGAAAAGAAAAAAACCGTAATGTGAACTAGATCACTGTGCCCCATCCGCAGCGCCCCTAATTTTGTCCCCGTTCAACCAGAATAAACTTTACGTTGTTCTGGGAAATATGAACGAACTTTCATATTTTCGTATCATCTCTAAAGTTATCACCGCATGAAAGTAGAGCAAATCTATACCGGCTGCCTGGCTGAGGCAGCATATTATATCGAAAGTGAAGGAGAGGCGATCATCATCGACCCCCTGCGTGAAACCAAGCCTTACCTAGAAAAATTGGCTGAAAATGGCGCCAAGCTCAAATACATTTTTGAGACCCACTTTCACGCAGACTTCGTTTCCGGCCACATTGATTTGGCCGAAAAAACGGGTGCAACCATCGTGTATGGTCCTACTGCCAATACTACTTTTGACATTCACCAGGCCAAAGACGGGGAAGTGTTGACCCTGGGCAAAGTCTCTTTCAAAGTACTGCACACGCCAGGCCATACACCTGAAAGCACCACCTATTTGTTGAAGGATGAAGCCGGTAAGGAATTTGCCATTTTCACCGGAGATACCCTGTTCATCGGAGATGTAGGTCGCCCCGATCTGGCTCAAAAATCAGGGGAAGTTACACAGGAAGACCTGGCCGGTTGGTTGTACGATAGCCTGCGGGAAAAAATCATGACCCTGCCCGATGAAGTCCTGGTCTATCCCGGACACGGTGCCGGTTCAGCCTGTGGCAAAAACATGAGCAAAGAAACCTGGGATACCCTGGGACGCCAAAAGCAAACGAACTACGCCTTGCGTGCCGATATGAGCAAGGGTGAGTTCATCAAGGAAGTAACCGCTGGCTTGATGCCTCCGCCCCAATACTTTGCCAAAAACGCGAAGATGAACAAGTCGGGCTATGATAGCATCGACGAGGTGTTGCAACGCGGTGCGACGCCCATCAGTGCCGACGAACTGGAATTGATCGTAGAAGCGGAAGGAGCCCTGGTGCTGGATGTGCGGAACGAGCAAGAGTTCAAAACTGGTTTTGTACCCAATTCGATTTTTATTGGCATCGACGGCAGCTTTGCACCCTGGGTGGGCGCACTAATTCCGGATTTGAAACAGCCAATTGTACTGGTTACCCCAGAGGGTCGGGAAGAGGAAGTGGTGACCCGTTTGGCTCGGGTAGGTTACGACAATACCCTGGGTTACCTCAACGGTGGCATCGAAGCCTGGAAGGCCGCGGGTAAAGAATTGGATACCATTGAATCCATCGATGCCGAAGAACTGGCTGCACGGATGGCCGCTGGTGAGGTCGACAACCTGATCGATGTACGCAAACCGACCGAATTCATCTCACAACATGCATTGGCTGCCGAGAATATTCCGTTGGACTACATCAACAACAACATGCACAAACTGAGTCCGCAACATACGTATTACCTGCACTGCGGTGGAGGCTACCGCTCGATGGTTTTTGCATCTATCCTGCGTGCCCGTGGTTTCGAAAACCTGATCGACATCAAAGGTGGCTGGAAAGCCATCGAAGCCCAGGCCAATATTGCCAAAACCGACTTCGCTTGCCCAACTGGCATTCCGCAGGAGGTAATTGATGAGGCGATCGCGAACGCGATTTAAGCGAAAAGCGAAAAGCGAAAAGCGAAAAGCGAAAAGCGAAAAAAAATAGTACACGGTGAAAAACCAACGATGTGCTTACTTTTCGCTTTTCGCTTTTCGCTTAATTGGCGTTTACCAACTTCCCAGACCCCGACACACTCACCTCTACCTGAGGCTTGCCGCGGTAATACACATCGCCGGAACCAGAGATGCGCACGGTCAGGTTGTCGCTTACATTGACTTCAGAGTTCCCGCTTCCACTTACCCGGATATCCGCATCACGGGTTTGCAGCAAGAAGGCGAATAAATCGCCGGAACCACTTACGGTATGTTCCACGCTGTTGGACTCACCTTCCAACACGACCCTGCCCGAGCCACTAATCCGACTGGAGATGTCATCGGCGTCTAGGCCCACATCAATTTTACCCGAGCCTGAAATGCTCAAATCGATGTCGTCTACCTTCATGATGTTGGTACTGGTGATGATGCCCGAGCCACTGATGCTAAGCGAGCGTACTCTAGGCATGGTGATGAAGATGGTCAATTCGTCCATGTCCCGCACACAGCGGTCAAAGTCGATTTCCCAAATCCCATTCCGTACGTCTCTTTCCAGTTCAGCGATGATGTTCGATTCTCCTTCTACGGTAACTTTGAAATTGTCACCTTGTGTAATGATGACTTCTGCCGAAATGTCGAGGTCGACGCCCGTAAAGTCAGGCAAGTTTAAGTCTCGAGATACGGTGTTGCCATTGCCACGAACACATGGGCCAATGCCGTCATCAAAATCAAAATCGCAGGAAAACTGCGTTAAGGTCAGCGCAAGGCCGACGGTCCAAAACAAGATCCTTTTCATAACAGTCAGGTGTTTAATAACAGAAAAAAACGGGTTGTTTCTTACAAGAACTAGTCGAAATCCTCTGCGGTGAAAAGAAATTCCGCCGCAGGAGGGGTACTTAAAATCCTCCAAAGCGCAGGGTCAGGCCCCAGTGCGCTCCACTAAAATCTTCGTTGGAATAGCCACGGTTTTGGTTGGCCCCGTACATAAAGCGGTATCCTACCGTACCGGCCACTCTGAACCAACGGGCGATGTTGAGCTCCAGGCCAGCCTCGGGGGTCATGGCAAAAATCTGGTCGGCATCTTTAAAATCGAAACCGGGATCATCTACCGGAATGTTCACGGCACCCCAGCCAAAGCGACCGCTGGCGTAGAGGTGAATCAATTTGTCGGTTGGTACAGTAAAGCCCAGCCAAAGACCGCCGTGGCCGATGTCGATTTTTTCCAGGTCATTGTTGTTGCGCAGGTATTCAAAATCTACACTTCCGATTCCATAACCACCGATGAAGAAATGTTTCAATACAACCCCACCACCCCCACCAACGGAGGTGCCAAGTTTGTTGTTGAGGCCATATTCAAAAATGGGGCCGCCAAAACCGCCAGTGACGTGCGTACGGCCAAAAAGGGTTTGTTCCTGTGCAAAAATTGCCCCGCAAGAAAGGAGCATAACCGTGGCAATAATGAAGCTTTTCATAATGTTGAGCTTTTTAGATCATGAATTAGACAATAAAAAAGGAAACGAGGGCGCAAAAAAATCCCCTTTTGCTGTACGGGTCTTTCCGTACGGCAATTCAGGTGTAACCATGAAATTAATGGTAACTTCAGGGAGCTAGGTCTTTCACTTATAAGCGAATACCTGCATTGAAACCGATCCAGCCCTGGCTGCGTTTGTTGGCATCCACCTTGTCGTACAAGGTTTTTGGAACGAGTTCACTACCTCCGGTGCCCAATTCAGGATCCTTGCGACTGGACACCAGAAGGTTGGCAGTTGGCCCCATGTAGATGCTCATCCTTCGACCAAGGCGCCAGTCAAACAACCAGCGAAATTGGTGCAATTGATGCAGCGGTTTGGTCCAACCTTCGCGCTCGTTTATTTTAATGCTGATCAGTTCCAAATTGCTAAGGGTTCTTTTACCCAAATTGAAGGCGGTACCGATTCCGTAACCCAATCCCCAACTCAGCTCTTTGATGTTCTCGCCGTTGTTGGATGGGCTGTTGGACTCGCTTATCCGCGCTCCCAGATAGAAGATGTTGTAAAATGGTTTGACCCCTATTTTAAAAGCTAAATTTCCATAAAAAGATTCACTGGCTGAAATTTCGACCCGGTTGTAGCCCTGGCGCACCAGGTTGAGCAGGCCAATCGTCACCCCTTTTACCGTATCGGCTACGTTGATCAAGCCGATCTGGACCCCGTTTACTCTACGGGCAACATTGATGATGGCACTGACCTGGCCATTTTCCGCATCCTTGGCCACATTGAACAGCGGACTGACTTGCAGACGCGATTTTCCGCCACTGACGTTGAACAAACCCGCAAGTTGAACGGCTCGGGAATCTCTCCCCGCAACATTAAACAATCCAGCGGCTTGGATGCCCGCAAAATCGTGATTGGCAACGTTAAACAAACCCGCGCCTTGCACCGCGTAACCCTGACCCAAAATATTGAACAACCCACTGCCCTGAATGCCAATCAATGAATCGCGGGCAACATTGAATAAACCTGCTGCTTGAGTGCCAAACACATCATCCCCCACGGTATTGCCCAAGCCCGCAATTTGAATGCCATTCACATCGTTGCGGATGGAATTCATCAGCCCGCCAACCTCTAGCCCTTCTACCCCTCCATTGCGCCCCCACAGCAGGTTAACCGATACGCGGTTGGTCATGCGGGCGCTTTCCGTGAAGTTGGTGCCCAAAAACGGCAACAACGATATTTGAGCCAAACGGGAAACGGGTTTCTTTTTTTCTACCACACTAAGGGTATCGGCGGTACTGCTGACAAAAATTGGAGCCGCCACTTCTTCTTCAACGCTGGCGGTGGATTCAACAATGATCGGTTCAAAACGGGTGGCTTGCAAGTCTTCCGTTTTTTTAGTGGCTGCCGATTGATTGAGTTGTTGGGGGGTAGGCCGTCCAGATATGGTGGGGGAACTATCTGCCCAACGTTTTTTGCGCTCCGCAATGATTTCCTCCATTCGAGGGTCAGCATACAAGGGACTTTGCTGGTCAATTTCTTTGGGGATGGTTTTGTTGGTAATGCGCGGTGGAGGGTTTTTTTCCACGGGTCGCAATACAATTTGCCCACCGATGGGTTTGTAGGCGATGGGTAATGGGTCGAACAGTTTATCCAGCGCCTCGGAGAGGGTTACATTTGAAACACTGATGCTGACGGGTTGGGTGATGGGAATGTATTCCGGGCTGTAGACAAAGTAGACGTCGAAATCGGCAGAAACATCATCAAGCACCCGCTTAAGGGGGATGCGGTTATAGGAAAAACTGACTTTACGCGCGAGGTTTTGTCCGTGTAAGGAAGCAATAAAACAACAGAATAGTAATATGGAGGAAAATAGTTTCATTGGCAAAGGGCGTGTAGTGGGTCCGCAAAGCAGATTAATTCCTACCCATGGCTGAAATCACATAGGTTTCACCATCAAAACTGGATTTACCGCCAATAGGGAGAGTGATCAATTCCAGTGCAACAGGCAAGGAGAAGTCGCGTTTGAAAATCACACCGTCACCAATACTTACGTTCAGGATATTGACATCAGCTGTGGTGATTTTGACGTCATACATTTTTTCAACTGCTGGTATAATTTCAGACAGCTTTGTTCCAGGTTGGAATATGAGCGTACCTTCCTGCCAAGAATCTACATTTTCAGCAGCTACGTCTTGTGCTTTTTCGAGTGTTTCCGTTTTAGCCTCGTATTCTACGGTATTGCCAGAAAGTAAAACCACGGGAACAGCCTTACTTTTGGTGCTTATTTTGACTGCGCTGACTTCCACCCGTCCGGTTTTGACACTAACCTTTACCTTTTCTTCATCAGGATAAGCCCGGATATTGAAGCTGGTACCGAGTACTTTGGTTTCTACATCCCCACTTTGGATCACAAATGGATGGCGAGGATCTTTGGCAACGTCAAAAAAAGCTTCCCCGCTCAGTATCACTTCGCGGGTATCGCCAGCATAATGATAGCTCAAGCTTGAGTTTTCATTGAGTACCACTTTGCTCTCATCGGGCAGGGTGATGCTGCGGCTTTCGTTCATTTGGGTACTGATGGCGAAGGTATCGGGGGTTCTTTCGCGCAGGAAAATCCACCAGGAGGCAACCAATAGTACAGCAATGGCGGCAGCGACAGACCAGGCCCGGTTCAAACTACGGATTTTAGGTTGTACGCCAATTTGAGGCATCGGCTTAGCTGGGCTGCTTTGTGGCTCGACCCGGTCGAGGGCCGTATGGGTATCAATGCGTTGATCCAGTCTAGCCCAGGCATTGGGCAGATTGACTGGAAAATTGAACGCAGGCGCTTCATCGGTCATGCTCCACAATTGGGTCATCTCCTCAAAAACCTCCCGGTTTTCGGAGCTGGCATCTACCCAGGCCATCAACTCGCCCTTCTCCCCGGGCGACAATTCGCCGGAGAGGTATTTGCCAATCAGATCCTCTTGTAAAGTACTTTCCATGTAAACAGAATTATGGTCAATAGTAGGGATGCAAAAAACATCCGCGTACCCCTATTCCTTAGTGCAAGTTTATGAAAAATTTATGGTTTTTTAAACATCCACTTAACATCCTACCACCAATAGAGTAAAATGGCTAGTAAAACATGCAAATAGCCATGCAATTCCTGCCGCAAAATTTTGAGCGCTTTGCCCATCTGATTTTCAACAGTTTTGATGGAAATGCCCATCTGATTGGCAATTTCCTGGTAGCTCATTTCTTCATAGCGACTCAGTTGAAACACCATCCGGCATTTGGGGGGGAGCCCATCAATGGCACTGCGGATGTTTTGCTCCAGCTCGGTATGCAAAAAACGGTCTTCGGCGGTACCTCCATCGCTGATCTGGGCAGAATGGGGTTCTATTTCTTCAGTAAAATATTTCCGGCTGCGCAAATAGGCCAACCCTTCGTTTACGGCCATCCGGCGCAAATAGGCGTCAAGGGAAGCAGTGATTTCAATCTGGTGTCGTTTTTGCCAAAAGCGAAAAAATACTTCCTGAGCCAGATCTTCAACCGTTACAGAGTCTTTGATCAGGCGAAAAATAGCCCCACAAACTTTCTGGTAATTGTCCTGAAAGATTTCCTGCAAGGCTCCTTTGTCGTCAGATCTTAGGCGATTGAGCAGTTGTTGTTGTGCTTGTAAACGGTCTACGTGCATAAGTTGAAGTGCATTCCTGCACGGACTGCAAAATACGAGTAATGTGCAAAAAGTGGTATACGCTTCGACTAAAGTTGCAAAAGTGTAGAACTAAGATGGGTACAAGGAATTTTGTATTGATTTTTTTGTCTGCTGAAACTCAACTATTTTGAATCCTTGCGCATCTACTGAACAAGGTGCGGCGGTTTGTTTAAAAAACTGCCAACTTCTGCACTTGTAAGCCTAAATTATAACTGACTGTTTTTTTTATACTATTCTCGTTGCATTTGGCCCTGGCGGGTTTGGGACAAACAAGAGCGTTTGTCCCAGCCTGGGTTTTGGGCAGGGCCGATCAGTTCTGTTTTTTTAAACCTAAGCTATGAATTTTGGCTGCGCCAGAATTCATAGCTTAGGACTGCGTAATGTGACTAATCATTCAGACCTCATTTGACTCAGACTTTGGGTCACTGCTTCGACCCCACCAGCTCGCCAAAACAGAACCTGTAATGTTCATAATCGGGCCAAAAAGCGCTGCGGCCAACCCGACAGTAGCCAGTTTACCCATTTGATTGGCCAAACCAGAGGCCAGACCGGCGTTTTGTAAACCCACTTCAATGGCTACTGTGCGGCAATCCTGCTCCGGCATTCTGAACAACCTAGCGGCACTATACCCCAAAATATATCCACCAAGATTGTGCATGAGTACTGCGACGATCAGCAGTCCACCCACATTCAATAAAGAAGCTTGCCCCGCAGCGGTGATGATGGTGATGATCACGGCTATGCCCGCCATCGAAATCAGCGGCAGGTAGTCTTTCAGAAACTCAGCTACTTTTTTCAAATATTGATTGATGATAAAACCGATGGATAGTGGGATGATGATGATTTTGGTGATGTCCCAAACCATGCTCCAAAAATCGATCTCAATGAATTGCCCGGCCAGTGTTTTCATCAGCAGTGGCGTCATCACGGGTGCCAGCAAAGTGGCACAGGTGGTAATGGTGATGGAGAGTGCAACGTTGGCTTTGGCAATCAGCGCCATGACATTAGAAGCCAAACCACTCGGAGAGCACCCAATCAGAATGACTCCTGCGGCAATTTCAGGAGGAAAATTGAATAAATTGGCAATGGCAAAACCGAGTGTAGGCATGATTAAAAACTGGCAAAAAACGCCAATGATCACTGCTTTAGGCGTTTTGACAATGCCGATAAAGTCGTTAAATGTCATGGTCGTACCCATGCCAAACATGATCACTTGCAACAAGGGCATAATGAGTTTGGACAATTTAAAATCGCCAACTTGAATAAAATATTGCGGATAAAACATAGCAGCACTCACCGCCGCAAAAATAACGGTGGTGTACGCAAACCCTTTCAGGTGTTCAAATCCTTTCATGCCCAGGGCCAAAAGCAATAGTCCAAGCACCAACATAGGCCCAGTCAGACCAGTGGC
>Ga0116157_10005005_pt1 | contig 12264 bp, 2 predicted proteins | sample AD_UKC048_MetaG_FD_89882 | JGI IMG/M metagenome (GOLD analysis project Ga0116157, IMG submission 89882) | Active sludge microbial communities of municipal wastewater-treating anaerobic digesters from USA - AD_UKC048_MetaG | ecosystem: Engineered > Bioreactor > Anaerobic > Digestate | place: USA... | reverse complement strand
GAATTTATTTCTTAATATCATGAAAAAGAGTGTCCCAAACCAATTTATTAACCAACAAAACAATGTGCAATTGTTTCAAAATCCCCTTATTTTAATGATGAAACGACTACTACTCCTGATTGTATTTGCCATCTACGGCCAGACAATCTATGCGCAGGACGCAAGGAATGACAGCGGTGGTTCTGTAATGGAACTGAGCAGCTTCATCGCCTCGCTCCGACAAGCGCAACCCCTTTCCAGAAGTGCCACCGCGGCACCACTGCGGGTTGAGAACTTGTTATACAAGGTTCAGCCTTCTGTGTATTTTTATTCTGGGGTTGTGAAAACCTATGGTGAAAGTCCTCGAGACCTTTTTACCGATTTCCGGTCTTTGTCTGGATTGAACAATCCGGCAATCGCGAAGAACAGCATTGAATTGGTGACTATCAAAGTAGAAAGTGCCAATTTAAACTCAACTATTGATTGGTCTGTATTTTCTGATTTCCCGAAATTGAAATACATCTACATCATTTCAAGCGTAAACACTACTGCACAAACCTTCACGAACATGGTGGGCAATTATGACACCGAGCAGTACAAAGTTTTCTATAAAATTGATAAGGGAGAACGCAATCAATAATATTGATAAAAAAGAGACATTATGAAGAATATATACTATAAATCGATATCCCGTAACCTGAAGTTTCTAGCCTTGATGACCGGTTTCCTTTTTGGAACTGCCATCACCGCTGAGGCACAGGTTAGAGTTGGTTTTACACAAAGGACCTCACAATATAGCCCTAACACCAAAATCTATAATGTGAAAGGTGACTTTACGATGTTGGGTAATACTTGTTTGACTCCGCAGAATTACGGAGACAATACCAACAACAACGGACAGTTTATGACTTACGTTGATACCGATAACGATGCAACCACATTCAATTCCTCGTCTTCAACTTTAGTGTTGTCTACAGAGAACGGTGCAATCCCATCGTGTTCGAATATCGTTTACGCCGGTTTGTACTGGACAGGGAAATCCTCGTCAAGTAACACTTTCAACGCCACCAGGACGGTGCCTAATACAACCGTGAGTGTCAATACCACTGCTATCTTTTCTGATGAGCAAGTGATTACCGACACGCGTTACGACCTCAATGTTTCAAGAGGAGGAAGCACAGGAAACCGTTACCCTGTTTACACTTTCAGCGGAAATGGCAACAACTACGTGTTCACGTTTTTCAACAGTGGCACCACGAACCGTGTGACTCTTTCGGTCAATGGTGGTACAGCGGTTAACGTTCCGGTAACGGTCAACGGTGCACAAACCGAGGCGACCCTAAACTCCGCCTATGTCATCACCGACGGATCGGCGCAAATCAGGATTCTTAAGTTGATCAGGCTTGCCGGAACCAATGAAAGCACGACCAGTACCGAAAGTAGTTCTACCGCTCAGGTAAACATTTCGGGTATCACGCCATTCCTTACCGTAACCAAAACTTACGACAAAAGGAACATTAAACTTAAAGGACCTGCTTCGGCTTCTTATACCGAATTTACTGCGGCTGCCGGAGACATTTACTATCCAACAGGGACCGATGATGACATCTTCACCGGTTACAAAGAAATCACAGACTACGTAAGAACCAACGGAATCGGTCAATACTGGGCTGCCGACTTGCCTTTGTTAGAAGGAAATGTAGGCGGTACCGGATATTCTGGTGGTTGGGGAATCATTGTGGTTTACGAAAACACCAAAATGAAATGGCGTGATGTGACCATCTTTGACGGTTACGCTTACGTACAATATTCTAACGGAACAGCGCAGAATTTGCCAGTAAGCGGATTCAACACCGTGCAATCCGGAAATGTTGGCCTTAAACTTGGTTTGATGGCATCAGAAGGTGACGTTAATTTCACAGGCGATTATTTCCGCGTACGCAGAAACAGTGATAACACTTACTTGGATTTGAGCCACAGCGGTAACTCTACTGGCAACTTTTTCAATTCATCGATCAACGCCGGAGGCACCAGAAATCCAAACCTGCCCAACAATACCGGTATTGATATTGCCATGTTTAACGTACCCAACGCGAATAACTCGGTAATAGGAAACAACCAAACCTCTACCAACTTCAGATACGGTACCGACGGCGACACTTACTCGATTTTCGCTATTGCGATGTCTGTAGACGCCTACATTCCTGAAGCAGAAGGAATCTTAACCGCTACTACAATCAACAATGTACCAGCGGTGCAACCTTACACCACTTTGCCCGGACAAGAAATCGGGTTTAGTGTGGATATCAAAAACTTAGGAACAGAGGCCATCAACGGCTATAAAGTAATCATCCCGATTCCTTTCAACGCTACTTATGTACCCGGAAGTGCAGTAGGAACGGTATTCTTTACACCGCTGCCTACTCCAAACACCGTAACCTTCGACCCGTCATTGGGTGCAACGGGTTCTATCGTCTGGAACATGGGAACTTTACCATTACCAGCTTCACCAAGTACCTTATTAGGAAGGTTGACATTCAAACTTAAAGCAACCACCGATTGTCAGATTTTGGCCAACGCCAGTTGTGGTGGCGCCATCAATGTCAATGGTGCGCAAAGCGGAACCGGTGCAATTACCGGAATCGCATTCCCGGGAACCAAACTCATCCAGGGTTATACCCAAAATGGCGTTTGTACGGGATCAGCGATTGCCGCAGATTTGTCTATCAACATTAACGGTGCAACCTACGTGACGCAAAATTGCCAGAATGTGCCTATCGTGAGAAACTTTTCTTATTGCAATAGTGACTCAACATTACCCATTTCTGAAGTTGCGTCTAATTTCCCGGCAGGATCTTTATTCTATGATTCTTTCCCGGTTACGATGGCATCAGTCCAATTTACGGCCAGCAACCCTTTTCCTTTGGTAGCAGGAAACACCGCGACCTATTATGCGGTTCCGCCAACTGGAGGTTCAGGTTGTAACTATCCGTTCACCATCACCAAATGCCGTCCGATTGTAGCCAACGATGATACCTATTCTAGTGTAAGCTGTACTTCGGCTGCTATCGTAGGAAACATCTACAGCAATGACACTTTAGGCGGAACATCATTCACACCTGGTCAGGTTACCTTTACCTTATTGACTGGTGCAAATCCTAATATCACAATCGCCACCAACGGAAACATCACCGTAACACCAGGAATCCCTGCAGGAGTTTATACCTTAACTTACAAAATTTGTGAAGGTTCAAGCCTCACCAACTGTGACAATGCAACGATTAGAATTACGGTAATCGATACAACACCTCCTGTAATTACCAACATCCCAACCGGGACAACCACCATTTCTTGTCCTGCTACGCCAGTGTTTGCAGAAGCAACATCTTCAGACGCATGTGGCACGGTAACACTGACTTTTGTTGATGTAAGGACCAATGGTGCCTGCGCCGGTTCTTACACCGTAGTAAGAACATGGACTGCAACAGATTCGGCTGGTAATGTTACGACAGCTGCACAAACCATTATCGTAACCGATACTACGGCTCCGGTAATTGCTGCCTTGCCAGGTGTTTCTACCATCAACTGCCCTGCAACTCCGGTATTCGCTCAGGCGACTGCAACGGATGCTTGTGGATCAGTATTCACTTTGACTTCTAATGACGTAAGGACAAACGGACTTTGTGCCGGTTCTTACTCTATCACACGTACATGGACTGCCACTGATACTTGTGGAAACGTTTCGACTGCTTCACAAACCATCAATGTTGTAGACAATGCTGCTCCGGTAATTGCCGCTTTGCCAGCTCCATCGACTATCTCTTGTACAGAGACCCCAACATTCGCCGTAGCAACCGCTACCGATGCTTGCGGATCTTTGTTCACTTTGACCTCTGCTGATACGACTACACCTGGTGCTTGTGCCGGGTCGCGTACCATCACCAGAACCTGGACTGCGACCGACGCTTGTGGTAACACAGCAACGGCTGCACAGGTGATCACTGTTCAAGACACGACTGCTCCGGTAATCGCTGCCTTGCCAGCCCCTTCAACGATTTCTTGTCCTGCCACTCCGGTATTCGCCGTAGCGACTGCTACCGATGCTTGTGGGTCGACTTTCACGTTGACTTCTGCAGATACAACAACGCCTGGTGCTTGTGCCGGTTCTTACGCTGTAACCCGTACCTGGACTGCGACTGATGCTTGCGGAAACACTTCAACTACTTCTCAAACCATCAATGTTCAGGATACGACTGCTCCGGTAATTGCTCAATTGCCAGCGCCATCATCAATCTCTTGTCCTGCCGAACCAGTATTCGCCGTAGCCACCGCTACCGATGCTTGTAACTCAACATTTACATTGACTTCGGCCGACACAACGGCTCCTGGTGCTTGCGCCGGTTCACGTGTGGTCACCAGAACTTGGACTGCGACTGATTCTTGTGGAAACGTTTCGACGGCTTCACAAACCATCACCGTAACCGATACTACCGCTCCGGTAATTGCACAATTGCCAGCGCCAACGACTATCTCTTGCCCCGCAACTCCGGTATTTGCTGTAGCCACTGCAACCGATGCTTGTAACTCGACTTTCACATTGACTTCTGCTGATGTGACTACTCCTGGACAATGCGCCGGTTCGTACTCGGTAACCCGTACCTGGACAGCGACTGATTCTTGTGGAAACGTTTCGACCGCTTCGCAAACCATCAACGTTCAAGACACGACTGCTCCGGTAATTGCTCAATTGCCAGCACCATCAACGATTTCATGCCCTGCTACTCCTGAGTTCGCTGTAGCCACTGCTACCGATGCTTGTAACTCGACTTTCACGTTGACTTCGGCTGATGTAACGACTCAAAGTACTTGTGCCGGTTCCTATTCTGTAACCCGCACCTGGACTGCTACTGATGCTTGTGGAAACGTTTCGACTGCTTCACAAACCATCAATGTAGAAGACAACCAAGGTCCGGTAATTGCTCAATTGCCGGCACCAACGACAATCTCTTGTACAGAAACTCCGGTATTCGCCGTAGCAACTGCTACAGATGCTTGTAACTCAAGCTTTACATTGACTTCTGCTGATACAACTACTCCAGGACAATGTGCCGGTGCTTACTCGGTAACCAGAACATGGACCGCTACTGACGCTTGTGGAAACGTTTCTACTGCCGCGCAAACCATCAATGTTCAAGATACGACTGCTCCGGTAATTGCTCAATTGCCAGCGCCTTCAACGATTGCTTGTCCTGCCACTCCTGAGTTCGCTGTAGCAACTGCTACCGATGCTTGCGGATCGGCATTCACTTTGACTTCGGCTGATACGACTGCTCCTGGTACTTGTGCAGGTTCTTACGCTGTAACCAGAACCTGGACTGCGACCGATGCTTGCGGAAACGTTTCAACCGCTTCGCAAACCATCAACGTTCAAGACAACACTGCTCCTGTCATTGCACAGTTGCCTGCACCTTCAACGATTTCATGTCCTGCAACGCCTGAGTTCGCCGTAGCAACTGCTACCGACGCTTGTGGTTCTGCATTTACTTTGACTTCGGCTGATACAAGAACGCCTGGACAATGTAACGGTTCTTATGCTGTAACCAGAACATGGACTGCGACTGATGCTTGCGGAAACGTTTCGACCGCTTCACAAACTATTAATGTAGAAGATACTACAGCTCCGGTAATTGCTCAATTGCCAGCGCCTTCAACCATCAACTGTCCTGCAACTCCTGAGTTTGCCGTAGCCACTGCTACCGACGCTTGTGACTCTGCATTCACGTTGACTTCAACAGACGCTACGTCACCTGGAACCTGTGCCGGAACTTATTCGGTAACACGTATCTGGACGGCTACTGACGCTTGTGGAAACGTTTCGACCGCTTCACAAACCATCAATGTTCAGGATGTAACGGCTCCGGTTATTGCCGAATTGCCAGCCACTTCAACCATCTCTTGCCCTAACACTCCTGTGTTTGCTCAGGCAACTGCCGTTGATGCTTGTGGTTCGACTTTCACGTTGACTTCGGCTGATGTGACTACTCCTGGCCAATGTGCCGGTTCTTATGCTGTAACCAGGACTTGGACTGCTACCGACGCTTGTGGAAATGTTTCAACTGCTTCACAAACTATTAATGTAGAAGATACGGTTGCTCCGGTAATTGTTCCACTACCTGCTACATCAACTATCGCTTGCCCTGATACTCCAGTATTTGCCCAAGCTATCGCTGTAGATGAGTGTGGATCTGTTTTCACATTGACTTCTAATGACGTAACGACTCCTGGTCAATGTGCCGGTTCATACTCTGTAACCAGAACATGGACGGCCACGGACGCTTGTGGTAACGCATCAACTGCTACACAAACAATTAATGTAGAAGATACTTCTGCTCCGGTGATCGCTGCCTTGCCACAGCCAACAACCATCTCTTGCCCTGCAACTCCCGAGTTCGCGGTAGCAACAGCGGTTGACGCTTGCGGATCGGCCTTCACTTTGACTTCTAATGATGTAACCAATCCTGGAACTTGTGCTGGTACTTATTCTGTAACCCGTACCTGGACTGCTACCGATGCTTGTGGAAACACTTCTACGGCTTCACAAACCATCAACGTTCAGGACAACACGCCTCCAACCATTACTGCCGATGCACAAAACATCACTGTAGAGTGCGACGGTACAGGAAGCCAAGGTGCCATTACTGCCTGGTTGAACACCAACGGTGGCGCAACAGCAACAGATCTTTGTTCTGATGTGACCTGGACCAACAACTTCAATGCATTGGGCAACGACTGTTCGGCTGCGGTAACTGTTATCTTCACAGCTTCTGATGCTTGTGGAAACACGGCTACTACATCGGCTACGTTCACCGTACAAGACGTTACTGCGCCAGTTGCTCCAGAGGCACCGGCCGATATTACCGTAACTTGCGGTGACCTCATTCCTGCTGCACCACAATTGTCTGCCACAGACCTTTGCGCCGGAATCATCACTGCTAGCGGAATTGATACTACAACGCCTGGAACTTGTGCCAACTCTTACGTTGTCACCAGAACCTGGACTTTCATCGATGCTTGTGCCAACACTTCTAGTGTTTCGCAAACCATCACGGTGAATGACGATATCGCTCCGGTAATTGCACAATTGCCAGCGCCATCAACTATTTCTTGTCCTGCAACGCCCGAGTTTGCTCAGGCAGCTGCTACCGACAACTGTACTGGTGTTATCGTATTGACTTCTGCTGATGCTACGACTCCTGGACAATGTGCCGGTTCTTACTCGGTAACAAGGACTTGGACTGCGATTGACGCTTGTGGAAACACTTCGACAGCTTCACAGACCATTAACGTAGAAGATACTACGGCTCCGGTTATCGCCGAATTGCCAGCTACTTCTACCATCTCTTGTCCTGCAACTCCTGAGTTCGCCCAGGCCACTGCAACTGATGCTTGTAACTCGGCTTTCGAATTGACTTTCGCCGATGTCACTACAGAAGGACAATGTGCCGGTTCTTACTCTGTGACCCGTACCTGGACTGCTACCGACGCTTGCGGAAACACTTCGACTTCTACACAAACCATTAACGTAGAAGATACGACTGCTCCGGTGATCGCCGAATTGCCAATCGCTTCAACCATTTCTTGTCCAGCGCAGCCGGTATTTGCTGAGGCTACCGCAACAGACGCTTGTGGTTCTGCTTTCACTTTGACTTCGGCAGACACGACCAACCCTGGAACTTGTGCCGGATCTTATGCCGTTACCAGAACCTGGACTGCTACTGATGCTTGTGGAAACGTTTCGACGGCTTCACAAACCATCACAGTGTTAGACGATACTGCTCCGGTGATCGCCGAATTGCCAGCGCCAACCACTATCGACTGTCCTGCAACTCCGGTATTTGCCGAAGCTACAGCTACAGACGCTTGCGGATCTACATTCACTTTGACCTCTAACGACGTTACCACACAAGGTACTTGCGCCGGTTCTTACTCTGTAACCAGAACATGGACTGCCACAGATGCTTGCGGTAATAGCTCGACTGCTACGCAAACCATCAACGTTCAGGACGTAACCGCTCCCGAAATTACTACCCAAGCCTCAAACATCACTGTAGAGTGCGACGGAACCGGAAGCCAAAACGCGCTCAACGAATGGCTTGCCAACAACGGTGGTGCCGCTGCAACAGACACTTGTTCTGATGTAACCTGGACCAACGACTTTAACGCCTTAGGCAACGACTGTTCGGCTGCCGTAACGGTAACCTTTACCGCTACCGACGCTTGTGGAAATGCCAGCACGACTTCGGCTACCTTTACTGTACAAGATATTACTGCGCCAACTGCTCCAGAAGCACCGGCTGATGTAACGGTATCTTGTGCCGACGAGGTTCCTGCAGCCATCCAACTTTCTGCTACCGACCTTTGCGCAGGTATCATCACTTCTACAGGAGTGGATGCTATCGCTCAGGGAAGTTGTCCTAATTCTTATGTCATCACAAGGACATGGACATTCACCGATGCTTGTAACAACAGCTCGACTGCGGTACAAACCATCACTGTAAATGATACTGAAGCTCCGGTTGCCCCAGAAGCACCTGCTGCCATCACTGTAGCTTGTGCCGATGCGGTTCCTGCAATGGTTTCACTTACTGCAACAGACAACTGTAACGACCAAATCACTGCCGAAGGTGTTGACGCGATCGTAGCCGGTGCTTGTGCCAACTCTTATGTGATCACAAGAACCTGGACTTTTACAGATGCTTGTAACAACACGTCATCGGTTGCCCAGGTAATTACTGTAAATGATACTGAAGCTCCGGTTATTGCTGCATTGCCAGCTACGTCGACTATCGGTTGTGGACAAACTCCTGAATTTGCCGTAGCAACTGCTACCGATAATTGTAACGGAGCATTCACCTTGACTTCTGCCGATACGACTGTAAACGGTGCTTGCGCCGGATCTTACGCTGTAACCAGAACATGGACTGCTACCGATCTTTGTGGAAACGTATCAACCGCTTCACAAACCATTAATGTAGAAGATACAACGGCTCCTGTTATCTCTGGCTTGCCTGGAGATTCAACCATCGAATGTCCTGCAACACCTCAGTTTGACCAAGCTGTTGCAACAGACGCTTGTGGTTCTGCAGTGACCTTGACTTTCGTCGATGTCAACACGCCAGGAAACAACAGCTCTTACACGGTTGTAAGAACCTGGACTGCTACTGATGCTTGTGGAAATGCTTCGACAGCAACACAAATGATCACGGTACGTGATACTCAGGCTCCGGTTGCTCCGGTATTGGCTGACGTGGTTGGACAATGTTCTGCTACCGTTCCGGTTCCGACGGCTCAAGACCTTTGTGCTGGTACTGTTACCGGTACAACAGCTGATCCGCTTACTTACAGTACACAAGGTACGTTCATCGTACAATGGACATTCAGCGATGGAAACGGAAACAGCTTCACAGCCAACCAAACCGTAGTCATTGACGATACCACAAACCCTGATATCCCTGTATTGGCAGATGTTACCGGACAATGTGCCGTAACAGTTCCTGCTCCTAGCACCACTGACAGCTGTGTGGGCGGAGGTATCGTAGGTACGACAACCGACCCAACGTTCTATAACGTTCCTGGAACTTATGTAATCAACTGGACATTTGATGACGGAAACGGAAACGTAATCGTGGTACCACAAAATGCCATCGTAACGCCAAACAACGGACCTACTCCATTGCGCAGCACCGATGCAGATTGTAACAATGACCTGGACTTGACATGGGATCTTAATGCTTACCTACCACAAGGAACGGTTGGAGGAACTTGGACAACCACTGACGCTGAAGTTATTGCCAACAACGCCTTGAACGGTTCTGTTTTCAAACCACTTGACATTAGTGTTGGAGACCACTTATTCACTTATACGGTAACAAATACTGCTGGTTGTGATGAGGTATATGAATTGACAATGACTGTTGATGACAACTGCCCAGTTGATCCAGCAGGACAATGTGAACTTGAAATAATCAATGCCGTAACGCCTTCAACAATCGACGGTATCAACGACTACTTCAGGATCATCAACCTTGACGACCCACAATGTTTCTTGAGCAATACAGTTGAAATTTACAACCGCTGGGGAATATTGGTATATTCTGTTGATAACTATGACAACAATGTGCGTGCATTCAGAGGCGTATCAGAAGGTAGAGCAACTGTTGACAAAGGAGCCGAGCTTCCAACAGGTACTTACTTCTATATCCTCAGATACACAACTGCAAAGGGTATAACAGGTGAAAAAGACGGATACTTATATTTAACCAGATAATAACCACTCAAATCTAACTCCTGAGGGCGTCAAAACCCTCAGGTTAAAAACAAAGACTAATGAAAACAAGAATACTAATTTTCGTTTTGATGTTGACTGGAGCCTGTTTTGCGCAGCAAGATGCGCAGTACACGCAGTACATGTACAACACGATCAACATCAACCCTGCGTATGCGGGATCGAGAGGAGCTATGAGTATATTCGGACTTTATCGTACGCAATGGGTTGGATTGGATGGTGCGCCAAAAACAGCGGCTTTTTCCCTCAACACCCCGATAAATGAAAGCAGACTCGGTGTAGGACTTACATTTGTAAATGATGAAATCGGGCCTACCACCGAAAACATCATTTCGGCAGACGTATCTTACTATGTTCAAACCTCAGATGACTGGAGACTTTCTTTTGGTGTCAAAGGAACGTTGAACTTGTTTGCACTGGATGCAAACAAGCTGAATGCTAGTCCTAACGGTGGAGGCCCAGCAGATCCATCGCTGATCAACTACAACAAGTCTGCGCCGAATATTGGTGCGGGTGTTTACTGGCATTCAGACAATACTTATTTTGGTTTCTCTGTTCCTAATTTTATTCAAACCAAGAACAAATACAACGATAACGTAAAAACCATTGAGGTAGAGCGAATCAATTACTATTTCATTGCTGGACACGTTTTTGATTTGGGACCAAACCTCAAATTCAAGCCGGCTTTGTTATCAAAATTGGTTCAGGGAGCACCACTTCAGGTAGACGTCTCAGGAAATTTCCTGATAGTTGACAGATTGGTATTGGGTGCGGCCTACCGTTGGGACGCAGCAGTTAGTGCCATGGCTGGATTCCAGATTACCGACGGATTGTATCTCGGATATGGTTATGATCTTGAAACAACCAGATTGCGTAACTACAATTCTGGCTCTCATGAAATCTTCTTACGATATGAACTATTCAACAACTATAACAAAATCATATCCCCTCGATTCTTCTAAAACTGCAACATCATGAAAAATAAAGCAATACTATTTATAACGTTTTTGAGTTTGATTACCACAGTGGGCTTCGCTCAGGAGAAACAGCCTGCCGGGGGTAAAAAAGCCGATAAGCAATACGACAAGTATGCCTATATCGACGCGACCAAAACCTACGAGCGCGTTGCAGCCAAAGGATACAAATCGGCCGAGATGTTCATGAAATTGGGTAACGCCTACTATTTCAATGCCGAACTCGACAAAGCCAACAAATGGTACGACGAATTGTTTGCCATGGGCACAGACGTCGATCCCGAGTACTACTACCGTTATGCACAAACCCTGAAATCGGTTAAGAATTATACCAAAGCCGACCAAATGATGGCCAAGTTTGCCGAAAAATCGGGAGACGATGTACGCGCAAAACTCTACAAGTCTAAACAGGACTATATGGATGAGATCAAAGCCAATTCTGGTCGGTATAAGATTGAAGATGCCGGAATCAACAGCAAGTACTCTGATTACGGTACCGCTTTCTTCGGAAACCAGGTTGTTTTCGCCTCTTCGCGCGATACAGGAAACTTTGCCCAAAAGAAACACAAATGGAGCAACCAGTATTTCCTTAATCTTTATTCATCAGAAAACACCCCCGAAGGCGCATTGGGAGCTCCGGTAAAATTCTCAAAGAACATCAATTCAAGATTCCACGAGGATACGCCAATCTTCACCAAAGATGGTAAAACGATGTACTTTACACGTAACAATTTCAACAATGGTAAAAAAGGTAAAGACGCCAGCCGTACTACCTTGCTCAAGATTTACAAGGCAACCTTGCTTGAAGGCAACAAATGGTCTGACGCTACAGAATTGCCATTTAACAGCAACAACCACAGCGTAGCACACCCTACTTTGAGTGCCGACGAAAAAACCTTGTATTTCGCTTCTGATATGGAAGGTACACGCGGGCAATCGGATCTTTGGAAAGTGAGCATCAACGGT
>Ga0116157_10005003_pt1 | contig 12265 bp, 24 predicted proteins | sample AD_UKC048_MetaG_FD_89882 | JGI IMG/M metagenome (GOLD analysis project Ga0116157, IMG submission 89882) | Active sludge microbial communities of municipal wastewater-treating anaerobic digesters from USA - AD_UKC048_MetaG | ecosystem: Engineered > Bioreactor > Anaerobic > Digestate | place: USA... | reverse complement strand
TACTTTCTTGTCCTTGGCTCCCTTGGTCCTTGCCATGTGTCAATTCCTCGCGATATTTGCGGTCAAGCTCTTCACCCCAACACTTCGTGGTGTATGACGACCAGCGTAGATGGTCCATGAGTTTCCCAGCCAGGTATCCAGCCCCTAGGCCGGCCAGCACCGACAGCAGTCTCCATTCCGGCTCAGGTATGTCACAGATCCTCATCTTCGTCCTCGCTCTCGTCGTCGTCATCGAATGGCGAATCCGGATTTCTCGATGGTTCCTCCGGCGGTTGCGCACCAGGTCGCGACGCCGGCAGGGCCTTTTTCAGCTCGACCAGGTCCGCATCATGGGACGCGACCTTGTTCCGCAGCTCATCCAGCTCGCCGACGCCCGTCAGCTTCGCTTCGCCGGCCTTGAAGGTGAACGATCCGCCGCAACTCGGGCAAGCAAACGAATCATCCGTTCCCGCGACGCCCACCGATCCGCAATTCGGGCATTTTCTATCCGACATACTTCCTCCATGAATCCGAACTCAAACTGCATCCCCGCCGGCGGCCGCCACGCTCGACGACGGGCCCGCTGAGCGATTTCGTACGTCACCTGTCGGCGGCACTTCTCGCACAGGTCCGGACACGCCGCCGCGTTCTCCGGCTCCACGATCCGCACATCCTCCGGACGCCGGCGGCCGCAGATCAGCCGCCCCGGCCGTCCCTCCGACAGGACGTGCGTTTTCCCCTTCTCCGCTTTCATCACCCCTCCGAATCAGGATCGCCATCAGTTGTGCGCCGATGTACGACGTGTAGGCCGGCGGAATCGCCTGGCTCAGCTCGTATCGATTCGTCCAGCCGATGCCCATCGCGGCCCGCCTCTCCGGCATGGTCCCGACGTATGCGTTGATTCCCTTCACGATCGTCCTGTCGCGATAGCCTCCGTTGCCGTAGTTTCCGACCGGCTGGCCTCGATGCTGGCACGCCGGCGTCAGGACGGGAAACGAACACTCGAACAGCCGATGACGCCGCAGTTGCCGCCATTGTCCATCGAGGCACCACGCGCCCAGGCCGAACATGGATCCGCACAGCAGCACGGGCCACCGAAGATCCGCACCGTAGACGTTCTCTATAATCCAGGGCTTTCCGACTTCCTCCAGGACCGCTCGCGTCGCTCCGACTAGGTCAACGTACTCCTTGCCGGACAGATGCCGCAGACAGGTGTCGTGTTGGCATGGGGGGCTTGCGTGAATCGCGTCGTACATGTGCCCATACTCTCTCACGAACGCGATCGCGTCGGCCTGATAGAACCGAAACGGGTAGTGCTTCTGAGGCCGGATGTCCACGCCATCGACGTCGAAGCCGGCCAGGTGGTAGCCCACCGAGGCTCCGCCGGCACAACAGAACGCATCCAGAAGCCGAAACGTCGTCATTTGCCGGCCGCCTTCCTCGTCTTGGCTTCGGCGGCAGCCTGCTCGATCAGCTTGCGGCCGGCGACGGACAAGGTATGGTCCTTCGGAGCGTCCTCGATCCGGTAGACCTTCTCGTAGTGTCCGCCCCACTTGGTATTGAGCTTGCCGACGTAGGTGATCTTGACGCGGGTGTAGAGCGCGTCCGCCTTTTCGATCGCCTTGGTGAGCCGGCGATTCCCCGGCAATCGGATGATCGTGTCGTCGTCCTGGACCAGGCGGTAGGTGACGCCCTTCCAAAGCTCCTGATCGGGAGCGCACAGGACGCCGACGACGAACTCGCCGGGAGTGCGGAAATAGTGAATCGGCAGGCCGTCTACGGCAGACTTGCCGCGGCTGAATTCAAATCGGGGATTCTTTTCGGCCGCGTCGGTGTACTTCGCGACCTTTTTGAGTTTGGCCGGGTCGAGTTTTCTCTTCGCTGCCTTTTTCCGGACCTCTTCAACCGATTCCGGCTTTTGCTCCGCTGCCTTCTTCGCCATAGTCGCCCTTCTCTTGGCAACTTAGGCAAACCAGACAGGATATGTTATGTTTCACTCCTCAGGAGCGAAACAAATCCGGCTTGCCGCCGCCGCCGATTTTATGAGAACCGCAAGGCACTCCTACCGAACCGCCCCGGCCGCAAGGCCGGTCTTTTGACCTGTCGGGTTGACTAGTGCTGACTCCCGAAAAGCTTACCGAATCCGCGGCAGCGCGTCAAATGAAATCCGGCCGCCCGGCGGCCTCCGCTCGGGCCAGAGCGATCCCGGCAGGGTCGATCTGGCCGCGGGACGTTCTTAGCTACGTAGTAGCTAAGACGTCCCGCCTCCCGCCCATAAAATATCACATGGGACTCTCTTCGTCAAGACAAAAACGGACGTCTGAGAAAAATGCGTGAGAGGGTGAAAATTCCCTGGAATGATGTCTCAACTATGGGGGCGACGTGTCGATCGCCGCGGAGATCTCCGCGGGCCCGGACAGTCTGCCAGGCTCTTTTTGCCCGCCCTGATCGGCGAACAGCATGGCGAGGATCTGATCGATCGTAAACGTCCGTCGCGTGGGGATGTGGACCTGCTTGATCTGGCCGTGGATCTTGAGGGACGCCAGCAGCTCGCCAGAGGCTGGATTGACGTCCAGGCGGGCCGCCTGGACCCCGGACGCTTTCGCGGCCATTCTGACGATCGTCGGATTGCCCAGCAGGTTATCTAGGTCCAGGCCAAACATGAGTATAAATCCCATTCCTGAGCGGGTTTATAATGCCTATGGATTATCCAGGCGTTGCAACAGCAGCGCATCGAGCTTGCGGTTGATCTCATCGAGGCGGCCGTGGAGCTGGTCCATTTCCCGCGTGACCGCGGCTTTGTCGGCCTTCGCCTGGAGCTGCAAGCACATTTCGTCTTGCCGCGTGTCGAGCCGGCCAAATGAGATCCCGACGGCGATCAGCAGCGTGATTGCCGTCAGCAGCGTCCCGATCTGTCCCTTGAACCAGGTCATGCGGCCTTCGTGCTCCTGTGCTCATCCACGACCGCGTCAGCCACGTCGTAGACGTGCCGCTCGATCATTTTGGCCTGGATGTTGGTCTTGACGTTCTCGGCAGCCTCACCACTGGCGTCGATCCCATCTGCGATCGCACGCAGGGCGACGCTTCGATCCTCCGCTTTGCGGGCCTGCTGGGCGGCCTTGCGCTTGAACCAGGCCGAACCGAAGATCCCCAGGGCCGACAGGCCCATCGACACGTAAAGCTCGATCTCGCCGGCGATCGTGGGGTTTTCCTTGGCCTTGGCGAGCTGGGCCCGTGCCTCGGTCAGGAACTGCTCGACGCCAGGCTTTTGTGCCTGGGCTTCGGCCAGGGCGGCTTGCAGCTTGGCCAGCGTCGCGGAATCCGCCCCGGCGGCCTGTGCGGCCGTCAGTTGGGCTTGCAGGGCCGCGACCTGGTCCTCGGCGATCTCGAGCGCCCGCTCGGCGTGCGATACCGCCGTCTCCAGGGAGGCAATTCGGCCGGCGGAATCTCCGGCACAGCCGCCGCCCAACAGTGACAGACCCACAACCCATACAGTGAGAAACCCGGCCCTTCGCATCCTTCGCATGATCTGACCTCCATCCTTGTGACAGTGACCTCGTAAAACGGCCTAGGAAGGCCGATCGGCACACCGGGCGACCAAAGGGACGCCGGCGGGCGACTTCGCCAGCATCAACGCCGGCGGGCCTTGCTCTTGCGTCGCTTACGACCCGAGCTGACCCGGTATTTGCCGCCCTTGACCTTGTACACCGATCCGCCCCGCTTGCGGGCGGCCGCCAGGGCGGTTCGTTTCTTGCCGTACGTCTTTTTTCTCGACTTTGCCATTGTTCACTCCTTACCTAATCGCGATCGCGAGTAGATCCACAGGCCCCCGAACGTCCGGGCCTGGTTATTTCTTGGCTTTGGCCGACTCGACGGGCTCGACGGAAACGATCGCGTCGCCCCGCTTGAGACTCCCGGCCGCGATCAGGCAGGCGTCGAACGTCGCGTTACACTTCTTGGCGGCCGCCGCGTCCTGGATCTTTTTGGCCAAGCTCACTACCTGGGCTTCGATACTTTCTTCCATGCTCTTCTCCTTGACATAACACGATCGATTTGCTATACTTTACGCGTTGCCGGGAACGACCCGGCCAAAGCGAATTCGCCAGGGAAATCCAATGGCCGCCGAAGAATCGATCATTCCAATCCTGTCTCTCTTGTTGCTCTTGGTCCTACTGCCTTCGTTCATCATCATGGCTATGGTATCTCGCGTCGGCTATAGAGTCCGCCGCGTGGAAAAGCTCCTAATCTCTTTGCGGGACTCCGAAAAGAATCGCGTAGGCGAAGACCAAAATAAGTAGTACCACCACACTGGTGGGCATGATCGCTTGGCCGACCTTACTGAGCGCGTCCCCTGCTCGCTCGATAGCCCTGCCGATCTGAGATCTCAAATGCTTCACGCCGAAGCCCAGAGCCTCAGGAGCACTCCGAATCAGGGCCTCCAGGTTCGACAGGCTGGCGTACTCGATCGGCGAACGGGCCTCGCGTCGCTCCTTACGAACTGTGACGAAGATGCTGAGCATCTGCACTTCCCGCTGGGCCTCCGTGTCGTAGAGGGGTTGCACCTTGGAGCCCTGGTAGTCGAACCGATCGTCGGAGTAAACGGACTTCTTGATCGAGGCGATCGTTTCAGTGACCATCATCTCGTTGTTGCCGGGAATGGCGAAGTCCAAGCGGATTGTATCCCCAGGATACAGCAGGCTCTCGTTGATTTCGACGGTCTGTGCCATTAGGGAATCGCCTCCTTGACCGCCGAAATCACTTCGAGCTGCCCCGTCGTGGACGTTCCGGCCACGTCGCGTATGACGATCGCATAATGATAGAGCGTGTTCGCGTGGGCGGCCGGATGTTTCACGACCAGCTCGATGATCCCGTTGGCCCCCGTGTGCGTCACCGTGACCTCGCCGTCGACCAACTGACTGATCGACCGGGTATTGCTGACCTGCTCCAGGATTGCCGCCGTGCTCACGGTAAGGATCTCCGTGCGATCGATGTAGGCGCATCGCCCAGCATTGGCCGTGCCGCTCTGCGCCACTACCAGAATATTGAGGATATGCCCGCGGATCGCCGTCGGGAGCTGGGGCTGGAGCTGAATCCGGATCTGCTCGGCCGTAGCCCAGGAGCCGAGGCCCTGAATGATATGCCGCTTGTCCTCAGGGGCGTTGTACGCATAGCTTGGCGGCCAATTGACCTGACCGAGGTTGTTGAAGCAGACGTTCTGCAACAGGTTGTCATCGCTGATCGTTCCGGCCCAGTCGTTGTCTGCGATTCGAATGTTGACCGCCGAGGCCCCGGTGATCCGCAGGCTTGTGCCGGTCACGACGTTCGTGTTGCCTTCGATGACGATGCTTCCCGAGTTGTTGATGTGCAAGGGTGTGTAGCCGGCCCCGAGGAACTGATTTCCGCGGACCGCGTTGTGACACGTCGCCCCGGCGCCCGAGATCAGGATTCCGTAAGTCGTCGCCGCCGTGAAGTTGAAGTGATTGCCGGAGATCGCCACGTTTGCCCCCTCCGTGCGAATCACCGCGTCCGTCGCACCGACGCCCCCTTCCTCGAACCAATTCCCGGTGATCTGGAGAAGCCCGCCCTGCGTTGTTCCTTCCGGGTAGATGTGGTTCAGGGAGCACGCGCGGAACTGGTTGCCCTGGATCAGGACGCGGTGCATGACGCCCTCATTGTCGGGAGGCGAGTAGCCGCGGCGACGGACGCCCTTTTGGACGCCCTCGATGTGGTTGCCCTCGATTATCGCGCGGCCTTGAGGCGACAGGATCGCCACCCCGGACTCCGCGGGACCGACGAGCATGTTGTTGGCGATCAACGTATCCGCCGAGCCGAAAGAAACGTGAATGAGGTCATTCATGTTGGCGCCGCCGGTGATATGGTTGCCTCTGACGATCGTTCGCACGGCGGCAACGGCCGTTCCGCCGGCCGTCGATGACCCGATGTTGATTCCGTCGTCGCCCGAATTCTCGACATAGTTGTCGGCAATCAGGGTGTCCTCGATGCTCGCCGTGCTGCTGCATTCGAGCAGAATGCCATCGTAACCCATGTCGGCCACATAGCACCGCTCGATGCGGCAGCGGTCCGAGTCCACGGCACTGATGCCCACCTGGTTCGTGTGGGCGACGTTGCCCGTGCCGATGACGGCCAGGTCGCTCACGATGCACTCGTGACTTGCCGCCTGCAAGCGGACGCCGCGATGATCGCCTGAGAGCTGAAGAACGCTTGCCGGCCCGGCCCCTCGAAGCCAGACGTGAGGCTTCGCATCGATGACCAGGTGAGTAGTCAACTTGTAGATGCCAGGCGGCAGGAAGACTACGAAGCCGGCAGCCGCGGCGGCAATCGCATCCTGAATCGCGGCCGTCGAATCCGCTACGCCCGTCGGATCGGCCCCGAAGTCCGTGACGTCCAGGACGTGTTCCAGATGCAGGGCCTGCTTCCAGGCCCGTTGCGTAGTCAGCGGAATCAGCGATTGGCCCAAAGCTGAAAAGCCCAGGTCCGTCAGGGCCGCCGCGTCGTTGGCGTGCGTGACCCAACTCGTCCCCCAGGGGGTCGCCACGATGTTCAGTCTGCCCGGATTGATCGTCGGCATATCAGGCCCTCCGAATGACGCCTCGGACTTGTTCCGTCCCGTTGTCCGAGCAAGCCCGGATCGTCTCCGTGGTCCGGCCGGACCAGGACCCGCCGGCCATGAGGGCCGTGAACGCATTGGCGATAGTCGCGGGGTTCAGGTGCGACAGGTAGACACAGCCCGCGTTGCCCAGGTCCGCATTGATTTCGATGTCCCGATTCATCGCCGCGGCCGCGACGATCAGCGTGTCGCCGACGCCGTCCTGCGCGACGATCCCGACCGGGATGTTCACGTGCGACGTGCTCGGCAGAAGCTGATTCGTGTCCAAATCGACGCCGGCCACACTCGCGGCGATCGCCGCGAGAACGGCCGCGTTCGCCGCATCCGCCAGGTTATACTCATCCTCGGTCACGACAAGAACCAGCACGCCGGCGACGCCGCCGGTATTCTGGACCCGCAGCAGGGTAAAGCCCCGCTTGACGAACGTCCGCCCGCCGGCGATGACCTGCGCGGGGGTTTCGCCGTCGATCCCCACCGCGAACGTGCTGGCACTGATCGAGGCGACCGTCAGGTAGTTGCCGGGGGCCGCGATCGAGGCGAACGCCCCGGCCGCCAGGGTCCGCGTGATGTATTGCGGGGTTTTCATGCCGCTCGCCTCCTTCCCTTGCCCCATACGGCGATCGCGACGGCCGCGGCCAGCGCGTAGGGGATGTACTTTTGCCAGTCGATCGGCGTTGCGGATTGCGTCTGCAAGGCCGTCGTCGCCAGGTCCGACAGCTTGCTCGCCGCCGTCGCCTGCGCACTGAGCATATCCTTGGCGACCAGGCTCTGTTGCTCCAACAGGGCCTTGACCTCGGAACCGCTCATCCCGATCGCATATTTGCCCGACAGGTTGACCGATCCGAAGTTGCCCGTGTGGATACCCAGGGCCCCCGGATTAACCACCGTCGCCCCGCCGCCCACGAACTGGCCGCCGCCGGTCGTCTCCAGTTGGGCCCGATTGTCGGCGGCGCTTGAAACGGCAATACTGCCCATTTCTACCTACCTTTCCGCGGCCACAACAGCAAAGCCGCGAGTGCGATCAGCCCGATCAGCAGCAGCGTGTTCTGATCCAGGCCGCCGCTGGTCATGGGGCCGGTCGAAAACGTCTGTGTCACGGTCGCCGAACTGGTTTCCCCGCCGCCGCCGCCGGCCAGGCCGCCCAGGCCCCCGGCCCCCGACAGCACGCCCGACGCCCCAGCGAGTAAGGCTCCGATCGCCATGGCTCACCCACGCTTTCGCGAGGCCAGGACCAGGACGATGGCCCCGCCCAGCCAGAGCCAGGGCGGCACCGACGCCAGGCCGACGCCGGACGCGGAACCCTGATTGACCGCCTGATTCGGCGTCGCAGGGGCCGACGGCGACGCCGGTTGCGTCGTCGGCGTCGCGACGGTCGTCTTGCCGGCGATCGTCTGCCAGGCGGTCGTCGTCTTGTCCAGAATCGAACCGATCGACCCGGCCGCGCTTTGGAATTCCTCTAACGACAGGCCCATAGCGTCACTCCTCAAACTCGAAAGCCGGACAAACCCGTTTCCAGATTTGTCCGGGTTTTGCGATCTACTTTGGCACGGCGATTGCTACTCGCGAACGCCGTTCCACAGCTCATCCGTCAGCACGACCGTTCCGGCACCGGGGGCCGCCGTGAACGTCGGCAGCAGCTCGAACCGGGACAGGCCGGCGAACGGGAAGTTGCTCCAGAGGTCTTCGCCCAGGTTGAACGGGATATGAGCATAACCCGCCTGGGGTGTGTAGCCGGCCTGGTCCATCAGGATCGCCAGCGAATCGACGTCGACATCGCGATAGAGATAGCTGTTGTCGTAGACGACGGACAGCCGCGACATCAGGGCCGTGACGATATGGACGTTCAGCAAGCCATAGTAGGTCCGCGGCAGATCGTTGATGATGTTCTCACCGATCGCCAGCAGATCCCGCGTGGTGCGCAGACGGCGAACGTGCATGCCCGTCGGCTCCTGCGCGTACTGATCGCTGACGATATGCACTTCGCCCGTTGCCGCAGTCGCGACGCCGGCGGTCATGGTGACTTCCATCGTCAGTGTGTTGTACGGGCCTTGGCCCGGCGTGCCATTGGACTTCAGCATGCCCAGGGCGAAGCCCCGCCGCTGATCCCAGACGGGCAGCTTGTGGTTCATAAACGTGATGGGCAGAACGCCCAGGGGGGCGGCCAGGGCCCCGAAGTGGTCGAAGTTGAATTTGTAGTCGTCGAGGATCTGCGTGGCGGTCCGATCGAAGATCAGATCGCCGTTGATCCAGGCCCGCACGCCGGCGACGTCCGTGATGAGCTGGGCCCGCGTCAGGGGGGCCGGCACGACGGAATTGAACTTGAGCTGGATCTGGTGGATGTTGTTGCCGGTCTTGATCTCGAACGTATTGACCGCGGAAGCGGCCACACTGGCCAGGTTGCCCATGCGCCAGGTCTGAAGCACGGCCGGCGTCGGCCGCGTGACGGTTCCATTCGCCATGTTGAGTCTCCTTACTCTGCTCGGGGGTTTCCTTCAGGTCACGCCTTGCGTCACAACCAGGGGCGATCTCACGACGGCGTCGGCCAGTTGTTCGTCACGATCGCAGGCAGCTTCGCCTGGTACGGCACGACCGCGTAGCGCGTAATGATTCGCAGGATGACCAGGGCGACGGCGACTCTCGCGATCAGCCCCGGACTGGGAATCCACGTGCGCGGCTTGAGTAGGGACTTCAAACCCATTCCTTCGGACTTGGCCATTTGGCACCTCCAGACTCTCTTTTTCGTTGCCCCGATTCGGGGATTTCAATTGGAGCCGGGATGCTCGAAGAGATGAGGCATTGTCGGGAACACCCGATCCTTCGAGCATACCCGACATATGCACGCCCCTGATTCTGCGCGTCCTTGCCATGGGGTGTTAGACACAAAATCCACAAAATCAAAAAAAATATCAGGGCCCTGATCCAGGGGTAGATCGGAGCGAAACGCCGGGCCCCGTGCAGGGATACAAAACCGGCTGTCGGGCCTGTTCGTAAGCATCGGAGAATCTACCCCTCGCATTGCTTGCACCCGGCAGCCGGCACGATGGCTACATCAAATCGCATTCCTCAATAGCTTCCCGAATCGTCACCAGAGTCATCTTAAGCCCCTTTATCTCTTCGAGCAGATCCCGGATCGCGTCCGTCTGATCCATGATCGCATCCCGGATCTCTGTAGCGCCGTTGCTCGACGGCAGTTTTTCGTTCGTCTTCATGCACACCGCCTTTCATCGCAGAATCGGTCTTGGGTTGATCGGTGGCCGCACTCGCACGTACACCGTCACGACAACTTCGTTCGGCTCCCCGAACCGCGGGACATTCCGCCCGCGGGCCACAATCCCCCAATCTCCCGGCGGCAGCTCGCCGGCGATCGTCCACGTCTCGGCGTTCGGATCGATCGACACGCCCCAGCCGGCCGGGGCCCCGATCAGCTCGATCTCGACGGGCAGGCCGTTCGGATCGCAGTAGCGGCCGACGCGATTGACCTTGCCGGCGACGACGTCCAGGACCTCGATCAAATGGCCGGCGATCTTGTTCGGATCGACGCCCGCCGGCGGCTCCAGGCTCGGTTGCTCGACGCAGTCGCCGTCGGCCAGCAGATAGAGGTTGCGGCCGATCGCACAGCTCCATACCAGCATGATCGTCACGAATGCCCCAATGGCCCACCGCTCGATCGTTTCCCGCTCTCTGACGTTCCGTTTCATTCCTGCACCTGCACTTCCTCGATATGCCATACATCGATCCCGGCCGTGTTCGGCTGGGCTGCGTCTTCGCTCGCGAACACGCCGACGAGGATCTTCACGTCGTCTCCAAAGCCGCATTCCATGCGCTCGTACCGCCACAGCAGCCAGACGGTCTTCATGCTTTCCCGACCTCGACTTTCCCTGTGGTGATCCAGTGACAATGTTCGTACTGCCCGAGCTGCTCGACTTTGAGCCGGGCCTCCAGGCCGAAACGGTCCTGGATGTAGTCCAGGTCCGCTGGCTCCTGCATGCGGAACAGATAGGCGTCACGTGCCTCGGAAGTCACCTCCCGAGGAATGCCGAAACAGCGTTGCGTGAGCCAATAGCACGTGACGCCCCGCGTCCTGCCCGCGGTCAGTAGATTTTTGATTCCCTGGTATCTGCCGACGCTCTGAAAGATCCGGCTCGACAGATAGCTTGCGATCTCTTCGGCGACGAAGACGCAGTCGCCGCACGAGTAGACCAGCCGGCAGATCAAATCGAACTCGTCGGCGTCGAACTTGTCGTAGGGCCGATAGACTAGTCTGAACTTTCCCGCCCGCTCTTTGGCGTACAGCCAGAACCGCAGGAAGCCCGGCTTCTCGCCGGCCAGTCCGTCGAAGTACACGCCGGGATAGTCGGCGTCTTCCCGCTTCGGCAGGTAGACGATCAGCCGCTCGGCCTGGTCGATCGCCTGTTTGACCAGGTACGACTTGCCGGACCCCGTCTGCCCGGCGACGAAGATGTTCACGCCATCGATCATCGCGGGAACTCCTCTGGATGCTCTCGGCAGTACTTTTCATAACGCTTCACGCAAGGAACTCCGGTCTCTCCCAGCTTCACGACGCACTCGACGCCGTTGAATCGGAAGGCGACATTCATCATGGTGTATCGGCCAAAGACCATCGCAATCGTCGCCGCTTCATCGATCCGCTCGGGAATGCCCGTATCATCAAGCTCTAACCGGACCAACATCATCGGCACGCCCTCAGTGTCCTCAATTTCGAGTCTGGCACACATCATTTGACGCCCCTCAGTGTCCTCAATCCTTCCGGCGGGTTGTTCAGAATCACCCGATCCGCGTACAGGATCGGTTCCCGAAACCACCGATCGGTCCGCAGGTCCGCGTAGTGCGTCACGTGACGACCTTCACGGGCATACCCGATCAGCATTCCAGCACCATCGAAAAGCATGTAGTACACCCATCGCTCTTTCATATAGGCTCCCCGGCCGGGGTATCCGTCCCCCGGCCGGGATCTGTCCGCGGAGACGGACAGACGGCGAAGTAAAAGATCGGTTATCCTCCGGCGGCCGGGCCTCCCTGCCCGGTCGCCGTGGCCTGTGGAGTCCGGTTCTGCGCGGCCCACTCTTTGCGGGCCTTGACGATCGCCTCGGTCAGCTCCGGCACGATGCCGATTCCGTTCAGGGCGGTGACCGCGGCGGCCGCATGCACCTGGTTGTCCGGGTTGAGCTTGAGATAGTCCGTCAGCAAATGCCGATAGATCTCGTACGACGGCCTAGCCAGGTCCCGGGCCCTCCGCCGGCCGACCTCCATGACGCACTCCGGCGACGGAATCACGCGCAGAGCACGCAGTATCCATCCCAACGCCCAAAACGGGACTTGCCATGCGCTCGCGAGACCATCCAACGTCAGAGCCCCGGGATCGAAAGAGGGCCCCGCGGCCGGCTCTTGCGGCGAGGTCGTGGCCTGTGCGCCACCCTCAGCCGGCCGCGGGTCTACTGGCCCTGCAATCGGAGCTTGGCCCAGCTCCGCCGCGACGGCCGCGGCGAAGTCACTTGACGGTATCGGCGGCCTGTCGATCGCAGGCATCTCGTTTCTGGCTGGTTGGCTCGCCCGACCGGCCTTCAAGCTCCAGGAGCTCCCCGAGATAGGCGAGCTTCACCTGACCGGGAAGCCTTGCCCTTCGACCACGGCTGCGGG
>Ga0116157_10005000_pt1 | contig 12270 bp, 14 predicted proteins | sample AD_UKC048_MetaG_FD_89882 | JGI IMG/M metagenome (GOLD analysis project Ga0116157, IMG submission 89882) | Active sludge microbial communities of municipal wastewater-treating anaerobic digesters from USA - AD_UKC048_MetaG | ecosystem: Engineered > Bioreactor > Anaerobic > Digestate | place: USA... | reverse complement strand
ATCAAACAATTGGTCGCAGAAGAAGGAAAATACAATGGCGAAAAGTACCGTTGTGTGGTGTTGAGAAAAACCGTTTTATATCCACAGAAATCGGGAAGACTTGAAATAGAACCGCTATCCTTAGACATTGATGTGCAAGTGCCCACGAACCGCCGAGACTTTTTCGGTCGCGTGCAAATGGTAGACGACAACAAGCGCGTGTCGGCAGGAAGTAAAACCATCACGGTAAAACCATTACCGGAAGCTGGAAAACCTATTGATTTTTCTGGAGCTGTTGGGAAATTCAACTTCTCGGTAACGCCATCGAAAACGAACTTAAAAAACGGAGAATCACTCGATTTGAAAGTGGTTGCGTCTGGAACTGGAAACTTAAAATTATTCACACTGCCAAAACCTGTCGTGCCGAATTCGTTAGAAATGTACGATCCTGTGCATAGCGAACAAGTGCAAACGCCACTTTCTGGCATGAACGGACGCATTTCAGATTCGTATACCATCATTCCGCAATTCAAAGGAAAATACCCTATCAAACCGATGTCATTTTCGTATTTCGATTTGAGTACCGGAAGATACAAAACCATCACATCGCCAGAAATTATGATTACCGTGATGGACGGACCGACTGCAAGTTCAGATGCGGTTGCCGAAAACAACGTAGGCACAAACAAGATGAAAGTCACAGCGGGCGAGCAATTCCGTTACATCAAACTCAAAACAAGTCTGGAAAAAATGCACCAAAAGGATTTCTTGGGATCGACATTGTTTTATGTTTTGTTGTTTTTGCCATTAGGAATCATTCCCATCATAGTGTTGTTGAAAAAGAAAAAAGAAGCCATCGACGGCGATGTTGTAGGCAATAAAATCAGGTTGTCGAACAAACTCGCTAAGAAATATTTGTCGGAAGCCAAGAATCAAATCAGCAATAAAGAGCCGTTTTACATCGCACTCGAAAAAGCCTTGCACAATTTCTTAAAAGCCAAACTCAACATCGAGACTTCGGAAATGAGCAAAGACAAAATTCAGGAAATTTTATTGTCAAGAAAGGCGCAACCAGAAACCATTCAGTCGTTTATTAGTTTGACAGAAAATTGTGAGTTTGCGAGATATGCTCCAGCTTCAAGTGTTGCCATTCAACAAGATTTCGACAAAGCGGTAACGGTTATTTCGGAATTGGAAAAACAGATTTCATAGCAATTGATAATTAAAATAGGATGAATAAATTAGTTTTTATATTTCTTTTCATAACGCAAATTTTCTTGGCTCAAAATGGCTTTGAAAAAGGAAATGCATTGTATCAAAAAGGGGAATACGAAGCGGCGATTTCAGCTTATGAAAGTGTATTAAACGGCAAGCAACAATCGGCTGAAGTGTATTTCAATTTAGGAAATTGCTATTACAAACTCAATAAAGTGGCACCTGCGATTTACAATTACGAAAAAGCATTGGTGTTCCATCCGAATGATAGTGAAATCATAAACAATTTGAAGTTCGCTCAAAAAATGACCATCGATGAAATCAAAGAAGTGCCTAAAGTAGGCTTTGCCAAATTACTTCGCGATTTCACAGCCATTTTTCATTACGACAGTTGGGCTTGGATTGCCGTTTCATTATCGACATTGTTTTTGTTGTTTTTTGTAGGTTATTATTTCTCCCAAATCACACTGTCTAAGCGCATCTTTTTTATCGGCATGTTTGTATTGGTTTTCTTGATTTTGATTAGTGTTTTAGCCGCTATTTTCGAGAAAGATCACGATGTGAATGAAAGACCGGCCATTATTTTCGCGGAAGTAGCCGAAGTCAAAGGCGAACCAAAAGCGTCTAGTTCTGATGTGTTTGTTTTGCACGAAGGCACGAAAGTTTACATCAAAGAAACGCTAGACAATTGGCGCAAAGTAGAGTTGACAGATGGCTCCGAAGGCTGGATGGAAAACAGTGCGCTTAAAGAAGTCAAGTAAACCCAAAACCTTATAAGTTAGATAGCTAATTCGGCTATTCCTTTTCTTCGTTTTCAAATTGAAATTCATTCGACTTAAACGCCTCAAACCATTCTGAAATGCTGGGATAAATCATTTTTGAAACGTCTTGCACGGGTAAAAACAATTTTGATTTTTCTTTCGATTCTTTGGAGATTATGGCATGATCGGTATTGATTTTTTGAAATAAATTCAACAAAATACTCATCACCAAAACCGTTCGAAGCAATCCGAGTAAAGCACCAAAAAAGGAATTCGCAAATCCCAGAAAAGCAAAATTTGCGATGGAAGTAAACACTTTAGCCAACATCGAAACACCAACAATTACGACCATAAAAGTCAAGGCAAAAGCCACTACTTGAACCGTTTTTGGATCCCAAGAAGCATGCTGCTCTAAATATGATTTGGTCAGATAAGAAAACTTGATGGCAAGGAAAATTCCTAAAAGGATTGAAATCAAGGAAGCCAACTCTACAAAAAAACCATTGCGAAAGCCTTTAATCAAACCAATAATCAGGAAAAGACCAATAAAAAAGTCAAGAATATTCATCTGTCGAAGTTAAATTCAAGCCACAAATATAAAAGAATTACACAGCAACGGATGTCAATTTTCAACTTCTTATCTTTGCCGCTCAAAACATCAACCAACAACGCACAACCGACAACTCAAAATATGTCAAGAGACCAACAACTTAAAGAACGCTGGGAACAGCTCGTAAACATACTTTCAAATCAATTTTCACAAGGCGAAGATCTCGACCTCGATGCCATTATTTATTTGATTGGCGTGCAAGAACTGGGCAAAGTGCACCAAAAATTCAAAAAAGACGAGAAGCTCAACCTGATGCACATCGCCATTTGCCGTTTACTAGAACCATACGGGTTTTACGAATTCGACTATTTCGACGAAGAAGGCTGGCCCCACTATCAAGTCAAAGAAGAATTGCCGCCACTAAAAGCCGGAGAACAATCGGTATTGATGAAAGAAGCTATTGTCAATTACTTCATAGAAAGACAAGTTATAGAATAAAGATTTTAGAGTTTAGAATTCAGATTTTAGATTCACGCGAATCGGTTAAATCTGCGTCATCAGCGTTCAATAAAAATGTTTAAGCAAAACAAAAAATCCCTAAATTTGCCGTCTCAATTACAGCACGACCATGATAGACAAGATCAAAGCACATATTGCCGAAGCACAAGCATTCAACACCCAAGATAAAGAAGCACTCGAAGCCTTCCGTATTCAATATTTAGGAAGTAAAGGATTGCTAAAAGACTTTTTCGCCGAATTTAAAAATGTTCCCAACGAACAAAAGAAAGAATTCGGTCAAGTCATCAATTTACTAAAAACGACGGCCGAAGAAAAAGTAAAAACCATTCAAGAAGCACTCGAAAGTAAAGAAGAAACCAAAGGTTTTTACGGCGATTTAACCCGTCCGAGCGAACCCATCACCATCGGTTCTCGTCACCCAATATCATTGGTAAAAAACCAAATTATCGATATTTTTTCAAACATCGGTTTCAACGTTTCCGAAGGTCCAGAAATCGAAGACGATTGGCACAACTTTACCGCATTGAATTTGCCAGAATACCACCCGGCACGCGACATGCAAGACACGTTTTTTATCCAAACCAATCCCGATATTTTGCTCCGTACGCACACCTCATCGGTGCAAGTGCGCTACATGGAAAACAACAAACCACCGATTCGTACGATTTCACCTGGACGCGTGTTCAGAAATGAAGCCGTTTCATCGCGTTCACACTGTATTTTTCACCAAGTCGAAGGTTTGTATATAGACAAAGAAGTTTCGTTCGCCGATCTTAAACAGACACTTTTGTATTTCACCAAAGAAATGTTCGGCAAATCGAAAATCCGTTTGCGCCCGTCATATTTCCCGTTTACGGAGCCAAGTGCTGAGGTTGATATTTATTGGGGACTCAAAACAGAAACCGACTACCGCATCACCAAAGGTACGGGTTGGTTAGAAATTATGGGTTGTGGTATGGTCGATCCGAATGTACTCAAAAATTGTGGCATCAATCCCGACGAATACAACGGATTTGCCTTCGGAATGGGTATCGAAAGAATCGCAATGTTGTTGTATCAAATCGGTGATATTCGTATGTTTTACGAAAACGATGTGCGTTTCTTGGAACAGTTTAAGTCTAGTATTTAAATTATTAATTGATTCAGGAGCTATTTCCGGCTATCCACTAAATCTTTTGTTCTGAACGCCAGAACAAAAGGATACCGTTCCTATCCGGGCTATAACCACCCCGCCCTTCGGGCACCCCTCCATAGGAGGGGAAATCACCAAGAACAAATCTTACAGTCTTAAAATCTTGCAATCTTAAAGTCGAAATGAAAAAAGACATCATCATTCCAACCGTAGAAAACGTTTTCCTAGCCGCTGTCCAAGAATGGAGCGACGACTTCATGGAAAAAGTGTGGTATGTTTATTTGGTCAACGATAGCGATTTTCAACTCGACGGCGTGATGGTCGTTTCCAAAGCCTTCGGAACCATCGATGGCGAGATGAAAAAGACCTCATTATTGCGTCACGCTTTTGTAGAAATTCCACCCGTTTCGGTAGTTAAAGTTGAAATGGTCGAAAAAAGTATATTGGTGTTAAACAACGAATTTATGGTGACGTTCTTTATCGGCAATACTTTATACGATAAGAAATACATATTCAAAGCGAATTCCATCAACGAAAACAATGTAGAAGAAGTGCCGATTTTGTTTGTCGATGGTGTGATTGTACGGTAGAAAGCGAGAGTAAAGATTAAAGAAGCAAGATGTAGGCATAAATACTACATCTTGCTTCTTGGCTCTTGCTTCTTTTTTCTAAAATTACCGGTTCGTTTCTTTATTCCGTAGCATCGATACAAAATAAACAATAGTCGCCACCAAGAAAATAATATTGACAATCCGTGCAAAAGGTGGTGCACCTTCAGGCCAAATCTGACCTAATAAAACAATTGCATTCAGTACAATCAAAACGATTAAAGTGGTTTTTTTCATAATGATGAATTTTGTTGTTAAACAGAGAAAAGAATCAAGATTTAAAGTTACGATCTGTCTTGTCTCTTGCCTCTTTTTTCTTAAAAAAATTAATCCAGTTTTTCAGTCAGCTTTTTAAATACTTTCTTGGCTTCCTTTCCTTCATATAAAATACTATACACTGCATCAATAATAGGGGTTTTAGCGCCGTATTTCTGATTGAGTTCCCAAGCACTTTTGGTGGCGTAATAGCCTTCTGCCACCATACTCATTTCCATCATGGCACTTTGCACGGTGTAGCCTTTTCCGATCATATTACCGAACATTCTGTTTCTAGAAAACACCGAATAACCCGTAACCAATAAATCGCCGAGATACGCCGAGTTGTTGATGTTACGTTTCATTTTGTGCACTTTTCGGATGAATTTTTTCATTTCGCGAATGCCATTGCTCATCAACACCGATTGGAAGTTGTCGCCATAACCGATACCGTGAGCCATTCCAGCGGCAATGGCGTAAATGTTCTTGAGCATCGCCGCATACTCGGTTCCGATAATGTCGTCGCTGATTTTGGCTTTGATATAATTTCCAGATAAGCATTTGGCTACAATCTTAGCTTTTTCTGCGTCGCCACAAGCGATGGTTAAGTACGACAAACGCTCGAGTGCAACTTCTTCAGCGTGACAAGGTCCAGTAATGACACCAATGTTTTCGAAAGGAATATTATAGGTTTTATTGAAATGTTCTCCGACAATCAAGCTGGTTTCGGGTACAATACCTTTAATGGCTGAAAATATTACCTTGCCTTCTAAACTTTCGGTAAGCTTCGACAATTCGGTGCTTAAAAATGCTGAAGGAATGGCAAAGATGATATAATCGGCATAAGCTACTGCTTCGTTGATGTTGCTTGTGAGTTTGAGTTTTTGAATTTGGAATTCTACCGAACTCAAATAATTCGGATTGTGGTGGTGTTTTTTGATGTGTTCGATAGCTTCTTCGTTGCGCATGTACCAAGCAATTTCTGGAAGATTGACGCACAACATTTTAGCAATGGCTGTGGCCCAGCTTCCGCCACCGATTACGGCAAATTTAGGATATTCTGTCATTGGACTCTAGGGTTTAGCCCCGATAGCAGCAAGTATCTCGCGATTATAGAAAACAAGGCTTTTGCCGTAGCTTTTCTTAATCGGGAATACTGCGTATAGCGGGAAATAGCTTCTAAAAAAAGAAAACGATATGGCTTCAAAAGTAACTAAAAAAATGTAAAATAGTACGGTATGACTAATAAGTGTGGTAATTCGATTAGGTCAAAATAAAAGCAACAAATAAAAAAAATGTATTTTTTTGACATTCAATACAATACAGGCAAATATGTTTCGTTATCTGTAGCAGAGTAAGATGGTCGTCTTACTTGATTTACGAGTTAGTTACGTTTTGTTTTAATGTTGAGAAAGGCGTTCAAAAATCAAACTTTGAACGCCTTTTGATTTTTCAGAAATTCCCACTAAGACTTAGTAACTCATTGCTACAATTTCTTTTACTTTTTCGGGTGTGATGTTTTGTTTTTCACCCAAAGTTTTCCAGCCTCTTTCCGCAAAACGATTGGAGATAAAATCAGCGGTTTTCGCATATTCTGACGTATAATCAGAAAGTTTGGTTTGCATGCCCATGGTATGGAAAAAGGCTACGGTTTTTGCAATTGCATTATTGGCTTTCTCTTCTACTGTGGTGCCGTCTACTTGCCAAACACGTTCGCCGTATTGGGCCAACTTTTCTTTTTTGGTTTCAAAAAGCACGCGGTATAAATTCGGACCAATAATAGCCAAGGTTCTGGCGTGGTCGATGTTGTATAAAGCGGTGAATTCGTGTCCGATCATATGCGTCGCCCAATCTGTCGGAACGCCTTTGTTTAGGAGTCCGTTGAGAGCCATAGTGCAACTCCACATCAAGTTGGAAGCGAGTTTATAATCGGTTGGATTTTCGACGACTTGAGGTCCGATTTCAGTTAGCGTTTGCAAAATGCCTTCTGCAATTCGATCTTGTAAAAGCGCATCATGCGGATAGGTTAGGTATTGTTCCATCACATGGGTAAAGGCATCAACAACGCCATTTTGAATTTGTCTTTTGGGTAAAGAGGCAATTACAGTCGGATCGCAAATGGAGAATTTTGGAAATAAGGCACTACCACCTAAAACCAATTTTTCTTGCGTAGCTTCAATGGTGACTACGGCACCGGAATTCATTTCGCTTCCAGTTGCAGGCAAAGTTAATACGGTACCAAATGGAATTACTTTAGAGGGATCTGTAAATAAAACTCTTTTTTTAAGGATATCGATAGGATCGCCTTCAAAATGTACGGCGCCAGAAATAAATTTCACACCATCAATAACACTTCCGCCACCAACGGCTAGCAGGAAATTGACCTTGTTTTCTTTGACCACGTTTACCGCTTTCATCAAAGTTTCAAAATGCGGATTAGGTTCAATACCCCCAAATTCAATTACTTCGAAGCTTTTTAGCTGTAGCATGACTTGGTCGTAGACACCATTTTTAAAAATACTGCCGCCGCCATAGGCAAGTAAAATTTTAGCGTTTTGCGGAATTAAGGAAGCCAATTTTTCGATTTGACCTTTTCCGAAAACCAGATTGGTTGGATTGTATAATTCGAAGTTTAACATAGCAATGGAATTAAAAATTAGTATGCAAAGCTACGAAAGGCGTTGTGGAAAAGATGTAAAACTATGTTAAGGAATATCAGGTGTTTTCCAGCAAATACTGAGCGCTGCAATGATTTTTTAACTGCGTCTTAATTTTTAGAAATTAGAAAACAAATTACTTCTTGTAAAAATTATTGTGGTCGATGTAATCCCAAACTTTTGAAGGCAAAAGCGGTTGCACATTTTTTTTATTTTTGATTTGCTCTCGAATAAAGGTGGCTGAGATTTCTACAACCGGTGCAGCAATAAGATGAATTTTCGGATGGTTTTTGAAAGGATGATTGTCTGCCTCGGAAGAAATACGCGGATAAACAAAAACGTCATGGTGCTCTAAAATGACCTCGTAGTTTTTCCATTTGTGGAAAGTTTTGAGATTGTCTTCGCCCATAATTAATGAAAACTCGTGTTGCGGAAATTTATCCTGCAAATGCGCCAAAGTATTCACGGTATAATTCGGTTGGGGTAATTTGAATTCGAAGTCGGATGGTTTGATTTTCGGATAATCTTCAGTGGCTAAAAACACCAAATGCAAACGTTGGTAATCGTCGAGTAAAGTTTCTTTCTTTTTCAACGGATTGTGCGGTGTAACAACCATCCAAACCTGATCAACACCCGCATATTCCGCTACGTGATTGGCAATAATCAAGTGCCCAATGTGAATGGGATTAAAGGTTCCGAAATACAATCCGATTTTCATTATCTAAATATTAAGTAAATGGAAAAAGTAAGTTTCTTATGCCTTGTCTGTTATTTTATAAAATTTTTCACCAATTCGTAGGCTTCCGCTTTCGCTACTTCCAAATCGTAATTTTTTATAATCTTGTCAAATTGTGGCGCTGTGGCCAATTCTACAGAAGCTTTTGCGATGCGCATATTGATTTTATCTTCGCTTTCGGTGGAGCGTTTTTTGAGGCGGATTTTGAGTTCATCAATGCTCGGCGGTTTCACAAAAACAGCTAATGTTTCTTCAGGAAATTTCGATTTAATTCGCAATCCACCAGCCACATCAATATCAAAAATAACGTTTTTTCCTTGTGCCCAGATGCGTTCGATTTCGCTTTTTAAAGTGCCATAAAAATTGTCGCGATAGACTTCTTCCCATTCTAGGAAATCCTGTGCTTTGATGTGTTTTTTAAAATCTTCTAGGGAAATAAAATAATAATCTTTTCCGTGCACTTCTTCACCACGCGGTTCACGCGAAGTTGCTGAAATAGAAAACTCTAAATTCAAATCGGGTTGTGCGAGCAAATGTCTGACAATGGTTGCTTTTCCGGAGCCAGATGGTGCTGAGAACACTAATAATTTTCCTTGATTCATAGGTATAGCTTACTGCCTAAAGCTTATTGCTTAAAGCACATTAAGTACTTGTTCTTTAATTTTTTCGAGCTCGTCCTTCATCATCACCACCAATTTCTGCATTTGGGCGTGGTTTGCTTTCGAGCCCATGGTATTGATTTCGCGTCCCATTTCTTGGGTGATGAAACCTAATTTTCTACCGTTGGCTTCGTTGCCTTTGATGGTTTCAATGAAGTAATCGAGATGCGTAGTAAGACGAACTTTCTCTTCTGTGATGTCGAGTTTTTCTAGATAATATATGAGCTCTTGCTCGAAACGGTTTTCATCTACATTGACTTGAAGTTCCGAAATAGCGGTTTGCAAACGGTCTTTGATGGCTTGCACGCGTTCGGGATCTAAGGCAAGTGCATCAGTCATATATTGACGGATGTTGCCAATGCGCAATTGAAATTCCTGCTCTAAAGATTTTCCTTCGTCTTGACGGAAATTTGCGATATTTTGCATCGCTTCTTTGATAACTTTTTGAATTTCTATCCAATCATTTTCATCAATTTCATCGCGCTCGGTTTTGAGTGCATCGGGCATTCGTACGGCCATTTTCATCAATTCTGTTTCATCTGCATTGGCAATAACTTCACGCATTTGATTGATATACGCTTTCACAATGGGTACATTGATTTTGGTTGAGGTTTGTTCGCCGTTCAATTCAATGTAAATCGAAAAATCAATTTTACCACGTTCTAATTGCAGTGCGATTTCGTTGCGCAAACCCAATTCAAGTTCACGATATACTGATGGCATGCGCACATTCAAATCCAAACCTTTACTATTTAAAGATTTGACTTCTACAGTAATTTTTTTGGATGGCAATTGTAAAGTGGCTTTGCCGAAACCCGTCATGGATTGTATCATATATTTTTGCTAAAAAGAATTCAAAGATAATAAAATGGTTGCCGGTTATCCGTTGTTGGTAGCCGGTTTTTTTTGGGTAACTAAGAATACGCCGGTGAAAATAAGTGTTGCGGCTACTATCTTGACAATGTTAAGATCATCTTTTCCTAAACCAATGGCTATAATCGCAGCAAACAAAGGTTGCAGGTATATGAAAACGGCTACCGTGGTTGGTTTTAATTCGCGCATCGATAGTAAGTTTAGTAAATACGTACAGAACGTCGAAAAGAAAATCACGAAACCAATTTCCCAATAAATTGGACTTGGAACGGCATGCCAATCAATCGCTTGAAATTCACGCCAACCAAAAGGCAACACCATGATAAATCCAAACGTGTAAATCCATTTGACAAAAGTGAATGCATTGTATTTGTCCATCAGTTTCTTAACAATAATCAAGTAAAATCCGTACGAAACGGCATTGATGAAAACCAACAAATTGCCCCAACCAGCCTGCGGTGCGTTTCCAATCGATTTTCCAAAAAGAATCAGAAAAAAAGTGCCAATCAAGCCCAAAACGATGCCGAATACTTTTCGAGTTTTCATTTTCTCTTTCATAATGATTGATGACAAAACCAACACAATAATGGGCGTTGTAACCATGATTACAGCAGCAGAAATGGGCGAAGTTAGGCTCAAGCCTTTAAAGAAAGTCAACATGTTTATGGCCACGCCAAACATAGCCGCAGCTACAATTCTCGGAAAATCTTCCCAAACAATTTTCTCCTTTGGCCCGAGAAAAGCAATGGCCCAAAAAAGAAGTGTCGCACCGCCAACACGTAGCAAGATAAACCCAAAAGGTTTTACAAATTCAGGCATGACATCTTTGGCGATTGTAAAGGTCAACCCATAAATGATCGAGACCAATGTTGCCGCGAGTAAGGCTAAATTTCTTTTTGACATTAGCTCAAAGCTTTGATCACTTCGGCAATGACTTTTTGATTGTTGCCGATATAGATTTTTCCATCAATGATAAAAACCGGTCGACTCAAAAACGTATAGTGCTCCAGTATGTAGTTTCTGTAATCGATTTCTGTAAGTGTTTTGTTTTTCAAATCGAGCGATTTATACAACTGTGCCTTTCGGCTAAACAAAGCTTCATAACTTCCAGAAAGTTCGTGCATCGCTTCTAATTCAGCAGTTGTAATCGGATTTTGCTTGATGTCGTGAAACACCAAACTGTCATTTTTTGGTAGCGATTTGATGATCTTCCGACAGGTATCGCAAGAGGCAATATAGTAGATGGTATTCATAAAAATCTTTTTGCAAAGAAAATCCATTTGAGGTTGAAAATGCCTATTTTTAGTAAAAAATTAAACCATGCATCAAGTATTTGAAATCACCCGTTTGAGTCGAAAAATAATCGCTGAATATCTAGAGCATTATACTTTAGAGCAGCTCAACAAAGTGCCTGAAGGCTTCAACAATAATTTAATTTGGAATATCGGACATATTGTTGTTGTACAGCAAATGTTGGTCTACAACTTGTCGGGTTTGCCGATGATGGTGTCGCAGGAAATGGTCGAAAAATACAAAAGAGGTACCAAACCAGAACACCTTATTTCGCAAGCGGAAGTGGATGAAATTCGGTCGCTGTTGTTTGAAACCATCAACCAAACCAAAGCTGATTTGAACAGTAAAATTTTCAAAACTTACACCGAATTCACAACCCTTTCTGGCTTTACGATGCGCAATGTCGAAGATGCTTTGGCTTTCAATTATTATCACGAAGCGATGCATATTGGAATGATGATGAGTATTCGGAAATTTATATAGCTTTTTATTAGGAGCTGTTTCCCGCTATACACTATATCTTTTGCGCCACCCGAGCAAAGCGAACAGACGAAGTAAACGCCGTCACAAAAGGATGCCGTTGCTATCGGGGCTATAACACAACTTTGTGATTGGAAGCTTTCGTGACAAAAACCAAACTTCATATATTTGCAGCGTTCATCAAATATACAAATCCACAATAAAAATGAAATTCAATACCAAAACCATCCACGGTGGCCAACACCACGACCCAAGCACAGGAGCAGTAATGCCACCTGTTTATCAAACTTCCACTTTTGTGCAAACCAGTCCAGGACAACCTGTGAATCCGGATTACGAATACAGCCGCGCCGCCAATCCAACAAGAACAGCTTTAGAACATGCCTTGGCAAGTATCGAAAACGGAACGCGAGGTTTGGCATTTTCATCAGGTTTGGCAGCAACGGATTGTTTGTTGCGTTCGTTCAAAGCTGGAGATGAAGTAATCGCTATGGACGATTTGTATGGCGGAACGTATAGAATGTTTACGCGCATTTACAAAGATTCTGGAATT
>Ga0116157_10004998_pt1 | contig 12273 bp, 9 predicted proteins | sample AD_UKC048_MetaG_FD_89882 | JGI IMG/M metagenome (GOLD analysis project Ga0116157, IMG submission 89882) | Active sludge microbial communities of municipal wastewater-treating anaerobic digesters from USA - AD_UKC048_MetaG | ecosystem: Engineered > Bioreactor > Anaerobic > Digestate | place: USA... | reverse complement strand
TGCGGTCTGGGGCTTTGTTAGCGGGCGAGTCGGCGATGCTCAATCAGCAGGCAGCGGTTTTGCACCACCATCAGGCCTGCGGCCTGGGCTCTGGCAGCCGCTTCGGCGTGCTCGATGCCCAATTGCAGCCATACGGCTTTGGCGCCGATGGCGATGGCGTCATCCATCACCGGTGGCACGTCGGCGCTGTTGCGAAACACGTCCACCAAGTCGATGCGCTCGTGTTGGGCCGCTTCCAGCATACTGGGGTATACCTTCTCGCCCAGAATCTCGGTCACCTGTGCTGCCGGGTTGATTGGCACGATGCGATAGCCGTGCGATTGCATGTACGCGGCCACTTCGTAGCTGTCGCGGTGTGATTTGGGTGACAGCCCCACAACAGCGATGGTTTTATGGTTTTCGAGGATTTGGCGAATCGCGTCAGTCATGGCCCAATTTTACCGGGCCACGCAGATCTTCCCGCTCACAAACGGTTAAAGGCGTGCCAGTACAGCGCGAATATCGTCCACGCTCAAAATCTCGGACAGCACCACCGGCGCACGACCGGTCTGGTAGACCACGTACACCGGCACGCCATTGCGCCCCAGTTGCTGCAAGGCGGCGGTGATGGCGGGGTCGCGCCGCGTCCAGTCGGCGCGCAGCAGAACCACTTTTTTGGCATCCAGATCAGCCAGCACGGCGGTGTTGGACAGCGTGGTTTTCTTGTTGTACTGGCAGGTCACGCACCAGGCGGCGGTGAAGTCCACGAACACGGGTAGTCCAGTGGCCAGAATCTGGTCCACGCGGCCGGGCTCCCACACCTGCCAGCCGCCGGGTTGGGTGCCGGCCTGCGTGGCTGCCGGAATGTCCACGGGCTTGGTGACATTTTGGCCAATAGCCCCTGTCAACAGTGCGAGAGCCGCTATGGAAATAGTAGCGACGATGACTTTGGCGCGGCCTTTCAGGGTCAGCGCCCAGATGACAAAACTCAGGGCCACCAGCAACGCCAGCAGTGCGCCCGCGCCATCAATGCCGCTTTGCTGACCCAGCACCCACACCAGCCATGCGACGGTGGCAAACATGGGGAATGCCATGAATTTCTTGAACGTGTCCATCCACGCACCGGGATGCGGCAGCGCACGCGCGATGGCCGGCACCAGGCTGGCCGCCAGGTACGGCAGCGCCAGCCCCAAGCCGATCGTGGCAAAAATCAGCAACGCCTCCACCGCGGGCAAACCGATGGCATAACCCAGCGATGCACCCATGAACGGCGCGGTGCAGGGTGATGCCACAGCCACGGCCAGCACGCCAGAGAGGAACGAATCCACGGCCGGGTGTCTGGCCTGCAGTGTGGCGAGGCCCGAGGGCAGCATATTGCCGAACTCAAACACACCGAACAGGTTCAGTCCGATGACCGTGAACAAGGTTGCCAGCACCGCCACAACGGTTGGCGACTGTAGCTGAAACCCCCAGCCCAACCCTTCACCCGCGGCGCGCAAGCCCAGCATCAGCGCGCCCAGCGCCACGAAGCTCAGCACCACGCCGGCCGTGTAGGCCACCCCGCTGATGGCATGCGCCCGTTTGTCATTGGCGTGGCGCGTAAAACCCACTACCTTGATGGCCAGCACGGGAAACACGCAGGGCATCAGGTTCAGGATCAGGCCGCCCAGCAGCGCGCCGATCAGCGCCGCCCACAGCGTCAGGTTGGAGGCGACTGGCGGGCTGGAAGTCGCCGCCGCGTTGCTGTTCAATGCGCTTTGCAGAGCGGGAGACACCCCCACCACCGGCGCCACTACTGGCCAGGTGCCCGACACGGCCAGCTCGGTCCGGTAACCCTGGCGTTGCCCATTCACATCCGCCACCAGAACCACAGGCATGACGGGGGGGCTGTTCAGCCGCTGCGCCGACAAGGGCAGGGTAGCGCTCCACACTGCGCCCTGCCAGCGCTGGGTGGGCGCGGCGGCAGTTTCGATGACCTCGGGCGTCTCGGGAAACACCTCCAGCGTTTTGCCTTGCAACGTGGCGGGCAACCCGGCCACGGTCAGCTGGATGGACGCGCCATCGACCATCACCCCACTGGCTGGTGTGTTGTCAGCGGGGCGGACAAACGACTTGGGTTGCGCGTCAAACGCCGCCTGAAATTCGGCGGCATTGAGGGCCGTGGAGCCTTTCACCGGAATCTTCAGGGCAAACTCGCCCTCCTCGGGGATGCACTCTTTCCTGCACACCAGCCAGGCCGCCTTGAGCCGGATATCGATGTCGCCAGACAGCAGCGGCGCCTTGAACGCGGGGGTGATGGTCAGCGGCACCGGCAGCAGCACCGTGCCTTCAAAGCCGTAGTTCGCCAGGGTGCCAATCGGTATTTTTTTCGGCAGTGGCCAGGCGATGTCGCCCGCCACCACACCGGCAGGCAGGGTCCATTGCAGCTGCGTGGGCTGGCCAGAGTCACCCGAGTTTTTCCAATAGGTATGCCACTGGGGCTTGTGGACAAGTTGCAGGCCGACCCAGACAGTGTTGGCAGAATTCGGACCCACCCCTTGGGGCGCGTGTGCCATCAGCTCCGCGCGCACCTGGTCTGTGGTGACGACCGATTTGGCCCCTGAACTGGAAGCAAATTGAGCCTCAGCCCCCGTCGACAGTGCGCCGACAGCTATAAAAATTGTAGCGAAAAGAATGCGCAGCGAAAGTCGGCGTGAGTGGGTGGGTGAAATCATGTGTCGGTGGGAGGGCGGATCAGGCGATAAGTTCCTGATCATCGTTTTGCAAGAACACCGCCGGCAGCCGGGACGGGGCCTTGATGCGCAACTGTTTGTTCACATTTTCACGGCCAAACACCACTTCGATGTGCGACACCGGTACGCCAAACAGCGGCGCCAGAAACCGCACCATGTGGTCCGTGGCCTTGCCCGCTTGCGGCGCGGCGGTGACGCTGACCTTGAGCTGCGTGCCCTTGGGCTTGCCAATTGCGTCGCGGCTGCTGGCAGGTTTGCCCAAGATGTTCACGATCAGCACATCGCCTTCCCAGGCAAAGAAGGAATCGCCCGTGGCGTTGCGGATGCGGGGAGCCGTCATGCTTCGATAATACCGGCATGCCCGCCATCATCTTGTGCACCCTGAACGCCAAATACATCCACGCGTCGCTGGGGTTGCGCTACCTGTTGGCGAACATGGGCGACTTGCGCGCGCAGACTGCGTTGCGCGAATTCACGATTGCCCGCAAACCGCAGGAACTGGTGGACGAGTTGCTGGAGAGCCTCGGTCAGCCCGTGCCCGATGCGGTTCAGATCATCGGTTTTGGCGTGTACATCTGGAATGTCCTGCAGACCTGCGAGGTGGTGCGGCTGCTTAAATCACAGCGGCCGGACATCCGGATTGTGCTGGGTGGCCCCGAGGTCAGCCATGAGGTCAATGAGCAGGAAATTGTTCGCCTGGCCGACCACGTGATCACCGGCTGGGGCGACGTGAGTTTCCCCAAACTGTGCCGTGCGCTGCTGCACGGCCCGCAACCACTGATGAAAGTCATCGCCGGGGAACAACCCCCGCTGGACCAGATCGCGCTGCCCTATGCCGAATACTCCGACGCCGATCTGGCGCATCGCCTGCTGTATGTCGAAGCGTCGCGTGGCTGCCCGTTCAAGTGCGAGTTTTGTCTGAGTTCGCTGGACAAAACCGCCTGGGCATTTGATCCGGACGCCTTTCTGGCGGCGCTGGATACGCTGTACCGGCGAGGCGCGCGCAACTTCAAATTTGTGGACCGGACCTTCAATTTGAAGATTGATGCGACGGTGCGAATTCTGCAGTTTTTCCTGGACCGTTTGACCTCCGATCTGTTCGTGCATTTTGAAGTCATTCCCGACCACCTGCCGGACCGGTTGAAAGACATGATCGTGCAGTTCCCGCCCGGCGTGCTTCAGTTTGAAGTCGGCATCCAGAGTTTCAACGTCGAAGTGCAACAGCGTATTTCGCGCAGGCAGGATAACGACAAGACCGAGGCCAACCTGCGCTGGCTGGTGGATGCGTCCAACGCCCATCTGCATACCGACCTGATCTTTGGTCTGCCTGGCGAAACGCTGGACAGCTTTGCAACCGGTTTTGATCGCCTCTTTGGCTTGAAACCGCACGAAATCCAGCTTGGCATTTTGAAGCGCCTGCGCGGCACGCCCATTGCCCGTCACACCACGGAATACGCGATGGTGTACGACGCGGCCCCGCCCTATACCGTGCAGCAAACCGGCGCGGTGACGCGGGGCGACATGCTGCGTTTCACCCGACTCGCACGGTACTGGGATCTGGTGGCCAACTCGGGCCGGTTTGGCCGGACGCTGGCGTTGCTGATGCAGGGCCCATCCGCGTTTCAGGCATTCCTGGATTTTTCAGACTGGTTGTGGCAAACCACCGGCAAAACCAGCGGGTTGACGCCTGAGGACCTGGTGGACAACCTGTTCGAATACCTTGCCGGTGAGCGGGGTGCAGATGCGCAAACCACCCGTGAAGCGCTGTTGGCGGACTACCTGCACAGTGGTGCCCGCGCCAGTCCGCGGGCGTTGCAAGGGTTATTGCAGCGGCACGCGGCAACCGGCAAAACCATGGCCAAGTCACTGACACGGCGGCAGGAGCAGCACGTGGCCAGGCCCCTCTGAAAACTGGATCGTTGGGGCATACAGCTGGCGTGTGATTCGCGCGGGCGTTTACTTTTGCGCCGGCAACGGCAGCGCCGTCTTGTACCGCACCTGTTTCAGCGCAAAGCTGGAACGGATTTTCTCAATGCCGGGAATGGGGCTCAACTGTTCCAGAATGAATTTTTCCAGCGCACCGATGTCGGCCACCGCCACGCGGATCAGGTAGTCCGAGTCGCCCGTCATCAGGTAACACTCCATCACCTCGTCGTGCTCGGCAATGCTGCGCTCGAAGTCGGCCAGCGCCTCCTTGCTTTGTGACTTGAGGCTGATCGAGACAAACACGTTAAGCCCCAGGCCCAGTTTGGTGGCGCTGGCAATAGCCACGTAGCGGTCGATCACACCCGATGCTTCCAGCGCCTTCACCCGTGCCAGGCAGGGCGAGGGGCTCAGGTGGACGCGTTTGGCCAGCTCCACATTGGACAGCGAGCCGTCTCGCTGGAGCTGATCCAGAATCCGCAGATCAGTGTTATCGAGGTTCATGAAGCTGAAATTTTATGCTTTTGAGGCATTTTGTGCTGCCAATGTGAATTTTTAAGGGTGAATATCAGCAGCTCATTTGGTGCCTGAATTTGTATAGTGAGGGGATGAACACGCGCGACACCGATCCCCAGGAAACTACTGAATGGCGAGACGCCTTTCAGGCATTGGTTACGACGCAAGGGCTTGAGCGCGCGCGTTTCGTGCTGGATGAGTTGGCACGACTGGCCCGCAACCAGCGCACCGGTTGGCAGCCCGACCTCAACACACCCTATGTGAACACCATCGCCGTGGACCAGCAACCCGTGTTTCCGGGTGACCTGGCCATTGAGGAGCGCCTGGCTTCACTGATGCGCTGGAACGCGCTGGCCATGGTGGTGCGCGCCAATCAGGCAGACATGGGCGGCTCGAGCGAGCTGGGCGGCCACATCGCCAGCTACGCCAGTGCAGCCGATTTATTTGAGACCGGGTTTAACCACTTCTTTCGTGCGAACGAGGGCATGGGCGACGGGCAACACCGGGGTGATCTGGTTTTTTTCCAGCCGCATAGCGCGCCGGGTGTGTATGCACGGGCCTATCTGGAAGGTCGGCTCACCGAGCAGGACCTGATGCACTACCGGCAGGAGATCACCGCGCCCGCAGCCAGCACCGGGCAGGGCGCACGGGGCCTGTCCAGCTACCCGCATCCGTGGCTGATGCCCGACTTCTGGCAGTTCCCCACCGGCTCCATGGGCATCGGCCCCATCAGTTCGATCTACCACGCACGTTTCATGCGTTACCTCACGCACCGCAATCTGCTGAACTGTGCCGGTCGCAAGGTGTGGGGTGTGTTTGGTGACGGCGAGATGGACGAGCCCGAATCCATGAGCGCGCTCACGTTGGCAGCGCGCGAAAAATTGGACAACCTGGTGTGGGTGGTCAACTGCAACCTGCAGCGCCTGGACGGCCCGGTGCGGGGCAATGGTCGCATCATCGACGAGCTCGAAAAACTGTTTGCCGGTGCGGGCTGGAACGTCATCAAACTGGTGTGGGGCAGTGACTGGGACGGCCTGTTCGCGCGAGACCTGACGGGTGCGCTGACGCGGGCCTTTGCCAACACGGTGGACGGCCAGATGCAGACCTTTGCCGCCAAAGACGGCCGCTTCAATCGAGACAACTTCTTCGGCCAGAACGAGGAGTTGGCGCGCCTGGCCATGGGTCTCACCGACGAGCAGATTGACCGCCTCAAACGCGGCGGGCATGACCTGGTGAAAATCCATGCCGCCTACGCGGCCGCCGCCGCACACAGTGGCGAGCCCACGGTGATTCTGGCGCATACCAAGAAGGGCTACGGCATGGGCTCGGCCGGCCAGGGCAAGATGACAACGCACAGCCAGAAGAAGTTTGACGATACCGACCTGATCGCGTTTCGCAACCGCTTTAACCTGCCCATGACGGATGAGCAGGTGATGAACCTGGCCTTTTACAAACCCGCTGACGACAGCGCCGAGATGCGTTACATGCATCAACGGCGCCAGAAACTGGGTGGCTACCTGCCCAAAAGGCAGTCGGTCGCCCAGGTCGTACCCGTGCCTGCGCTGGCCCAATACGCCGGGTTTGCAATGCAGCCGGACGGCAAGGAGATGAGCACCACCATGGCCTTTGTACGCATGCTGGGCAATCTGCTCAAGGATGTGCAGCTTGGCCCACGCATTGTGCCCATCGTGGCCGACGAGGCGCGCACCTTTGGCATGGCCAACCTGTTCAAGCAGGTCGGCATTTACTCCAGCGTGGGCCAGCGGTATGCGCCGGAAGACATCGGCTCGGTGCTGAGTTACCGCGAGGCGTTGGACGGCCAGATACTGGAAGAAGGCATTTCTGAAGCGGGTGCACTGGCCAGCTGGACGGCGGCAGCCACCAGCTACAGCGTGCATGGTTTGGCGATGTTGCCGTTCTACATTTATTACTCGATGTTTGGTTTCCAGCGGGTGGGCGACCAGATCTGGGCGGCCGCTGATCAACGGGCACGTGGCTTTTTGCTGGGCGCCACGTCGGGCCGCACTACGCTGATCGGCGAAGGTCTGCAGCACCAGGACGGCACCAGCCACCTGATCGCCGCGACCATCCCGAACTGCAAGGCCTACGACCCCGCGTTTTCGGGGGAACTGGCCGTCATCATCGACCATGGCATGCACGAGATGCTGGTGGAGCAGCAAGACGTTTTTTACTACGTCACGATGATGAACGAGAACTATGCACAACCCAATTTGCCGGATGGCGTCGAACAGAATGTGATTCGTGGATGCTATAAATTTGGTAGCTACTCAGGCATATCCGGCGAGGGCTCAGACCATAAAACTGGGTCTAAAACACCTGAAAACCGGTTGTCGGTCACTCTGCTGGGCTCCGGCGCGATATTGACTGAAGTGATTCAGGCCGCACACACGCTGGCCAGCCAGGGTGTGAATGTGGATGTGTTCAGCGTGACCAGCTGGAGCGAGCTGGCACGTGACGGAGCTGTCAGCGATACACCGTTCATCGCCCGGCAACTGGCTAATAGCCGCGGCCCCATCATCGCCGCCACCGATTACGTGCGTGCCGTGCCCGACAGTGTGCGAGCCTGGTTGCCCCAGGACCGTGCCTACATCACCCTGGGGACGGACGGCTTCGGCCGCAGCGACACACGCGCTGCCCTGCGCGGCTATTTCGGCGTGGACGCGGCGAGCATCGTGCAGGCGGCAAACAGCGCGCTCGTTCAAATGGGGTTGCCGTTGCCCTCATCTAGCCCTCATCTAAGATAGAGGGATGACAAATACGGCATTGACCACGAAATCCAGGTTCTGGGCCGATCTGACCACGCAAGACTTTGCCCGCGCCATTCAAAACGGGCAGGCCGCACGCACCGTCGCCGTGTTGCCGGTAGCAGCGACCGAGCAGCATGGGCCGCACCTGCCACTGAGTGTGGATACCGTGCTGGCCGATGGTGTGGTGGCCGCGACGCTGCCGCATTTGCCCGAAGACCTGCACGTGCTGTTTTTGCCCACGCAGGCGGTGGGCCTCAGCCCCGAGCACATGCAGTTTCCCGGAACGCTCACGCTCAAGGCCGAAACGGTGATCCAGTTGTGGACACAGCTCGGTGAATCCATAGCGCGAGCGGGCATCAACAAGCTGGTGTTGCTCAATTCGCACGGTGGGCAGGTGGGTGTGATGGACATCGTGGCGCGGGACCTGCGCGCACGCTTGGGGCTGCTGGTCTACAGCGTGAACTGGTTCAACCTGCCGCTGCTGGACGCGCAGGGCAAAGACATCAATGCGCAGTTCAGCGCCGACGAACACCGTTTTGGCATTCACGCCGGCGAGGTGGAAACCTCCATGATGCTGGCGCTAAACCCAGGGCACGTGCAGATGGCGCAGGCTCAAAACTTTCACTCCACGTCAAAAGACCGCGCAGAAAAATTTGCCATTCTGGGCAATGGCAAAAGCGCCAAACTGGGCTGGCAGATGCAGGATTACAACCCTGCGGGAGCGGTCGGCAATGCCGCTGCGGCGACGGCTGCAAAGGGGCAAGCCGTGGTTGACGCCGCGGGGCGCAGCCTTGCGACGCTGCTGGCGGAGATCGATCTGTTGCCGGCCGATACCCTGGTCAATCGCTGACCGGGGTTCAGGAGAGGCCGCGTCGGGCGCGATTCAGCGACAGGGTTGCCGCACGCGGGTCCATGCCGTACATGTCGGCAAACGCCTGAACGGTTTTTTGTCCGCTGGCTTCAAACGCGCGCAGCAGCGCTTCATCTTTCGCCATGCGTGCGGCGGCCCCGGCCAGTGCTTCGTCCAGCGCTGCGTTGGCCGCTTCGTCACGGCTGCGAACCAGTTCTGCATAGGCTTCGCGGGACAGGCCGGACGCCTCAAACGCCTGAACGATGCGCTCGATCAGTTTCGGGCGCAAGTCTTCATTGGCACGGCCCTGGCGGCGGCGAAACACTTCCAGCAGGGCGTGGTGCACATGCTCCGGCGCCATCGTTTCCACCGCCTGACCCTGCAGATCATGGCGTTGATGCCCCGCGGCCACGCTAGACAGGTAACGTGTGGAGCGGGTGTGAAAGGCCAGCGCATCCTTCAGGGTTTCGCGTTCAAACGCGTCCGGGTGTGCTGCCAGCAGGTCCTGAAAAATGCCGCGTTTGAGCGGCAGGAACATGTCGCCAAACAGGTGCGGGTACAGCGCCGCCAGCTTTTCCAGAACCGGCAGGGCGCGCGGTTGTTTTGAACGCGCGGGAGTTGTGGGTGTGTCAGGCAGGGTTTCGGTCATGTTGAAGGCGGCAAGGGCAGGCAGAAAAGCCCTCTATCATGCCAGTTCGCCCCTTTGGGTGCCTCAAGCCATTTCGACGTTCCACCAATTGGGTAGCAGCGAACGGTAGCGGCGCTCGCCATACCGCGCATCCAGCAGCAGCACCGAACCGGTGTCGGTTTCGGAGCGGATCACCCGGCCGGCAGCCTGTACCACCTTCTGCATGCCGGGAAACACATAGGTGTAGTCATGCCCGCGGCCAAACCGCGCCTCCATGCGTTCGCAGATGGCCTGGTTCACGGCATCGAACTGCGGCAGGCCCAGCGTGGCCACAAAGGCGCCAATCAGCCGCTTGCCCGGCAGGTCCACGCCTTCACCAAACACACCGCCCAGAACGGCAAATCCGATGCCTTTCCCGGTTACCTCAAACTGCTGCAAAAAAGCCTGCCGGTTTGATTCCAGCATCTGGCGCTCCTGCACCCAGACCGGGATGTCGGCGAAACGTTGCTGCAGCGCCTGCTGCGCCATCTCCATGTAGTCAAAACTGCTGAAAAACGCAAGGTAGTTGCCGGGGCATGCCTGGAACTGCGTGACCATGGCGTTGACCAGTGCAGTGAGCGAACCGGCGCGGTCGTCACGGCGGGTGGAGATGCGCTTGATCCGCACGCTCAATTGCTCGGGTCTGAACGGGCAGGGAATGTCCATCGACCGGGTGGTTTCGGGCAAGCCCAGCAGGTTAATGTAGTAGTCGGGTGGGTTCAGCGTGGCTGAAAACATCACCACGGAGTCGGCCGCCTGGATGCGCGCCGCCAGAAAATGGCCGGGCACGATGTTGCGCAGTGTCAACCGGCCCCCACCCAGGCCGGATGCGTCGGCTGCCACGCCATCGATCTGGAGCTGGGCCTCATCTTCTATCCTATTGTCCGGCGGAGGCAGCGATGTCTGCGAACGGTCAAACTCACACAGAGAGTGATCACCAAACTCTTCGGCCAGAGCGGCGAAGCCCAGCGTGCCGAAGTAAAAGGGCAGCAGGGCGCCGTGGGCATCGGTCGGGTGGTCGTTAAGGTGCTCACTGATCGTGCTGTTGAGCTTTTGCAGTGTACGCCGCAAACTCTCGGACACTTCTTCCAGCAGGGTCCAGGTGACATCTGGCGACTGGCGCGCGGCGGCGTCCAGCATCAGCTGCCACTGATTCAGCAACTCGTCCACACGAAATCGGACCGATGGCGGCACATGGGGCCGCACAGCCAGCGCCTGCCCGTGCGTCAGCTCAGCGCTGTACATGCTGCAGGCGCGGGTGTAGAGGTTGTGCGCCTCGTCCACCAGCACGCTGATGCGCCACGACGCATCCACCGTCAGCGCATACAGCATCGCGCTGCGGTCAAAGTAGTAGTTGTAGTCGCCCACCACCACATCGCTCCAGCGCACCATCTCATGGCCCAGGTAGTAAGGGCAGATCTGATGATCCAGCGCGACCTGGCGCAGGCTGGCCTGGTCCAGCCAGCCGGTTGCTGCCGCATCCCGTCTGGCGGCCGGCAGCCGGTCGTAAAAACCGCGGGCCAGCGGGCAGGAGTCGCCGTGGCAGGCCTTGTCCTTGTGTTCGCAGGCCTTGTCCTTCGCCATCAGCTCAACAACGCGCAGCGGGAAACCGGGGCTGGATGAGGTGGTTTCCCTGATTCTCCCCAGCGCATCCAGCGCCACCTGGCGTCCCGGCGTCTTGGCGGTCAAGAAGAAAAGCTTGTCGATGCCACGAACCGGCATCGCACGCAGCGCAGGAAAAATCGTGCCAATCGTCTTGCCGATGCCGGTGGGTGCCTGCACCAGCAAAGGGTATGACTGTACGCAGGCCCGATAGACGCCTGCCGCCAGCTCGCGCTGACCAACCCGAAACGGCTTCTGCGGAAATTCCATGGCCTCCAGCGTAGCGTCCCGGCTCAGGCGATGGCGCTGCTCCTGCTGTGCCCAGCCCAGAAAGGGTTCGCACATCGCCTCAAAAAAAATGCGCAACTCGGCCGCTGTGCAGGTTTCACTGACGGGGTGCTCGGTCTGGTCGGCTACATCAAAATAGACCAGCGTCAGATTAATGTTGTCCAGCGAGCGGCTCTCACACATCAGCCAGCCATAGACCTTGAGCTGCGCCCAATGCAGCTCGCGGTGGTTCCAGCCAACGGCCTCCAGCGCGCCCCGGAATGTTTTGACTTCTTCCAGCTCGTTGCGACTGGCGTTGTAGCCGTCCGCCCGGCCCCTCACCTGAAGGCCGCGATATACGCCCGAGAGGCTGACTTCCGCCTCATGGTCCGGGCCGCGTCGCTGGGCTACCAGCGAGTGCCCTTCGCGGCCCTGCTGTGCCGTGGGTGCCGGTGTGAAGCGCAGATCCAGATCACCCGCCTTGGCGGCAAACTCGCACAAGTTGCGCACCGACGCGGTGTAACGCGCGGCTTCAACTTCCTCCACTTCCATCACCACGTCGGTATCGGTGGTGATCATGGCGGGGGCACCTGCTCCAGCAGCCAGGACTGCGCTGGTGTGTCGTCCAGATCAGCGGTGAACGACGTCAGCGGCGTTGATTTCGCCAATGCCATCCACAGTGAAAACGGCAAATCCGGCACGGCTCGCCTGGGCGCCGTGCGCGCCACTTCCAGCCGGCCCGCCTCCGCGATCAGCACACCGCATTCCGGCGGAACTTCGTCAGCGTCCGCGATCGGTCGCCCCTTTGTGTCGCACCCCAGCACATACCAGCACTGCCCGCCCACATCCAGATAACTGTCGCGTTTGTCTTTTGATTTCAGGTCGCCCAGCAGATCGGCCCGGCTCACCTTGATTTCATGCACCACCGGTTCAAGGTAGCCCGCCACCGACGTGTTGCGGATGGAAAAC
>Ga0116157_10004995_pt1 | contig 12275 bp, 10 predicted proteins | sample AD_UKC048_MetaG_FD_89882 | JGI IMG/M metagenome (GOLD analysis project Ga0116157, IMG submission 89882) | Active sludge microbial communities of municipal wastewater-treating anaerobic digesters from USA - AD_UKC048_MetaG | ecosystem: Engineered > Bioreactor > Anaerobic > Digestate | place: USA... | reverse complement strand
TTTTAATCTGAACAGCATTTTGGATCCACTCGACCCGGCCAAGGCGATGTTAGAGCCCACGCGCTATAAGCCAGCCCAGCGCATGTTTATTCGCCTGCTGCAAGCCTTGCCGAGTGAAGAAGACCCTAATGTGCCTTTAGTGCAATCGCCCGATGAAGCGGCTGCAATTTTAGAGGCCATAGTGGATTGGACGGATATGGTTGAAGGTACATCGGGTGCGGGTGGTGCAGAGAATGACTATTACCTGAGCCAGCCGGATCCTTATCAGGCCGCCAATACGCCGTTTCGCAGTATTGAAGAGTTACAGATGGTACGCGGGGTGACTCCGGCGATCATGAAAGCACTGCGCCCTTTGCTCAATGCCCTTGAGCCCAGTGAGCGTATGAATATTAATACTATTCCAGAGATTTTGTACCGCTGTATTAATGTAGCCACGGATTTAACACCCTTAAGCCAAAGCCAAGCCAGCGCCTTGAAAGCCGACATGCCTAGCGCCGGTTTTTACAGCAGCCCGGCTGATTTTGATGCATCTTGGAGCAAGGTGGTGGGTGCTGGGGTAGCGGATAAAGAAATAACGACCAAGACGAAGTATTTTTGGTTAACCACCGTTGTACAAATAGGTGACCAGCGGCGCATTGGGCGCAGTTTACTGGAACGCGGTAACCCCTTGTTTACAGTGGTTAGGCGCGAAGAAAACAATTAAAACTTTTCTTTTAAAAAGCAGCGATTAGGTAGGTTTCATGTCTTCACAACTTGTAGTCTCCATCAATAGCACCGCGGATTATTTTCGCTGGTGTTGGCTGGGCGATGATCAAGCATCCGCAGCGTCAGTATCCGCTCCCATGTCTGGCGATCTTGATGCCTTGCGTGCCGCACTGGGCGATTTAGGCCAGCAGGCGTGGTTGCTGTTGCCGGGTGCGAAAGTGGTTACTCGCAGTTTGGAATACACCGAAAAAGAAAAGAAACACCTGCGTAGCTTGTTGCCGTTTCAGCTAGAAGAATCAGTGGTAGGCGATATTGAAGATTTGCATGTTGCTATAGGTACTGCATCTTCTGGCAAGGTCGCCTTGGCCTATACCGACAAACAATGGTTAAAAGCGATTTTTGCCCAGCTTGCTAACATAGGTATAGAAATTACCCGCTGCTGGGCAACTCCATCGGTCTTGCCTTTAGATGCACCTGTGGTGAGTGAGCCGCAAGAACCGAGTTTGTTAGCATCGAGCGAAACCCTCGATGAAAAATTAAGTGCTAGCCCCGCCGCTACTTGGGCTATAGGGCTTGAAAATGGCCAAGCTAATCTGCGTTTTGCTGAGCAAGAAGGCTTTAGTGTGCCTTTACTCTTATTGGCATCGGCGTTAGATATGCTGGTTGCCACCCAAAAACTGGGGGATAACTTACCCTATTTAGTATTGCGGGCCCCTGAGCAAGCCGATTTGGATGCGCTATCTCAATCTTTACCTAAAAATTGGGTCGCGCAAGTGACTAGCCAAATCTTGGCCAGTCACTGGCAATTAGATTTTAACGGCAAGGCGATAGATCTCTGCCAAGCAGAGTTCTCCCAGCGCTTACCTTTAGAGCGTTGGTTCAAGCTCTGGCGCAACGTGGGCATTTTGGCGCTAGTGACCTTTGTGGTGTATGTGGGGGTGCTGGGTTTCAATATCTACAAACTCAACAAGCAAAACTTGCAGTTGCGCCAGCAGATGGAGGCTATTTACAGGTCTGTGTCGCCCAGCGGCCAGTCCGATGACCCCGAAAAACGCCTGCGTTTGAAGTTAGAACAGTTGCAGCCCAAAACCCAAACTGGCAGTGCAATGGCCGTTTTAGCGGGTGTTATGCCAATTATTGCGGGCAACCCTGATGTAACTGTAAAAATCATTTCTTACTCCGCTGATACGGGTGATTTGTCGGTAAGCGCACAAGCGCATTCCTTCGGCTCACTCGATGCGTTGAGGCAGGCGTTAATGGCGCAGGGCTACGTGGTTGATCCTATTGCATCTACTACGCAAGGCGACTTGAGCAGCGGGCGCCTAAAAATCAGCAAGCCACAACAATAAAGTCACAACAATAGAGCCTCAACTACAAGGCAAAAGAATTATGGAAAAACTATTGAGTTCACTCTCACAGTTTAATCGTCGTGAGCAAATGATGCTTCTTTCGGGGGCCGTGCTTGTTGGCGTTTATATCTTGTGGCTGGCGATTTTGTCACCACTGCAAAACAAGCGCGATTCGCTGCAGAAAATTACTACCAATACGGAGCAATCCTTGGGGCGAGTACAGCTTCTGGCGAAACAGTTTGAAGTCTTGGCGCAGCAATCTACTCAAGCCAATACCGGCAGTGATATCAGCAGCGTAATAGATGCTAGCTTGCGCGACAATGGCATTACCATGACCAGTTTCACCCCCGGTTCGGGTGGGGAAGTGCGCGTACGTGTGGATAAAATCACCTCAGAGCTAGTGCTGCAATGGCTTTATGATTTAGAAACGAAATACCACATTGCTATTCGCGAGCTATCCATCACCGCCAGTAATGATCCGGGCCAAGTCTCTATCAACTTGCGCTTGGTTAAGCCCTAATGCAAAAGGTTAATGCGTACATGATGTCTCCAAGTAGGGTATTGCCCAAACTTAATGCCAGTAAGAAATTTTGGATCACCTTAGGGGTGTTTGTCTGGCTCTATTGTGTGGCGATCAACCTCCCTGCTATTTGGGGTGCTTACGCATTAACACGAGGCAGTGATGTCGCTATGAGTGGAGTATCAGGGACGCTTTGGTCTGGCCGCGCCAGTTTGGTGAGCGTAAAAATCAAAGGGCTAGATCAATCCATCGGTCAGTTGACATGGAAGCTGGATATTTTCTCGTTGGTTACTTTGAGGCCTTGTGCACTTATTACAACTAAAATGGACAGCCAGCAGTTTGATGGCTATGTCTGCATTAAAGGTAAAAGAGGTCTAATTATTAAAGACGCCACTGTGAGCTTCCCCTCTGCTTTAGTCCAACCTATGTTGCCGCTTGCTCTTGGCGGGCAGTTTTCGTTGACGATTGAACAGCTGGAAATAGCTGATAGCCGCCTACAAAAACTACATGGCAAAGCAACATGGATAGACGGCAAAATTTATAATGGTTCGAACTGGATGAGTTTGGGCAGCATAGGCGCAGATATGGCAGATGATGGTAAAAATGGCTTGAATTCTCACATAGTGGATATCAGTGGCCCATTGCAGATAGATTTGAAAGGTAATTTGCCATACCCAACAGGGGCGCGTATTACCGGTAATTTGGCTATGCCAGAGTCCTATTTTCGCGAGACTAATGCTGGCGCGTGGCTTTCAATGTTCGCGGTACAACAGGCTAATGATGATCAAGGGAATATTGTTTACGCCGTCGATTTGAATTTATGATTTCTAGCGAATGTTTAATAGGAGCGCGCGCGAACAAATTCTTTGCCGGTTGCTTTTTCCTATTGAGTTCGACATGGGTGAGTTTACCTGTATCGGCAGGCTGGCACGGCGATACCCAAAATATTATGGGCACAGTCATCAACGTCACCGTTTATCACGCAGATGATGCCAAGGCCGAGCAGGCCATAGCAGCGGTTATGGCGGAAATGCGCCGTATCGATCAGCAGTACAGCCCTTATATTCCTACCAGTGAGCTTTCCCGCGTCAACGACCTCGCCCCTAAAGCGACAGCCGCTAAACCCATGCCCATTTCGGCAGAAATGGTGCGCTTACTTCAAAAGGCCAATCATTACAGCGAGCTCAGTGGCGGCGCTTTCGATATCACTTTCGCCTCTCTCGCGCGCTATTACGATTATCGCAAAGGCCTAAAGCCTACGGACGCCCAATTCAAAGAGTTGGTGCCGCAAATCAATTACAAATTCATTCATCTCGATACCAAAAATAACACCGTCTATTTTGATCACCCCAAGGTCTACATTGATTTGGGCGGCATTGCCAAAGGCTATGCGGTAGATCGCGGCGCAGAAATTCTGCAGCAATACGGTATAGCCAACGCCAACGTGAGTGCGGGTGGCGACAGCCGCGTGCTGGGCGATAAGCTCGGTAAACCTTGGTTAGTGGGTATTCGCAACCCGCGCGCAGAGGATAAAAATGCCGTGGCGATTACTTTGCCGTTGGAAAATTGCGCGATTTCGACCTCGGGTGATTACGAACGCTTTTTTATCGACAAAGACGGCCAGCGGGTGCATCACATTATTAACCCCAAAACCGGCAAGTCACCTCATGGCATTATCAGCGCCAGCGTTATTGGGCCAGCGGGTTTCGATACCGACCCGCTTACCAAAACCATTTTTATCATGGGACCAGAAAAAGGCTTGGCGCTAATCGATAGCCTGCCTGGTTTTGATGCAATAGTGATCACTGAAAGTGGCAAGGTTCTCTACAGCAAAGGTTTAACGCCACCTTGATCACGAAATTGAAGATTGCTCAACGGATTTTCTAATCCTGACACCAAGAGCGGCTATTCTTAGCGCAGGGTTTTACTGAACACAGGTTTTGGCGTCTCGCTAAACGTATCAAATATAAGAAGTTTTAGTGAAACAGCTGAGATGGGTGAGTTAAGTGTGGATAGAGTCACACCCAATAAACTCATGGGCTTCTAGAATTGCACAATCGCAAACCACAATTGGCACGACACAAGGCGGGGCAGGCATGTTCAATCAATCGGTAAAATTACCGCTGTTGGGATTCATTTTGGCATTGTGCCTCGGAACAGCAGCGCAAGCACAAGACGCCGTAACCACGGCAGCGCCCTCATCGACAGCGCCAACAGAATCCGTACAAAAACCTGCTGTTACCCCCGAGGTAGAAAACCTCAAAGTCTCGGTACTCAATCTCAATCGCGATTTACTTATTCTGGAAGGGAATTGCTCTATCCCGCCAGCAATCAGGTTGCGATTTATCTCTCTATGGATCTCGGCCAATTCTTCAATCTGGATGCGGTAAAACTGGAGATAAACAACAAACTGGTTGCCAGCGAGTTGTATACCGATAAGCAAATCAACGCGCTCTTTCGCGGCGGTGTACAGCGTTTATATGTAGGTAATTTAAAAACCGGCGAACATGAAATCAGTGCCTACTTTACCGGCCGTGGCCCGCAACAAGATTATAAACGTGGCGCAAAATTAGTCGTCAATAAAACCCAAGCTCCGCTTGTGCTTGAATTAAAAATTCTGGACTCCACCGCGCAATTGCAGCCCACCTTTGAAATCAAAGAATGGAAAGCTGAGTAGCTATGATGCACTCCCTCGCGGAATGGTTTAGTAACAAACGCACCTTGGCGGCAGTGCCGGCGTTGTGCCTGAGCGCTGCGATGCTCAGCGTGAACGCTCAGGGTGCCGAAAAGCCTAAATCCGAAGTGGCGGATTTGCGTTATGGTGTATCTCTCTATCACTACTATCAGCAGGATTATATTCCCGCGATCACTGAACTCTTGGTGGCTGACGCTCGCGATGGTATTCGCGGTCACGGCAATAATCCTGAATTGATTGCCGGTGGTTTAAGTCTCGCGTTCGGCATGCAAAATCACGCCGAGCAATTATTTACGCAACTGTTACAAGACAATAGCCGCCCGCAAAATGTGCGCGATGCCGCCTGGTTTTATTTAGGGAAATTGCAATATGCTCGCGCCGATTGGGCCGGTGCTGCGAGCAGTTTTAGTCGTGTCAGCGAAACATTTAACGAAAATCTTTCGGCAGAAATGCATTCACTGCAAATCAATTTGCAAATCAAACAAAACGATCTCACGCCGCTAAGCATCAAAAAAGTAGAGCAAAATAAGCTGGCGCAGTGGGAAGCCTTTGCGCTTTACAATCTCGGCGCTGCCCACGCGCGCAATGGCGACATGAAAACTGCCAAACTCTTTTTTAACGAACTCACAGACTTATCCTTTGATGGCAATAGCCAATCTCATGCTGAATATTTAACCCTACAAGATAAAGCGCATACTGCAACGGGCTATACCTATCTTCAGGAAAAAAGTTATCTCGCGGCTATCCAAGAGTTCCGCCAAGTGCGTTTAGAGGGCATTGAATCTAACCAAGCGTTATTGGGTTACGGCTGGGCTGCTATAGCGCAAGAAAAATATGTTGAAGCCATTAAGCCATGGCAAGTTTTGCAACAGCGCAGCCTCTTGTTCCCTGCCGCGCAAGAAGCGCTCTTGGCATTACCATTCGCCTATGAGAAATTAAATGCGCCGGGCGATGCGCTGCGCGAATACGAAGCCGCGGAAAAGCTCTTGTCGCAAGAAATACATTTAGTGCGCGATATGCGCTTAACCCTTACCTCTGGTGAGTTGTTAACCTTGGTGAGCAGCAAACCTGTTTCATCAACAGAACTGAAAGAACTGGAAAAGAAAAATGAGCCCGGCACGCTCACTGCATTAATTACGGACGACGGCCAAAACTGGCTAAAACTCAGCGACACCAGTGTGATTAAAACCCGCTCTATTTATTTGCGTGAACTCTTTGCACAAAATAATTTTCAATCCGCAGTATTGGATTTGCGCGATCTATTGAAGCTGCAAAAACTTTTGGCAGATTGGCAGCCAAAACTTAAAGCTTATGATGAGTTGCTGCAGCAAAAGCAGGCGTGGCGTCAGCAAAAAGAACAGCAGCTTGCGCAACATAGTTTGGCGCAAAAGCAAATATCCATGCAGCAGGAGCGCGATGCATTGGTTGCGCGTATCGCTACTATAAAAGCTAATAACGATTACATCGCCTTAGCAGATGCGCAAACCCGCAAACGTTTCGCAGCGGTAGAGCGCTCAACCAATACTATTGCGCGTATGAAAGCCGAAGGGCAAGACACCCTAGAATACGAAGAGCGCCTGTGGGTTAGTCGCGGCATTTTGCTGTGGCGCGCTGCGCAAGATTTCCCCGCCAATCTTGCGACACTAGAAGATTCATTAGCGACTATGGATAGCGCCATAGCAAAAATTAAAACCAGCCGCGCAAAAATAGAAAGTATTACGGCTGGCGCGCAAGATTTGCAGCCACTGTTTGCACGCCTGCAACAACAGCAAGCTCAAGTGGATAGTCAACTAAAAGATTTAAACGGCGTAATCGATGTTCGCGCTGAACAATTAAGACGCAAAGTTGACGCGCAGTTAGCCGCCCATGAACAGCGGTTGAATCGCTATCTTGCGCAATCGAATTTGGCGGTGGCGCGTTTGTATGACACCGCTCTAAGGAAGCAAGCAAAATGAAATTAATCACATTGCTTGCCCGCAGCTTACCCTTGATTTGTACCAGCTTGTTGCTAGCAAGTTGCCAAATGTTGGGCGGCGATGACAAGGGTAAAACCCTCGCTGATTTGCCCACCGCAACTATGCCCGATGCTAAAAGCACTGTGACCATAGTTGATCACCAAAAAATTGAAACCAGTTATCAAAAAGCCTTGGCGGCGGCTGAAGACCCTGTTTTGCGTCAACAAATTATGGCCCGTATCGCCGATTTTGAAATGGCGCGTAGCGAAGAGAAACAATTAAATTCAAACGATAGTGGCCGCTACTTTGAAAAGCCAGCCGCACTTTATCGCGAGTTGATTGCACTGCAAGAAAAATCCGGCAAACCCGTAAAAGGCGTAGAGCTGGATCAGTTGCGTTACAAATTGGCCAAGGCGCTTTCTATGGATGCCCGTGGCGATGAAGCCGCCAGCGCACTCGATCAATTGGCCGCTACTGCGCCCGCATCAACCTACATGGGTGAAACACAATTTCGTCGCGCGGAAAAAGCCTTTGCCGATGGCGATTATGTAGCCGCAGAAAAACATTACAAAAGTGTGGCCGACGATAAATCCAACCCGCTGCAACAAAATGCACTTTATATGCAGGGATGGGCCGAATTTAAACGTGCGGATTACGATAAGGCTTTGCAATCTTTCGCTAAGGTTGCAGATCAATTGTTAACCTTGGCGAAAAAGCCAGAGCAAGTTGTGCAAGCGGTAGAGCAATTAAGCGGCGCGCAAAAAAATATGATGGAAGATACTTTTCATGTCATGAGTTTGTCTTTCTCTTACTTGGAAGGCGCGCAATCGATTATTGATTTGCAAAAGGAAATGGGCGATCGCGTCTACGAACATTTGCTGTATGAAAACTTAGGTCAGCTCTATCTAGAGAAAAAACGCTACACAGACAGTGCGGAAACCTACAAAAATTTTGTGGAGCATAATCCGCTCAGCGATTTCGCGCCCGAATTTTCTATCAAAATGATCAGTGTGTATGAGCAGGGGAATTTCCCCAGTTTAATTCTGCCCGCCAAACAAGAGTATGCTCAGCGCTATGGTATTAGCAGCAGCTATTGGACTCAGCGCAACGGCCTTATAGGTGTTGCCGCGCTGAATTATTTGCATAAATCTCTGCAAGAGTTGGCTGAGTTTGAACACGCGCAAGCACAAGAATTGCTAACCACGAATAAATCTGAGGCCAAATCAGCCTTTAGTCGCGCCGCAAACTGGTATCGCGAATTTGTAGCGACTTTCCCGAAAGATCCAAAAAATCCTGAAATGACTTTCTTGCTCGCTGAATCGCTGAGTGAATCGGGTGATTATCCTCAGGCAATCAGTGCGTATGAAAAAGTAGCCTATGAATATCAAGACAAAACACGCGGTGCGGACGCAGCCTATTCAATCGTTTTGTTAGCGAACGAGATGGCGACAGGGCAAGCACTTGCGGAGCCTCAAAAAGCGGCGTGGCAAGAGCGTAAAACGAATTACGCTTTGCGCTTTGCACAGGGTTATCCTGCTGATGCGCGAGCGGCTGCGGTGTTAACGCAAGCGGCGCAAGAACTCTTAACGCAAAAACGCTACTCAGAGGCCGCAACAGTTGCCGAAGAAATTATCAACTTAAAACCGCCAGCAGAAGCCAAGTTGCAATTCACCGCATGGCTGGTGTTGGGTCACAGTAATTTTGATGGAAAAAATTACGCGGGCGCAGAAAAGGCCTATTGGCAAGTGTTGAATTTGTTGCCCGCCAATGCGCAAACTCCGGGTGCACCTAGCGCGCAAGAAATGCGTGAGCGTATCGCGGCCAGTATTTATCAGCAGGCGCAAAGTGATTTGGTGTTGAGTCAGAAAGATGAAGCCATCAAAAAATTATTGCGCATTGCCGATGTTGCCCCCGATACCGATATTGCGATCAAGGCGCGCTACGATGCTGGCGTCTATTTAATCGAACAACAAAAATGGGCCGATGCTGAGCAAGTCTATTTGAGTTTCCGCCAACAGCACCCCAAGCATGAATTAACCGCCTCTATTCCAGCAAAAATGGTATTGATTTATCAAAACCAAAGTAAGTGGGCGCTTGCGGCAAATGAATTGAGCATTATGGAACGCAGCAGTAATGATCCTAATGTGAAACGTCAATCGCTAGCCATGGGTGCAGAGCTCTACGAAAAATCGGGCAATAAACCTATGGCGATTGAACAGTATCAACGCTACGCCAATGAATATCCGCGTCCTGTCGCAGAAGCTATGGAAGCCGAATTTCATCTGGCGCAACTTTATGGTGAATTGCAGGATACGAAAAAGCGTCAGTATTGGTTGCAGCGCATGATTGATGCTAACGCCTCTGCGGGTTCACAACAAAGTGATCGCACTCAATATTTAGCCGCATCCGCCACTAATGAACTGGCCGATATTCCCTACAAAGATTTTGCGAGCACACCGCTCACCTTGCCGTTAAAACAAAGTTTACAACGCAAGCGCGCTGCGCTTGAAAAGGCTCTGAAAGCGCAGGAGTCGGTGTTGAGTTTTGGTGTGGCAGAATTTACCACTCAAGCGAGTTTCCGTATTGGCGATATTTATGCGCAGCTGAGCCGCGATTTAATGAAATCCGAACGCCCCAAAAATTTGGATGCGGATGCTCTTGAGCAATACGATTTATTGTTAGAAGAACAGGCATTCCCCTTTGAAGAGAAAGCGATTCAAATTCATCAAGCTAATGCGCAGCGCGCGAGCAAAGGAATATACGATCAATGGGTGAAGCGCAGCTTTGAAGAGTTAGCGAAATTGTTACCTGCACGCTACAGAAAAGTGGAATCGGTATTGGAGGCGAGCAATGAAATTCAATAAGCCATTGTTTGCATTCCTGTTTGCTGTGAGTGTGTTGAGCGCCTGCGGTTCTGCGCCAGAAAAGCCCTCTGATCAAAAGCCTATTGAAAAAGCGGCGAGCAAAAATAAGGAAGTAAAATCTGATGCTGGTGTTGTAGCTAAGGTTGAAATTTCATCGTCAGTTTTACCTGTAGGCCCAGTAACGCCAAATCCCTATTTGCAAAACCCACAAAAATTCAGTGAGCAGGTAGAGGTTAATTTTCGTGCTGCTGTTGTCGCCATGCAGCAAAAAAATTGGGATTTTGCAGAATCAACGCTTAAACAATTGGCAGAGAAAAATCCTAAGCTATCGGGTATTCATTTGAATTTAGGGATTGTCTATCGCAATAAAGGCAATGCTGAAAAAGCAGCAGAAGCGTTTAACCTTGCAATTAACGCCAATATGAAAAATGTGGATGCCTATAATCAGCTCGCGGTGTTAAAACGTGAAGCAGGTGATTTTGCAGCAGCTGAAAGTCTTTATCAAAAAGCGCTGGGTATTTGGCCGTTTTATCCAGAGGGGCACAAGAATATTGCGATTCTCTATGATTTGTATTTAGGTAAGCCCGAACAAGCCTTGCCGCATTATCAAGCCTACCAACAATTGTTGTCTACCCCAGATAAGCAAGTTGATAGCTGGGTTGCCGATGTACAGCGGCGTTTAAATGCTGGCAAAGCTAGCGATAAAACGGAGGCGAAGTAATGCACACATTTTTTCAATGCAAAATATCTGTGTTAGCGATGTGTCTGAGCTTGTTCACGCTCCATGCTATTGCGCAGGAAGCCGTTACTGCAGATGCAAATAAAGAAGTTGAAAATACAACGGCAAAAAAAGCTGTTCCAGCAACTGAAACTGATTCGAGCGCTAAAGCAGAGTTAAAGTCGGCTGCGAGTAAACCGCCGGCAAATAAAAAAATGGTGCAAGATGCCACCATTAGTTTGCAAACGACTATTACCGGAAACCAGGAGCAACCCAAGGTGTTATATATTTTGCCTTGGCAATCCCCGCAGATGGCCGATGTAGATTTTGAACCACTGGATAGTCAGCAAAAAGCTGTTTTTAATCATGTTGAGCGCGATGAATTGCGGCGTGAATTAGAAACTGCAGATGCTATTAAAGATTAATTTACCTAAACACTTTTATTACTTAGCACGAGGTTAGTTGTATGGATTATTACATTCGTTTTTTCCAAGAGGGTGGCTCTTTTATGTACCCAATCGCGTTGTCTTTGGTGGTGGGTTTTGCTATTGCCATAGAGCGATTTATTTTTCTAACCAGTGCTAAAAATTCTAACCGCGCTGTATTTGATCGCATCTTGCCGTTGTTGCAAAAGCGCGACTATCAGGGCGCGCTTAATGTAGGTAAGAGTTCGGAAGCCCCTGTTGCAAAAATTATTTCTGCAGGCTTGGTGCGCATGGCTCAATCACCGCGTCGCGATGATATTGAATTGGCTATGGAAGAGGGTGTCATGGAAGCTATGCCGCGTTTAGAAAAGCGTACTGCATATTTGGCCACGCTCGCCAACATCGCAACGCTTTTAGGTTTGTTGGGTACGGTTATAGGTTTGATCGCCGCGTTTGCTGCTGTTGCTAATGCTGCACCCTCAGAAAAAGCCGCGCTCTTGTCGTCATCCATTTCGGTTGCAATGAATACCACGGCATTTGGTTTGATTGCGGCTATTCCACTGTTGTTGTTGCATGCCATGTTGCAAAGTAAAACCACAGAAATTATTGATAGTTTAGAAATGGCAGGCGTGAAGTGTTTGAATATTATTTCAAGTGCTACCACCGCGCAGCACAGCCCAAGAGCGCAAGATACTCCTAAAGCCTAAGTTCTCATTGTCGATAATTTTTTAAGGTAATAGCCGTTATGCGCATTAAAAGGCGACACCAGAAGAAAGAAGATGCCGAGCTTGATATCACCTCCTTTATGAATTTGATGATCATATTGGTGCCGGTATTGTTGATGGGCATGGTGCTTTCGCGCACTACTGTGCTGGATTTAAAATTGCCAGACCTGAGTGCAAGTGCAACTTCAGAGCAAGAAGAGTTGCCACAAATACTTGAGCTCGTTATTCGCCCAGAGTATTTCGATATTAATTTCCCTGCCGGCGTGCAATTAAAACGCATTGAAAAAACGCCAGAAGGTAAGTACGACTACGCCTTGTT
>Ga0116157_10004992_pt1 | contig 12283 bp, 9 predicted proteins | sample AD_UKC048_MetaG_FD_89882 | JGI IMG/M metagenome (GOLD analysis project Ga0116157, IMG submission 89882) | Active sludge microbial communities of municipal wastewater-treating anaerobic digesters from USA - AD_UKC048_MetaG | ecosystem: Engineered > Bioreactor > Anaerobic > Digestate | place: USA... | reverse complement strand
TTCTTCGGTAAAAAAGCGTCTAAAGGAGTTAACCCTGATGAGGTTGTTGCCATTGGTGCAGCTATTCAAGGTGGAGTTCTTTCTGGAGATGTAAAAGATGTATTGTTACTTGATGTTACACCTTTATCTTTAGGTATCGAAACTATGGGTGGAGTTATGACTACATTAATTGAGTCTAACACAACAATTCCAACCAAGAAATCTCAAGTATTCTCTACTGCTGCAGATTCTCAACCAACAGTTGAAATCCACGTATTGCAAGGAGCTAGAGCAATGGCTGCTGATAATAAAACGATTGGTCGTTTCCACTTAGATGGTATTCCACCAGCACCAAGAGGTGTTCCACAAATTGAAGTAACTTTTGATATTGATGCTAATGGTATCATCAAAGTTTCGGCTACTGACAAAGGAACTGGAAAATCTCACGATATTCGTATCGAAGCTTCTTCTGGATTAACTGCAGATGAAATCGAAAGAATGAAAAAAGATGCAGAAGCTAACGCTGAATCTGACAAAATTGCTAAAGAAAGAGCTGAAAAATTGAACGAAGCTGACGGAATGATCTTCCAAACTGAGTCTCAATTGAAAGAACTTGGAGATAAATTGACTGACGAAAACAAAGTAGCTATCGAGTACGCTTTGACTGAATTGAGAATGGCTCATCAATCTCAAGACATTCCAGCTATTCAAACGGCTTTGGACAACATCAACGCAGCTTGGAAAAAAGCTACTGAAGCAATGTATGCTCAAGGTGAACAAGCTCAAGGTGGTGCTCAACAACCACAAGGAGAACAACCACAAGGAGACAACGTAGAAGACGTTGAATTCGAAGAGGTTAAATAAGTAGTAAGATTTTAGGATTAAAAATTGAAACCGAGTCAGCAATGGCTCGGTTTTTTTTATGTTTAAAATGGTTTGAATTAGTGGTGTCTTGGAAATGGTTTTGAAATTCAAAATATAAAATTTAAAAATCATAAAACACTTAATTTTCTTAATCCCTTAATGATTCAAAGATAATTTACAAGAATAAGAGTATAACTTTTATAAAATCCAACTAGAACCCAAAATTTAGAATTCGCTTTATAAAAGGGCTATTTATTTGTTTTTAGTAATAAAAGACACCTTCCATTGACAGTTTCTCATGGGTTAGAAAAGCCATCTGTTTTCGAGTTATTTAGATCCTATTTTACTATAATTTTATTTTGAATAAACAAATGATTTATCTCATAAATAGGCTTTTTATTTATGAATATATTTGTAACTTGAAGTAGTATGCAAAATCCTATTGTATTTTCGAATGGCATAAACTAACAATTATGATATTCTTATAAAAGATTTTCGTAATATTACTACATAAAAAAATTGGGATGAGAAAGATCAAATATAAGAAGGGCAGAAAAATCCAACCTTATACTCTGGAATATACCGGAATTCATAAAAAAACAGATTCAGAAATCCAACTGTTCGTTTATGATGATCAAAATTTAGCTGAATGTCAGGATTTTAATGTCGCTGATTTAAAAAAGAATATCGATGTCCAAAAAACGAATTGGCTTAATATTCACGGTCTTAATGATTTAGATTTTTTGAAATCGATTAGTGACTATTTTGAAATTGACAACTTTATGCTTGCCGATATTCTGAATACCACCCGAAGAACCAAAATTGAAGAACAACACGACATTTTATTTTTTAACATAAAATCATTGTTGCCAACGGAAGATTCGGATAATATTAGTTCAGAACAAATCAGTTTTTTGATTAAAGAAGGAATTTTGATTTCTTTCCAAGAAAAAAGAAGTGATTTTTTTACACACATCCGGGAGCGAATTAGAACTCATTCTGGAATTGTCAGGACTAAAAAAGCAGATTATTTGCTTTATATTCTTTTGGATGCTATTATGGAAAATTTCTATATCACCATAGAAAATGAAGAAGATAAAATCGAAGGATTGATTGATCTCACCAAAGAAAGTGCCGATCCAATAATTCTGGAAAAAATTGAGAAACACAGGGATAATTTTAATTTTTTGAAACGTTCAATTATTCCGTTACGGGATTCTTTGTACGACATAAAAAGCATCAAAGACGACAACGTTTTTAATGTGATTGAAGCAGAAAACTTTACTTTTTTTGCCAGGTTACACCAAAAAAGTTTGGAACTTTTAGAACAAATAGAATCCGATATGGGTTCTTTGGAAAGCGCTTCTAATTTCTTTTTCTCGGCACAAACGCACAAGATGAACGAGATTATGAAAACGCTGACAGTAGTTTCGGCTATTTTTATTCCGCTCACTTTTATTGTAGGAGTGTATGGAATGAATTTTAAATACATGCCTGAGTTAGAATACGAAAACGGCTATTACACCGTAGTAGGAGGTATGCTGATAATCGTTTTTGGAATGTTGTTTTATTTTAAAAAACGACGCTGGTATTAATAGTTTCGAATGAAATGTAGTTGAATATAATATAATAAAATTTAAAAAATAAAAAAATGAACAAAGCGATATACATCGCAACAAGCGAAGAAGATAGTGGAAAATCTATTATTACTTTAGGTTTAATGAGTATGCTTATTGGCAAAACTGCTAAAGTGGGTTATTTCAGACCTATAGTCGAAGATTTTGAAGACGGAAAATTAGACAATCATATCGAAACGGTAATCAACCATTTTGGTTTGGATATTTCCTATAATGATGCTTTTGCCATCAAGAAAAGCAAACTTATCAAAAAGAAAAACAAAGGTAAACTAGGTGAAGTAGTCGATTTGATTATTGAAAAATACAAACAACTAGAAGAACAATTTGATTTTGTTTTAGTCGAAGGAACTAGTTTTACTGGAGAAGGAACTGTTATCGAAATGGATATGAATGTGCTTATCGCTAAAAATCTTGGGATTCCAGCGATTATTGTGGGCTCAGGTGTTGGCAAAACTTTAGATGAATTAGTGGATAGTATGCGGTTAGCTTATGATTCTTTCAAAGTAAAAGAGGTTGAAGTTTTGGCTGTTATCGCCAATAAAGTGCAATCTGAAAATATTGATTTAATTACATCAGGCTTGAAAAAAAACTTACCAGAAAGTGTTTTAATCAATGCTATTCCAATGATTTCGACTCTTAACAACACCACAATTCAAGAAATAGTTAACGAATTAGATGCTAAAGTTTTGTTTGGCGAAGCCTATCTTAACAATCAGATTTCTAGTTTTAGTGTTGGTGCGATGCAGTTAAGAAATTATCTAAATCATTTGAAAGAAGATGGATTAGTGATTACTCCTGGTGATAGAGCTGATATTATTTTAGGAGCTTTACAAGCCAATGAATCTGTAAATTATCCCTCGATTTCAGGTATTGTTTTAACGGGTAATATTATTCCTGAGGACACAATACTTAAATTAATTGAAGGACTTTCACCTGTTGTACCCGTTATTGCTGTGAAGGAAGGAACGTATGTAATTGCAAATAAAATAGGGGATATTAAGCCTAAAATTTATGCCAATAACACCCAAAAAATTCAAACTTCTATCGATACATTCGAAAAATATGTGGATTTAGAGCGTTTAACCGATAAATTCATCAAGTTTGAAGTGGAAGGAATGACACCAAAAATGTTTCAATATAATTTGGTTAAAAGAGCCAAAAAACACCGAAAACATATCGTATTGCCAGAAGGAAACGACGATAGAATTCTTATCGCAGCTGCAAGATTATTGTTGATGGATGTGGTGGATATCACTATTCTTGGAGATAAAAAACAAATCGTTAGCAAAGCGGCAGATTTAGGTTTAGATATGGATTTTACTAAAGTTCATATTGTCAATCCAAGGAAGGATAAGAATTATGATGATTATGTGAATACCTATTATGAGCTTCGCAAAGCCAAGAAAATGACTTTGGAAATAGCCAAAGATTTAATGGAAGACGGTTCGTATTTTGGAACAATGATGGTATATAAAGGTCACGCAGACGGAATGGTTTCAGGAGCAGCACACACTACTCAACACACCATTTTACCAGCTTTGCAATTCATTAAAACTAAACCCAATTCTTCTGTAGTTTCTTCTATTTTCTTTATGTGTTTAGAAGACCGAGTTTCTATTTTTGGAGATTGTGCCATTAATCCAAATCCAACAGCAGAACAATTGGCAGAAATTGCTATTTCATCGGCAGATTCAAGTTTGGCTTTCGGAATTGAGCCAAAAGTAGCCATGCTTTCTTATTCTTCAGGTTCATCTGGAAAAGGGGACGAAGTTGATAAAGTTAGAGCTGCCACTGAAATTGTAAAAAGCAAACGTCCTGATTTAAAAATTGAAGGTCCAATTCAATATGATGCTGCAGTTGATTTAGCAGTAGGACAAAGTAAAATGCCAAATTCAGAAGTAGCAGGACACGCCAGCGTATTGGTTTTCCCTGATTTAAATACAGGAAATAACACTTACAAAGCTGTTCAAAGAGAAACTGGTGCTTTGGCCATTGGTCCAATGTTGCAAGGATTGAACAAACCAGTAAACGATTTGAGTCGTGGTTGTACCGTTGACGATATTATAAACACGGTTGTTATTACAGCTATCCAAGCGCAAGGATTGTAATAGGGTTAATCAGTTAACTGGTTAATTGTTTAAAGATTTATTGAAAAAAGAAAATTATATATAATGAAAATAGTAATAATAAACTCAGGAAGTTCGTCTATAAAATATCAATTAATTGAAATGCCAGCAAAAGTAGTGATTTGTTCTGGTATGATTGACAGAATCGGATTGGAAACCTCTAATTTTAGTTATGTGACCAATACCGTCAAAGTAGAGGAAACTTTGCCTATTGCCAATCATAAAATTGGACTCAAGAAAATTGCTCAATTGTTGATGGATGAAAAAATAGGAGTGATCAAAAGTACTAGCGAGATATTTGCTGTAGGTCATCGTGTGGTTCACGGAGGTAGTTATTTTTCGGATACGGCATTGATTACCCAAGAAGTAAAAGAAGAAATTAGAGAACTATGTGATTTAGCTCCTTTACACAATCCAGCGCATTTAGAAGGAATTATTGTAGCCGAAGAAATTTTTGCTGATGCTAAACAAGTAGTGGTTTTTGATACTGCTTTTCATCAAACAATGCCAGCTGTCGCCTATAAATATGCCATTCCTAATTTCTTATTGACAGAGCATAAAATTCGTGCTTATGGTTTTCACGGAACTTCTCATAAATACGTATCGGAAAAAGCTATTGATTATTTGAAATCAGTTGACAATCCGTATAAAAATATTATTACCATCCATTTAGGAAATGGTTGTAGTATTACGGCAATAAAAGACGGAAAATGTATCGATCACTCTATGGGATTCAGTCCTGGAAATGGATTAATAATGGGTACACGAAGCGGAGATGTGGATCAGTCAGCCATTTTTTATATGGTGAATTCATTGGGTTATACCGTTAATGAAGTTAGCACGATGCTCAACAAACAAAGTGGAATGCTGGGTTTAACAGGTTTTAGTGACTTAAGAGATATTGAGTCTAATGCCGAAAAAGGAAACAAAGAATGTCAATTGGCATTAGATATGAATGCTTATCGAATCAAGAAATATATTGGTTCTTATGTTGCAGCCTTAGGAGGTTTAGACGCTATTATTTTTACTGCTGGAATTGGTGAGAATTCGTCTTTCATTCGAAAATTGGTTTGTACTGATATGGAATATTTTGGACTTGAATTGGATTTAAACAAAAACGAATTGCGTTCGAAAGAAATCCGTGAAATCAATTTGCCACAGTCGAAAGCCAAAATTTTAGTGATTCCTACCAATGAGGAAATCGAAATTGCCAATCAGGTTTTTGAATTGCTTTCAGTATAAATGAAAATGTTTTAATTCGTTTATAGAATAAATTCACAATTGTTATTTATTTTTCCAATAAAACCTGTAAATCAAATGCAGGTTTTTTTTGTAAATTATATTTTTTCACACCATACCATCAGGCTTAACCCAAGCATCAAAATCTTCCACGGAAGCATATACTAAATGAATGGCTTCTATTTTTAAATAGATAACATTAAATAAATTGAGTAATTATTAGGACTTGTTGTTTTGATTTCTATAAAAATAGGTTATTAATATTGGTGTTAAAAGTAACTCCGTAATTAATGCAATAATAATGATTAAACTCATTAAAAAACCATGAATAAAAATATCATTAAACGAGGAATATAATAAAATTAAAAATCCTCCTAATAACACTAAAGAAGTCATTACCATTGCTCTTCCAGTGTAGAGGTATGTTTTTCGTAATGCTTCTTCCGTAGTTAATCCTTTCCTTTTTTCTATTTGAAAACGATTGATAAAATGAAGCGTATCATCAACTGCAATTACATATCCAATTACAAAAATAATAGTGGTTGAACCTCTAAATTCTATATTCGAAAATCCTAAAATTAATTGTTGGTTCAAATAAGGTTTTCATCTTTTTTAATTTAAATTTATCTCAAACTTCACACCATATCCTCAGGTTTTACCCAAGCATCAAAATCTTCAGCAGAAACATAACCCAATCGTATAGCTTCTTCCCTTAAAGTAGTTCCGTTTTTATGAGCAGTTTGAGCGATTTCGGCCGATTTATAATAACCAATTTTAGTATTTAATGCAGTTACTAACATCAAGGAATTGTTGACCAATTCGTCAATGCGTTTGTAATTGGGTTCAATTCCACTAGCGCAATGTTCCTCAAACGACAAGCAAGCATCGCCCAACAATCTCGCCGATTGCAGGAAGTTGGCCGCCATCATGGGCTTGAAAACATTCAATTCATAATGGCCTTGCATGCCGCCAATAGCTATGGCAACATCATTTCCCAAAACTTGTGCGCAAACCATTGTCAAGGCTTCACATTGGGTTGGATTTACTTTTCCTGGCATTATGGAGGAACCCGGTTCGTTTTCTGGAATATGAATTTCACCAATTCCTGAGCGTGGTCCAGAAGCTAACATTCGAATATCATTTGCAATTTTATTTAAGGAAACTGCCAGTTGTTTTAATGCACCGTGGGTTTCCACAATAGCATCGTGAGCCGCCAAAGCTTCGAATTTGTTGTGAGCAGTTACAAAAGGATGACCAGTGAATTCGGCAATATATTCAGCGACTTTTATGTCATATCCTTTAGGAGTGTTTAATCCAGTTCCAACAGCTGTTCCTCCCAAAGCTATTTCTGATAAATGTGGCAAAGTGTTATTTAATGCTTTCAAACCATAACTTAATTGGGCTGCATATCCTGAAATTTCTTGACCTAATGTCAATGGAGTGGCATCCATTAAATGGGTTCGACCTATTTTTACAACGGTTTTAAATGCTACTGCTTTTGCTTGGAACGTATCTCTTAATTTTTCGACAGCGGGAATTGTGTTTTCGACTACGGTTTTGTAGGCTGCAATATGCATCGCTGTAGGGAAAGTATCATTCGAAGATTGAGATTTATTTACATCGTCATTGGCTTTGATAAAAGATTCTCCTTCGCCAAGTAGAAATCCTTTTAAAACTTGTGCACGATTGGCAATTACTTCATTGACATTCATATTGCTTTGCGTTCCAGAACCTGTTTGCCAAATTACCAGCGGAAATTCGTCAGCTAGTTGTCCTGCCAAGATTTCATCACAAACTTCAGCAATGGCATCTCTTTTTTCGATTGGCAGTTCTCCCAAATCACAATTGGCGTACGCTGCTGCTTTTTTTAGATAAGCAAAACCTTCAATGATTGCTGTAGGCATCGAAGCCGAAGTACCAATTTTGAAATTATTTCTGGAACGTTCGGTTTGTGCTCCCCAATATTTTTCGGCGGGAACTTGCACTTCGCCCATTGTATCTTTTTCTATTCTGTACTTCATTTTAGATTTTTTTTTGATTAATTTTTTTCTCTATGATAAGAAATTCTATGGTAACTTTTAAAGTAATGGAATTCAAATGTTTCTAAAATTACAAATTCCTTTTATTTATAAAAAATATTATCCTCTATTTATTGGTAAGAAAAAATATTAAACATACATTTGTGGCTACATTCAAAAATTCCGGAAAAAATGTTTGATTTTACACAGTATTTAGGCTTTTTGCTTTTCTTAACCGTTCTTACTATAGGATTCTGGTTAATGTTTTTCTTGGTTGGTTTCGTTTCCTATTGGGTTGGCGGAGCTACTTGGGAAGCTTACAAAGAGAAAAAAGCAAAAAAGAAAGCAGAAGAACAATCAGTTTAGTTTGATTGGCGAATAAAAAAAAAGGACTCGTTTTGCGGGTCCTTTTTTTTTGCTTAATTTCCTTTTATTTAAACCTGATAATTGGATTTGAGTAATTTATTCCTTGTTTTTTCATTTTCCAAAACTAGAAAAGAATAGGCGTAGCCTGAGTTTGATTTTATTAGTGTTTGAATTTAAAATCGTTCTTTAAGGTTCATAATTATTGAATTTATCAGATTTTAAGATTAATTCAAAAGCAAACCCCTCGAAAACTATAACTTTTCGAGGGGTTTATTTTTAAGGATATTTTATTTATCAATTAAAGCGCTGTGATGATGAATTCGCTACGTCTGTTCATTTGATGTTGCTCTTCAGTACAATTTGATTTGTTGGTAGGCTCACAACCACAGTCGTTTACCAATTGTGTTTCGCCATAACCTTTTCCAGTTAATCGACTAGAATCAACTCCATTTTTGACTAACCAAGCGATGGTTGATTTGGCTCTTCTGTCCGATAGAACCTGATTGTATTGAGCAGTTTGTCGGCAATCGGTATGCGAACGAATATCGAGTTTCATTGTTGGATTTTGATTCAAAACATCTAATATTTTTTCTAAATCTAATGCTGCTTCGGTTCTAATGTTGTATTTATCTAAGTCAAAATATATCATTTTGATTCCAAAACATTTTCCTAAATCATCGCCCACGGCTACTTTACACACTTCTTTTTCTAAGGCAAAATTCAAATTCGTTCTTCCATTTTCTCTTGCGATAGCAATTTTTTGTTCCTTAGTAATATATTCTGGTTTTGCCGCTCTCACATTGTAGTTTTTGCCACATTCAACTTCGAATTTGTAATTTCCTTCGGAATCTGTTATTGCAGTGTTAATCAATTTGAATTCGCTGTCAAACAAACTCATTTTGGTGTCAGGAAGTATTTGCGAAGTGTTTAAATCGGTTACGTTTCCATATAATTCTTGTAAGCAAACTAGTTTTCTGGTTTCCAAAAATTTGTAAATATCATCGTATCCTTGACCTCCGTCTCTATTAGAAGATACGAAACCTCTTCGGGATTTGGTGTCTATTAAATAAGCAAAATCATCTTTTGGTGAGTTGATACCATCGCCTACATTTTGAATTTCTCCTAATGTTCCGTCAGGGGCCATTTTAGTTACAAAAACATCTAATCCTCCTAATCCCGGATGTCCATCTGAAGCGAAATAAAGCTCGTTTTCGTCAGTAACTTGGGGGAAGGTTTCTCTTCCTTCGGTATTGATATCTTTTCCAAGATTTTGAGGAGTACCATAACTGCCATCTTCATTTATTTTAACTTTGAATAAATCAGATTGACCAAGTGTTCCGGGCATATCTGAAGCAAAATACAATGTTTTTTCGTCAGGACTCAAGGTTGGATGTGCTACGCTGTATGAATCACTATCGAAAGGCAATTCGGTTACTTTGTCCCAATTGTCGTTTTCGAAAGTAGCTTTGTATATTTTGACTAAGGTTACTTTGTTGGCATCTTTTCCTTTTTTTCCATCTAAATAATTATTTCTGGTAAAGTACATTGTTTTCCCATCTTTGGTAAAAATTGGAGTCGATTCGTTGAATTTTGAATTGATTTTATCCGCAAACTTGTTTACTTTTCCAGGAGTCATTTCCTCACCTAAATCCGAAGCATAGAGATTGGTAAAATATTGATTGGTCCAAGTGTGTTTTCTTTGCCCTAAACTTCCAGTATCTCTGGAAGAACTAAAGACTAGTTTGTTGTTATAAAAGGCACTTCCATAATCAGAATATTTGGAATTGATTCCTGCATCTTCTATTTTGTATCTTCCTGAATTGGCTTTGATTTGTTCGAGATAGTTTTTGTTTTTCCCGAATAATTTTCCTCTGGTGTCGTTGCCAGCTTTTTGACTAAATGTTTCTAGCATTTGGTTGGCTTTATCATTTTGTCCAATAGCTTTTAAGCACTGTGCATAGCGATAACAATACTCAGACTCTTGATTTGGATTCATCTTAAATAATTCATCATACCATTTGGCTGCTTTATCCAACTCACCATTGAAGTAATAGGAATTACCAAGTTTTTGAAACATATCTTCAGATTTGTATCCTTTCTCGGCTACTCTTTCATAAGTGCTAACCGCTTTTATATAGGCATAGCTATCGTACTTTTTGTCGGCAGTTGTTATTCTTGATTTCTGGGCATAACTATTAAATGAAAAAACACTTATTATCGTTATGTAAAGGAGTATAAAATTTTTCATAATAATTATTTTTAGAAGAATCTTGGAGTAGTTATTTTGTTGTTGTTTTTGAACAATTCATAGCGCAAAAATATTTCGTGTGAACCAGAATTATAGTTGTCTAAATTGGTGGTTTCTTTATCATAACCATAACCAACATACAATCCATCAGAGACTTGAAAACCTACCATAGCGCTCAATGCAGCGCTCCATCTGTAGGAGGCACCAAGCATAAATTTGTCAAAAAACAAAAAGTTTGCAGAAACATCCACTTGTAAGGGAGCTCCTTCGATCATTTTGGTCAAAACGGCTGGTTTAAACTTAACGGTGTCACTCAAATCGAACACAAGACCTCCAATGAGGTAGTAACTTATTCTTTCCTTGAAAATGGCAACTTCATTGTCGTCATATCGATTAGTTTCTATGAAATTAGGAATCGAAAAACCTAAATAAGCTTTATCAGAATGCCAATAAACTCCAGCCCCTATATTGGGTGAAAAGGTACTATAATTTTGCAAACTAGGATCTGCTGCTTGAACTGGATTTAGTTTAGTAGCATCCAAATCGAATAGATTGGCAGTGGCTTTGATTCCAAATGATAAATTCCAAGTATCCGATGTTGGAATAGTATAAGACAAATCGGCTGAAATAGTGTTTTCTGTAGTAGGTCCTATTTTATCATTTATCAAAGAGACTCCTAAACCTAAATTTGATTCATTTAGTGGTGTGTTCATCGATACCGTACTGGTAACGGGAGCTCCATCGAGTCCAACCCACTGCGTACGATATAGGGCAAACATACTCATGGCTCCTCTAGACCCTGCATAAGCAGGATTGACATTGATTGTGTTGTACATATATTGAGTAAATTGTGCATCTTGTTGAGCATAACTTACCATTCCTGTGCACAGCAAAGCGAATATTAGTATTCTTGTCTTCATTTAGTTTGGTTTTAAACCCGGGAGTTTTAAATCCCGGGAGTTAGATTTGAGTTTGATTTATCTTGATAGGTATATAAAACCATCTTTTTTATTAATTTGAACATTTCCATTTCCGTCAAAAGTTTCATAATTTAGAATGTAAAAATAAGTTCCAGTTGGCAAACCATCTGATTTGCTTATAGTAGTTCTTCCTTTTGAAAAACCATCAAAACGATTTGTTTCGTTGTTGTATTTAGTGGTTTCGAAAACCAAGACTCCCCAACGGTTATAAATTTCAATATTAATACCCGATGGATAACAAATACTATCATCAACACCATCAATATGTAAGTAATCATTTTTTTCATCAAAATTTGGAGTAAGTACTTTGTGAACCACTATAGCTTCACATTCAACTCCTAATACAGAAGCTACCTCAATAATTACTGTTGCAGCATCACAGTTTGTTGGATTTAATTTTTCACAAATTTGATAAACAATGGTATAGGTTCCAGCAGGAGTTCCAGCAGGAATGCTAACTTGTCCAGTAGTAGTGTCTATTACAGGAACAGGACCACCTATAGAAACAGCTGGAATTGTTATTGTAAGATTTACTAAATCAATGGTAACATTAACACCGTTTAATGTATCATTACCGTTTCCATTATTGTCTAAAACATTTCCAGCATTAGGATTTCCATTTGCCCCATCTATGTCAATAAACTTGTCATCACGAGCATCGATAGCCTCTGCGATTACAGTTATTGTTACAGTTGCAGTATCACAATTTGTTGGATTTAATTTATCACAAATTGAATAAACAATAGTGTAAGTTCCAGCAGGAGTTCCAACAGGAATACTAATTTGTCCAGTTGTTGTGCTGATAACTGGAACTGGAGCACCACCG
>Ga0116157_10004986_pt1 | contig 12293 bp, 10 predicted proteins | sample AD_UKC048_MetaG_FD_89882 | JGI IMG/M metagenome (GOLD analysis project Ga0116157, IMG submission 89882) | Active sludge microbial communities of municipal wastewater-treating anaerobic digesters from USA - AD_UKC048_MetaG | ecosystem: Engineered > Bioreactor > Anaerobic > Digestate | place: USA... | reverse complement strand
TGCCGCATTGCCTTATTAGAAACAGGGCTGGTGTGTAAATTTATTGAGACAGATCAAGCGGGCAGCGCAGCACAATCACCCACCCAACGAGTGCCTTTTTTGGAAGATGGCAATATTTTTTTAACGGATTCCAGTTCCATTTTGAAACATATCCGTGAAAAGGCGGGAAGTGCATTTCTATCTACCGCAAGCGAACTCGATTTATTTGCCATGGTAAGCACAGCACTGGACGCGACCGTAAACTTATTTTTCTTACAACGCGATGGCGTGGATTTACAAGCTTACGAATACACCCGCCGCCAAGCAGCACGTATTGAATCTAGCCTTGTAGAATTAAATGCATTGACACTGCCCATGCAAGCACCTTACAGCGATGTAGAGTTGCGCTTAGCCTGCTATTTATTCTGGGGCTTATTTCGCAAGCGTATCAATATAGACGCTCACGAAAACTTACAGCAGTTTTTGGCGGGCATTAATAAATACAAACCCTTTGCAGATACAGCACCACCACTTTGATACAACTAAAAATAAACCCGCTAAAAAGCGGGTTTATTTTTTAATTCCAGCGTTTACCCATAAATTATTTTAGGCCTACGCAACTGCTTAATACCCAGCCAAAATGTAGCCACGGTGATTGCTATTGCTACCAACCAAAACTTCCAAAACGCAAAAGAAGCAATAGTTCCGCCCAATAAAATTTCTTTAATTACCACTGCCTGACCCAGCACGGGCACCCACAGCCACCACTCGTAAAACATGCCGGGGTTAATCACTGTGTAAAAATTTAGTAGCATGGGAACAAAAACCAAAGCAGCCATAAGCGTTTGTGCATCTTTAAACGATTTTGCGAATATGGATAAGCTCAACTGTAGTGCCACCGCAAAAAGCACAACAGGCAACAATACCCAGAACACCTTAATCAAATCAATAATATGAACATCTACACGTAAACCCAACTGATTAAAGGGTAAAAAGCGAAAGGCTATTGCAAACAAAATTAATTGAATAATTAAAAGGACAATAGTTAACAAGGTAGCAGTCAACCATTTACCAAGGTAAATAGAAAAAGTAGCCGTAGGCGTAATAAGCAGCGATTCCAATGAGCGACGCTCACGCTCACCGGCGGTCATATCGGCAGAAAAACCCACACTACCAATAAACACCGCCAACAATAGTGTTAAGGGCACGCTCGCCAACAAATACACACTCATCTTTTGTTCGTCGGCTACATTTTCCTCTCGTAATTGAATGGGGCTGCCAACATCTGGCGCTATACCGCGCGCCATTAAATTCACAGCACCCACCCGCGAACCCCACACATAAATTTGCGAGCGCACAAAACCAATACTGGATGATAATTTTTGATTAGCGCCGTCATACACCAACCACACCGGAGCAGACTCACCTTTGGCACGCTTCTGCTTTGCCTCATCAGAAAGGATTAATGCAAAATCAATTTTCTTATCTTTTACTTGCTGAAAAGCGCCTGAGTCAATGGTCTTAATATCCGCACCTTGCTCACGCAGCCAAGCCACCAATTCCGGTAGGTTTTGTTCGCCCTCAACATAAATGGGAATTGAATAGACACCCGCGACTTTTTTATCGTTAGCCATATTCACTGCAAATATTACCAGGCCAACAAAAATAGCGACAAAATACACGGGGGGCAAAAACGCCAAGCGCATTGCTCGCTTATCGCGCAACGCATCTTTCAGTTCCTTACGCAGTACCACTAGAGCCATAGTAATATTGTGCTTAGTTAACATACTGCTCTCCTTGTCCAGATACCGACTCCGATACCTGCGACAACTTAATAAAAGCATCCTCTAATGTAGCCGTATTCGCTTGGGCGATAATTTCAGCCACGCTGCCATCCGCAACAATTTCACCACCGGCAATAATTAATATCCGATCACACAAACCACCCACCTCATGCATAAGATGACTGGAGAACAACACACAGCGGCCTTGATCGCGCAAGGTCAACAACATATTGCGCACAGCGCGCGTGGTAATAACATCCAAGCCATTGGTTGGCTCATCCAATAAAATATGTTGCGGTTGATGCACAATCGCACGCGCCAATGCAGTTTTCATTCGTTCACCCAAAGAAAAACCATCCGCTCGGCGCTGGGCAATATTTTCCATCGCCAAGAGTGAAATTAACTCCTGCGAATTTTTCGCCAACACATCTGATGGCAAGCCTTGTAGCTCTCCAAAGTAATGAATATTTTCGCGCGCAGTTAAGCGCTTGTATAACCCTGTATCATCTGGCAATACCCCTAAGCGTTGGCGTGCACTGTCAGGCTTTTTTTGCACGTTAATATCATCGACAAAAATATCGCCTGTGGTTGGTGTTTGTAGACCATATATTAAACGCAGAAGTGTAGATTTCCCCGCGCCATTAACGCCCAACAATCCAGTAATTTCACCATCGCGCAAGGTGAATGAAACATTCTTCAGCGCATGAACAACGCCTGCTTTTTTGTTCCCAAAATCTTTACTAATGTTTTCAATACGAATCATGATTTATTCCTTTCCCTTAATCGTTTCTGGAGAATTTACTTTTTCCATAAAAGAAGGAGGAATATAAATGGCTAGCGGTTGAATATTCTTGGCGCAGCTAGCATCTAAGGCTTTACCGTCACCCTTAGCAATAAAAGCCGTAATTAATTGTGCGATGCAGCCTTCCGAGGTCACTATATGATGCCCACCCGGTGCAACTATATGCGTTAGATTAGTCAAACCTGCCTTTACTTGCTCACCCCAGTATGGCGGAGTTACCGGATCAACCGCGCCAGACAAAGCCAACACTGGAGAATCGCTTTTAACCGGCGCCCAATAATCATCTGGCAATTGCGCACGCGGCCAATGCTCACAAATCTCTGAATATTTTTGCACCATTTGGGTATTTAAAAATACGTTAGCATCGGTGGCCGGTTTATCTTTATAAAGTGGATAATCTTCATTGCACACCACCGTGTAGTGCATGCCGTAATTAATACCCGCCATTTCGCTTTTCGATTTTGCTAAATAAACCAGTGAAGCTAATACTGAATAGTCACCCGCTTCTGCATCACTAATCACTTGCGGCAAAAGCGATGACAAATCGCGACTATAAAGCGCCAAGCGAATTACGCCAGAAAAATCCTGCGCAGCCATATTTACAATCACTTTTTCTTGCGTGCGAGGATGCGTAATTTTTATGTCTTGCGGATTCGCGAGCAAGCGACTGGAAATCGTCTGCGCTTTTTGCACTATGTCGCCGAAATGCGTGAGGCATGCAGGCGTATTAGCACACTGTTTATTAATGGTTTGCAATGCAGCTAAACCATCTGTCTCCATCGACCAAGGCAGCGCAATTGCAACAGGAGCAACACCATCTAAAACACTGGCGCGAGTATGGATGGGATAGCGACGCAGATATTCCAACACCACTCGCGAACCATATGAGCCGCCCCACAAGTTTATTTTTTCGTAACCTAAAGCTGCGCGCACAGCATCCAAATCCTGCACTGCATAATTAGTCGTGTAATAGGCGGCATAATCTTTAATCTTTTCTATGCACTGCTTAACAGCCTCTCGGCCCAGTGCTTCCTCTTCAGCGATAGGCATGGGCTTGGTGGACTCAGCATCAAACTCACAGGGAAAGGGATTAGATTTTCCCGTACCGCGCTGATCTACAAAAACAATATCGCGATTTTTCCGAACATCCCTAAACAGCGAATGCATGGATTCGGCAACTACAACAGCAGCTTGACCGGGGCCACCGGCGATAACAAAGAGCGGATCTTGCTCAGGTACAGGATTTACCGCAGGAATACGCAACACATTGAGCGCGATTTTTTTAGAGTTTTTGTCTTGCGGATTTTCAGCAACATCTAATGTGCCGCATTGTGCATTTTGCGCAACGGGTGCCTTCCCGGTTGTGGAAAAGTCAGGGCACATATTCAGCCATGAAATGCTTTTTTCTGTATCCATTGGATTGCCAGAGTCGCACCCAACCAAGCCTGTAGACAGCAAGAGATAAAACACCACAACTAGATAATTACGCATAGCTAAATCTCCGTACTCTCTATTATTGTTAGCGGCGCACACTTGAATACTTGAGGCATGCGCTCAAGAACTCATTTGCTATTAGTTTTCCGTTAAAAATCGCTTCAGCTCTTTAAGTAAAAGCTCGTCGCTCACTTCTAATTGTTTGGCGGCCATAACGAGATTTTCCAACTGTGGGCGCAAATGTGCCAAGCGCGATTCTTTGGTTTTCGTTAGCGGGTTCTCTGCAGCAACCTGCATAGGCTTACCGCGCTGCCTAACCAATAAACCTTCAAGCTCTAACATGGAATAGGCTTTAGAGATTGTCATGGGATTAACCGCATGCTCAAGCGCAAGTTCGCGCACCGATGGCAAATCATCGCCCATTTTTAATTGCCCGCCCGCAATCATACGCCGAACCTGATCGATCAGTTGGCGATAAATGGGGATGCCCGATTGCGGGTTTAAAATGAACACTAGGACGCTCTCACAGATAAATTAGCGCACATAAAATCTCTTTGAGCGAGCTTACGAAACACCACGCACATGAGCAACAGGATAATTGCCATCAACAGGTACCATATCAGTCCCAGTTGCATGAATGTAATAGCCGCCGTAAATCCCATTTTCACAAAAACCAATACCATTAATAGGACTTTATTCGCAGGCATAATTAAACCGGCATAATAATCGGTAGCAACAACCAACAAAAAGCTTAAACAGAGCGCGGCGACGCCATGAACAAGAAGGCTTGGATTCATACTTATCCAAAGAGCCAGCATCAAAGCAGCTACCATCAGCAGGTAGACGTTAAGCCTCAAAGTAAGATGTTCCGCAGTCTTAAATTGTTCAATTCTACCACCATCGTTCAGCAACCATAATTTTGCGTGCGACTGGGTTATTTTAATTTTTGCCCTAGTTCCATTTAAAAAAAGCAGGATCATCCATAAACAAAGCTCTTTCATACTCTGCATGAAAACAACATAGATAAGTGTGAAAATCAAACTGAATACGGGAGCCAGAATTATTCTATTTAAATAGCCATCACCCTCGCTCATGAGTAATACATGCTCTTTATTTTTAACCCGCGTTAATGCTTGCTTTAGGCTCGCAATTTTTAAACATTCCACACAATAATCTACAAACCCAGTAAAGCTTTCAAACTTGAACTGTCTTTGTAAAGGGCTGCGCCACAACCAATAGCCAACATAAGCCCACGTAAAAATGGCCAAGCCTGACATAGCGAGATTGAAACCTACAACAAAAGCTAAATAGATACTCAAGCCGCCGGCTAAGGCCAACACAAACATCGGCAACAACTGAAAGCTAAACAGCAACATCATCCATAGCATACCTAAACTGAGAAAATTAAATACCAACAGTTTTGCTCTGTACAAATTGTCAGGATCTTTAGGATCAAAAGCCAGCCCGCCAAATAACAAACCTAGCAACAACAAACTTATGTAAAGCTCTTTTCGCACACCCATTAAATGCAATTGGGAATTCCCCAGCAAAAAAGCGGCCCGCATTCCTATAAAAAGCGCAATAAATACTTGCATCAATACAGGTAACATCATCACTGCAGCTTGTGCTTGCACAGACAATGAAAGGACTTTAGCCGTATATGCCAGCACCCATAAACAAAACAAAGCAATAAAGCTGCCCCGCAGCCAAGAAACACCAAAGCACAAAACCTTGAAGAGAGAAAGACATCTATCAATCAAACCGGATTTTTTTGCCGCAGCAACGGCCATTACATGAGCCTGCATTTAAATATCCACCAATTTGAATCGTTTCATACACACCTTTCTGGCAGGCTTTAACAATACGATTGCTAAAAGCGCTATTAAAATAGCAACCCCATCCTTAATTTCCGGCGTATTGAAAGTACTGTATTTTTCCACCAAATAAAAACAACTCAGAATCACCAGAAATGCGCTGACGATGGCCTTGCGAAAATTAATGTGACCTGCTTGTTGACCTTTTTTGTAGCAATAGATATCCCAGTAGAAATCCAGCGTAATAATTAAACTCATGATAAAAACACCTACTGCAACGTACAGGAGGTATTGCAGCTGATGAGTGAACAATAAAAACAAGGCTAGCAATACGAAATTAAAGGATACGAGCCAAGCTAGCCCACGCCAAAAGAAAGATTCCATATACAGAAAAAGCCCCTCTCGATTGCCAGCAAATACGAGCCACGCACGTTTCATATTTAGCATCATCTTCCTGCTGTAAAAATCCATGCTTATTAAAATAAATGAATAGGCACTTGCAGCAAAAATAGCAATACGGATTTTATCACCGTAAAGTTCAGTCAATTTAAATCCATTAGACGCATAAAGCATCCATAAAAAGCTTATAAAGAAAATAAATAAGATTCTTTTTAGGAAAGAGAACACGTGATCGCTACGCCCCAACAAAAATGTGCCCATGGCTGTGCTTATTTTGCCTGCCTTAAACCACACGAGCTTCTCCCACAGCGGCTCTTGCACACCAGAGCTATCCACCTGCAACAAGGCGGACTTTATGGAACCACCTTTCAGCGTAAAGCTCATCCACCAGTAGTGAAACAACATCCAACTGGCCACAGCACCTACACACAACCAAATGACAGGAAAATCCGACAGATAAGCAAATGCCGTTTTCGCAATAACGATCATGAGCACCGGCGAAAACATTGACAAACCAATATCCTTACCAGCAATTAAAATAGTCAACATGAAATAGAGTGGGCAAAAAAGTAGACTCATCACCATCAAATTCATTTTTGGTATCGCATGCGCTGGGTTAACGATAGACATTATATTAATCAACACAGTTAGTAGCGTTGTTGTGAACATAATAAGAAATAATTTTTTCTTGATGTTCGCTGCCAAGTTGATACTTCTATTGCCCGCCAAGACAAATATCCCAACAGGTAACCCCATAAACGCAACAAAACTGAAGATTGAAAATGAAATTGATGCAAGAATTGCGAAATCTGGAAACACCAAGCTAAACGCAGCAGATAAAATTGCTACTCCAAGTACAAACACCACGATATAACCGACCACTTTCAAGCTAAACAACATGACATTGATTAGCTGCCAATACTGGTTAGCTATTTCTACAATTGATGACCCACGCGTAAATTGGCTCATTCACTAAAATCCTCTTTCACCACTACAGGAAACTAATTTCTTAACCAGGAATGATCACGAATTTAATTCTAGGAAAATATCTTCAAGAGATAAGTAGTCCACCTGAACATCTGCATTAAGCTGCTGGGCTATCTTCTCCTGCTGTTCAGGCGACCAATTTTTCAACGTAACCCACGCTTTCTCGCCTTGAATGCGCTGCTTAACAACGTTGGACAATCCTAAATTCGTGGGTAAATTTTCTTTCGCACTAATGGTTAAACGAGCGATAGATTCTTTCAACTCATCTAAACCACCCTGATAACTTAATTCACCGTTTTGCAGCATCCATACCTGATTGGCTACGCGCTCCATATCTGAGACTATATGTGAGGAGAAAATAATTGCGCGATTTTCATCAGCGGCAATATCTACCAACTGCTGCAAAAATTGACGGCGCGCAACTGGATCAAGACTGGCTACCGGCTCATCCAAAATTAATAATTCCGGCTCGTGGGCTATAGCTAAAAGAATGGATAATTTTTGGCGCTGACCGACCGACATTTTGCGGGCGGCTATATCCATAGGAATTAGCCATTCAGCCACTAGGCGATCTACCAGTTCGCTATTCCAGGTTTTGCGAAACGCTTTAAATAAATCTATATGTTCGCGGCCATTGAAGCCTGCCAGCAATTCATCTTGCTGCGGCACAAAACCAATGCGCTGCTTTATATCGCCTTTCATCTCTGTGGCATTTTCACCCCAGATTTGTACCCCACCAAAAGACGGGAAGCTAAAGCCGAGCAAGGTTTCCAAGAGTGTAGTTTTACCTGCGCCGTTTTTGCCAAGCAATGCAATCACATCGCCCGCTTTTACTTGTGCAGTTACGCTTTTGATAATGGTGACATTATCAATTTTTCGCTGAAGGTTTTTAATATCAAGCATTAGATTCTCCACGGCTTTGCTTCCTGTCTGTTCTGATTGCTTAGTTATTTGATAAGGATTTATTTTTTGATTTTATAAGGTTTTACCTGATAGCCCGATTTTTTCAGTTGCGCCAACAAGCCATCGCTACCCGACAAATGTAAAGTGCCCACCAACACCATTTCCACTTCAGGCGTTTTAAACATTTGCTCTATTTGCGGAAACCATTTTTTATTACGATTAACGACCAGCGCTTGATAGGCATTTGGGGTTTCTGCTTTCATTTTTTGCCCCATTTCTTTATCTAAGGCATCCAAATCACCGCTCTTCCAACTTGCAATCATGGATTCAAAATAACCTTGTAAATTTTCTGCATCTTTTAAAGTGCTGTTAATCACCTTATTCGGATCCTCTTGCGCAAACAATTTCATGTAGGCAATTACATCATCCGCCGACTCCAACTCACTGATAATTTTATTATCTGCGCGCGCAGCCTTATCGTAGTGGGCATCTATACCATCACCCGCACCAAATTTTTTGGCTTCTGTCATTGAAATTAAAATACTGGTCATGGCGGGGTTGTACATCATGGTCTGACTGAGCGGATATTGGCTCTTGGCTGAAAATGCTTGTAAGGCGGCCCAGGTATCAGCATCCAACACATCTTTTAAAGTTGTGTTATTGGGTAGCATCATGGCTTGCGCAAAACGCTGACCAAATGCAGGCTCTTTAGCTTTTTGCAGATCCGTTTCAAAAAATATTTTTTGCGATGCGCCGTAAGCAGCATCGAACTCAACCGGCTGAGGAAAATCCTGCGCGCGCAACATATGAATAGTGCCCGCTAAGTAAATCTTATTTTTGCCTTTGGTAATTTCGTAGACAGTAGAATCAGCCAGTAAGCTGTGACTAAATATCAAACCAGTTAAAACAGAAAATATACGAATTGCCTTGCTCATGGAGAATCCTTAAGTAGTTAAATGAAATGAACGCGTCTAGCGCTATAGAAAGGCGTGCCCGAACACGCAATCTCATGTGTATTGCTACACTAATACACATGAGATGAATTTGCAAATATCTTTTATTGATGCTTGCAAATTAAGGGGGAAGCACAGCAGGAAGAGCCCTACCAAAAGAGCATGGATGGGGAGAATCTAGAGTTACATAACAAGTACCAGCTCTATCTCCACCAAATGTTCAGGCAAATACAAACGATCCACTTGCACCCAAGTTGCAGCTGGATAATCTGCATTACCATAGAAGCTTTTGCGCTGCGCAATCTGTTCTTTAAACTGTTCAATATCCAGCGCATACACATTTTCTTTGACGATATTTTTTGTGGTGAGCCCTAGCCGCCCCAAAACAGTTTGTAACTCTTTATAGCACTCGGGCACCGCTGCCTGATAATTGGGGCCTCCGCAAGTTACACCAGAAATATGGTAAGTATTTCCCGCCTGCACAACAGCAGCGTAGCCAATCTCTTTTTCCCATGGGTTCATGGTGTAGCGGGTAATTTTCGTGGGCGCGTTTTGTGCGCAGCTTGATAACACAAGCATTGCGAATAAACCGATTATTATTGAACGCATTGTTTAATGCCTCGTTATTTGATTATTTTTAGGTAAAAAAAAGCCCCGAAGAATATCGGGGCTTCTTATTAACTCACAACAGATTACTCTGCTGCAGCTTCAGCGGCTGGCGCTTCGCCTGCTGCATCCGCAGTTGCTTCTTTGATAGAAAGCTTGATGCGGCCGCGTTGATCTACGTCCAAGCATTTCACTTTTACGATTTGGCCTTCTTTCAAATAATCGGCAACGCTGTTTACGCGCTCGTCGGCGATTTGTGAAATGTGTACCAAGCCGTCTTTACCGGGCAAGAAGTTTACGAATGCGCCGAAATCTACGATGCGTACCACAGTGCCTTCGTAAATTGCGCCGATTTCAGCTTCTGCAACGATACCTTGAACGCGGAAGATTGCAGCTTGCAAGGCTTCGTTGTTGTCGGCGTAAATTTTAACGGTGCCGTCATCATCGATATCAATTGAAGAACCGGTTTCTTCGGTGATAGAACGGATAGTTGCGCCGCCTTTACCGATGATGTCACGGATCTTGTCTGGATGAATCTTGATGGTTTCAAAGCGTGGTGCGTTTTCGCTAACAACGTTGCGCGATGCCGCCAATACTTTGTTCATCTCGCCGAGAATGTGTAAACGCGCAGCAAGAGCCTGCTGTAATGCGATTTCCATAATCTCTTCGGTGATGCCTTCAATTTTGATATCCATTTGCAGTGCAGTTACACCGCTAGTGGTACCCGCTACTTTGAAGTCCATGTCGCCAAGGTGATCTTCGTCGCCAAGGATGTCGGTAAGAACCGCAAAACCTTCAGGCTCTTTAACCAAGCCCATAGCGATACCGGCAACCGGTGCTTTCAAAGGAACGCCTGCATCCATCAATGCCAAGCTCGCGCCACATACAGAAGCCATTGAGCTTGAACCGTTAGATTCAGTAATTTCACTCACAACACGCAAGGTGTATGGGAAATCAGCTTCAGCTGGCAATACGGCAGTAACACTGCGACGCGCCAAACGGCCATGACCAATTTCGCGACGGCCAGTTGCGCCCATACGACCACACTCACCTACCGAGAAGGGTGGGAAGTTGTAGTGCAACATGAATGCGTCTTTTTTGGAGCCTTCGAGGAAGTCGATGATCTGTGCATCGCGCGCGTTGCCCAAGGTCGCTACTACCAGCGCTTGAGTTTCACCGCGAGTGAACAAAGCAGAACCGTGCGCTTTGCCCAACACGCCAACTTCAACTTGAATTGGACGTACGGTTTTGTTGTCGCGACCATCAATACGTGGCTGACCAGCAACGATGTTTGCACGCACCAAACGGTATTCCAAGGTGCCGAAGGCAGCTTTCACGTCATCAGCACTGAAACCAGTAGCTTCGGTCGCCAACTCAGCAACAGCTGAGTTGCGCAATTCGCCCAAACGATCATAACGCTTAGCTTTATCGGTAATGCGGTAAGCCATACCGATTGAGTCAGCAAAACCTTTTACCAAAGCATCTTTCAATGCAATATTTTCAGCAGGTGCTGCCCACTCCCAACGCGGCTTGCCAGCGTCACGAGCTAATTCAGCACAAGCTTGCACAACGGCTTGCATCTCTTGGTGAGCGTAAAGCACGGCGCCCAACATGGTGTCTTCTGGCAATTCTTTTGCTTCAGATTCAACCATCAATACAGCGTCTTTAGTACCCGCAACCACCATATCCAACTCTGAAGTAGCGAGTTGAGCAAAGCTTGGGTTGAGGATGTAGCCTTCAGCCTGAGTGTAAGCAACACGCGCTGCACCCACTGGGCCATTGAATGGAATGCCGGAAACTGCCAAAGCAGCAGAGGTACCGATCATCGCAACTATATCTGGATCGTATTGCTTGTCAGTTGATACAACAGTACAAACCACTTGTACTTCGTTCAAAAACCCTTCTGGAAACAGAGGACGAATTGGACGGTCGATCAAACGCGAGGTTAAAGTTTCTTTTTCAGAAGGACGGCCTTCACGCTTCAAGTAACCACCGGGAATACGGCCGGCAGCGTAGCTTTTTTCTTGGTAATGCACAGAAAGCGGGAAGAAGTCTTGCCCTGCTTTTGCTTCCTTTGAACCAACAACGGTACAAAGTACAGATACTTCGCCCATGGTTACTAGAACGGCACCGGTTGCTTGACGTGCAATGCGGCCAGTTTCTAGGGTTACGGTTTGGTTGCCGTACTGAAATTTTTTAATAATCGGATTCACTCTTTTATCCTTTAGTTGCGTGTAGAGATATTCGCACAAATTGGTGCTAGGCATTGCGGCGTTAAAATTTTTTCATAACTGCTCATTTACTTACGTAAACTCCGCTTTCTGAAAAAATTTTGCCTTGCACTGCCGTCGCTGTGCCGCCTTCGACACTCGATATCTTTCGTACAAAATCTCTGTTGATATTTTTACGCGCTATAAATTTTTTCGTTCAAGTTTTAATAAAATCGCATCCTGCCATTGCGCCGTTTCTACTCTCGTTGGCGCACAACTCCATAATTTTTCAGCTCATCAAAAACAAGAATGCCCGCCGAAGCGGGCATGGATCAAATTAACGGCGCAGACCCAATTTTTGAATCAGTGCAGTGTAACGTGATGAGTCTTTACCTTTGAGGTAATCCAACAGCTTACGACGC
>Ga0116157_10004980_pt1 | contig 12299 bp, 14 predicted proteins | sample AD_UKC048_MetaG_FD_89882 | JGI IMG/M metagenome (GOLD analysis project Ga0116157, IMG submission 89882) | Active sludge microbial communities of municipal wastewater-treating anaerobic digesters from USA - AD_UKC048_MetaG | ecosystem: Engineered > Bioreactor > Anaerobic > Digestate | place: USA... | reverse complement strand
TTTTGAGAAGGTGACCAATTCCATTCCCCATTTTCGTCCGTATCTATAGTATCGTTTAGGACTACCGGTGATTCAATTTTTATTTTTAATTTGCTATTTGGGAGAGCTGTCCCAAAAATATCGGGTTTTAAACTATTTATTGTTTCGTTATTTTTCGGATTTAAAATATCTAAATCTATTTTTTCAGTTAACTTTACATCTGAATTTAATAGACTGTCTGGAGAAGCTTGAGGAGGAATAATAACGGCTTCGGGGGGGGAAAAATTGTTTTGACCCAAAATTATGTCTGGAACTGGATTGTTTCTGGAAGAATTGCCGATTATTTGAGTAGTTGGATAATCTGGAGCCAAGACAACAATATCTTCTTCAATGTTGTTTGGTAATAAAAACCAATCTGATAAAGCTTCATTAAAACTAACAGCCAAAGATATATTCCAATACCCGTCGGAAGTGACCAAAGCTGACAACGGTGAAGCGCCAGGTATGTTTAAGTAAACGATAGCTTGGTTTGCGAGATTGTTTTCGGGGGTATAGACCTTACCCCAGGCTAGATTTGAAGCTGGTATATTGTTGTTGGGTTTTTGAGCCGTTTTAAAAATATAATTGGTTGAAGAATATTTCCTGCCATCAGAAATGATGTCAAATTGATAATTTTTGTTTGGCTCAATTTTGTCTACATTAAAATAATGTATTTTGCCCTTGGTTTTTAAATTTTCGTAGTTATAACCATCTATACTAAGATTAGTTAGACAATTATCTGTGGTAGTAAACGAAATAGTCGCTGAAGTATCGGTTATATTTGTAACTTGAGGGTTGACAGGGTCACAACTTTGACTGGCTTTGATTGAGGTTCCCTTTGGGGTGCCGATTAGCCTGGTGGTTAGGTAAATAGTACCTAACAACAGAACTAATCCTAAAATAGTAGGGATGCGTTTTTCTTTTTTCATAAATTTGAAGTTTCTTCTAGTTCTTCTGGTTCAGGTTTTGTCGGAGTTGGAGTAATACTAATTGGAGTGTTTATATTATTAGAATTGTTTAAAATAACGACTTCTTCATCCTCATTAATATTTTGACGTCTTTCTATCTCTTTAATAACTTCTGAGTCTAAAGCTGGATTTAAAGGTTCCAAAAATTTATTATCTTCAACTTGTTTGATTGGATTTATTAAATTATTGTAACTAGCTTGAACAATAGTTAAGAAAATCGCCAAAAAAGTAAAAAAAGCAATGAAAACAAAATAAAAAGAAATTTTACTTTTGTTCATTTGACGTTGTTGGTAAATAAAATAATTTTGCTGAGATATTAAGATTAATATATGGTGAGTCGGTATCAGATAAATCTTTTTGGTCTGGTCGACCTATTGAAATATTTTCTATATCGATTAAGCGTCGGCTATCGGCTATTTTTTTTATCATTTCTAAAGACGAGAGATATTCACCAGTCGCCGAAGAGTTGACACCGAATAGTTTATTTTGATTCTGCGAATCAGATTCTTTTTGTTTTGATAAATCAAAATTTATTTGATTTAAGTTGGTATTAGAAAGTTTTGATGAAGAAGAAAAAGTAAGGGCTGATTGGTAATATTTTGGACGAGAGGGGAAGCTGGACTCTAAGACTTGATACTGACTATTTTCTTGCATTGAAGAATAGTTTTCTTGAGCCAAAATGATACTATTTATTTTGTTTTTTAATTTTTTTTCTAAAACTTGTTTTGATTTAATTTCTCCAACTAATTTTGAAATTGCGCTGGCAGTTGGAGTAACAGCGGTAAACAAAAATATAGCGATTAAAGAAAAAGTAGCTCCAACTTCAAGATATTTATAAAATTTTTTATTTTCTGTTTGCTGACGAAGATGTTGATAGAGTGGTTGGAGTTGAAACCAAGTAGTTTTTTCAATCATAATCTATTTTTTGGTATTTTTAAAAATAACAGTTACAGAAATGGAATAGTTGTTTTCATTTGATTTTTTTTCAATATTGTTGATGTTTACCGTATTTATATTTGGGTTAAGTTTTAAATTTTTTATAAAATCAACAATTGAACTTTCATTGAAAGCAGTTAATGAGGCATTGATAGTGATATCACTATTTTTTTTGTCTTGTTTGATAGAGATATCCTTGTAAGACAAATCTAAGGGAGTACTTCTTACTAAAATATCTATTTTTTTGTCATATTCGGGTTGGTTTTGATAGAAATTTCTGATGTATTCAAGTCTTTTTTGGAAGGAATTGAATTCAATTTCAAAATCTTTGGTGCTTGCTAGAATTGCTTGTCGTTGACGAATAACTTCAGATAAATCAGAATTTTTACGATCTAGCCAAAAACGAGAGATAAAAGCAACAATTACTACTAATTCTGTTAAGACAATTACCCAGCGACCAACAGTAGTAAGCCATTTTAAAGCTCTAGCTGAAAGTGAAGTAGGATTCTCTGCATCCGGTAAAAGAGATAGCTCTTTTTTTATAGCCATACAATCAGTATATACGACTATTTTGCTAAAATAAAATCCCTGGTTTTTATAATATATTTTTTATAATCGTGATATTCTTCAATTTTTAGGAATTTTGCACTTAAAAAGTAGATAATAATCCCAAAAACACTGGAAAGTAAAAAGACAATTGCAAGTGCGATTGTCTTGGTGGTATTAAAAACAAACAAATCAAGTGTTTTCATACTAATCCAAGTAAAAAAACCAGTGGCAATAGAGGCAATAATAATTTTATTAATTTTTTTAATAGTTAAAAACCAATCAATCCCATCAACTATTTTGACAAAAAAGTAAAGTAAGCCAGCTAACTGAACTATATTGGTAATGCTTGAACTTATAGCCAATCCTAATACTCCAAATGAAGTGAAATTTATCAAACAAAAACTACTGATAACATTAAAAATTAATGAAATAAAAGATACTTTGAAGGGGATTTTGGTATTGTGGAGAGCGTAAAAAGATCGAATAAGTATTTGGATTATGGCTTGGCAGGCAATGGCTGGAGTTAGGAAAGTGAGTATTCTGGCTGTGGTTAAGGTGGCAGACCAAGGAAATTGTTGTGATCCAAACAATAAACGAACGATGGATACTCTTTGAATTAGAATTATAACGGTTACTGGAAGAGCTATAAATAGACTTTGGATCATAATCCGATTGACGGTTTTTCTGAAGATGTCTAATTCGTTTCTGGCAATATTTTTTGACAACATTGGAAGCGATGCTTGACCAATCGTTGTTCCAAAAATGCGGCTTGGTAAATACATAAACTGAAGAGCCAAATTTAATAATGAAATTGATCCTGATGGAAGAGTACTGGCAAAAAAGAGGGTAACAGTATTTTCAATTTCACCCAAACCTAGTGATAAACTTCTCGGGATCATTAGACGAAAAATTTCTCTAACACCATTGGTTTTGGTATTGATAATTAAAGAATATTTAAAACCCTGACGAAAAACTGCTGGGATCTGAATGGCTAAATGGAAAAAAGCACCAATAACCGCTCCATAGACAACTCCATAAATACCAAAAAGGGGCGCTAAAGTAAAAATACTTAAAATGATAAACAAGTTGTAAACAATTGGAGATAATGAAGGAATAATAAAAACCTGATTAACTTGTAAAATTGCCGAAATAAAATTACTCAATAAAAAGAAAATTTGGGCTAAAAGAAGGATTCTGGTTAGATTTGTCATTAGAGCGAGTTGATCTTCTGTAAAACCACTGGCAATCAGACTAGTTAGGGGTTTGGCAAAAATTAAGACAAAAATAGCCACAACAAAGAAGACAATTAGAAGAATATTTATAACACTACTGGCAATTTCATAGGCTTTCTTTTCACTTTTGTGAAGATAACTTGAAAAAACTGGAATAAAGGAAGCTGAAAGGGCTCCAGTGACTAATAGTTTGAATATTAAATCAGGAAGACGAAAAGCAGCGTTGTAGACATCAAGCTGGGCGACACAACACTTGTAAAAATGGGCGTATAAAAAACGACTTCTTAAAAAACCTAATATTGCGGAAATCCCAAAGGTGACGGCCAATACCAGTGAAGCAGACAAAATTGTTGATTGCTTTTTCTGAATTAATGATTGTAATTTTTTAAGAATTTCCATATCAATATTATAGATTCTTGTAAATATAATTTATATAAGATAAAATAGCTGTCATGCCAATAAGTTTATCTGCAAAAAAATCACAAAGAAAGTCCTTGAAAAATTACAAGGAAAATGTTTTGTTTAAAAATAAAGTCAAATTGACTATTAAAAATTTTTTAACAAAACCAACCGAAGAAGGTTTAAAAGAAGTTTATTCTAAAATAGACAAAGCTGTAAAATCTGGTTTGTACCATTTTAATAAGGGATCAAGATTAAAAGCTAAATTTGCAAAACAAATCAAAACTAATAAGGAAGTAAAAGCAGTCACTAAGACAAAAAAACCAGCAAAGAAAGCGACGTCAAAAAGAAAAGTAGTAAAATAAAGAATTGAGATGAAAAAATTTTTTGTCACTACTCCGATATATTATATTAATGATGTTCCCCATATTGGGCATACTTGCACGACTGTAGCCGCGGATATAATTGCTCGGACTCATCGACAATTGGGTGATGATGTTTTTTTTCTAACAGGGACGGATGAACATGGCCAAAAAGTGGCGGAATCGGCTGCTAAAGAAAATCTAAGCCCTAAAGATTACTGTGATAAAATTTCTCCCCGATTTGAAGAAGCTTGGAAAAATTTAAATATTGATTTTGATTATTTTATTAGAACTACTGACAAGGGGCACGAAAAAGTAGTTTCGCGGTTTCTACAAAAAATATACGACAATGGTGATGTATATAAGGCAAAATATGAGGGTTGGTATTGTATTGGTTGTGAAAAATTTTTGACTGAAAGTGAATTGATTGATGAACACTGTCCGCTTCATCCAGCTGAAAAGACGGTTTGGAAAAGTGAAGAAAATTGGTTTTTTAAATTGAGTAAATATATTCCAAAAATAATTGAATTGATTGAAGATTCAAAAACTAATTATATTTTCCCTGAAGGGAAAAAATCCGAAATTTTGGCAAAATTAAAAGCCGGAGTTAGGGACATTTCATTGTCTCGAGAAAACGTTGAATGGGGGATAGTCACTCCTTGGGACCAAACACAAACGGTTTATGTTTGGTTTGATGCTTTAATCAACTATTATAGTGCAACTCAATTTTTAGAAAATAAAAAAGAATTTTGGCCAGCTGATATTCACCTACTAGGAAAGGAAATTTTGTGGTTTCATACAGTAATATGGCAAGCAATGCTACTTTCTGCCGAAATTAAGTTACCTAAAAAAACTCATATTCATAGTTTCTATATGGTTGATGGGCAAAAAATGTCCAAATCTTTGGGTAATGTAATTTCACCTCAACAGTTGATCGATTTATTTGGAGTGGATGGGACTCGATATTTAATAGCTAGATCATTTCCAACAGAAAATGATAGTGACGTGGGAATTGAAAGATTTAAAGAAAAATACAACGCTGATTTGGCCAATAATTTGGGAAATTTAGTGTCGAGAGTGGCAAAGTTGGCGGAGGGACAATCTTCCCCTAACCCCTTCTTTGACAAGACGGGGAATTTAAATAATAAATATTTTGAATTAATTGATAGTTGTCGATTTGATGAAGCAATTGGGCTTATTTTTGAAAAATATATTGATAGCTCAAATGCAAAACTAAATGAAATTGCGCCATGGAAACTAGAAGTTGATAATCCTAACCGAATTAAGGTATTAAATTACTGTATCAAAAACATACAATCTGCTGCTCTCCACTTAAAACCAATTATCCCAGAAGTGGCCCAAAAAATTGAAAATTGTTTTGAAAATAAAGTAAAAATACTTGAAGCTCCATTATTTCCAAGGATTAAATAATGATCGATACTCACGCTCACCTAGAAGAAATATTGTGCGACACTAGAGGAGAAGTAGATAAAATTATTTTGGCATCATCTGATTTTGAAAGTTCAAAAAGAAATTTAGAATTGGCTAAAAAATATGATTTTTTGTACCCAGCAATTGGAATCCACCCTCAATCCCCTGCTGATGAGATAAATAAATTAGAAAGTTTAATTGACAAAAATGTAATTGCCATTGGTGAATGTGGATTAGACTTTTCGGAATTACCAGACAAAGCCACCGACAGCTTCGCAGTCTTGGCGGCCAGACAAAAAACAGTTTTTTGTCTGCAGATTGAATTAGCCCAAAAAAATAAGCTACCGTTGATAATTCATGCTCGAAAGGCGGTCGATGAAACAATTGATATTTTAAAAGAATATAAAAACATTTATGGAGTGTTTCATTGTTATGCTGGAGGAAATAAAAGAATCAAAAAAGTAGTTGAATTGGGATTTTATTTTGGAATTGATGGTAATTTAACTTATGAAGATGGATTGGTGGATGTGGTAAAAAATATCCCAAAAGACAGACTTATTTTGGAAACTGATTGTCCATATTTAACACCTATTCCCTACCGTGGACAAGAAAACAAACCAGCATATGTCAAATATATTTATGAGAAAGTGGCAGAAGTTTGGAAAGTAAGTTTTGAAGAAACAGAAAGGATGATAGATGAAAATGCGAGAAAATTATTTACAAATATTCAGAAATAATAGTTTCAAGTTCTTTGATATTGGGATATTTGTCAACAAAAACCACTTCCCCATCAATTAACAAGATGGTTTTGCCCTGAACTCCCATGGAATATACCCGAGACATATCTTGAACATACTCTGGATCATAATCAATCTGAAAACGCTTACAGAGAGTTTCTAAATCGGAAAATAACTTTTTTCCTTGAGGACTACCACGGTCGAAAAGTTGGATACGCATATATTTATTTTAACAAATTATTTTTAGCGATTTGGACAGTGTTGGATAAAAGTGAGGCGACGGTCATGGGGCCGACACCGCCAGGAACAGGGGTAATAAAACTAGCAACATCTTTAATTTGGTCAAAATCAAAATCTCCTGCTACCTTACCGGTTTCTGAGTCAATACCAAAACCGACATCGATTGCTACCGCCCCCTTTTTAACATAACCTTTGCCAATCAATTTTGGCTTACCAATGGCGGAAATTAAAATATCGGCTTTGCAACAAATTTGGGCTAAATTTTGAGTGTGGGAATGACAAATAGTAACAGTACAATCTTTGGCCATAAGTTGGGCAAAAAGAGGAAGACTGACATCTGGACTACGACCAACTATTACCGCGTTTTTTCCGCTAACATCGATTTTATATTCTTCAAACAATTTCATAATCCCAAGAGAAGTGGCTGATGGAATTGCTTGATTATTTTTTTGAAACAAAAGAGCTAAATTAAGAGGACTTAGACCATCGGCATCTTTAGTCGGATTTATTGATAACAAAACTTGGTTGGTACCAATGTGAGGTGGAAGCGGAAGTTGGACCATTAGACCGGTAATAGATAGGTCTTGATTTAATTTTTCAATTAAAGTTATGATTTCTTTGGTCGAACAATTTTCATCAAGATAATGAATTTGACCACCAATTCCAATTTCTAAGGCTTTCGTTTGTTTTAAATCAACATATTTTAGACTACCAGGATCATTTCCAACAATAATTATGTCTAAAATTGGTTTGACTTTAAGAGTGCCAATTTCTCGTTTTAAATTGTTCAATATTTTTTGAGAAGTTGTTTTGCCATCAAGAATTTGCATAGTTTAGTATACACAATCTCCCCTAACCCCTCTTTCACAAGAGGGGAACAGATTGTAATTATTAAATAGTAAGGATTTCATAACCGGTAGGAGTAATTAAGACGGTATGCTCGAATTGGGCGGAAAGTGAACCATCGAAAGTTCTGATTGTCCAGTTGTCATTAGTATCTAAAGTAACTTGAAAGTTTTTTGTAGCATTTATCATCGGCTCAATTGTAAATATCATGCCGGGTTTTAAGGTAATTTTTTGATCTGGCTTGTCATAGTGAAAAATAAATGGGTCTTCGTGAAATTTTAGTCCAACGCCGTGTCCCCCTAAATCCTTAACCACGCTAAATCCATGTTTTTCAACAAAGGGTTGAATAGTTTTGCCAACACAATCGTTTAGATCTCTGCCTGGTTTGAGTGACTGAATGGACTTTTCAAGTGATTTTTTGGTAACTTCGATTAATTTTTGGGCAATTGGAGAAATTTTACCGACTGGAAATGTAGCCGAAACATCGCCAAAATAACCATTTAATATAGTGGTGATATCCAGATTAACAATATCCCCTTCTTTTAAAATTTGAACAGGTGAAGGAATTCCATGACATACAACATTGTTTATCGAAGTACAAATACTTTTTGGAAAACCACCATAATTTAATGGGGCGGGAATGGCGTGATGATTGATAATATATTTGTGGGCAATAGAGTTGAGCTGATCAGTTGATATTCCCGGCTTAATAAAACTGGCAGTATAAACCAAAGTATCAGCGGCTAAATGAGAAGAATTTCGAATTCCTTCAATTTGTTGAGGATTTTTAATAATTACCATTGAACTATTATAACTCGATATTTAGTGATTTTTTAAAAATATGATTTAATAAAGTATGCAAAAATTAATTTTAAGTCCACTTCCATATGCTTATAATGAACTTGAAGGTGTAATTTCTCAAAAAATAGTCGAGTTACACCACGACAAACATCAAAATGCTTATGTTAATGGAGCAAATATGGCTTTGGAAAAGTTAGAAAAATCAAGAAACGGCGAGATGGAAATTAACTTTAGAGAAGTTTTACGAGATTGGAGTTTTAACTATAATGGAGTATTGTTGCACGAATTGTTTTGGACGGGAATGAAAAAACCCAATGAAGAAAATAAACCATCAGAAAATTTGACTAAAATAATTGAAAAAAATTTTGTTTCAATGGAGGCCTTTAAAAAAGAATTCAGCGCGACAGCAGTGGGAGTAGAAGGTAGTGGATGGGCAGTCTTATGGAAAGACAAAAACAATAATTTAATGATAGGACAGGTAGAAAAACATAATTTATTAGGCCTAAATGGCTGGGAACCAATATTAGTACTTGATGTCTGGGAGCATGCTTATTATCTAGACTATGTAAATAATCGGGCTGAATTTATCGAAAAGTGGTGGTCTGCAGTAAACTGGGATTATGTGGCCAATAAACTAATGGAGTGATAAACTCAAATTGATGATAAATACTTCTTGGGAAAAATCGAGTAAATGGTACAAAAAAATTGTGGGTGATGAAGGGCATTATTTTCATCAGGCAGTGATTTTACCAAAAATAAAATATCTAATTAATTTTGATGAAGTAAATTCTGTTTTGGATTTGGCTTGCGGACAGGGAATTTTTGAAAGACAAATTGATCCAAAAAAAGAATATGTGGGGATAGATATTTCAAAAAGTTTAATCGAGGAAGCATTACAAAAAAGGTTAAATAAAAATCACCAATATTTAGTCTCAGACGTAAGTCGAGATTTACCAATAAAAAAATATGATTTTGATCTGGTGACAATAATATTGGCATTACAAAATATTAGAAATGCTAATGGTGTAGCCAAAAATGCTTTTAAGCACCTAAAAACTGGTGGAAAATTCTTAATAGTTTTAAATCATCCAATGTTCCGGATACCTCGTCAAAGTTCTTGGGGTGTCGATAATAACAATAAAATTCAATATCGACGGATTGATCGATATATGAGCAGTTTAGAAATTCCAATAGCAACTAATCCGGGTAAATTTCAAAAATCAGAAATAACTTGGTCGTTTCACCACCCCCTATCAGAATATTGTCAAATATTATTCGAAAATGGATTTGTGATAGAAAAAATTGAAGAATGGATTTCGGATAAAAAAAGTACCGGAAGCAAGGCGAAAATGGAAGATAGGTCAAGGGCAGAAATACCAATGTTTATGGCAGTATTGGCCGTTAAAAAATAACTATTTTTCTTTAACAAAAATATGACAGTGCCAAACTTCGGGAATAGACTTGACGATTGGATCATTTTCAAACCAGAAATAGTCTTTTTGGGGAAACTTAGATTTTATTTCTTGATCTACTTCTGAAGGTTTTATTTCACCATCACGACTCCAAAGACAATAGTGAGAGACAAATGGTAAAAACTTAATTAAGTTACTATAAGGGAATGATGTTCTTAAAATAATTCTAGATTTGCCATCAAAGGTATTAAAAAGTATTTTTAAACGAGTATCCTTGTCGACCAAGTCAAGATAATTGTTATAAAAAGCCTGGTCATCAGGAAAACGAAGATTGTCAACAGGTGTTGATTTGATAAAATCGGCCATTAGTTTAAATTCTTCCCAATTTTTGGGTAATTGATCATCAGTAAATACCATATTTATTTGAGTTGTTTTCCAAAAGCAACACATTCCTGAACCATATCAACAAGGGCAAATCCTGGAAACTCTAAAGCACGTTTGACGGTGTCGTTAAATTTAGCAATATCTTTATTATCAACTGACTCAACAAAAATCTCAGGATTAATATCTTTTAAGAGCTTTACTGGATTAATCGGAACGTTAATATTCCCTGTCGGAGTGGATTTTGTTCTTGACCCCTTGGGTGTGGTTGGACTGGTTTGACCCGTGGTCAAACTATATAAAAAATTATTTGAAACAAAAACTTTAATATTAATATTTGAACGAGCTGCGGTTACTAAATGATTAAGCCCTTCTCCATAAATTCCCCCGTCGCCACCAATGACGCAGACAAAAAGATTTGGATTAGCAATTTTTTCACCCATAGCAGTGGCAACTGAACGTCCGTGAAGAGTGTGAAAACCATAAGTTTTAAAGAAATCGGCAAAATTTCCAGAACAACCAATATCATAATTCATAACTAAATTATTGATATCAAGATTAAGATCAGAAAAATTTTTTTGAATAGCGGCAAAAACTAAATAATTATGACAACCAGGACACCAGGTAGGAGTGATATTGGAACGATAGTTAATCATAAATTTCTAATATTTAATTTCTAATATCTAAATAATTAATAATTTCTTCTGGAAAGAAAGGACGACCATCATATTTAAGATAAATATTGGTAGGATTGAAATCAAATTGAGATTTTAAAACACTGACTAATTGGCCAGTGCCATTATTCTCAATTACAATAGTTTCTTTAAAACCATCAATTATTTTTTTGATGTTTGGATTGATTGGCCACAATGTTCTTATTTGTAAAAAAGCGAATTCAGAAGGATTTTTGATATTTTTTAAGGCTTCTAAAATTGGACCCTTGGTTGAGCCCCAAGAAATGATCAATTTTTTGGCTGATTTGTTACCATACAAAATCGCTTTAGGTGCTAATTTTAGAGCTAATTTATTTTTAGAATTTCTCTTGTCAAACATCTTTTTGGCAGTAGTAGCATCTTCGGCTGAAAAACCAAACTCGTCATGTTCGTAACTATTGGCTAAGAATTGACCATTTTGAGTCCCAGGAATAGAACGAGAGGAAATTCCATTTTTTGAATATTGATATCTCTTGTAATCAGTTTCTAGTTTTTTTTCGATATCACCATAATCAATTTCTGCCTTTAATTTGGTTAAGTCTTGAGTACTGGTACTTGATTCACCTAAGAATTTATCACTAACAACTATTACAGGTGTTTGAATTTTGGCGGCAAGATTGAGAGATTGGTAGCCCATTTCAAATGATTCATCAATATCACCTGGAGCTAAGACAATTTTAGGAAATTCACCATGTCCAGAATTAATAGCATAAAGCAAATCTCCTTGAGCAGTATAAGTGGGAATTCCAGTGGCTGGACCTGGTCGAGAAACCAAATAATAGACAACACCAACTTCGGCAACTCCGCAAAGACTAACTGCTTCATTCATAAGAGCAAAACCACCACCCGAAGTACCGACTGCAGCTCGAGCACCAGCGAAAGCGGCGCCAACAGCCATATTGGCAACACCAATTTCATCTTCGGCATGAATTACCTTTAAGTCCGGATAGGCTTCTTGCTTGGCGGCCAAAAAGTGGAGAGCGCCTGTGGCTGGTGTCATGGGATAGGCACAATAAAAATCACCCTTTCCGGCTAAAAACCCGAGACTATACGCCTCATTACCTTCATAAAAATCGATTTTTTTAGAAACAGACTTATGAGTTAAATTTAATTTATATTTTGAATAATTTGTTTTGGCGTAATTGTATCCCGACTCGATTGCTCTGGCATTTAGATCACAAAAATTTTTATAAAACCCACAAACAATTGATTTGGTGATTTCTAAATCAAAATTAAATAAATAGGCAGCAACGCCAAGACTGATTGTGTTTACC
>Ga0116157_10004979_pt1 | contig 12300 bp, 11 predicted proteins | sample AD_UKC048_MetaG_FD_89882 | JGI IMG/M metagenome (GOLD analysis project Ga0116157, IMG submission 89882) | Active sludge microbial communities of municipal wastewater-treating anaerobic digesters from USA - AD_UKC048_MetaG | ecosystem: Engineered > Bioreactor > Anaerobic > Digestate | place: USA... | reverse complement strand
GATGGGCCAGGCGCTTTGACAAACCCAGCCTTTCCGCGACCTCATTAGCAGTCATGGCGAGTCCCGGCTTGCGATGAAAGGCGAAGGGCAGCAGAATGTTCTCTTTGACTGTCAGTGTGGGGATGAGGTAGAATTTTTGGAAGATGTAACCGAACAGCTTGCGGCGAAGAGGCGATAATTTGCTTTCCGGAAGGGATTTCCCATCGCTTACTACGGTTCTGCCCTCGATGCTAAGCTCGCCGGAAGTCGGATCGTCCAAACACCCGAGCAGATGCAAGAGCGTGGTCTTGCCCGAACCTGACGGCCCGATGAAAGACACGAAGTCCCCTTTGTCTACCTCGAGGGTGATCTTGTTGACAGCGATGATTTTCTCCGAGCCGCGCACGTACACCTTACTGAGATCTTTGGCCTGGATCTGGATATCGGTCATAACTCCCCCTCGCTGCTGCGGATCGCCTCGATCGGCTTTATCCTGGCAGCGCGTAAAGAGGGATAAATCCCGCTCAAAAGGCCGATGAAGAGTATGATGCCCATGGATTCCAACACCAGTGGCGCGTCGATGCGGATCAGCGAACCTGTCGGCGAGTATGGCAGGATGTAGCGGATCAGGGCTCCGGTGGCTTTGGCCAGCACAACCGAAAGAAGGGATCCGATTATGCCGCCGAAGAGGCAGAGGATGGTCGTTTCCAGCCAGATGAGCCGGAAGATGTGGCTGGTCGTAGCTCCCATGGATTTCATGATGCCGATTTCCTGAAACCGTTCCCATACCGACATCAGGATCGTGTTCATCACACCGACCATGGCGATCAGGATGGCGATGATCGCGATCGACATCACCATTACCCGGGCCGTGGAAACGAGGTTGGAAATGGTGTTCTTGACCTGGGCTATGGAAACTACCTGCACGTCCGGGATGGTATAGAGTTTTTCTTCGTAGGCATTGATATTGGCTGTCTTTTTCAATTTTATTCCGACGCTGGTCAGTTTGTCCTGTACTCCAAAGATCTTCTGCAGGCTCTTGTAGGGCATGAAGATGGTCCCGTCGTCCTGGGTGCCGCTCCTGTTGAGTATCCCCACAACAGTCACCTCGACGTTTTTTCCCGGGATGAGTATCTGGTCGCCTACCTCGCGTTGTTCCAATTCGGCTGATTCAAAGCCCATCACGGCTTCCATCGAGTTTTCGCCGCTGAACCACTTTCCCTCCCTGAAGGTGAGGTAGGGCTTCATTTTGGGATAGGTGGCGGGATCAATGCCGAGATAACCGACCACGCCGCCCTCTTCCCCTTTTCCGGGATCGAACACGGTCTGCATCAGCATGGGAGTAAGCTCTTCCACTTCTTTGTCAGCTCGCAGGCTGTCGACGGTGTTTTCCGGCATGTAGCGGAGCCCCTGCCCGCCCTGCAGCATCAGGGTGGCGGCCTCGTAGGGACATCCTTTGGCCGTTAGTAGAACTTGGAAGCCCAGATTGTCGATATCCTTGTTCAGGGAGTTTTCGTACCCCCGGTTAAAGCCCAGGAGTGAGACCAGCACCCAGGTCGAGAGGGCTATGCCCAGGATGGTCAGGATGCTGCGGATGCGCTTGCGGCGCAGGTTCTTATAAGCAATGCCGCTGATGGTTGGCATTTTAATCTCCTATTTGTTGTAGATGAATACGTTCATTAGGACCAGGTTTTTTTTAACGCCGCGCAAGGTGTTCAGGAAATCTTTGTCCGTTGCAGTGGATGGATTTTTGATCAGAGCCGCTTTGCCGGTACCCTTGCCGGTCTTGATGTCCAATGTGGCAAAATCGGCCAGGGACAAGCCTGTGAACTGGTTGGCAAACGCAGCCGCCTTGAACTTGGCGGCGTTTTTGGAAGACAGCTTCTGGTAGTAAAAACCGGTGATCTTCCCTTTTGTGTCCAGGGCCAGGAACACCTGCAACCCTCCATAAGCGCCTTTCTGATTTACTCCGTGGACGTAACCGATCACGCTGTTGCCTTTGTATATGGTGTAGATGGTATAGGGCGCGTCGATGGTCTCATACAGACCGCCAAACTTGTCTCCGAGGGCTTTTTCGACTGCGGCCAGGGTTGCCTTACCGCCCGATTTTTGGATCGAGGCATAGGATGTCTTATAGCCGGTGGAAGTGGGAAACAGGCGTTTGACATCACGGTCGGGATCGTTGAGGTCACAGCCGGTCGCAGCGTAAGCCAGAAATGGCGACAGTGCCAGGAATAGCAGTACAAGGCGTTTTATCATGGAGGAATCCTCAGAGGCCAAGCCCCTTATAGTAATAGATCTGGCCGACGATCTTGGACTCGTCTGCCCGTAAATCGTAATCGAACAGCGCACGCAATGCCAGGTCCGGAGTTATACGGTATGTGACGGAAGCGGCCAAATTCGCATTGTTGAACACAGCATGTTTGGAATAGAGGTATTGCGCTTCCAGGCTGAGGCGGTCTTCGGACAGAAGATTGAATCCAGTCCGCACCAGCAGCGCCCGGGCTGGCTGGTTGTAGAATTGGCCAGACAGCGCGTCGAATTTGAGGAAATAGTTCAGATAACGCAGCGAGCCGTCAGCGCCGATGTAATCCTCCGGATGGAGAGTGTACTCCCCAGTGGCCGAATTGGCATGGCCCAGGTTGTAGCCCATTGCTTCCAACACTTTGCCGTGGATGCCGCTAAGGCCTAAAGTGTAATTGCTTTTATTGAAATCGCCGATCCCAATCCTCGCAGCCAGCATATAGTTGCCTTTTTTGTTGTAGATGCGCATTCCCGCGCCGTTGGTCGCGGAAGCCGCAAACCTGATCCAGCCGCAGTCGGCGTCGAGCCCGGCGCCCCAGTCGCGGTCAAAGGTGAAGACTTTCATGGTCATGTCCGGAAGCAGGGCGGCATGGTTGTCCAGATAAGAGGAGAGACCGGCGGCGGGACGGTTGCTGCCCATCCACAGGTCGAAACCGGGCAGCTTGTGTTTGTAGTATAGGTTGTAGATCTGGCTTTCAAAGCGAGGTTTTATACTTTCGTTGTAGGCAACGCGGTATTGAACCGCAAGGGTGCCTGTATCCCGGAAGCCATTGTTGAACTTGCGGATGTAGTCGAAACCCAGCGAGGGCTTTTGCATTGAGTCTTTGGCGTGGTGGGAATACAGGATGGGGCCGTTCGTCAAGCTGGAATAACCGCCCACCAACTGGCCTTCCAGAAACAGCAACTGATCGTCTCCGAACAGCGGCTGGAAGGCCATCAGAATGAGCAGGATCAAGATTCCGATCAGAAAGCCGGTTGTGGATTTCATGTCCGATTGAGGATTTGGCTTCTACCGGTTCACAGGTTCAGCTGGATATATCCGGTATAGATAATTTTCCCGTTCTGGCGGAAGTTAAGCTCCACTTCCCAATCGCCCAGCATCACCAGATTTACCGGTATCACGTAGGTTTTTTTCTTGTTGACCATCATCGGCTGGTCGCCTGTGTCGTGGGCTCCGCGCATCGAAGGCATATAGCTGTTGGCAGTGAGGATCAGGTCGTTGTTGATCTTTTTCCCTTTGGAATAGACGGTTACCAGCAGCATGTTGGTACCGATTTTAGGCTTGGACTGCCACTTATAGGAAATGTACTTGTCTTCACTGACCCAATAGTTTTTGTTCTGTGATGTGAAAATGTGTTTGACTATCGTTTTGGTGCCGGCATTGGCTTTTTGATTGCCAACCATTTGGTGGTTCTGGCAGTTTTCGCATTGGGCGTTGAGGGCGATCGGCAATAAGGCGATGATCGCCAGCAGTAAAGTGATTGCAGATTTCATTTTATCTCCTGTTGCTTATTTGAGCATGCGTTTGACTGTTTCCTGCAGCTCCGCCATGACTTCGTCCGATCCCGAACGGATCTGTTCGACGATGCAGGAATTGAGGTGCGCCTCGAAGAGATTCTGCGCCACCGCGTTGATGGCGCTTTTAACGGCCGCGATCTGGGTAAGGATGTCATCGCAGTAAACGTCTTCCTCGATCATTTTACGGATACCCCGGACCTGGCCCTCGATCCGGTTCATACGGTGGACCAGTTTGGTTTTGAGATTCGCGGTATGGTGCGCTTTCCTTTCAGGCAGTCTGCATTTGCTCATTGTTCCATCCTTTCTTTATATACCCCTTGGGGGTATAAACAGGTTAAACGGAAATCGCACCGAGCCAAAATGTTTTTTCATCTGACTGCTTTTTGGCGGCAAAGGAGGATTTGCCAACTTTTTCCTTTACGAAAGACCCCTCCGCTTTATCTTGTCTTTATAGGTGAAATCAATGCGATACATACAGATAATTCTCGCGCTGCTGCTTCTGGCAACGGCGCTGCAGGCGGAAAAATACGCCGGCGAGATCTTCCAGCTCGCCCCCGGAGTCCAAAACCAGGCCATGGGCAACACCGGCCTCACCAATTCCGGCTCTTTGGCCGCGGGGTGGTGGAATCCGGCTTTGCTGGCGGTAAGCCCTGACAGCGGCGTGGAATTGATGCGCAGCGAGCATTTCGAGGGCCTGCTGCAGCAAAACCAGATCTCCGCGGTCTTCGGCGTCAAAACCCGCGCCTCTCTCCAGATCAACCACCTCGGCATCGACAGGATCAAACTCACCCAGTTGGAAAATCCGGCCGACACCCTCAGCAACGAGAACCGCCCCGTGATCTGGAAGACCGTCAGCAACAACGATTTCATCCTCTACGGCAGTTTGGCCCGTTCGGTCAGCGAGAAACTCCAGCTGGGCCTGACGCCCAAACTGGCCTACCGCAACCTGGCAGAAAACTACGGCTTCGGCTTCGGAGCGGATTTGGGTTTGCTCTGGGAGGTGGGTTCCGGATTCCTCGCGGCGGCCAACCTTCGCGACTTCTTTTCCACCCAGGTCATCTGGGAAAACGGCACCCGCGAGACCGCCATTCCCAATCTCGACCTCGAACTTGGCTACCAGGCGCAGATCCTGAAACAGGACATCCCGGTCCATGTAGCCTTGCGCGCCCAGGTTTTCGCGGACGACCGCGGAGCCGCCTCCAATTTTGAAGCCGGGATCTTCAGCGCCGACCTGCACGCCGGAGTCTCGGTGCGGCCGGTTCCTGCGCTGAATGTCATGGCGGGCTGGGACGCGGATTGTTTCACCGCCGGGTTGGGAGTCAACTGGCACAGCCTCGGGCTTGATTACGCCTGGCGGGCCGGCGCTTCCGACGCCCTGGGCTCCTCGCAGAGGCTTTCCCTCAGTTACCGATGGTAAAACTCGCTCTTCTTGGGGCGACGGGATCCATCGGAACGTCCACCCTCGCCGTTCTGCGCGAGCAAAGCGCTCATTTTACCCTCAGCCTCGTCTCTGCCCATACTGATTGGCAAAGCCTGCTCCGCATCGCTGAAGAATTCAAAGTCAAAACGCTCGTCCTGACGGGAATTACGTATCCTCGCCAACAGGAAGAGCTGCGCCGCCAATTACCGCGACATCGGATATTGTATGGTGGGGATGGACTCCTGGAAGCCTTGCGGGAAGGGGATTACGACGTCGCCCTCAACGCCGTCAGCGGTTCGGCCGGGCTGCAGGCCAGTTTCGCCATCGCCCAGCGCGGCAAACGCCTGGCCCTGGCCAATAAAGAATCGCTGGTCATGGCGGGACATCTGCTGATTCCCCTGATCAAGGAAACCGGCGCCAAACTCATCCCCGTGGACAGCGAACACAGCGCGCTTTTCCAATGCATTGGCGACAGGCCGGAATCCGAGATCAGGAAAGTCCACATCACCGCGTCCGGCGGCGCTTTCCGGGATCTGCCGCTGGATAGATTCGCGGATATCACGCCCCAACAGGCGCTGAAGCATCCCAACTGGAACATGGGCGCCAAGGTCACTCTGGACAGCGCCACGATGTTCAACAAAGCGCTGGAGGTGATGGAGGCGCATTGGCTCTTCGGCCTGCCCTACGCCAAGATCGGCGCGCTGCTGCATCCGCAGTCGGTGGTCCATTCCCTCGTCGAGTTTGTGGACGGCTCATTTTTGGCGCAACTCAGCGCCCCGGACATGAAACTTCCCATCCTCTGCGCCCTGTCCCATCCACGGCGCCTGCCCTCGCAACTGGTCCAGACGGATCTCACCCGACTCGGTGATCTGACTTTTGGCGCCCTCGATCCCCGGCGCTATCCGCTGTTTTATCTCGGACTGGAAGTCGCGCGCGAAGGCGGCCTCCTGCCCACGGCGCTCAATGCCGCCAATGAAGCGGCGTTGCAACTTTTCCTCTCTGGCAGGATCGCTTTTACGGACATCCACCGCCTCTGTGCTGAAGCCTTGGAGGATTTTGCCAACATCCCCTCTCCCAGCCTCGAGGAGATCATCTCAGCCAACCGGGCGGTATTTGAAGCGGTAACCAGCCGTCACAATTGACCGGCCCCCATCCCGACAATAAACACAATAAAGGAATAGAAATGCGTAAAGATTCAGGATTCGACACCAAACTCATCCACGGCGGACAGCGCCCGGACGCCCTGCGCTCCGTGACCCCGCCCATCTACCAGACCTCCACTTTCGCCTTCCGCAACGCCCAGGACGGCGCAGATTGCTTTGCCGGCGAGAGCGACGGCTTCATCTACACCCGCTTGGGAAATCCCACGACGCGTGTGCTGGAAGATCTGGTGGCCTTGCTGGAAGGCGGTTTCGGGGGTATCGCCGTAGCCAGCGGAATGGCCGCGGTCACTACGGTATACATGTCCTACCTGGGCGCCGGGAGCCACATCGTCTCCACCGAAGCCGTTTATGGAGCCTCGCGCAGCGTTTTGGAAAAACACTTTTCCCGCTTCGGTGTGGAGGCGTCCTTCGTGGACACCAGCAATCTGGAAGCCGTCAAAGCCGCCCTGCGCCCGAACACGAAACTGCTCTACATCGAGACTCCGGCCAATCCCACGATATCCATCACCGACATCGCCGCCTGCGCGGAAATCGCCCATCAGCGCGGAATCCTGCTCGTCGTGGACAACACTTTTTGCTCGCCCTACCTGCAAAAGCCGCTGGAATTGGGCGCGGACATCGTCCTGCACTCCATCACCAAATTCATCAACGGTCACGCGGATGTCGTCGGAGGCGTGATCGTCGCCAAAACCGATGCCGATCATTGCCGCATGTACAACGTGATGACCAGCATGGGCCCGAGCATGGATCCGCATCAGGCCTTCCTGGTAATTCGCGGGCTGAAAACCCTTTCCCTGCGGCTCGAACGGGCGCAGGCCAATGCCCAAAAGATCGCGGATTTTCTGGAAAAACACCCCCGCGTGGCTTGGGTCCGCTATCCCGGACTGGCCTCGCATCCGCAGTTCGAACTTGCCCAACGCCAGCAATCCGGGCCTGGCGCGATGATCTCCTTTGGCCTCAAAGGCGGGCTGAAAGCGGGAAAGGTCATGATGGACAGCGTGCAGTTGGCCGTGCTGGCCGTGTCCCTGGGCGGCGTGGAAACCCTGATCCAGCACCCGGCGTCCATGACCCACGCCAAGGTCAGCGCCGATGCGAAACTCAAGGCCGGGATCACGGACGACCTGGTACGCCTCTCCGTGGGTATCGAAAACGTAGACGACCTGATCGCCGACCTGGATCAGGCGCTCTCACGCTGCTGATTTCTGGCTGTTTTTATCTCGCACAGATCACACAGATCGCACAGATTTTAGGGTGCATGCAGATTTGCGCAGATCTTTAGGTTTCACGCAGATTTCGCAAATTTTACTTACTGTCTCTAATTAGTGAAATTCGTGTGATTCGTGTAATTCGTGGACAGCCCCCCTTCTGTGCCTCTGTGTTGAAACAGCCTGAATACGAAAACCCTGGAGCCGAGGCTTATCCCCGGTCTCCGGGGCTTTTTTTCTCTCGTACAAATCCGCGTTGATCTGCGTCCCTTTCTGCGCAGATCTGCGTGCTATATAAACCCCTTACTTCAGTTTCGGCGGTTCGGCCAGTTTGCCCATGAAGAGGATGGTGTTCGAGGGTTTGTGGACGATGAAGTAGAGGAAAGGATGGTCGGCGCGGAAGACCGGGATCTCCGGTCCGGGGCCGGGCGCGGCTTTGGTGGCCATCACGACGGCGGTCGCGGCGGCGGCTTCGGTGCCTTCTTCCTTCACTTCCACGAAAGCCTTGTGCAGGACGTCCATGATGTAGAGATCAGCCTTGCCGGGTTCGCGGATGCCGGTGAAATCGGCCAGGTTGGCGTCAAAGGCGTCCTTGATGCCCAGTGCTTTCAACATTTCGGAGAGTCCTTCCAAAGTCAGATCCAAGGTAAATTTCGGTAGGAAGACCTTCACTTCCCGCGTGGAAAGCGCGTCCTGCCACTCGCTGAAAGTATCGGCGTTGAGAGTCGTTTTCAGCGGATCGATCTTGTCCGGCAGGACCACCAGCATCGCCAGGTCCTTCTCGGCGTAAGGCAGTTCCAGGACCTGCATCCCGGGCAGCTGCGCGTAGGGGAAATCGCTTTGCAGGTGCATCATTTCCACGGGCCGGGCATTGGCGGGGATCCGCTCCTGCGCCGAAGTGTAGAAATCGTCTTTTTTCGTAGCTTTGGGGTCAAACTGGGTCTGCCAGTTGCCCTTGAAATAGATGGCGTTGACCACCACCAGCCCGTCGTTGCTTTGCTTGATGTGGTCCTCGTTGACCAGGTTTTTGATGCGTTCTTTGGTCTTTTTTTCCACCCAATTGTTGATAAAGTCGGCAGAGCCTTGGGGATTGGAAAAATCAAGCGAATAGAGGTCGCTGGAGTAGTTTTCCCGCAGCAGTTTCAGGTAATCCGGGAGCAGCAGATCCTCGTATTTTTTGGCGCCGAAGAGGGCGTTCGCCACGCTCAGCTCGGCTTTTCCCTTGTCGCCGATGCCGTTCAGGGCAGCCAACAGCTCCTTGTAAGCAGCGTGTTGTGCTGCCTGGCCTTGCGTGAAATTCAGCGCTTTGGCCATTTCGGCGGCGGTGTTGCCTTTCGCTCCGCCCCAAACCATAGACAGCGCGGAGGAGATGCTGTAGGGTGAGAAAAAGAGGTTCTTGCCGGGCTTGTCCGCCTTGCCGTAGAGGTCAAAGGCGAAAGTGTTGTTTTGCGCGTTCAGCGCCTTGGTTTCGTCCGTCGTGGGAGCCGGGTTCGCCGGAGCGTCCTTCTTCTTGTTGCAGGCGCAGCCGCAGGCCAGGCCCAGTATGATCAGCAGTGCCAGCGTTAATCTTATCTTCTTCATTTCATCCTTCCTTGAGGTGATCTATAATAGTCATACATCCGGATCTCATCTTTACTGCGCGCAGGCCGCTGTCAATGACTTTCCTGCGCTGGGGAAAAGAGAACGCAGAAATAGGAAAAAGGGGATTGTGAGGATCTTGACGAATTACAGGACTGACGCCGATCCATCCTGAAAATCCTTAATAAATCAAGTCTTTTTCCTCTTTTTCCTGATCATCTGCGTTCTCTTTTAATTGCGGCCTCTGTTAGATCCCGCTGTCCAGCCTCTCGTAGCCGGGGACGGGTGGCAAAAGCCCGGCCTCGACGGCGCGTTTGACGGAGGAACAGGGCAGGTCGCGGTCGGCGATCCCGGCGCGTGTGAGTGTGGCCAGATCGACGCCGTATTCTTTGGCCAGGGCGTACATCATCTTGTTGAAGAGGTTGTACCAGCAGGCGCAGTTGGAGGCGCGGTACTGGCGGCGGTAGAGTTCGGTGTAGTTGACCAGGTCGAGGCGGAATCCGGGCGAGAGGCCCAGCGCCTTGAGGTTATGGGCGATGTCGGCCAGGCGGCGGTTGCTCGCGGTGGGCTTCCAGCGGGGCAGGGCGCGGACGAGGACGCGCTCCAGCCGGGGATTGTAGTAGAAGACCAGGCCGTCACATTTGCCGGAATAGGCCAACAGGGCGTTTTTCAGTATTGCTTTCATATGCTCTCCTTAGTATGCGTTTTGGCGGGTTTTGACGGGATTTTGACGGGGTAAGCCATTGTCACCCCGCACCTTGTTAAAATGTCAAAACGAAACCCACCATCTGCTCTATAGATTATAGAATCTCTCACGTGCAATAGGGGATAATTTTGACATTTTGACGAACCCGCTCTGCTAAAGGCTAAAGTGCCTTTTTGCTGGTGACGGGATGGTGACATTTTGACGGATTTCACCCCCTGCCCCCCTGAACTGAGGTGAAGACCGCCTGGTAAACACCGCCGGAGGACCTGATCTCCACATCCAGTTTCCTCAGTTCCGCGTAGCGTCTGAGCCGGGAGTTGAAGCGTTTGGAGGATTCCTTGCGGCGGACGCTGTATTCTTCCTCGTAGTCGAGTTTGATCCGGCGGGAGTCGAGTTTGGCCACGCCTTCCCTATCCAGCGCGGTGAGGATGATCTTGTCCAGATATTCGACGAGGTCGTCGCCGATCTCCAGTTCCAGCGAGGTTTCCAGGACGTTGTTGGCGTAGGCGGGCAGTCCCAGCGTGGCGACCTGGTAGGCCAGGGAAAGCTTGATGCAGTAAAGCGCGAAGCAATCGAACTGGTTCCAGTCGCGCGTGGTGAAGCCTTCTTTGAAGAAGCCGCGCTTGAAATCGTCCCGGGGCTGGTGTTTGGCGTTGTAGTAGCGGAGGAGTTGAACGTCCATCCGGCGGCGGATGTCGGAATCGCGGGTCCCGGAGACCGGATTGTTGCTGGTGATGATGCATTTGGGCGAATCTTCGTAGGAGAGGTGTTGGGAGGTCTGGCCTTTGCGGTTGACCGTCATTCCCACCGTCACCGCGGAATAGAGGTCTTCGATGTGGAATTTACGCGTGTCCAGGTCGTCGATCACCACCACCCGCGTTTGCTTCGTCACGCGGTCGAAATTGTGGTTATAATCGCGTTTCAGGGTCTCGCCGGTCTCCACCACGACCCGGCTGTCGGAGCCGCTGGAGGGGGCCTGCATGGCTTCCAGGAGTTGAATGATCAGGGATTTCCCTGAGCCGCCGTTGCGTTCGCGGTCGCCGTCGGTGGCGTCGGAATAGATCGTCAGGCAAGGCTGGAGGCGGCTTTTGTAGCCGTGGAGGTTGTAGCCGATGGAGCAGAGGTAGGCCTCGTGGCGCTTCTGGTCGAAGAGCGGGCGGCCCCGTTCGTCGCGGCGGTCGGGATCGCTGCACTGGTTGACGGTGAAGCGGTAGTAGATCCCCTCCTGCCAATCGCGGTCAAAGGCGAAGCCGCGGTGGATGATGTCTTCTTTCCAGACGTATTTTTCCAGGTTTTCCAGCGGGACGCGCTCGATCCGCAGGGACGAGACCCTGACCGCGCAATTGAGGTATACCTTCACGCAGAGATCTGCTTCGTCCTGCAAAAACTCTCCCGCGAAGACCGGCAGGGAGGTCAAATTTTTCACCATGAAAAATTCCTTGGTCTTCCGGAAAACGCGGTCCTTGACGCTCTGGATGAAGTCCGCGCCGCTGATCAGGGCTTCGATCTCCTGCTTGAGGCGGAGGATGTCAACCTTTTCAACGACCCAGCCGCGCGCCAACACAATCTCGCAGGCGCCGTTGGCCAGGTAGCGGCGGTAGCCCAGCCAGGCCAAAAAGGCGCAGAAATCGACGGGATTGAGGTAGCCGTCGAGGTTTCCGCTACGCATCGCCGCCAAAAAGGGGGGATCGTCGGCGGATTCGACGGAGATGTCCTTGAGGGGACCTTCCTGGGCAGTCCGGGAATTATCGGAATCCAGGTCTTTTAGAGGACTCTCAGTGGCTTCAGGGCTGGCCTGAGTTACAGGACTGGCCTGAGACACAGGACTGGCCTGGGACACAGGACTGTCCTGGGTTTCGTCCTCGTCAGGGATGGGAACGGGATATCCGGGCAGGTCGTAGTACTCGCCGGGATAGCTTTCGACATAATATGTTTTTTTATTCATTTTTTAATCTCCTTTTATACATATTATCGTCGCTTCCCGGGATGGTCTTTTTACAACGTGACCCTACGCTGATGTGTTATACACTCAACGCCCCTTGGCCTGGCTGGATTGGTGTTCCGAAGTGTCCCTTACAGAACCCTTGGAAACCGCTCTGGCAAAGCCGCGGCGGGAATCGATCCGATATTGATGCCATAATATTCGGGCCGGAATATGTGTCAAGGGCTTTCTTAAATGAATATTATTTTTTTTACCCCCGTAAATCCCTGTTTGGCCGGCCTTTCCACCAGTCGTTTTTTCAGCCCCCAAAATTCCCTCCCGCTCCCGTCGCCTATGGCCCCGAAACCCTCATCCAATATACCCCGAAGCCACTTCGCCCTGTCTTCGGCGAGTGTTCCAGTGGCGATAGTTCCCAAAATAGGGGGAAAAGCACCCCGGAACGGCAGCCAGGCGCCGGATTTCAGGTCCGGAGTCCGGCTGCCAGG
>Ga0116157_10004977_pt1 | contig 12301 bp, 7 predicted proteins | sample AD_UKC048_MetaG_FD_89882 | JGI IMG/M metagenome (GOLD analysis project Ga0116157, IMG submission 89882) | Active sludge microbial communities of municipal wastewater-treating anaerobic digesters from USA - AD_UKC048_MetaG | ecosystem: Engineered > Bioreactor > Anaerobic > Digestate | place: USA... | reverse complement strand
CCTACGTTGCTACGGGCTCCTTCGACCCGCAGGCCGGCAATTACTTCAATACCAACCGCTACGGTGATCACGATGTTGTCTTCGCGGGTTCCGGCGACGACATGGTCAACGCTGGTGGGGGTGACGACTACGTCGACGCCGGCAGCGAGAACGACATCGTCCGGGGCTTTCAGGGCGATGACCAGTTGTACGGAGGGGCCGGCAGTGACGACTTGCTGGGCGACAGCTACGCGAACATCGGACTGGAGGACGACAAGTTCCTCGGGGTGAGCTATCGCCGGTACGGGCTGGACCCTCGCGTCGCCGGGCAGGAGCATGGCAATGACTACATCGATGGCGGTGCCGACAACGACCGGATCGAAGGCAATGGCGGTGCCGATGTGCTGTTCGGTGGCGGCGGCAATGACAACCTCTTTGGCGATGACAGTGGGGCCAGCAGTGCCGAATTCATTCCCGATGCCTATTCCGGGAACGATTTCATCTCCGGCGGAGATGGTGATGACTTTGCCCAGGGTGGCGCCCGCGATGACGATATCCAGGGTGGGATGGGAGCGGACGCGCTATTCGGTGACAACCACTTTGTTGACAACGTTCCAGCGGCCGGGATGATCACAGCGGCTGGCAATGACAGCATCGACGGGGGCTGGGGTGACGACTTGATCTGGGGCGAGGGCGGGCAGGATTCGCTCGCGGGTGGCAGTGGCAACGACCAGATATTCGGTGATGGGTCTGCCAGCGATCTCCGGCCTGACTTGCACGGCGTCGACGTCATCGATGGGGGTGCCGGCAATGACACGATCCTCGGCGGCGGTGGCGATGACATCCTGCAGGGCGGTGAGGACAACGATTGGCTGGCGGGAGAGAACCAGCTGGCTGCAGAGGAGACCACCACGCTCACCGGCGATGACGTCCTGCTGGGCGGAGCCGGGGCAGACACGCTGCTCGGTGGTGCGGGCGCAGACCAACTGGATGGCGGCGCCGGCAACGATCTGATGCTGGGCGGCGATGGTTCCGACACCTACGTGTTTGCTGTCGGCGCGGGCAATGACGTGATCATCAATCGCGACAGCGATGCCCTGGGCAGCGGGGTGGACACCATCGTGCTCGGGGCAGGGATCACCACGGAGAACCTGATTGTCCAGAGCTCGACCGGCTTGAGCACGTCGGGAAGCCTGGTACTGGGAATTGCAGGCGCCACCGACTCCTTGCTGGTCAGCAACTACTTTTCCGGTAATGGAACGTCCAGCAACGCGGTGGAGTTCATCAAGTTCAGCAGTGGGCTGGTCTGGAGCGTGGCCGATGTGAAGTTGAAGGTCAGCGGGCCCGTATCCACAGGCGTCACGAAGACCGGCACTGAAGGCAGCGACACCCTGTCTGGTGGCACCGGCGCGGACAAGCTTTTCGGGCTGGGGGGTGCAGATGTGCTGACAGGGGCCGATGGGGACGACTACTTCGTGGGTGGGACGGGCGCGGACACCCTGAACGGTGGCAAGGGCAACGATGTCTACGCTTTCAATCTTGGTGATGGTGCAGATGCGATCTTCGACAACAGCGAGTACACCGCCAGCAACGACGAGTTGCGATTCGGTCCCGGCATCGCACCGAATGACCTCACCTTCTTGAGGTCCGGCAACGACCTGATCTTCAAGTTTTCCAATGGGGCTGATCAGATCACCGTCAAGGGTTGGCGCGCCAGCGCTTACAACCAGATCGAGCAAGTCAAGTTCAGCGATGGATCCATCTGGAGCGCCGCCGAGATCAACACCCGTTCGAGTCAGATCATCGGGACCGCCGGTTCCGATGTGTTGACGGGCACGTCCGACTACTTGGACGCAGTGCTCGGACTGGCTGGCGATGACACCCTCAGTGCCTCCGGAGGAAGCGACACGCTCGACGGTGGCGCAGGCAACGATGTGCTCAATGTCGGCGGTTTGCCCTACTCCAATTACGTGGTGACTTTTCTGGGTGGCACGGGCAACGACACCCTGACCGGTTCGGAATACGCCGACACCTACATCTACAACCTGGGTGATGGCCTGGACGTGATCACTGACCATGCGGACTACGCGAGCAGCGGCGACGACGAACTGCGTTTTGGTTCAAACATCGTCTCGTCCGACATCACGCCGCTTCGCTCCGGCACCGACCTGGTCTTTCAGCATCGAAATGGCAGCGACGGGATCACGGTCAAGAACTGGTTTTCCGACCCCTTCCGTCGAGAGCAGATCGACAGGATCGTCTTCAGTGACGTCACGTGGACGGCGGACCAGGTCACTGGCCGGGCCCAGCCGCCGCTGCTGGGCACCGCTGGCAACGACGCGCTGGTCGGCACACCCTTTGCCGAGACGCTGCGCGGATTGGCTGGCAACGACACGCTGACAGCCGCAGGCAGCAGTGGTGGCGACACGCTGGACGGCGGCGACGGCAACGATGTGCTGAAGTTGCTGCCCGAAACCTACAGCTATGTCGGCGCCACCTTCATCGGCGGCAAGGGCAACGACACCATCATCGGGTCGGTCTACAGCGACGTCTACCTGTTCAACGTGGGAGATGGTGCCGATGTCGTGACCGACTTCAACGCCAGCTACGACGATCGTGATCAGTTGCGCTTCGGCCCGACCATTGCAGCTTCGGATATCACAGCCATTCATGCCGGGCAGGATCTGAGGCTCCGGCATGTCAACGGACTCGATGTCATCACGGTCAACGGGTGGTTCTCGAGCGATCCCGTCGCCTATCAGATCGAAGCGCTGATATTCAGCGATGGGACCGTCTGGACGGCCGATCAGGTCAGCACGAGCGCGGTCAGTGCCCCTGTTCTCAACGGCACGCCAGGCGCCGATTCTGTGACGGGTACCGCGAGTGACGAGGTGATCAACGGCCTGGCCGGCAATGACACGCTCGACGGAGGATCGGGCGCCGATACCTTGCTGGGCGGCACGGGCGACGACGTCTACGCCGTGGACAACATCGCCGACGTCGTCACCGAACTGGCCAGCGAAGGACGTGACATCGTGCGGGCCACGCTCGCGTGGACGCTGGGGGCGAACCTGGAAGATCTCGTGCTTGCCGGATCGGCAGACATCAACGGTATCGGCAACTCCCTGGCAAACGCACTCGCAGGCAACTCGGGCAGCAATCGACTCGATGGGGCCGTCGGTGCCGACAGCATGACGGGCGGCGCTGGCAATGACACCTATGTCGTCGATAACGTGGGCGACATCACGGTCGAGGTCAACGGCGGAGGAACTGATGCGGTCGAATCGTCTATCAGCTGGACCCTGGCGACCGAAGTCGAGAAGCTCATGCTCACAGGCTCGGCTGCCAACAATGCGACGGGCAATGCAAACGCCAACACACTGATCGGCAACGCAGGCGCCAACCGGCTCGACGGTGCAGCGGGTGCTGATGCCATGACCGGAGGTGCCGGCAACGACACCTACGTGGTCGATAACGCAGGCGACACCACCATCGAGGTTTCTGCGGGTGGCACCGATGCTGTCGAGTCGTCGACCAGCTGGACGCTTGCCACCGCGATCGAGAAGCTCACCCTGACCGGGACCGGCGGCATCAACGGCACCGGCAACAGCCTGGCCAACACCCTGGTCGGCAACAGCGGAGCCAACCTCCTTGACGGAGGCGCCGGAAACGACACCCTGAGTGGCGGTGCAGGCAATGACACCTATCGGGTCGACAGCACGCTCGATGTCGTTACCGACAACGCCGGTCAGGGCATGGACACGATTCAGTCGACCGTCTCGAGGACGCTGGGCGTCAACACCGAGAACCTGACGTTGATCGGTACGGCAGCCATCAACGGGACGGGCAACGCGCTGGCCAATCTGCTGGTTGGAAACGCGGGTGCGAACACGCTCACCGGCAACGCCGGCAACGACAGTCTCGAGGGCGCTGCAGGAGCCGATGCATTGGCGGGCGGCGATGGCAACGATCGCTATGTCGGAGGTTTGGGGGCGGACAGTCTCGTCGACACGTCGACCACTTCCAGCGATGTCTATGTCTGGGGGCGTGGAGAGGGGGCCGACGTTCTGACAGACTCCGGCGGCACGGATCGCCTGGATCTGCTTGCAGGGGTGACCGAGGGCCAGATCTGGCTGCGTCAGGTCGGCAGCAACCTGGAGCTTTCCGTCATCGGCACGACCGACCGCCTGACGATGAACGGTTGGTATGCCAACCCGGCCAACCGCGTCGAGAGTTTCCGGTTGTCTGATGGACAGGCCTTGCTGGCCTCTCAGGTTCAGCAACTCGTCGACGCCATGGCGGCGTTCGCACCGCCGGCGGCTGGGCAGACGACATTGCCTGCGAACTATCAGACTGCGCTGAACCCGGTGATAGCGCCGAGCTGGGCCTGAGCTATCCGAGGCCCCGGGGGCGCAGCCTCTGCAGCGGCAGGCAGGCGTTTGGGCCGCTCACCGGAAGCTGCGGCGCTCGGATCGACGCAGCCTCTGCACGCTCAGACGCGTCGGTTTTCCTGCTCGTCATACAGGCCGGGCAGCACCGATCGGGTGATCTCCGGGCCGTTCTGTCGTTCCAGCGCGCCCAGACTGCGGGCCAGCGCTTCGCCGTTCCAGGCGCTGCCCTCCACGCAGGCGCGGTCCAGCTCGCGCAGCAGCGAGGTGACGTCGGCCTGGTTGAGCCGGCGGGCCAGCGCGTTGAGGCCGGGCGGTGCGGATTGGGGCCAGGTGGCTCGTGCCCAAGACAGCAGTGCGTCGCGTGCCGATCGCGCAGACTGGCTATGGCAGGCGTGCCGCAACTCCTTCATCGCTGCGGCCGCGCTCACTTGGGCTGCTGCCTGCTTCCCGGGTGAGGATGCGCCGAGGGCGCGCGATAGCCGCCGCTGCCGATGGGTCCAGGCCCAGGCTCCGAGGGTTGCGAGCCACAGCAGAGCCAGGGTGATGCTGACCCCTATCCATTTGGTTGAAGGCGGTCCGCTGCTTGCCGGCACGTCGGCGCGGGATGCAGAGGGTGCTGCGGCCGGGGGGCCGTTCTGGGCTTCGCCGGTCGCAGCGGTCGTGCCTGCGGTGGGGGCGGGTGCGGCTGGCGTGGCGATAGGGCCGGGCGTCACGTCCAGCGCGAGCGCGGGCAACATCGTCTCGCGCCGTTGCGCCGCCGCCAAATCCCACCAGGCCACCTGCATGGCGGGCAGCTCGAAGTGGCCTGCGCGGTCTGCCAGCACGACGATCTCCTGCTCACGGTGTCCGACGATGTGGCCATCCGTCACCTCTTCGGTGAGCTTGGGTGCGCCGGGGTGCGAAGTAAGACCCGCCGGCAGGGCCATCAGGGCGCCCAGATCGGGCAGCTGGCTTGCACTGAGCCCGACAGCGGACACGCGCAGACGGCGCGTCACCGGCACACCCACGGCGATCGTGCCGCCTGCCGGCTGCCAGGCTTCGTCGATCGTCAGCTGTTGTGCAGGCAGCCAGTCGCCGCTGCCCATGCCCGGTGGCCGAGGCTTCGCGGTCAGGCGGACCGGGTCGCCTCGCAGCCGCAGGGCCCGCGTGCCGCTCGCGCCGCCCTCGATCTGCAACTGGCCGAACACGCGCTCCATGAACGGGTCGAGCGATCGTGTGCCGTCGGCCACCTGCGCGTTGAGTACCGGCCCTTCGAGCTGGATCTCGCCGCTGCGCTGCGGCACCAGCACGAAGCTGCGCGTGATCACCTGATAGGTGCGGCCGTTGCGGGTTTCCTGGCTTGATTCGTCCTGCCCGATGCGCCGCACCAGCAGGTCGGTGTTGCCGGGAAAGTCGACGCTGGCCTGGTACAGCTTCTTGTCGCTGTAAAGACGGAGCTGCAGGCTCACCGCCGACTGAACGTGCGGCTGCAGGGAGTCGAGCGTCGTCGTGAAGAACACATCCGCGACCGAGCCGGCTTGCGCTCCCTGGCCGGCGGAGCCGTTGCCCGCCGCGACGACCAACTCGATGACGGCCGATTGCTCGCCTTCCCATTCGAGCCTCGGCACCTCGATGCGGCCTTTGCGGCGCGGCGACAGGGTCAGCCTCACCTGCCGCTGCGACGACGCCGATCCGTTGACGATCTGCAGGCTGTTGCTGTTTGCGCGGCGCAGGATCTCGAAGTCCTTTTCCAGCGCCTTGAGATCGGGCTGGCCGCTGCCGCCGCGATCGCTTTGCAGCGTCAGCTCGATCGTGTCGCCGGGCGCGAGTTGCGTGCGGTCGACCGACGCGGTGACGGCCGCCCCGGCGGGTCTGCACAGCATGATGGCGCACAGGCTTGCCGCGAACAGGCCGAAGGTGCGCAGGCGACGTCGGGTCATGGCGGGGTCCCCTGTCGGATCAGGTGCTGAATCAGGAACTTGCGGCGCAGCAATCCTGCCGGATCGTCCGGCAGGCGGCGCAGCCACTGGTCTTCGGCCAGTTGCTGCTCGGAGCGCTGCCGGGGCCGGGCGTCGCGCGGATCGCGAGCCCCGGACGGGCGCTTGACCGCACCGAACACATCACGCTGCGCCTGTGCCGCGTCGTCGGCCCGGGCCTGATCGGTTCCGGGTCCTTCGGTCTGCCCGTTTGCAGTCGCAGTGCCCGACGGACTGACCACCGAAGAGCCACCTTCCCGGGCGTCGGATGGCCCGGAACGATCGGCTGCTCCATCGATCGGCTGCCCCGAAGGCCCGGGGCTCTGGGTGGCCGCCGATCCGCGCGCGGTCTGCGCTTCACCAGGCGGGCCGGAAGCCGCTTGAGCGGGCGGCTGTGCCCCGGGTCCGCCGCCCAGCGCATTGGGCTTCGGACCCTGCCCGGATCGGGCGGGCGGTTGCTGAAGGGCCTGCGCCACCAGATCGCGATTTCGTCGCGCGTCGCGGTCTGCCGGGTTCTTCGCCAGCGCGGCGTCGTAGGCCCCCAGGGCTTGTTGCAGATCGCCGGTGCGCGCAAGCGCGTTGCCGCGGTTGTATTGCGCATCGGCGTCGTCCAGCGTCGCGTAGGTTTCGGCGGCTGCGCGGAAGTCGCCCGACTTCATCTGTGCGTAGGCCCTGCGCCGCGGGTCGGCATATGACCGCGCTGCCGCGGCGGCGTCGCCGTCTCGCAGCTGGGCCTCGCCGCGCTGATCCGGCGTGCGCCACAGCGACGACCAGCCGCCCTCGGCGTGTGCCGTCGTGCAGCAGGCCAGCAGCAGCGGGGTCAGCCAGAGGTGTCTCGAGGCGACGTTCACCACCAGCCTCGTCGAGCCAGTCCCGCCACCAGCAGCAGAACCGCTGGCAGCAACCACCCGCCGGCGTCTCGCCAGCGCGCGGCCTTCAAATCGTCCACCTCGGTGGCACGGCCGCCGCCGGTTGCATACGACTGCAGCCCGGAGATCAGCGCGGGGACCTGATCAAGCCCGAATGCGCGCCCGCCTCCCGCCAGGGCCAGCTTCTGCAGCAGGTCGCTGTCGAGCCGTGCCATCTCGATGCGGCCCTGCGCGTCCTGCAGGAACCCGCCTTTCGGCAAGGGCACCAGCGCACCACCTGCGGTGCCGATGCCGACCACATCGAGCGTCGTCTTGCGCGCCCGCAGCATCTCGGCTGCGGCGACAGCGGGCACCGGATCCTCGAAGCCGTCGCTGAGAACGACCACGTGACCGCCGGTCGTTGCAGTGCGCTCCAGCAGTTGCTGCGCCATCACGAGCGCCGGGGCCAGCCTGTCGCCGGCGCCGGGAAGCAGATCGGGCGCGAGCGTGTTGCTCAGGCCGCGCACGGTGGCCACGTCGTCCGTGAGCGGGGTCACCAGGAAGGGCTCGGCCCCGAACACCACCAGACCAATGCGCGCGCCCTGGGCCGCGCGCAACAGATCGTTGATCGCGTAGCGTGCGCGCGTAGCGCGGTCCGGCGCCACGTCCTGGGCCGCCATCGACGCAGACAGGTCGAGCACCACCACCCATCCGTCGGGCGCCGAATACGCCGTGGCCGGCTCGCGCTGCCAGGTCGGACCGGCCAGTGCCATCGCGGCCAGAGTCCAGGCCAGCGCCAGCCACGGCCAGGGTGTCGTTCTGCGACTTGACGGCTCGGCCAGGCGCAGCGCGGCCAGCAGCGGTGCATCGATCAGCGACGACCACGCTCCTGCGGACGCGCTGCGCCGTGCCAGCCACCCTGCGAGGAACAGCAGCAGCGGCACCGCCAGCAACCACGCCGGGCGCAGGAAATGGAAGCGGCCGAGGGCGGCCTGCAGGTCAGCGATCATTTCCATCGCGGCTCCCGCAGGGCTGCGGCCGGCACGCTCAGCAGCAGGGCCAGCGCAAGTGGCCAGACGAACCATTCATCGCTCGGCTGCACCCACCGATCGTTGGCTGCGGCCGGCTCCAGCCTGTCCATGCGCGCATAGGCTTCCTGCAGAGCTGCGGCATCGGTGGCCTGGAAGTACGCGCCGCCGGTTTCCGCCGCGATGGTCTTCAGCGTGGCTTCGTCGAGATCGCTGTCTTCGTCGCCACCGCCGCCGACTCCGATCGTGTAGACGCGCAGCCGCGACGCAGCCGCCAGCCTGGCCGCTGGCACAGGTGGCATTTCGCCTGCGTTGCTGCTGCCGTCGGTGAGCAGCACCAGCACCGTCTCGCCACTGGCGCCGACCTGTTGCCGGGCTGCGTCGGCCTCACGATCGTTATGCAGCAGCTTGAGGGCCAGTCCAATGGCGTCGCCCAGCGCGGTGGCGGGTCCGGCCATGCCGATCGTCGCTTCCTGCAGGAACTGGTTGACCGTGTCCAGGTCGGTACTCCATGGCGCCTGCAGGTAGGGGCGGGTGCCGAAGAGGATCAGGCCCACCTGGTCTCCATGCCGCCGCTGTATGAACTCTCCGGCCAGATCCTTGACCACTTGGAGGCGGCTGGCGCGTCCCGCCATGTCGCGCGCGGCCATCGAGCCCGACACGTCGATCGCCAGCAGCAGGCGACGCCCGGTGGTGGCCACCGGTTGCGGCTCGCCGAGCCACTGCGGACGCACGGATGCGGCGATCAGCAGCAGCCAGACCAGCGCGAACAGATACACCCGCCAGCGTGCTGCCCGCGGCGCGACCGGCGCAGCGCGTGCGGCAATCTGCGCCGCAAAGGGCAGGAACAGGGCTGCGTCATGCGGGCGGGCGGGCGGCAACCAGCGGGCGATCGCCCACGGCAGTGGCGCGGCCAGCAACATCCACGGCCATTCGAAGTGGATCATCCGCGGGCCTTGACGAAGGCGCGAGCGCCGGCGAACCACCGCTCGCGATCGTCGGTGCGGACCTCTGCCGTTCCAGCGCGGGACGGCACATCGCCGCCATAGGCACAGCGCAGCAGCCTTCGGCCCGTCTCGCCCGCCCAGGCGGTGCCGCCATGGTCGACCACGAAGGCGATCCAGGCGTCGCCGTTCAACGCCGCCACGCGTTCCCGCCCGTGGCGCACCACCGCGTATCGGCGCAGCAGCTGCTGCAAGCCGCGCGCGATCGTGGCGTCGGAATCGACCTCCCGGCTGGATGTTGCCTGCAGCTGCGCAAGCTCGTGCAAGGCGGCGCGCTGCCAGTGTCGAAAGGAAGGCCGGCGCGGCCGCCGACGCCACCAGAGCGCAAGCACCAGTGCGCTAGCAAGCAGGGCTGCCAGGCCCCACCAGCCAGGCGCCAGATGCCACCAGGCGAGCGGTGGTGGCGCTCGGTCCGGGGCCAATTGGGACAGCCAGGACGGGGTCATCTCGACTCGCTGATGAACGCGGGCATCCGCTGCGCCAGATCGTCGCCGGTGTCGAGCCGAAGCAGCGGCAGGCGACGACTCCGGCAGAGAGAATCCACGCGCCGCTCGCGTTCTGCCCAGGCGGCCGACCAGTCGCCTCGACTGGCGGCGCCGTCGAGCGACCAGAGTCGCCCCGGCACCCCGACCCTGTAGGCACCTGCCGGAAGGCCCTGTCGCTCCAGTGGATCGGTGAGCCAGACCACACGGCATTCGGCGCGCATCGAGAGGGCCACCAGTGCCGACTCGCCTGCATCGTCGAAGTCGCTGAAATCGCTCAGCACGACCACGGAACTGCCGGGGCGCAGCAGCGGACGCAGCGTGGTCAGTGCCTTGCCCAGGGCGCCTGATGCCATCGGCCCCGGAGCGCGCGGCTGGTTCTGCACCAGCGCCTGCAACAGCGCAAGCGCACCGATGTCGCGCGATCGGGGTGGCAGCGCTTCGGGCGCGGACGAGCCGTGCGTGATGATGCCGCCAAGCCGGTCGCCAGCGTCCACCGCGACCCAGGCGAGCCAGGCTGCGGCTCTGAGCAGTTGGGCCGACTTGAGCTGCCGGCGGCTGCCGAAGTAGAGACCCGGATGCAGGTCGGCCAGCAGCCACACCTGGCGCTCGCGCTCTTCGCGGAAGAGCTTCGTATGGGGGCGGCCGCGCCGCGCCGTGACGCGCCAGTCGATGGTGCGCGCGTCGTCGCCCGGGGCATAGACGCGCACCTCATCGAACTCGAGCCCTCGACCGCGGTGGGCGCTGCGGTGAGCGCCCTGAAGCTGCGATGCCGCGGGCTGGCGGATGCGCATTTCCAGGTCGCGCGCTGCGCCGCGCAGCACGACCAGTTCGTCGAGGTCAGGCAGCAGGCCCATGCCATTCCGACTGTCTGCCCGTGTGCTGTCGATTCGAACCCATCAAGGTGCCGGCACCTGGCGAAGCAGTTCATCGACGCAATCCTGCGCCGTGACCCGCGCGGCCTGTGCTGTGTAGTCGAGCAGCAGGCGGTGGCGCAGTGCGTCGGGCGCGATGGCCTGCACGTCCTCCGGACTGACGTAGTCGCGCCCGTCGAGCCAGGCCAGCGCGCGCGCACCGCGTTCGATCGCGATCGCGGCGCGCGGGCTGGCTCCCCAGCGCAGCCAGCCGGCCAGCAATTCGCTGTAGGGGCCCGGCCGGCGCGTCGCGTCGACCAGAGCCGCGATGTAGTCAGCCACCGAGTCGGCGAGGGATACGTCCAGCACCTGGCGCCGCGCGGCGAACACGGCTGCCTGGGACAGTCGCCGGGCCGGCGGCGGCAGTTCCACGGCCGACACCGCTTCGCGCCGCGCGAGTTCCATGATCAGGCGGGTGGTGGCGCGGTCTGGGTAGTCGACGCGTGTGTGGAGCATGAAGCGGTCGAGTTGCGCCTCGGGCAACGGGTAGGTGCCTTCCTGCTCGATCGGGTTCTGGGTCGCCATGACCATGAACAGCGCGGGCAGGTGATAGGTCGTGGCGCCGACGCTGATCTGGCGTTCGGCCATCGCCTCGAGCAGCGCCGACTGCACCTTGGCCGGTGCACGGTTGATCTCGTCGGCCAGGATCAGGTTGTGGAACAGCGGTCCGCGCTGGAAGCGGAAGCTGCCTTCCTCAGGCCGGTAGATGTCGGAGCCGGTCAGATCGGCCGGCAGCATGTCGGGCGTGAACTGCACGCGCTGGAAGTCGCACTCCACGGCATGCGCCAGTGCCTTGACCGCGCGGGTCTTGGCCAAACCGGGCGGGCCTTCGACCAACAAATGGCCGTCCGCCAGCAACGCGACGAGCAGCCGTTCGACGAGCACCGGTTGGCCGAGGACCTGCTGCTCGAGGTAGTGGCGCAGTCTTGCGAACGCGTCCTGCGGTGTGTTTCCAGGCGAATTCGGGGGCGTCATCAAGGAGTCCATCGGTGGGATTTTCCATCTGCGGTGCGCATGCACCCTTTGAACAGGCGCCTGTGCGCAGCCCGGTGTCGAACGAATGTACGTCGGACAAGCAGTGCCGGATGCACCTGCCCGTGGGGGCGTAGCTTGATGTCGATCAACGCCGCGGTTGCATGCGCGGCCATCATGGCCGCGTCGCGTTGCAGGTTCCCGTCGGGTGTTCGCCCCGGGCCGGCTGTCGCGGCGACAGGTGATCGAATGAATGAGCAGACAGCGGCAGTGGTTGCGAGCGGGCACATCCCGTCGCGCATTGCCAAGACAGCAGGTGGATTTCGCGTCCGGCCAAACCTGGTCGATTACGCGGCCGTTCAAGCTGCATTCAGCTGGGAGCGCGCGCGCGAGAGCCTGGCCGGACTTCCCGGCGGCGGGCTCAACATCGCCTACGAGGCTGTCGACCATCACCTGGGCACCGCGCATGCCGATCGCACCGCGATCCGCTGGATCGGCAAGGCCGGTGCTCGGCGTGAGCTGAGCTATCGGGACCTCGCTCACGCGACCAACCGATTTGCAAACGCGCTGCACGGGCTCGGCACGCAGCCGGGCGATCGGGTCTGCGTGCTGATGGGGCGCCTGCCGGAGTTTCACGTCGCGGTGCTGGGGGCACTGAAGGCGGGTTGCGTCGCGGCTCCACTGGCTCGCGAATCGGTCACAGAGCAGGGTGCCTTGTGCTGCGCGCT
>Ga0116157_10004971_pt1 | contig 12306 bp, 9 predicted proteins | sample AD_UKC048_MetaG_FD_89882 | JGI IMG/M metagenome (GOLD analysis project Ga0116157, IMG submission 89882) | Active sludge microbial communities of municipal wastewater-treating anaerobic digesters from USA - AD_UKC048_MetaG | ecosystem: Engineered > Bioreactor > Anaerobic > Digestate | place: USA... | reverse complement strand
TAAAATTTGATTTTAATAAAGCTGTAAGTTTTTCTCTTGTATTCACCTTCTGCTGAATTAAAAGTTGCATTCACATTTTTGTTTGCTATAATATATAAACTTTATGTTTCTTTTTATTCGAAAAATCAACTCCAAATAAGTTTTCGAAGATATCTTCATTCATATTTCAAAGGGCTTCTTTTTAAAAATCCACAGTTGTGGAAAACCTGTTAATTATTTTTGTTTTTCCAGTTAACTTATTCAAAATTAATCATTTACAAAACGTTTAGCTTGTGTAAAAACATTCTTTTTCGCAACTAAAAACACCCATCCTCGGCCATGAACCTATTGCTCCTGTGGGAAAAAATTCAGCCCCAAATTCGCGAACAGTTAGGGGCAACAACTTACGACACGTGGTTTTCTTCCATTCAAATACAATCTCCCAATTCAGACAATCTTATTATTAACACTCCTGATGAATTTTTCCAAAACTGGTTTATAGAACACTACCTTCCAATTATTAAACACCATCTTGGTTCTCTCATAAACCATCAAATTCATTACGAAGTCGCCATAAACCCATTAGAGGTTCCAAACAAGCCGGCAACACAACAAATCATCCACAACGAAAACCTCGCTCCTAAAAAAGAAGACCAGCTACCCATTCATCTCAACCCACGATTTTCTTTTGATAATTTCGTTGTCGGGCCATCGAACAGGTTTGCTTATTCGGCCTGCATGGCTGTCGCAGAATCCCCGGCGAAGGCGTATAACCCTCTATTTATATATGGTCATGTTGGGCTTGGGAAAACCCACCTCATGCAGGCGATCACACATCAAATTCAAAAAAACTCTCCAAACAGCACCTGTTGTTATCTTTCTTCTGAACGATTCACAAATGAATTAATCGACGCTATCCGGCATCGATCTACCGCTAATTTCAGAAAAAAATACCGGCATATCGATGTTTTACTTATAGATGATATCCACTTCCTGGCAGGCAAAGAGTCCACGCAGGAAGAATTCTTCCATACATTTAACACGCTTCATAATAATCACAAACAAATCATCATATCTTCTGATCGTCCTCCAAAAGAAATATCCAATTTAGAAGAACGCTTAAGTTCCCGTTTTGCTTGGGGCTTAATCACTGATATTCAACCGCCGGATTTTGAAACGCGGGTCGCAATATTAAGAAAAAAAGTTGAAAAAGAGCCCGTTAGGGTTCCTGAAGAAGTAATTACATTTATCGCTGAACAAATTAAAACTAATATTCGAGAGCTAGAGGGTGCGCTCATCAGAGTTTTAGCTTATTCTTTGCTAGAAGAACATCCCATCACTTTGGATATGACAAAAATTGTCCTCCGAGATATGGTTAAAGAAACGGTTAAAATTATCAGCATCGAAATGATTCAAAAAACCGTTGCTGAGTTTTTTAATATCTCTTGTTCTGATTTAAAAGCCAAAAAAAGAACTCAAAATATTTTAAAACCAAGACAAGTTGCAATGTATTTATCAAGACGTTTAACGAATCTTTCGCTACCGGAGATAGGAAATTCTTTCGGTGGGAAAGATCACACAACGGTATTGCATTCATTAAGAAAAATAGAGGAGAATTTAAAGGAAGATTTTCAATTAAAAAATGAAATAGAAAAATTACTAACAACATTAAAACAATAATCCTCCAAATACACACGGCTTTTCAACAAAAATTATTTATTTAACTTGTTATATTTCAACGTGTTTTAACCTTATTCAATTTTTCACAAGCTCTACTATTATGACTACGGTCTATTATAAATAATTAATCGAATTAGTAGCAAAAGTGGGGATTTTATGAAAATCAAAATTAGTAAAGAAAAATTATTAGAAAGCATCCAAATCGTACAAAATATCGTTTCATCCAAAACAACACTTCCTATCCTTTCTAATATATTATTAGAAACAAAAGGAAAAGAATTAAAAGTAAACACAACCGATTTGGATATTGGTATTTCCTGTGGAATACCTGTAGATATTATTGAAGAAGGGTCAATAACAATTCCAGCAAAAAGATTTAGCGATATTGTCAAAGAATTACCCTCTGGGGATATTTCTATTCATGTGAAAAAAAATAATCAGGTTGACATTGATGGAGAAAAATGCCGTTTTAAATTATTGGGGTTGCCTCGGGAAGAATTTCCAAAATTTCCGGAATTTAAAGACAGGGAAGTGATTAAAATAGAGCAGGCTGTTTTAAAGGAAATGATCCGCTTGACATCTTTCGCTGTTTCTCATGAAGAAACCCGATATATTTTAAATGGTATTTTAATAGAAATTAATGATAGTAACATAAAAATGGTTGCCACGGATGGAAAAAGGTTGGCAAAGGCTGACGATAAAATTTTAACACCAACTAAAAAAGAAATTTCGGTCATTGTTCCTATAAAAGCAATACAAGAAATCTTTCGGAATTTACATGATGAAGGGGAAGTTTCCTTTGTTGTTGGAAATAATCAAGTTTTGTTTGATATTGACGGAATTTTAATAGCAACCCGGATTATAGAAGGGGATTTCCCAAATTATAATCAAGTTATTCCAAGCCCAATGACAACAAAAATAAAAATTCATACACAACAATTTTTAAGCGCTATTCGTCGGGCTAATTTGCTTTCTACTCCGGATTTTCAGGCGATTAAGTTCGAAGTTTTTTCTGACAAGATCGTTGTTTCTAAAATTACTCCCGATGTCGGGGAATCCCGGGAAGAGGTCCCTATTCAGTATAGCGGAAAAGAGTTGGTAGTCGGGTTTAATCCGCAGTTTTTTATAGATGTTTTAAAAAATATTAACAGTAATAATATTGATTTAGAATTGTTGGGTCCGGATAAAGCCGCGGTGATTCGGCAGGAAAACTATTTGTATTTGGCTTTACCTATGCGCATATGAAAAATTGACAGCATGGAAGAAATAAAAAATATTATTCATAATGTTATAGATCATTTATCAGGACAGCCATTAAATAAAGATCAAGAGCTTTTTGTGTTGTGGGAAACCTTGTTAGAGGATACTGAAAAAAAACACGTGCAGCTTTCTGGTTTGAAATCCGGGACGCTTTATGTTAATGTGGATTCTTCCGCATGGCTTTACCAAATGAAACTTAAAAAGACACGCATTCTGGAAAGAATTCAAACGGAATTTTCGGATATTCAAAAGATGTATATAAAGATAGGACCAATGACATGAATGAAAACAAAACCTTTTTAGAAAATAGCGATGATCAAAATAAAGAAAAAGCAGCATCCCAGCCTAAGGGCACGTATGATGCCACGAATATACAGGTTTTGGAAGGGACCGCCGCTGTTCGTATGCGTCCCGCAATGTATATTGGCGATACATTTAGCCGGGGGCTCCATCATTTGGTTTATGAAGTGGTTGATAATTCTATTGACGAGGCCCTTGGGGGATACTGTGATACCATAGAAGTTATTATTAACGAGAATGAGATCATCACTGTTATTGATAATGGTCGCGGGATTCCGGTTGATATGCATGCGACGGAAAAGAAACCGGCCGTCGAAGTGGTTATGACGACCCTCCACGCTGGGGGTAAATTTGATAAAAGGACTTATAAGGTTTCCGGCGGGCTGCACGGTGTAGGCGTGAGCTGTGTTAATGCTCTTTCGGATTGGCTTGAAGTTGAAATTAAGCGGGACGGCAACATTTACCACCAGCGGTACGAAAGAGGAAAAACCGCGTCTAAATTAACGACCATCGGCAAGACAAAAAGTTCAGGGACAAAAGTTACGTTTAAACCAGACCGGACGATTTTTAAAGAAACTTTTGTTTATTCTTATGATATCCTCGCTAAACGCTTAAGAGAACTCGCTTTTCTTAATAAAGGACTGACGGTTAAGCTTCTGGATAAGAGGGGGGAAAAGGAAAAAGAATCGACCTTTCATTTTAAAGGGGGAATTGTTTCTTTTGTGGAGCATCTTAACAAGAGCAAGGAAGTCTTGCATAACAAAATTATTTATTTTACGCGGGAAAAAGACGACACGGAGACGGAAGTCGCTTTGCAATATAATGATAGTTATACGGAAAATGTTTTTACTTTTGCCAATAATATTAATACAACAGAAGGCGGAACGCATCTGAGCGGTTTTCGGTCTGCCTTAACCAGGGCGATTAATACCTATGCCAAAAGTAAAAAGTTTTTGAAAGATGATATTTCTATTGTTGGAGACGACACGCGGGAAGGGTTAACGGCTGTTATCAGCATAAAAATTCCGCAACCGCAGTTTGAGGGGCAGACAAAGACGAAGCTCGGGAATTCTGAATTAGAAGGAATTGTGGCATCTTCCACGTTTGAGGCACTTAGCACATTTTTTGAAGAAAATCCGACGGTCGCTAATAAAATAGTGAATAAGATTATTGTCGCTTCCCGGGCGAGGGAAGCGGCGCGCAAGGCGAGAGAGCTGACGCGTCGTAAAGGAGCCCTTGACAGCGGGGGGTTGCCGGGTAAGCTTGCGGATTGCTCGCAACGGGACCCCAGTTTGTGTGAGTTGTATCTTGTCGAGGGGGATTCCGCCGGCGGTTCGGCAAAACAGGGCCGGGACCGGACGTTTCAGGCGATATTGCCGCTTAAAGGCAAGATTTTAAACGTGGAAAAGTCCCGCATGGATAAAATTTTAGGGAACGAAGAAATTCGGACCATTATTACGGCTTTGGGAACAGGCGTTGGCAACGATTTTAATGTCGAGAAATTGCGCTATCATAAAATTATTATCATGTGCGACGCTGACGTGGACGGTTCACATATTAGGACATTGTTGTTAACGTTGTTATATAGGCAAATGTGCCCATTGATTGAAGGGGGATTTGTGTATATTGCTCAACCGCCTCTTTATAAAGTTAAAAGGGGAAAGAGGGAAGAATACATTGAAACCGAGGAGGAGATGAACGAACTTATGCTGGATCTCGGCATTGAGGGATTAAAGCTGAGCTCTTTGAAAGGGAAACAGGGGTATAGTGCCGCGCAGTTTAAAGATATTTTGGGGTCTTTAACGGACATTGAAAAGCTTGTGGAAATTATGAAAAAGCGCGGCATTGAATTCGAAGTTTTTATATCAACCTATGATTCTAAAAGGAAGCTTTTTCCGAAATATAAAGTAAAATCGAAAGACAAAGCAGCTTTTGTATATGACGATAAAGAGCTCGCCGAGATAACGGCGGGGGATGAAGAAGCTCAGTATATAGAAATCTTTGAGGCGGAAGACTTGCAGGAAATTCAACAGAAGTTGGAAAATTTTGGAATCCGTTTGGATAATTTTATGAAAGAGACGCTCCGGGGAGAACCTGTTCAGAACAAGTCTGCCGACGGGGTTCATATAAAACCGCTTTTTATGATAGAAGACGACAAAGACAAGCACGAATTCTATTGTTTAAAAGACGTTCTGGATTTCGTAAAAGCCCATGCTTATAAAGGGATGCACATTCAACGCTATAAAGGGTTGGGCGAGATGAACCCTCAGCAGCTTTGGGATACAACGATGGATCCGGCCAAAAGGACGATTTTAAAAATCACCCTTGAAGACGCCGTTGAGGTTGAAGAAACGTTTTCTATGTTGATGGGAGACGATGTCGGTCCTCGCCGGGAGTTTATCGAAAGCAACGCGCATGATGTCAAAAACTTGGATGTGTAGGCAATGTTTTTGTGCCAGAGCGAGAACAGAGACACAAGAGCCCTATAAAAGAAAGGTGTTTATTTAGATGGACAGCGCACCCATAAAAGAAAAAATAATTCCTGTTTATATAGAAGAAGAAATGAAAAGCTCGTATCTTTCTTACTCCATGAGCGTTATTGTGGGGCGAGCTTTGCCCGATGTTCGCGACGGCCTTAAGCCGGTGCACCGGCGGATCCTTTATGCCATGAAAAGCCTGGGCTTGGATTCCGGCAAGCCTTTTAAAAAGAGCGCAACCATTGTCGGGGAGGTTTTAGGTAAATATCATCCTCATGGAGATGCGGCGGTTTATGAGACGATGGTTCGCATGGTGCAAGATTTTTCTCTGCGTTACCCGTTGATAAACGGACAAGGGAATTATGGATCTATCGACGGGGACAGTGCGGCAGCTTATCGATACACGGAAGCGCGTTTGGCGTCCATCTCCGAAGAGATGTTGAAAGACATTGATAAAAACACGGTGGATTTTTCTCCGAATTTTGATGGGAGCACGAAAGAGCCGGAGGTTCTGCCTTCAGGTATTCCCAACTTACTTGTGAATGGCTCTAGCGGGATTGCCGTTGGGATGGCGACGAACATGGCTCCGCACAATTTAAGCGAAGTCATAGACGGGCTGATTTTTTTTATTGACAATCCAGAAGCTAAAGTTAAAGAGCTTCTGAAATATATTAAAGGCCCGGATTTCCCGACGGGGGGCATTATTTGCGGCAAGGAGGGCATCCGGGACGCTTATGAAACCGGCAGGGGGAAGCTTTTGGTGCGGGCGAAAGCCGCGGTGGAACGGCAGAAGGGAAGCAAAGACACCATTATTATAACGGAATTGCCCTATCAGGTTAACAAGGCCAATCTTGTTAAAGCCATCGCGGATCACATTTCGAATAAAAGTGTCGACGGCATTGTCGACATCAGAGACGAATCAGACAAGGACGGGATTCGGGTTGTTATCGAGCTGCGTCGAGATGTTCAGCCACAGCTGATTTTGAATTATTTATATAAGCACACACAGCTGGAAACGACATTTGGGATCATCAACCTGGCCCTGGTGAACAATAGCCCCAAGGTCTTGTCTTTGAGGCAACTTCTGAGCCAGTATATTAATCATCGCAGGATTGTTGTGCGCCGAAGAACACAGTTTGATCTTGAAAAGGCCTTGAAGAGGGCCCATATTTTAGAAGGGTTGCGCATAGCGGTTAAATTTATTGACGAAATCATCCAGCTCATCCGCTCGTCTAAAAGTACACCGGAAGCCAAGATAAAGCTCATGAAGCGGTTTAGCCTTTCCGAGATTCAGGCGCAAGCCATTTTGGAAATGCAATTGCAGCGATTAACGGCTTTGGAACGCAATAAAATAGAAGAAGAGTATAAAGAGTTGTTGAAAGATATTGAGCGGTATCGCGCTATTTTGGCTTCGGAAAAGAAGATGGATGAAATTATTAAAAACGAGCTGATAGAAGTAAAGAAGATTTATGGGGACGAGAGAAGAACAGAAATCGCCGCCAAAGCCGAAGAAATCGAGCTGGAAGACCTGATTGCGGAAGAAGACATGGCGATCACGATTAGCAACACAGGATATATTAAACGTTTGGGGGTGGGCGCTTATCGTAAGCAGAAAAGAGGGGGAAAGGGCGTCAGCGCCATGGCGACCAAAGAAGAAGATTTTGTGAAGCAGATTTTTGTTGCTTCGTCGAAAGATTATTTGCTGATATTTTCTAACAAAGGAATCGTTCGTTGGCTTAAAGTTTATGAAATCCCGATTGCTTCGCGCAGCGCGAAAGGGAAGGCGATCGTGAACCTTCTTTCATTTGAAAAAGAGGAGTATATCAGCTCTATTGTCGCCGTCAAAGAGTTTCCAGAGGACCGGTATGTTGTTATGGGAACGGCGCAGGGAAACGTTAAGAAAACAACGTTATCGGCTTTTGGGAACCCGCGTAAGGGAGGTATTGTCGGAATTAATTTAGACCAAGACGATTATCTGATTGGGACCGCCATTAGCGGGGGGAAACACGAAATTTTGCTGGCTACGAAACAAGGGAAGGCCCTTCGTTTTTCGGAAAAGCAGATTCGAGACATGGGCCGCGCGGCACGCGGAGTGAGGGGGATTAATTTATCAAAAGGAGATATCGTTGTTTCTATGCAGGTTTTTCCTTCCGAGATTGACAGGACGGAAAGCACGTTGTTAACGGTCACGGCCCTTGGCTTTGCCAAGAGGTCTTCTTTTGGGGAATACCGCATCCAATCCCGAGGAGGCAAGGGGATTATTAATGTAAAAGTAACCCCGAAAAACGGAACAGTTGTGAGCGTTTTAGGGGTCATGCCCGATGATGAGGTCATGGCTGTCACGAAGGTCGGAATGATGGTTCGCTGTCCAGTGGTTGATATCCGAGAGTCTTCGCGGAGCACGCAAGGCGTTAAGCTTATTTCTTTGCAACAAGGAGACGTTGTTATGTCTGTTGCCAATGTTGTTGCCAAAGAGGAAGAATAATTCCCACGGTTCCGTGGAAACACAGAAACCCTGCGGGGCGTATTTTTTCTTGACCATAAAAGAATCTAGAATATAATAATAAAACTGTATTTTAATTTTTATCTATCGACCCCATCGTCTAGCCTGGTTAGGACACAAGCTTTTCAAGCTTGCAGCGCGGGTTCAAATCCCGCTGGGGTCGCTTATATTCTTGGGGCCGCGAATGGGCCCCAGTTCGTTTTAAAGGGTTTCCAAACTTTTGCCCCCCACATCCTCTCCTCCTCCTCCGGCCCTTTCTTTTAAAAGCACAAAGGCAGAAAACACAAAAAAAGATGTTCAATCGGTTAAACATCTTATATATTTATATTATAAAAATATTTTACTCTTGGGCTTTGGAAAGACCTTGATGAGAAAGCGTTTGTCAAGGGAAAGCTGCAAGAGAATAAGTTGTGGTGCGGTTTTTCAGGCCTTTCAATTCCAAAGAGCCCTTGGCGATTTTCTGTGAGATTCTTGCGGATGTCAACGAGCGCTGTTAGCGGCGGGCCACGACATATAATAATCGTGAAGGTGTTTTATTCTTTGTTTATGCGAGTTGCCGTTCTTCAAATACAGGCTCGGCCTAAAAAATCATGCAATCTTAATAAGGTCCTGGATTTTCTTTCCGAAGCTGCCGGGAACAGGGCGGAGCTGATTGCGTTGCCGGAAGTATTTAATTACAGGGGATTTTTGAATACGAGCGACCTTCGGGAGCATGTTTTTGAAACTGTTCCTGGCCCGTCTACGTTGCCTTTGTTGGCTTTTGCGAAAAAAAACGAGTTTCCATTTTGGCCGGGTCTGTGTATGAGAGGTCAGGTTGTTTAGAGAAGGCGTATAATACCTCGATAGCAATCAATCAGAGAGGCGAAATTATTGCCAAGTATAGAAAAAGGCACCTTTTTGATGCTAAGGTTGAATCCCGGGTTATAAAAGAAACGCAAACGTTTCTTCCTGGAACGCAAAGAAGAGTTTTTCAGATAGCCCGGTTTCGCTTCGGGATGAGCATTTGTTTTGATTTGCGATTTCCGGAACATTACCGCAAGTACGCGCAGAACGGTTGTCATGTTTTGTGTGTTCCGTCTGCCTTTACCCAGGCCACCGGCCAGCATCATTGGGAACCGCTGCTAAAAGCGCGGGCTATTGAAAATTTAAGTTATGTTGTGGCGCCGAATCAATTCGGAAAGGACGAATGCGGAATTGTTTGTTTTGGGCACAGCATGATTCTTTCGCCTTGGGGAGAGATTATGGCAGAAGCTTCGGCGGACAAAGAAGAAATTATTTATGCGGATTTTGATTTGAGGACAGTCCAGGAGGCTCGAGCCCGATTTTCGGGTGTATATTAAGGAAAAAATATTATTTCAACAAAATGTATTTCTTTGTATAATTTAAGTATAAAAAATGTATAGAAATGTAAAAATAGCGATAACTGGGGCAGCCGGCCAAATTGGCTATGCTTTTCTTTTCCGGCTTGCTTCTGGTGAAGTTTTTGGTCCGGACACAGATATTCACCTTTCCTTGCTCGAAATCGAGCCAGCGTTGCCCGCATTGAAAGGAACGGTTATGGAATTGCAGGATTGTGCTTTCCCTCGCCTGAAATCTATTACCGCCACGTCCGTTGTCCAAGAGGCTTTTTGTGATGCTGATTGGGCGGTTTTGATCGGAAGCGTGCCCAGGAAAGCCGGAATGGAACGGGGAGATTTATTAAAAATTAATGGAAGGATTTTTATAGAACAGGGCAAAGCACTTGACCAGTATGCCAAAAAATCTTGCCGCATTTTGGTTGTTGGAAACCCTTGTAATACAAACTGTTACATTGCTAAAGCTGTCTGTCGACATATCCCGGCCACTAACTTTTTTGCCCTTATGATGCTTGATCAAAAAAGGGCAGAGGCCCAGCTGGCTGTTAAGGCCCAAGTAGACAGCCGTTTTATTAAGAATATTGCCGTTTGGGGAAATCATTCTGCGACACAGTTTCCAGACTTTTATCACGGGGTCGTTCAAGGACGCCCGCTCGTAGATGTCATATCTGATATTAAATGGCTTAAAAATGATTTTATTGATATAATTCGGAAACGAGGGGCAGAGATTATAAAAATTCGCGGGCAATCTTCAGCCGCCTCCGCAGCGAACGCTATTGTTGAGACAATAAAAAATTTAATCACCCCGACGGAAACAGGCGAATATTTTTCTGTTGCGGTTTCATCGGATGGCAGTTATGGGATTAACAAAGGGTTAATTTTTGGCTTTCCAGTTCAATCAGAAGGGACTCATTGGAGTATCGTGACAGGGTTGGAGCACGATGCGTTTGCTCAAGAGAAAATTGAAACGACAAAACAGGAGCTCTTAAAAGAACAAAAGGAGGTTGAATTTTTGTTCCCAAATATTTTTAAATATTAATAATAATATTAATATTAAATAAATAAAATTAATTATTAAAAAAATTGGCTTTCCGCTTGTTTTTTGATATTTCAAAGGGTATACTTACATTTGTAACACAGTAACTTAAGGAGGAGATATGTTGCATAATAAACAAAAATTGACAATCGTAGTTGGCTTTTTTTTATTTGTGTTTGCTTTTGGGTGTGAAAAAACATCATCATCTCAAATCAATAATCCTCAAGCTATTAAAACCAAACCAACCACCCCTGTTCAGCTTGCGCAAAATACCGCCCCTGTTAAACAGGCGGTTGTGTCCCCTGCTCAAGCGGAAGAAAAAAAACCTGTCGCCCCTGCGGGCCTTACCAAAGAAGCTGCTCTTTCCTCACCTGTTGCCGGGAATGTTTTAGCCAAAGTCGGGACCTGGACGTTGACCATAGAGGACTTTAATGAACGGCTGGAAGCGCTAAAAGAAGTTGTTCCGGATTATGATGCCACGGATATTGAGCAGAATAAAATGATTTTGGAAGAACTTATTCGTCAGCAACTTTTAGTGCAGGACGCAGAGAATACGGGTGTTTCTAAAAACAAAGATATAGCACAGGCTGTTGAAGAATTTCGACGCACTCTTTTGGTGAGAGAAGTAGCCAATACCCTCACGAAGGATATTTCAGTGACAGAAGAGGAAGCTAAAGAATATTATGAAGCAAATAAAGAAGAATTTATGGATCAGGCACAGTGGAGGGTTAGAGAACTTGTTTTAAATACAGAAGAGGAAGCTAAGCAGGTTTTGGTAGAGCTTTATCAAGGCGCTGATTTTGTAGAAAAGGTAAAAGAGAAATCAAAAAGCAACTCGGCTTGGCAAAAAGGAGACTTGGGATTAAAATCCGAGTTTGATTTTCCAAAAATGCAAAAGGTCGTTGAGGCCTTAGAGGTCGGAGACGTGAGCGGGGTTTTTCAAGGGCCAAATGGCTATTATATTGTTAAATTAGAGGAAAAACAAGGCGGGGAGCCTCAGGATTTTGAGGATATTAAGGAAGATATAATTACAGGGTTGACTTTATTAAAACAGCAACAGGCTATTTTAGAGCATTTAGACAAGATCAGACAGCAGACGGATATCCAAGTTAACTTAAAATTATTAGAGGAGTAGGCAAATGAATTTAGAAAACAAGAAACAAATAGCCATTATTATTTTGGCCGTGGGGCTCGGGCTTGTGGCTTCTGTAGGAACTGGCCACTATATTCAAACCCGGGTTGACCAGGAAACGGCTAAAATATCTCAAGAATTTGAGAATAAAAAAGTTAAGCCTATGATGCGGGAGATTGATTCTTTGCGCAAGGAAATGCAGAAGCTTGCCAGCATGCAGGCGGCCACGGCTACAAAGGTCCAAGAGCAAAAACCCTCGGAATTACCAGCCGTTCCCAAGTCATCATTGGCGTTGCGTACTCCTGCGGGGAAGCGGGCTTATACCGTCCGCATCGATTCTTTATCGGCCGTTGGTGGTTTGGTCAATCCAGGGGATTATATTGATGTGATTGCGCACATGGATATCCCCGACCCGGTTTCTAATTCTAATCAAAATGTGTCTTCCATGGTTTTTCAGAATATTCAGATATTGGCGGTCGGGACGAACCTTCAGGCGCCGGGCGGGTATGAACAGCAGCAGACCGCAAGGGCGCTTAATATTACGTTTGCGTTAACTCCGGAAGAAGCCAGTTTGATGTCTTTTA
>Ga0116157_10004970_pt1 | contig 12306 bp, 12 predicted proteins | sample AD_UKC048_MetaG_FD_89882 | JGI IMG/M metagenome (GOLD analysis project Ga0116157, IMG submission 89882) | Active sludge microbial communities of municipal wastewater-treating anaerobic digesters from USA - AD_UKC048_MetaG | ecosystem: Engineered > Bioreactor > Anaerobic > Digestate | place: USA... | reverse complement strand
TTTTTTTCTCCTTTGTATACCCATACCTTCACTCCCATTAATCCAGCATCCATAGTTTGTGCAACTTCCTGTGCATAGTCAATATCTGCCCTAAGAGTCTGCGCGGGAACTGATCCAGCATTAGCTTTTACTGTTCTCGCTTGACTTGCATTATTAATTCTTCCAGAGACCCAAATTCTAATACCCTTTGCTCCAGCCATCATTGCTTTCTCTTTTGCACTTGCAACTAGTAATTTACTAGGTTGTCTTCTAGCAATACCATCTGCAATATTTCTTGCAATTATTCTTGCAGAAATATCTGCCTTTTTAACCTCTCTTATCTTAATCTCAACATCAGTTCTAGTAGACCTCTTCAGATCTTTCTGTAATACATCAATACCCTCTCCACCCCTTCCAATAGCGACACCAGGTCTTGCAACAAACACCTCAATTTCAATCTTACTTGCAGTTCTGTTAATACAAATTGTATCAATACCTGCATCCTTCATTCTTTCAGAAACAACCTTCTTAATTTTTAAATCCTGAGCTAAAATAGCGGGATAGTCTACCTTAGAAGAATACCAGACAGAGTTCCATGTCTTGTTTATACCCATTCTAATTGCATTTGCATTTACCTTTCTTCCCATTATTTAACTTCTAATTCTAAATTAAGATGTGATCTTCTTTTTAATATTCTTGAAGACCTTCCCCTTGAAGCAAATCTTCCCCTTTTAACTGTTTGCGCTCCATCAACAGAAATCTCTTTTATTTTTAAGTCCTCACTTTTAACTCCCGATATTTCTCCTGCTGCTGCTATACCAGATTTTATTGCCTTAATAACATATATCGTTCCCTTTTTATTAGTAAACTGCAAAATATCTAATGCCTCATTTACATCCTTACCTCTGATTAAATCTACAACCAACCTCAATTTCTGAGGAGATTGTGCAATATTTTTAACTTTTGTTTTTATTTTTTTATCTTCCATATTTTCTATTCTTCAAATCTACCACTACTTCCATATACTTTAGCTAATTTCCCTTTCTTAGCATGACCTTTAAATTTTCTAGTCAAGGAAAACTCACCTAATCTGTGACCTATCATTGATTCTTCTATTAATACCTCTTCATGTTTCTTACCATTATGTATTCCAAATGTTAATCCAACCATTTGAGGAGTTATAGTAGATGCCCTTGCCCATGTTTTAATAGGCTTTCTAACACCAGTTGCAAGTGCCTGATCTACTTTCTTTTGTAATTTCTCATCAACATATGCTCCCTTTTTTAGTGACCTAGACATATATACTAATTACTAAATTATTTCTTAGCAAAGGGTCTTTGTGGACTCCTTCTTCTCTTAATTATTAATCTTTCGGTTCTCTTATTATCTCTGGTCCTTGTTCCAATCCTATTACCCCAAATATCTTTAGCTCTACCAATTACACCTTTACCTTCACCACCTCCGTGTGGATGTTCAACTGCATGCATAGCCATTCCTCTTACTTCTGGTCTCTTACCTAAGTTTCTTTTTCTTCCAGCCTTACCCAACTTTACATTTACTCTCTCTTCATTACCTACCTGTCCAATTGTTGCCATTCCATCCGCAGGAACTAATCTAATTTCTCCAGAAGGCATTTTAATCTGTACATACTTACCAGTTGGGTCAATACCTTGAACAATTATTGCCTGACCCGCTGATCTCCCGAATGTAGCACCCTTTCCAGCCATATTTTCTACACAGTGAACTATCGTACCCGATGGAATATTTTTAATCATCATTGCATTCCCTGGTAAAACATCTACCTTCTCACCAGAAATGACTTTATTTCCTGCTTTTATCCCACGAGGTGCAATTATATATCTTTTTTCCCCGTCTGCATACTGTAAAAGTGCTAAGTGTGCGCTCCTATTTGGATCAAAATACAAACCCAAAACTTCTGCCTGTACTCCAAATTTGTCTCTTTTAAAATCTATTACCCTAACTCTTCTCTTAAAACCACCACCTCTATGTCGAATTGTAATCTTTCCTTGATTGTTCCTTCCAGATCTCTGTTTTTTAGAAATGGAAAGTGCCTTTGGACCACCATCTTTTTCAAGCATTGATCTGTCTTCTAACTTTGTTCCTCTAAGTGATGAGGTTGTTGGTTTAAATGCTTTTACTCCCATTATTTTATATTTAAAAATTCATCAATTTTATCTCCCTTCTTAAGGGTAACTACTGCTTTCTTTTTATCTTCTTTTCTAAACGATTTGTTAGTTTTGTAATCTCTAAAACTTTTACCTATTCTTACTGTTATATTTACATCCAAAACCTTTACCTTATATTTCTTCTCCACCGCATTCTTAATTTCAATTTTATTAACGCCACTGTCAACAAAAAATACATACTTGTTACTCTCATTTGCCAAAGAGTAACTCTTTTCTGAAACCACCGGTTTTAATACAATTTCCTTACTTTCCATTTAATAGCCTCTCTTCTAAAATATTAACTACCTCTTTCTCAATTAGAATCTCCCTACTATTTACAAGATGTTTTACATTAACACCCATTGGGGTAATTACTGTAATACCTTTACTGTTTCTTAGTGCTAATTTAACTTTCTCATCATTTGTAATTAACAGGGCCTTCTTGTTAACATCTTTCATTACATTCTTCCTAATATCCTTTAACTCTTTTGAAGAGTTCGTATTTACAAACTTAACAGCCTCATTCCTATTTCTCTCAGAAAGAACTACACACATTGCTCTTCGAACCATTCCCTTATTAATACTTTTCTTCCAATTTCTAATATTGGGCCCAAATGCCACACCACCACCTACCCATAATGGGGATCTGATAGAACCAGAACGAGCTCTTCCAGTACCTTTCTGTTTCCATGGTTTCTTACCACCTCCCGATACATCACCCTTACCTTTAACAGATGAAGTTCCTTTTCTTTCATTACTTGAATATACACTCAATACCTGTGCGATTAAATCTGAGTTATATGGAACTGCCCATACCTTTGGGTTTAACCTTATCTCTTCAACTGTTTTTTCTTTTTTTACTTTTTCTGCCATATCTATTCCTGAATATATATTTTTACTAAATCTCCATTAGAACCTGGTATTGGACCACTAATCAATATGTAGTTTTCCTTAATATCAACAACTCTTTTGTTCTTTATCGTTACAGTATCAGAACCCATTCTTCCACCCATTCTTGTTCCTTTAAAGACCCTCCCTGGAGAGGAACCAGCTCCAATTGAACCTGGTGCTCTCAATCTATCAGATTGACCGTGTGTTCTAGGTCCACCTTTAAACCCATGCCTTTTAACTACACCCGCAAAGCCCTTTCCTTTTGAGATTCCACATATAGCTACTACATCTCCTTTATTAAATATTTCTGCAACCATATCACTTCCAGGTTTTAAACCTTCAGGTATTTCCCCCTTGACTAACCATCTATGCATTGGTACATACCCTATCTCCTTGTACTGACCTAATTGAGCTTTAGTACACTTCTTTTTACTACCTAATACTAATTCAACCTTACCATTTCGAATATTAGCAATCTTACATCCAGCGACATCAACAAGAGTAACAGGTATAGCCCTGTCATTCTCAAACACTCTTGTCATTCCTTTTTTAATTCCTAATATTGCTTTCATATCTTTCTATTATTGAATCTCGATACCTACACCTGCAGGCATTTGAAGATGCTGCAAAGCATCAATGGTCTTTGGTGTTGGATCGATAATATCTATTACTCTTTTGTGAGTACCAATCTCAAAATGTTCAATTGAACTCTTATAGATGAATGGAGATCTATTTACTGCAACCTTTCTTCTTCTTGTTGGTAGAGGTATTGGACCTGCTACTTTAGCCCCTGTACTAATGGCAGTCTCAATTATACTTTTTGAAGACTTATCTAGTACAACAGCATCGTACCCTTTTAACTTGACCCTAATTTTTGAACCTGTTTCACTCATTCTATCTTAAAGAGCTAAATTAAACTTTAAGTACAGGGAGGATTCCTCCTCCCTGTTTAACTTACTTACTTGATAACCTCGGTAACTATTCCCTTACCTACTGTTGAACCACCCTCTCTAATTGCAAATCCTTGACCTTTTTCAAGAACGACAGGAGCAACCAATTTAACACTAAATTCGGTATTGTCTCCTGGTGCTACCATCTCTGTTCCCTCTGCTAATGTGACTTCACCAGTTACATCTGCTGTTCTTACATAGAACTGAGGCTTATATCCAGTTATAAATGGAGTGTGTCTTCCACCCTCTTCTTTACTTAAGATATATACCTGTGCCTTAAACTCTGTATGAGTTTCTACTGAACCAGGTTTGGAGAGTGTTTGTCCTCTCTCAACATCAGTTCTCTTAAGACCTCTAAGCAAGATACCAACATTATCCCCTGCCTGACAATCTTTCATTGATTTATTAAACATTTCAATACCAGTTGCTGCTGTCTTCTGCGGTTTTCTTCCCATTCCAAGTATCTCAACCTCTTCGTTAAGTTTCAAAACACCTCTTTCAATTCTTCCTGTTACTACTGTTCCTCTCCCCTCAATTGAGAATACATCTTCGATAGGCATTAAGAATGGTTTCTCTACATCTCTCTCTGGAATTGGAATAAATTCATCAACAGCTTTCATCAATTCTCTAGCAGATTCTAATCCTTCCTCTTCTCCCTTCTCTGCTTTTAATGCATTACCAACAATTATTGGAGCATTTGCATCAAATCCATACTTTCCTAAAAGATCTGATACATCAGCTTTGATTAATTCTAAGATCTCTTCATCTGCATCTCCAAACTTGTTGATGTAAACTACCATCTTAGGAACACCAACCTGCTTTGCAAGCAAGATATGCTCTTTTGTTTGAGGCATAGCACCATCATCAGAAGAAACTACTAATATTGCACCGTCCATTTGAGCTGCACCAGTGATCATATTTTTAATGTAGTCTTTATGTCCTGGACAATCTACTAATGCGTAGTGTCTAGTTTCTGTTTCAAATTCTACATGTGCTACTGCAACAGTAATAGATTTTGCTCTTGATTCTGGATCTTTATCCAATTTGTCGATCATTTTTGCTTTATCGGCATCTGATCCAAATGTACCAGTATGAGCATTTAGAATACCTCTAACCAATGTAGTCTTACCGTGATCGATATGACCCAAGGTTCCGATATTCATGTGTGGCTTTGTTCTTTCAAAATCTGCCATGAATATATTTTAATTAATTTATATATATTTAATATTGTTATTAACAATACGATACCCTATTTTATTAAACAGTAGAGTACGCATGGAATATTATCAAAAAGAGACTATTAATGCAAGTGTTTGTTTACACTTTTCTCATTTTAAAATTCCAATTGTAAATATTACTTTCCAGTTTGACCTCCAGCGACTTCTTCTGCTACATTTCTAGGAACTTCCGCATAGTGAGAAGGCTCCATACTTGCACTACCTCTTCCACTAGTCAAAGATCTAAGTTCACTGGTATATCCAAAAAGTTCTGCTAAAGGAACTAGAGCATTAATAACGGTAATTCCATTTCCTAAATCTTCAGTTCCTTGAATCTGACCTCTTTTACTACTTAAAGAACCTGTAACATCTCCCATATACTGTTGAGGAACTTCAACTGCAACATCCATAATTGGTTCTAAAAGTATTGGTTGTGCTCTTCTACACCCATCTTTAAATGCCATAGAAGCTGCAACCTTAAATGCCGCCTCAGATGAGTCTACCTCGTGATATGAACCGTCAAATACTGTAACCTTTACATCAACAACTGGATATCCAGCTACAACACCTGCCTTCATGGTTTCTATTACTCCCTTTTCAATTGGAGCTATAAACTCACGAGGAATTGCACCACCTTTAATAGCGTTAACAAATTCAAAACCTTTACCTGTTTCATTAGGTTCAATCTTAAGCCAACAGTGTCCATACTGTCCTTTACCACCAGATTGTTTAATATATCTTCCTTCAGATTGCTCACATATACCTTTAACAGTTTCTCTGTAAGCTACTTGAGGCTTACCAACATTAGCTACAACATTAAACTCTCTTTTCATTCTATCTACCATAATTTCAAGGTGTAATTCCCCCATTCCAGAGATAATGGTTTGACCTGTTTCAACATTACTTTCTACTCTAAATGTTGGGTCCTCTTTTACTAATCTAATTAATGCTTCAGACATTTTCTCTTCATCTGATTTAGTAGCTGGTTCTATAGCTTGAGATACAACTGGCTCAGCAAATGTAATCTGCTCAAGAATTATTGGGTCTTTCTCATCACAAAGAGTATCTCCTGTAACAGAGACCTTAAGTCCAACAATTGCACCAATATCACCTGCTCTTAAAGTGTCAACTTCTTCTCTATCATCTGCATGCATTAAAACCAATCTACTTATTCTCTCTCTTGTATCTTTTGTTGAGTTGTAAACATATGAACCAGACTGTACAGTACCAGAATATACCCTGAAGTATGAAAGGTTCCCAATATGTGGGTCGTTAACAATTTTAAAGACTAATCCAGAGAATGGCTCATTCTCATCAGGCTTTCTCTCAATTTCTGCTCCACTCTTTGGATGGTCTCCCGCAACTGGGGGTACATCTAAAGGAGATGGCAAACATAATGTGATGTAATCCAGCAAGGTTTTTGCCATAGCTGTTCTAGAATCTCCCCCTAATACTGGAAACACTTTACTTTCTAAAGTACCTTTTCTTAAGGCTACCTTTAATTCCTCAACAGAAATTTCTTCTCCTGCAAAGAATTTCTCCATTAATTTATCATCCATTTCAACCAAAGCCTCAATTAGAGTAGCTCTTTGTTCCTGAGCCTTACTCTTTAATTCATCTGGTATTGGAATCTCTATTATTTCCTCTGACTCTGCAGAATTATATTTAAATGCTTTATTCAAAAGTAAATCAATATATCCATACAGTTCACTTTCTCTTCCCAAAGGAATAGTAATAGCTACTGCCTTATTACTTAATCTCTGTTTAATAGTGGCAAAACTCTTATCAAAATCACCACCTATTAGATTAATCTTATTCAAAAAACATATTCTTGGAACTTTATATTTATTTGCCTGTCTCCATACTGTTTCAGATTGTGGCTCTACACCTTTTCTACCATCAAATATAACGACTGCACCGTCTAATACTCTTAAGGATCTTTCTACTTCAGCAGTAAAATCTACATGCCCTGGTGTATCAATGATATTTATTCTGTATCTCTTACTATCATAATCCCAGAAACATGTAACTGCGGCAGATTGAATAGTGATACCCCTTTCTCTTTCCTGTTCCATAAAGTCAGTAGTAGCTGCACCATCGTGAACTTCTCCCATCTTGTGTATCTGACCAGTAAAGTACAATAGTCTTTCAGTTGTTGTAGTTTTTCCAGCATCTATATGAGCAATGATTCCAATATTTCGGATTTGCTCAAGAGACATCTTTACATCATAGGTTTGCATATTAAAAAAATCATAAAAATTAAAGCCTAAATGGAAACTTAGGAATATACGCGGTATCGATTATATCAAACTAATCTATTTGAGCCAATAGGGATTGAGCCTCTTTTGAAACTATTCCATTAAGGTCAAACTCTATACATTTTTTAGCATACTCTCGTGCTTTTTCAATATCTCCATTTTCGAAATTCAATCTTGCTACCAACAAGTTATATCTGGGTTCATATTGGTCTAACTCCCAGAATATATCTAATACCTTCTGGGCATCTTCTAATTGGTTGTTTTTAATTAAGAAATCTCCCTTTGAGTAAAGATAGTTAGCTTTAAAAATTGAATCTAAATCCTCATATTCAATTCTATTCATATAATAGGAGAATTTTTCAGTATCACTTCGAAGTGAATAAATGTACATGTAATACAGGGATACCCAATTATCATCGACAAATACCTTTTCTCCATTTCTCATTACTTCAAGAGCTTTTTCAGTAAGATTTCCCTCAATTAAAATATCTAGATACTCAGTATAAAGAAGATATTCCCCCTTTGTTGCACTATATGCAATGGCACTATCATAGTAAGCAGTAGAACTGTTAATATCCTTAAGTAAGAAGTAGTCCCTTGCCAATACCCAATATATATATTGATTCAAATCCCCCAAAGAAGAGGTACTTTCTAATAGGTCAACACTCTTTTGATACTGACCATTCTCAAAGTAAGCCTTACCTAAAATATATATTCCATCGATATACTCATCCATCTTGCCTATCTCTGGTTCAAGTAAAGCAATTGCTAAATATGGATACCCTTGATCTATATATTCTTTTCCTAATTTTGCAAGGTTGTAAAGTTTGTCTTCATTTATACTTGCCAAAACCTCTTCCCATTGTACATACCTATCTCTCCATATCTCTCCTGGTTCTACATCCTTAATCGTTTCTTTAGCTTTTTGGACATCAGTCATACTTTGAATATATGAAAGAACCAACTTCGCCTCTATTAGCATCTCTCCCTCATATTTTTCCTCTAACAAAGCTCTAGCCTTTTCAATCTGTCCTACTTGGAGAAATGACTTAGCCATTCCAAAAGATGAAGGTTTGTAATTACTTAACATACCATCTGCTAATTGATATGAATACAAGGCCTTTTCATAGTTTTTTGTTTCATAGTACCCGTCACCAATTACCGAGTACAATACCGCCCTATCATCTTGTGAAAGTTGTCCTGCGGACTCTTCAATAATTTTACTTGCATCCTCCATCCTGTTTTTGGATACAAATATCTTTATCATTCTTTCAAAAGCATCTCTCTTTGATGGTATTAATTCGGAAGCATTACTTAGTTTTTCAACAGCGAGGGTATATTGCCTTCCCTCTATTAAGGTATCAGAATCTGAAATTATCCTGTTATATTCACTTAACTTTTCTTCTGAATTAGTACACCCAGATAGGAAAAATGCTGAAAAAACTAATATGAAAAACATAAATATGATTTTTATTCCTTTGTTCATACCAACCATTTTACACATCTTTTATCAATCATGCTATACTTTCTGTAGTCCCAATGTATATGGGCTTCTATGGACACTGAAATATATCACAAAAACAATAAAAACTACTTTTTAAAAACTTCTCTTTTATTCCTTCTTCCTCTTTTCCTTTTAACTTTTTTCTTACTCTATTACTCTAAGAACCTGGTCTTTGCCCAAGAGAATATTAAAATTTCAGATTCAAGAATTGAGGAGTACCTATTTCTGCCAGATAGAGTTAGAGAAAAAGTTTCATATGGTCCTAAATTAATCTCTATTAAGAGAGGTGATGAGGTTGTGAATATATTAACTACCTTAACAACAGTTGAGGATATTTTAAAAGAGAATAGTTTTATTCTTGAAAAGAATGATTATGTATTCCTAAATACTCAATATGTAATTAATGGAAGTATTATTAAAATAGTTAGAACAAATAGTGTGTTGTTTGAGAGTTTAGAAGAGATTCCATTTTTAAGTGAGACAGTAGAGAATAGCAATTTGTTGAGAGGACAAGAAAAGGTTCTTCAGGAAGGGGTGTTAGGTGTTAAGAAAGATGTTTATGAAAATACATATGAAGATGGAATATTAGTAAGGAGTGTATTAATAGATGAAATTATATTAAAACATCCACAGAAGGAGATTGTCGAAATAGGTACCTCTTGGTATACATTAGATGGAATAGAACCTCATGGGTATAACTGCCCATACTGGTACTCTGTTGTTGATTCAGGTCCATACTCTCAAGAAGAAAAAGATTGGTTAAAATATATTATGTATTGCGAATCTGGTTGTAATGCAGAATCAAACAAGAGTAATTACAAAGGCCTTTTTCAATGGAGTCCATACTGGTGGAGTAAACAGTTTAGTGAAAACATATTTGATGGTTACGCTCAACTAAAGCATACCATTGAGAAATATAGAGCTGGAGAATCTACAAGAGCGAGTCAATGGCCTGCTTGTCACACTAAATATCTGAGAGAAAGATAAAATAGACAGTTAACTATCCCAACTATAGTAATCACAAATATCTTGAGGTATCTCTCCAAGAAATCTTGATGGTATTTGTGTTGAATACCCTTCTCTTGTTAATCTCTGTTGAGCAAATGTTAAATACAGTTTCTCTTTTGCTCTAGTAATACCTACATAGCAAAGTCTTCTCTCCTCCTCTAATTCAATCTCATTAGTAAAAGATCTAGAATGGGGTAATATTCCTTCTTCAACACCTACAATAAAGACATAGTTAAATTCTAAACCCTTTGATGAGTGTAGAGTCATTAGATTTACATAGTTGCCACTACCATCCTGATTTTTATTTTGCTCCTGTTCAATTAGGTTAATCTCTTGTAAAAACATATCCAATGATTTCTCTTTATATCTTAAGGAGTAACTACTGGCTACACTTTTTAATTCCTCAATATTTTCCTTTTTGTATTCAGCCTCTTCTGTTTTATCATCAATATATTCAATGTATCGAATTTTTCTTAGAATTAAATCTATAACGGAAAGAACATCCATACCCCTTGTATCAGAATATATAGAACCAAAAAGGGAGATAATAGAAATATATTTTCCCATTTGAGGAAGTACTTGTTCAATCTTTTCATAAACAGTAGGGTTAATATCTAAAGACTTTTCTATTCCATTACTTATTTCATAACTCCCGATTAAGAGTTCTCCAACACTACAACCACAAATTTTTGCATTTGCGTGAAGAGTAGCGGAAGCTTTAGGACCTATCTTTCTATTAGGAACATTTAATATCCTAGATATACTTAAATCATCTTTAGGATTAAAAAGAAATCTTAAATAACTAAGAACATCCTTAATCTCTTTCCTATCATAGAATCTAAAACCACCGACTAATTTATATGGTAATGCCCCCTTAAGCATGGCCTCCTCAATTGCTCTTGATTGATAGTTAGTTCTATACAATACCGCTATATCAGTAAGAGGATACCCCTGTCTTCTTAATTTATTAATCTCATCAACAACATATATGGCTTCATCATCCTGATCATGTGCCTGATACACAGTAATGCTATTTCCATTTTCTTTATCAGTCCAGAGTTTTTTATCTACTCTGCTTTCATTTTGTTGTATTACAGACATAGCAGCGGATATTACATTGCCACTAGATCTATAGTTTTGTTCTAATTTTACTACTTTTACATTTTTAAAATCTTTTTCAAAAGATTGAATATTTTTTATATCCGCCCCCCTCCATCCATATATGCCTTGATCATCGTCTCCAACAACACAGATATTTTGATATTTTTCAGAAAGTAGTTTGGCAAACATATATTGAGCTGTATTAGTATCTTGATACTCATCTATTAATATATATTTGAATGTATCTTGGTAGTAAGAGAGAACATCTTTGTTTTCAGAAAATAGTTTAACTGTTAGATATATTAAATCTCCAAAATCAACAGCATTCTGTGCTTGAAGTTGTTTTTGATAGAGTGGGTATATATCAGAAACAATATCTTCAATATATCCTCCATAGTGCTGGGAGAATTTCTCAGGTGGAATAAGCTCATTTTTAGCAGCAGAGATAAAGAAGGATATGGACTTGGGTCGTATCTGTTTAATATCAATATCCTTTTCTATTAATATCTCTTTTACCAAATTATCGGAATCATCAGAATCATATATAGAGAAATTAGGCAGTAACCCTAACCTCTTGGCATTATGTCTTAGTAGTAAAGCTCCAATTGAATGAAAAGTTCCAATTGAAGGAATGTCCTGACTATTTACACCCAACTCTTTAAGTAAACTAACCACTCTTTCTTGCATCTCTCCTGAAGCTTTTTTTGTAAATGTTACCGCTAATATATTATTAGGAGAAACACCCTCTTTAGTAATTAGGTATGCTATACGATTAGTTATTACCCTGGTCTTTCCAGAACCAGCTCCAGCAAAAACTAAAAGCGGTCCTTGAGTGCTTTCTACCGCAATTCTTTGCTGTTCATTTAATTTCCCAAGTATTATTTGTTCTAAATCCACAGTAGTGATTATATTCTAAGACGAAATTAAGATACAGAAGTATACGATTATAAGGTGAGAAATATATTAACTAATTGCTATGAGTTAGATTTCCTTTGCATATCTTTGGAATACCCATCCAGTTTGTCCCTCCCCAAATGTCACTATATACCAGCCCTCTTCTTTCCCTGTTGTAATATATACTTGGCCTTCATCTGCTACTTCTAATACTTTGCAAGTATACCATCTACACTCTCTAATATTTACAAAACCATACTCGGGAGATACTAACTGAATTAATTTCTTATTTCCCTTTATTATTTTAAAATCAACACC
>Ga0116157_10004969_pt1 | contig 12309 bp, 8 predicted proteins | sample AD_UKC048_MetaG_FD_89882 | JGI IMG/M metagenome (GOLD analysis project Ga0116157, IMG submission 89882) | Active sludge microbial communities of municipal wastewater-treating anaerobic digesters from USA - AD_UKC048_MetaG | ecosystem: Engineered > Bioreactor > Anaerobic > Digestate | place: USA... | reverse complement strand
TTTGCGCTACTTGCTATTAAATCAAAGAACTTTTCTAAAAGTGTTTTCACTCTTACCCATTCATTTTGGGACTGCAAAAATAATTACATTTTTATTCTTGCCAAAACTTTTTTTACTTTTTTTCCTGAAGATTACAAAATTCGTTCAGTTGCCGTTTATAAGTATAGTTGCGAATGTCTTTAAAATGAAAAAATATTCATTTTTCTAACTTTATTTTCATCAATCTGCTTTTTTAAATTATTTTTACTTCAAAATTATTGTAAGTGTCGTCAATAAAAACAAAAAATAAGCAGACCACAAAACAGAGAAAAATAGTTTATTATTTAATCATAGCTATTTTGGGATTTTTGCTTTACGGTCAGTCTATAAACAACGATTTCAATATAGATGACGATTACGTTTATGAGAATCATGAACTGGTACAAAAAGGTTTTGCAGGAATACCCGAAATATTTACATCAAGATATAATACAAAAGATGAACAATATTTTGGTTACAGACCAATAACAATAGCAATTTATGCAATAGAGTATGAGATTTTTGGCAGCAATCCCCACACAGCACATTTTATAAATATTGTGTATTACATCTTTTGCTGTTGTTTATTGTTTTATTTTTTGAATAATTTGTTTACAAAAAAATATCCCAATAGCTCATTATGGATGTCTTTTATAATTGTGTTGATTTTTCAAACCCATGCTATTCATAGTGAAGTTGTTCTGAGTTTAAAAAACAGAGAAGAAATTGTTAGTCTGATATTTGGACTTTTGGCTGCGATATTTTCTTTAAAATTTTATGCGACGAAGAAGATCCCTCAAATTGTTTTGTCTGTTGTGCTACTTGCTTTGGCATTTTTAGCCAAGGAATCTGCAGTAATATTTATAGTATTAATACCATTAATAATTATATTCTTTTATACTGACATTAAATTTTTAACGAAGTTTAATTTCAATTATAAGAGCTTACCGAAATTATTTGATAAGGTAACCATTCTAACCGGATTACTTTTTATTTGGGTTGTTTTATTTTTAGTTTTTTGTAAGTATCTAAATATCTGGAGAGAGGATGTTATAATTTTATTTAAACATTCAGATACTATAATAAATGCATTTGTCTTTTGGGTAATATATTTAGCAAATTATTTTATATTGTTATATGTAAGGAGAAAGACAGCAAGTAAAGTAAAATTCACTATCAGGAATTTGTTTATATGGGGAATAACATTGTTATTATTAGTGGTAACCGTTCTAGGCGATTCTTATTTATTTGGTTTTGTCACCTTGGTTTTATTGTTAATTACTTTAGTTCCAGAAAAAAAGGAACCTATAATAAAGATTAATTGGTTTGAAAATATATCAAAAAAACTAATAATATCAATATCAGTATTTTTAGTGCTTAGTGGAATAGTATTGTTAATAGCATATTATGTTCCTAAACAAACAATGCCGGAAACAAATGCCCCGGTTTATAAGTGGCAAAATCCTTCATTTGATAAAGAAAGTTCTATCGGTGATAAAGTAGCAGTTGCTTTATATAGTATTGGATATTATGAAAAATTATTGATTATTCCCTATCCATTAAGATTTTATTATGGTTACAAAATGATCCCTTCTGTCAGCATTGCAAATCCTATAGTTTTGTTTTCTTTGGTTTTTAACATTTTTTTGCTTTTAGTTGCATTTAGAGGTTTTAATAATAGGTCGCTGTTATCTTTTGGTATCTTGTTTTATTTCATTGCAATTATTCCATTTGCAAACACATTTTTCCCGTTAACCGGAATAATTGCTGAACGTATGTTATTCACCCCGAGTATAGGATTTGGAATTGTTGTAGCATATTTTGTGTTTAGACTTCTTAAGATCAATATGGAAAATAGTGTTAATAGATCGGTTAGGATTAATTCTGTTATTCTTGCATCAATAGTTATTTTACCTAATATCTTTATCAGTGTTAACCGAAACGGAGACTGGAAAGATAGAAAAACACTCTTTACACATGATATTGAATATCTTGAAAATTCGGCTAAAGCCAATACGCTCTTTGGTAATTTACTGATAGGAGAGGTTTATACTGCAATAAAACAAAATATGCCGATAACGAATTATAAAAATCAAATAGAATTGGCAATTAAGCATTTTAATCAATCAATTTTAATTGATTCGACATATTCAAATCCTTGGTATAATCTGGGATATATAAATATGATACTTTATAAAAACTACCCATTGGCCGAAAAACAGTTAACAATGTGTATCGAAGTTGACTCTACGATTGCTGCTGCGTATTTAAACAGGGGCATTACGAATTTTTATTTGGGAAACTACAAAAATTCTATTCAAGATTTATATGATTATTTGAACAGAAACCATAATTACAAAGACAAAGAACTTGACAAAGCTTACGTTTTCAGTGCGAAGTCGAGTTTTGCACTTGGAGATACAGCTATGGCAACAAAGTATTATACAATGGCTATTGAAAACATAAAAATGCAAAATATCAATAAAGCCGTTCTTGATGATATTAAGAAGTATTTTATTTCTATTCAGGATTATAAAGGTGCAATAACAGTTGTTGATATTGAAATAGGGATTAATCCCGACTTAGATGCTCCTTATGTAGAAAAAGGGAATTATTACTTGTTATCGGGCGATACTATTAAAGCTATAGAAAACTGGGAAATAGCATTTGATAAGTTTAAGGGTAATTTTAATATTGGAATGACTTTAAGTGGTTATTATCAGGAAAAAGGAAATATGGAAAAAGCTAATTATTATTACAACACTGCCATACAGTACAGAAAAAATTCACAAAAAAATACTAATTAATATTAATATATTTTTTTAACCTCATTAAAGCGTCATCTTCCTGTTTCCGCATTTCTTTGCTTTCATCCAATGTGTCATCATTGTATCCAAGCAGGTGTAAAACGCCGTGGATGATAACCCTGTAATATTCAGATTGTTGAGTGCCTAAAAGTATTGAGTTTTCTTTTATTCTATCTGTACTTATATACATATCACCCGAGATCAAATCATTTTCACAATAGTTAAAAGTTATAATGTCTGTATAATAATCATGGTTTAAGTGTTTTTTATTCATTTCCAACAGATACTCGTCAGAACAAAAAATGTAATTAATATTACCCGGTTTAAAGCCTTTGAGTTCTATTTCTGAGATTATCCATTTCTTTAAAACAGTAAATGTTAGTTTTGGTTTTTGAACACCTTCATTAAAAAAAATGACAGCCATCTATTCTTGATTTAAGTTCTTCAAATATTCTTTATATTTTTGATTATAAAATGAATTTAATTTCAAATTAGACATTTGTAGTAATTCGTTAAATCTTATTTCTTTTTCCTTTTCCTGAAATGCTTTGTCGGGATTGCTCAATTTATACTCTTTTGCTTCGTTTGATTTTCGTTTATTATCAATTTCTCTTTCTCTTTCACTATTTTCGGCTTGCAATAGTCTGGTCAATATTTGTTCCTGACGATTTATTGTAGTAGGGGTTATGTTGCCATTAATGATATCGCTGAGATTTTGCTCCATCATTCTGTTAATATCATTTAATATTTTTGCTGATTCGGGACTTATTCCACTGTTCATAAGATCGTTAAGCATCTGTTGCATTAATTCCTGTTGCATCAGCATTTTGGCTAGGTCTTCGCTTTGTTGTCCTCCGGGCTTTTTCCCTCCATCTTTCATTTGATTTATCATGTCCTGCATTTGTTGCTTTAATCCTTCCTGCAAATCTCTCATTTGTCCCGGCTTTCCTTGTCCTTTATTTTTGCAGTTATTGCATTGTCCAGTTCCCTTCATTTGCATTGACATTTGTTGTTGCATTTGTTCCATCAGTTCCAAAAGCAATAGAGCAAGGTTGTTAGCAGAAGTCATTACGGATTGTTGAGATGCTTCCACTAAATAACGGCGATTTTCCCCCATTTCTGTCATAATGATATTAAGATTCTTGTATATATCAGTAATTTCTTTGTTAACTAAAGGTCCTAATTCTGGTATTCGCCCAGCCATAGCATTTAGAGAATCACGTATTATTTTGAAGTTGTCAAAAGCATTTTTTTGTTTGATAATATATTCCTTGAATTTCGGGTCTCTGTCTCCAAGACTTTTTTGTTGGATCAAAATATCTTCCTGATCAAAAGAAAATGTAATGATGTTTTCGATGAGTTGTCGTAAATCTTCTATATTTTCTTCCATGGCTTGCATTTCTTCAGATTCCATATCGGCACTCATTTGTTCTGCCATTTCCTGCATGTTTTGTGAATTCTGTTTTTGTGATTTAGAGGCTTTTGAATTTTTGTTTTCATTCAACTCTTGTTCTGATTGTTCGAATGTTTTGGAAATACCTTCCATATTTTCTTTATAATCTTTCAAATCCATTGGCTCTTTAAGTTCTGCATTTTTTTCCATGGTTTTTTCATATTCCTGCTGCAGTTCTTTAAACTCTTTCTCGTGTTCTTGTTGTTTCTTAAGCAGTTCTTCTTTTGATAAATCCTTATTTTTTGTTTCTTCAGACAGTTCCGAATGCTCTTTTGCCAATTCTTCCAGCTTGTTTATCGTATTTTTCATTCTTTCTTCGACCTCTGTCTTTTTTAACAGCTCAATGGTGTTATCCATTTGTTTTTCCATGTCCTCGGAATTGAATTTCATGTCTTCTGCAATCTGAAAAAACTTGTCTTTGTCAAAATTTTCCATTAACTTCTGGAGCTCTTCCATCAGTTTTTTCATCTCTTCATCCATTATGTTTTCAAGAAGCTCGTTAATTTCTTGCTGTTTTTGCAGAAGGTCTTCTGTCTTTGAGAACTGGTCCTTATACTGCTGCAATTCATTTTGCTCTTTTTGAATTTCATTCATCAGGTTTTCAAGTTTTGTCTGAGAATCAAATATTTGCTGCAACATTTGATTTCTTTCGTAGGGAGTGAGATTTTCGTTTATTAGTTTCTTTTGCAAGTCTTCTATGTCTTTTCTTATTTTTGAACTGACGTCTTTTGCTTCATCAATCTTTTCTTCAGAGCTTTTATTTGCCTCATCTGTGAGTTTTTGTAAATCTTCGGCCGTCGGGATTATAAATTCCATCATTGCCGATCTTGTTTTTTTTGTTCCATTGATCCTGTCGTTATCGGAAACTTCGAAATAATAGCTTACATTTCTACCTATAACATCTAAAGATGAAAAATCAAATGCAAAGTAAAAATCTTGAGAATTAATTGATTTTGAATATGGAATATTTATACTTATAAGGGTATCACTTTTTTCTCCCGGGATACAATTAAATGTCAAATTTGAAAATCCATAATCATCTTCTATAAACCCATTAAAATATATAACTGAAAAATCTGTTGTGTCAATTATATTTTTAACCCTTACAGATGGAAACAAATCTGGTATTACATTTATCTGATAACTTATCCCAAGGTTTTCTGTGAAGTGTTCGTTTGATACAATAATGTTGTAAAGTTCCGATTTAAGAATTCGTTTTTTTAAACTATAACTGGACTCATTATTTACAGCATTAATAGTAACTGTGTCAAATTTGATTTTCAGAGAATTGAGATTTGATGTATTAAATGTCCACAGAACTTCTGAGCCTACAGGCACGTTTATATCACCGGAGTTTCTGTATTTTTTTTCTTCAATATTTGTATAAGCAGGGGCATTAACAATTATTTCGAAATCTATAATTTTTGGTCCCGGCAAAACATCAATTTTATACTCCTGTGATGATATATCAAGTGCATGACAAGAAAACTTAATATCATTATTGAGATTTTTAAAATTATACGTAAATACTTCAGCAGATTCTTTTTCCATATAAAAATCATTTCCTGCGTATCTGATAATTACCTGATCGGGAGAATATTGCCCGACTGCTTTTATTTTAACTGTAAAATCCTGACCTTTTCTTACCTGCATTGTGTCGTTAAGAATAGTAAATGAAAAAGGAGCAGGGGCAATATATTGTTTGTTGAAATTGATTATTCTTTCGGTTGCTTCGGTCATGATTCCCGGCCATATCAGGAAAATCAAAACTGTAATTAATGAAAGCGGGATTAAATATTTTAAATACTTTAAATTTGTTTTAATTTTAACAGCAGACACAAACGGGATAGGGGTCAAATTGACAGTGCGTTGATTTATACTCGCAATAATGATGTCATTAATATCAGTTTTTTCATTTGCCAGTTCTCTCAACTCTAAAGTATTTTGCAATTTATCTGCAATTTCGGGGAAATGATCCCCAACAATTTTACTGGCTTGCTTGTAGTTGATAGTTTTTCCAATCTTAAAAAGTTTTAAAACGGGGATTAAAAACATACTTACAAATACGGAAACAAAACAGACAGCAGTAATGAAGAATAATACTGTCCTGAAAGGTGATGAAAACCTTCCGAAGTATTCGGCAATTACAATAACAAGGTACCAAGCAAGATAAATACAAGCAGATAAAATAATACCACGCAGAATTTTGTTGAAATAATACTTTTTAATAAAAGCATCAAGTTTTTCAATTAATATTTCATAAGGCTCTTTCATTTTATCTTGCTAACCAGCCAGTTGGATTAACAACAGTACTACCTTTCCATATTTCGAAGTGTAAAATTGTTTTATTTTCTGTTTTGTCAGTATGGATTTTTCCTATAGCTTGTTTTGAAATAACCGTTTCTCCTACACTTACATAAACATTATCCAAATGTGTATATACACTTAAATATTCTCCATGTCTTATAATTACCGCATTTTGAGCACCCGGAACAGAAAAAACTTTTCTTACCTCTCCGTCGAAAATGCTTCTTGCGTCTGTGCCTGCAGTTGTTGATATGTCAATTCCCTTATTGTCTATTTCAACATTGGTTAATACAGGGTGATATTGTTTGCCAAAATTACTTACAATGACACCCCTGTCAACTGGCCATGGCAGCTTTCCTTTATTATTACCAAAATTAGTACTTACAATCTTTTCGGTCGGAGTCAGTTCATATTTTCCTGTGGTCGTACCCGAAGTTCTTTTGGTTTCTTCAGCAATAAGTTTTTCTATCTCTTTTTGAAGTTGAGCCATCTGTTTTTGTTGGTCCTGTAAGCTCTTTTTTAATTCCTGTTCCTGTGTTTTCAACTTGTTCAAGGCTTTTTCCTTTTCTTTCTGTTCTCTTAAAAGACCTTTTTGTTCCTTCTGTTCGTCTTCAAGCAATGTCACTTTTGTGATTTTCATTTCTTCAAGAGTTTGAATTTGAATTTTCAAGATTGATTGTAAAGAATTAATTGCCTTAAACTGCTTTTTACGAAATTTTGCAAGTTGCTGCATATATTTGAATCGAAGATAAGTCTGATTAAAGTCTTCGGCAGCAAACATGAACATTATTGTGTTGTATTTATTTTGATTTTTCCATGCAATTCTTATCATTTCTGCATAATCATTTCTTAAGCTTTCCAGATCTTCTGTCATTATCTGGATTAGAAATTCCAAATCCTTTATTTGCTGTTCAGCATAGCTTAATTCTGTACTGATATCCGAAATTAACTCTTGTCTTGAGTTTATATTTTTGTTTAATAATAATAAATTATTATAAGTGGCATTTTGGTTTTCTTGTGTCTGCTTCAACAGATTATTAGTGTAATTAATGTCATCCTGCGTTTTTTTCTTTTTCTTTTCCAGTTCTGATTTGCTTTGTCCAAAAGAAAAAGTTGCGGTACAGATTATAAGAAGCAATATGTAAATAATTCTCATTTCTTTCATTGTATTGTCAGTTCTGTATATTTTTCAGCTATTTTAAAAGGATAACTCATAGATTCGGAATTTATTGTAACAGATTCTATATCAACAACGAGTTGAGTTTCGAACATAGGAGACAGTAATTCTATAGAAATTTTTTTGGGAAAATACTGTTCTTCAGATTTTGTTAATTTGTCATATAGAATATACAAAGATTGTTGTTGTATATAATTCTCAATATACATATCTCTTACACGATATAATTCGGGAAAGACTTTGACAATCTGAAAAACAAATTCATTAGATTCAAATTTCATATCATTGTCTAAGGTGTCTGCAGTTTCTTTGTCTAGTTTTCTTTCCCATCTGTTTGGGCGTTTGTCATCAACATAATAGCGGGCGTATTTTCGTTGTGAAATGGAACTCATACAATAAAATGAGGAGTCATCACAAGGCTTGAAGTTAGCTATGGATTTCGTCGTGTCTTGAGTTTCGGGATAGAAGAAAAAGTTGTTTGTTAAAATGGATTGAATCGCATTATAATCAAGATCAATCTGGAACTTTTCGGTAAAAAAGCTAAAATCACCCAAATAATATGTATTATCAAGCCGGTTAAGATATTTAACGCTGTCATTTGTAATAACAATACGGGCTCCTTCTATATTATACGATCTTAAACTAATCCACATAATACTATCTTTTTGCATTCTTATTATTCCGCTAAATGTCTCGGACGATTCTCCCGCAAATATTTCGGCAGAAAATTTCAATGTCAGATTGTTGAAGTTAAATGTGTTTTCTTCAAGATATCTGTATAATTTAACAGGTCTTATATTTTCACTTTTACCTCTGTTCACAAATACAACTTTACATGAGATAGTACAAGTAATTATGCATAGAAATACTATAAACAATGATATGACTTTATTCCTTCTCAAAACCTATTCGATATATGTTTTATTTTTAATTTTTTCATCTAACAGATCGGAGCCTTTTCCCATTTCAGAAGCCTTGATCCAACTTTCTACTGCCAGTTCCGTGTCGCCGGAAAGGAATAAAATATCTCCCCTGTGCTCATAATAAACAGCATTTTCTTTATCTATTTCAATTGCACGATTAATATATTCCAAAGCTTTTTCATATTCTTTATTTCTGAAAAGAACCCAAGCATATGTGTCAAGATATGAAGGCTCATTTGGTGAAAGTTCAATCAATTTTTTACTTAATTCAAGTGCCCGGTCAATATTCTCGTTTCTTAATGCCAGAAAATAACTGTAATTATTTAAAGCAGGCAAATTTTCAGAATCTTTGTAAAGAATAAGCTCAAAAACAGAATCAGACTGATGATGTTGACCGAGTTTATGATACGAATCTGCTTGCATAGTTAAAAAATCTATAAACAAGACCTGATCGGATACCGAAAGTATAGAAGCATAATCAACAGCTTTAGCAACCTCATCATAATGTTCGGTTGAATACGCCGAAATTATATAATAACGATAAAATTCAAGAACGTTGGGATATAATTCTGTAGCTTCTTTTGACCTAGTGTACATATTCTGCATGTCAACAAGGAGATAGTCAACATATAAAGCCTGTTTCCAAATTTCGTATTTGTTTTTATCTCGAGCCAAAATATAATCATACTCTTTTTGAGCAGACTTATAATCTTCTTTGAAAATAAAAAAGTCTGAATTTAATGCACGCACAGTAAGATTTTCAGGATAAGAAGAAGTCAGAGTTTGTAATAAGCTGTCTATATTATTTACAAAATACGGGTCAGTCCCATAATTATCAAGAAGCGACAATATCATTCTGATTTTTATTTCTGCATCTACATCATCTTTTACAAATCCTTTCTCAAGCAGATTGAACATTTTGTCATATTCTTTTATAAGTCTGTAAAAATCTGCCATGGAGAAATATATTATGCCTTCCTGAATATCAGTTTTTTCAATTTCTTCGAAAACTTTTCTTGCAGATTCATAATCTCTGGCGTTTATATAAGACTCTGCCAAAATAGTTTTAAATCGCATGTTTTCAGGGTATGAATCTGAAAGTATGATTATTTCCTGCAATGCATTTTGAGTATCTCCCATTAGAATATAACATTTCTCCTTTTCCAAAGATATCATATCAACGATGCCAAAAGTTTTTTCTGCTTCATCTAGGGTTTTTATTGCTTCTGCCGGTTTATTTTGTTTTATGAAAATGTCGGATAACTCAAAATAATAATAAATATTTTCAGGCTTAAGTTTAATTATGTTTTTATATGTTTTTATAGCTTCATCAAAAAGATTATTGTTTTGGTAAACTTCCGCCAGAAGCATTAGATAATATCCATTATTAGTCTTGTCAAGTTCGACAGATTTTTTAGCGTACTTTAAAGCTCCAGAATAGTCCTTTTGCAGATTTAAAATTCCTGCTATTTCATAATATACAGAAGATTGTGTCTCATCAATTTTTAAAGCCATTTGATAATTCATCAAAGCTTCTTCAAAATTTCCCAGGATTTTCTGCTTGTTGGCTTCCAGAAAATAAAAATTAAAGTTAAAGTTTTTTATTCTGGGATCCTTATCATTGTTCGGCTTAGATGTGTTTTTGTTTACTGAACATGAAATAACAGAAAATGTAATAACAGAAAATAAAACTATTTTAAATATTTGTTTCAGGAGTCTTATCATTTGAGGTCAATAATATTATAATCTCCAACACTTAAATCAAACGGTTTTCCTGATATTTTTGTGTTGTTTCCTATCATCGAATCATGAGCACAAATATTTTCAATTTTCGAACTATTTTGAATGATTGAATTACTAATCACACTGTTTTTAATCACAGAATTTTCTCCAATCGAAACATAAGGACCGATAACCGATTCGGAAATAATGGTATTATTACCTATAAAGCAAGGTTGAATAATTGTGGAATTTTCAATTTTAGCTGTCTTTGACAAATATTTTGCATCAGTTGATTTTGCAAGGATTCTTTGATGCGTTGCGACAGTGATTTCTTTATTTCCACAATCGAGCCATTCGTCAACTTCACCGGGTGCAAATTTAAGTCCCTGACTGCGTAAATTTTCCAAAGCAGTAGTAAGCTGATATTCACCGCTTTTCATTATTTTATTATCAATGATATTATTCAACTCTTTCTTGAGTTTTTCACCATCTTTAAAATAGTAAATACCAATTATAGCCAGGTCAGATACAAAGTTGGCAGGTTTTTCAACAAATCCTGTTATTAGTCCCGACTTATCTGTGGTAACAACGCCGTAAGCCTGAGGATTAGTTACTTTATGTACCCAGATTATGCTATCGGAATCATTATTGATTTTAAAATCTGCAAAGAAAAGAGTATCGGCAAAAGCAACAACGGTTTTACCTGAGAGAGAATCTCCGGCACACCATACTGCATGAGCAGTTCCTAATGCCTGATGCTGATAATAGATTTTAGCTTTTGCACCAACATTTTCGGCAATGTCAATGAGAGATTTTTCTACTTTTTCGCCAAAATCACCAATTACAAAACCAATCTCTTCAACAGGTTCTGAATAGACTTTTGTTATGCTTTCGACCAGTCTTTGTACAATAGACTTGCCAGCTAGTACGATAAGAGGTTTAGGTACGGTAAGGGTATGGGGTCTCATTCGAGTTCCCATACCCGCCATAGGTATTATTATTTTCATGTATTAACCAAATTATTTATTGTTTTCTTTTAGAACCATATCAATTGTTATAGCACTAGCCAGAATTGCTGTTTTATGTTCTTTGCTTAAATTTAAAGACGTTAAATTGACATTGTATTTGTCGGCAGTTGTGAACATTTCTTTAGCAATTCCTGCCCATTTCTTTGAAATTGTGCCAATTTGTTGACCGCTACCGTCTGTAATAACAAAATTCCAAGCTCTCCAATCGCCCGAAATACCTCCAATGTGATTATTGTTATTATCGTAAATTTTGAATTGAGGTTTTAGTAGTGTAAATTTTTGTTCAACTTTTCCAATAGGCATACCATTACTATCTGAGATAACAATTTTAGACATAAACAAAGTAAACCCTCTTGATATCGTGGCTTCAATCTGATCTTGCATATTTTTTATTTCGAGTCGGAAAGGAAGCATGCTTTTATTTATTAATAACCTTAAGACTTTGTCTCCGCCTGATAATTTTTGTTTTATACTTCCGATTTGTTCTGCATTTTCGTTAAATACACTATATTCATTTTCAAATTTAAGGAATTTCACCTTTTCATCAATAAAAAAACTGTTTGTTTCAAAGAAGTTCATAATTTCATAATTTAAGATTAATACTAGATTTATTTAATTCCTGTGTGGCCGAAACCTCCTGCTCGGATTTATTTACAATTTTCATTTGTGCATCAATTTACTCATTAGTAAAAACTTACAATATTAGTAAATTTATAGGAACTGAGGAAATTTTTTATTATTAATAGGTGCGCGTACATTCAACTAGCAAATGCAACTTTATTGTTAACAAAATTATAAAATATATTTTTAGGACAATCATAATTTAGATTTTTTCTAGGTCTTCTATTGATTTTATACTGTATATCACTGATAT
>Ga0116157_10004968_pt1 | contig 12309 bp, 7 predicted proteins | sample AD_UKC048_MetaG_FD_89882 | JGI IMG/M metagenome (GOLD analysis project Ga0116157, IMG submission 89882) | Active sludge microbial communities of municipal wastewater-treating anaerobic digesters from USA - AD_UKC048_MetaG | ecosystem: Engineered > Bioreactor > Anaerobic > Digestate | place: USA... | reverse complement strand
CGATTTTGTACACAGCGTTGAAGAAGGGGTAGCCTTGATGCGCAAAGTTGATCGCCCCAACATGATGCTCATGCCCGATGTTTTTCACATGAACATCGAAGACCGCAGCATCGGACCAGAATTGGCCAAACACATTGAGTTCATCAAATACATCCACTTTGCCGACTCCAATCGTTTGGCACCAGGGCAAGGGCATCTGGATTTTAACCACATCTTTCAACAGCTTTTGCTAGTCAATTACGACGGGTGGGTTTCAGCAGAGATTCTGCCTTTGCCCAATCCGGATATTGCCGCACAACAAACCGCAACATTTTTACTGCCCTTGATAAAAGCCTACAATGAAAAACGGGCAGCTGTTCAACTAGTGCATTAACTCATAAGTTGAACTACGCTAAAGCGCAGCTATTTTGCAGTAAGATGAGGCGTTAAAAAACGCGCATAGCCGAAGCTCTGTAAGTTTTTTACAACGAAGTCTTACTGCAAAAGAGCAAGCTAGAGTGTGGTGAAACTTATGAGTTAATGCACTAGACTTGTCCACTTAAAAAACCTAATCAGATGGAAAAGCAAAAAATCTTCATCGGAAATGACCACGGCGGCTATACCCTCAAAGTGGCGCTGGTAAAATATCTGCACCTGAAAGGCTATGAAGTAGTCGATTTTGGGTGCCCCTCCACAGACATTGTCCGCTATCCCTATTATGCGGCTAAAGTGGCTACAGCGGTATTGTCCACTGAACAATCTAAAGGCATTCTGTTGTGCTCAACGGGTATCGGCATGAGCATCATCGCCAACAAGTACAAAGGCATTCGGGCGGCTTTGTGTTACAGTAGTTACCAGGCCAAGATGACGGCTGCGCACAACCATTCCAATATTCTTTGCCTCGGTGGGCAATGCGTAGGGCTTTTTGAAGCACAAGACATGCTCGACCTCTGGTTGACCACGCCTTACGAAGGGGGGAGACACGACATTTCATTGGGACTGATCCAGGCGGCAGAACAAGTGAATTTTTCCAATGAACAGTGGCTGCCCGATGAAAATGAATAAAGTTTATGGCCTTATTTTGATGATATTAACACACTTGTACATTTATTCTTTATTTACTTGCTAAAATAGTTTAAATATCGGCTAATCTACTTCATCCGCAAGCGATTTTAGCATTTTATCTTTGTATTGTGCTATTGAGCAAAATTTTCTTTTACAAAATCAAAAAAAATAACATGAAACCCTTGCATCGCATCGCAGCAATTTTTTTTTCAGCTTGTTTTTTGCTGAGCAATTGTCCGGATATCCTGGGGCAAGGACGTCGCGTTATTCAGGTACCAGCAGCCACCGTAACGGATAAAATCAGGGGTGGATTGTTGGGGCAGATCCTGGGCAACCTCAACGGGATACCTTACGAGTTCAAATACATTCAGGAGGCTGGCGACCTCAAAAACTACGTACCCGCTTTGCCCAACGGAGCATTTACCGATGATGACACCGATTTTGAATGGGTGTACATTTATACCATGCAGAAAAACCGGAAGGTTTTTCTGCCCTACGAAGATGTCCAGGCGCTCTGGAAAGAACGAATCAACCGCAACATCTGGTGTTCCAACCGTTATGCCCGCCATTTGATGGACCTTGACATCAAGCCGCCCATGACAGGCTACATTTCCTTTAATCCCTGGGCGGAATTCAATGTATCCGGGCAGTTTTTGTCCGAAACCTATGGATTGTTAGCCCCAGCCATGCCACAAACAGCAGCAAAAATCGGCTTGCACTACACCAAGGTAGCCATCGACAATGAGCCAGCCCAAACGACTCAATTGTTTACGGCAATGATTGCAACGGCGTTTGTCGAAAATGACATCAACCAAATCCTGAACGCCGGAATTGCTTCCATCGACCCCCAGAGCAATACCCTGAAAATCATCAATGATGTGAAAGAATGGCATCGCCAAAACCCCAAAAATTGGCAAGAATCCCGCCGTTTGTTGAAAGAAAAATATACCCAGGAAGCTGGCCGTACCCGAGATAGAAACGGCACTGAGCTCAACACGGGCGCCATCATTATGGCTTTTTTGTACGGGGAAGGGGATTTTTCAGAAACCCTGAAATTGTCCTTCAATATGGGTTGGGATGCCGACTGCAACGCGGCCACGCTGGGAACCATTCTCGGTGCAAAGATCGGCTACCGCAAAATGATGAGTGAAGGTTGGATGATTGTTGACCGCTACAAAAATACCTCCCGCGACAACATGCCCTTGGATGAAACCATCACCAGTTTTGCCGATCGCCTGATCGAACTTTTTGAATTGGTCAACGAAACCAATGGCGGCAAAAAATCGGTCGTCCAACAGGTCATGGTGTATGAAATCCCCAGCGAAAGCCCCGCGCTGGTGCTTGCATTGGCCTCTCGCGAGCAACAACGTACAGCCCTGCAAAAAGAATACGAAACGGAGATCACCAATCACCTGCTCAAAGGCAATAAGGAACAAAAAGCCCAGGCTGCATACATGGCGGTTTGTTTGGATCTTGATCAAGCGCTCAGCAAAAAACACCCTAAAGAATGGGAACAAGCCCGTTATGAACTGAGCGGCTATTGGCGCGTGATGAACAACATTTTTTTCGGAGATTTTATCAGCTTGGGCAAACTGAAAGAGAAGTTCATCAAAGCTGGTTTTAAAACGCCCATCAAAAAATACACCGACCAAGAGGTTTACGGCAATGTAACGGTGTGGAAGAACCCCCAAGAGTTGTATCCTAACTAATCACTCACCTCCAAAACCTTGCTTATGAATTCCAACTCTGCACTAGCGTTGGCTGGGAGGGTATTGAAACAAATCTTCGTTTTAATGCTTGTCCTGGCCTTGGGGAGTCCTGTTTTTGCCACCCAAGGACTCCCACCACTACTCATCACGGGCAAAGTAAGCGACCAAAGTAACGGTGAAGCTTTGCCCGGCGTGAACATTCAGGTAGAAGGTACTGCGCTTGGCGCAGTGACTGACCTGGAAGGAAAATATACGATTGAAGTACCGAATGCCACTGCCGTGTTGATTTTTTCATACGTGAGTTTTGTCACTCAAAGAATCCCAGTAGGCAATCAATCGGTGATTGAGGTTCAATTGGTAGCCGATGTTAGCAGCATCAACGAGGTGGTCGTGGTCGGGTATGGCAGACAAAAAAAGGGCGACATCACTGGCGCGATTTCCTCCATTTCGGCCAAGGCCTTGAAAGAGGTGCCCGTTACCAATGCTCCCCAGATGTTGCAAGGTCGGGCGGCGGGCGTGTACGTACTGAATACGGGCAACAAGCCGGGATCCGGCGTTTCTGTACAAATCCGCGGCAGGCGCTCGTTCAGCGCTGGCAACGACCCACTCTATGTCGTGGATGGCATCCCCATCAGTGGTGGATTCAATGACATCAACCCCGGAGACATTGCCTCGATGGAGATCTTGAAAGATGCTTCGGCCACCGCCATTTATGGCTCACGCGGCGCAAACGGGGTCATCATCATCACCACCAAACGGGGGAAACCCGGCAAAACGACCCTGAGCTATGACACTTACATCGGCGCCTCCAACATTTTTCGATACGCGGATCTGATGAATGGGGAACAGTTTGCGGAATACAAACGGGAATCGCGCCGCGCTGTCATCAGCCCCTCCACGGGAAAACCCTTGTACGACGATGCCGACCCCACGGCGGATTCCAAGTTATTTGAAGCCGTGGAATTGGAGTCCATCTCCAAAGGACTATCAACGGATTGGCAGCGTTTGATGATCGATGATGGCCATGTGCAGAACCATGAACTGGGGGTATCCGGTGGGTCTGAAAATACCAGCTTCAACATTGCCGTAGGTTATTTTCAGGACATTGGCATCATTGCGGGGCAGGATTTTACCCGCTATACCTCGCGGATCAACCTGGATCAAAAGATTGGACAGCGCTTCAAAGCAGGCATGTCTACCTTGGGTTCGTACAGCGAGCGCAATGGCGAAGATGTGAACCCTTATGGGCAAGGCGCTGATTTTGGCGCGCTTACCGAAAATCCTTTGGGAAAAGCCTACGATGACAACGGGGAACTGATTTTTTTACCCACCAGCGACGGGCTGCGCAGCAATCCTTTGTCAGAATTGGTGCCCGGAGCAGTCATCAATCGGGGCAAGCGCTTTCGCCTGTTGAGCAATTTATACGGCGAAGCGGAAATCATTGATGGTTTAGTATTCAGGATGAATTTTGCCCCCGACCTCACCCAAAACAAAAAAGGAGATTTCCGGGGAAGGTACACCAATGTGCGCTTTTTGGCTGATCCAGCCGCATCGTCCAGCGAGGATTTCACCCTGGCCTACACTTGGGAGAACATCCTGAGTTACCGCAGAAGAATCGGCAAAAAACACAGCATTGATTTTACTGGATTGTACAGCCTCCAGACCCGCCAGTTTGAACGCTCCAACATCAACGTAGCCGGACTCCCGGTGGAAGCGCTGGAATACTACAATCTGGGTGCGGCATCCGTCATCAGCAGTGTCGGTAGCCAATACGAAAAATGGGGCATTGTATCCTACATGGGCCGGATCAATTACGCATTCGACAACCGTTTTTTGCTCACCCTGACGGGGCGCTCGGATGGTTCCTCCAAATTTGCCGAAGGAAAAAAATGGGGTTATTTCCCCTCGGCCGCTCTTGCCTGGAATGCCAGTAATGAGCCCTTTATGCAGGGAAGTAAAGTGTTTACCAACCTCAAATTGAGGTTCAGCTACGGATCAACGGGCAATGAAGGCATTCTGCCATATCAAACCAATGGCTTGCTGACCCGAACCCAATACGATTTTGACGGTAGTGCAGCTTTTGGATATCGACCTTCCAGCATCCGCAACAGCGACTTGCGCTGGGAAACCACCACTACCGCAAACCTGGGCATCGACTTCGGCATCCTGGGAAACCGCATCACGGGGGCAGTGGAAATTTACCAGTCAAAAACCAGCGATTTATTGCTCCCCAAACTACTGCCCATCACCAGTGGATTTGCTTCGATCATCGCCAACATCGGTTCCAAACGCAACCGGGGCTTCGAATTTTCGATCTCCACCCTCAACATCGCTGCTAAAAAACCAGGTGGATTTGAATGGAGCACCGATCTGAATCTTTTTGCCAATCGGGAAGAAATCCTGGAACTTTCACAAGGCAAAGTAGACGACGTCGGCAACCTGCGGTTCATTGGGCAACCAGCACTGGTGTATTATGATTTTGTAAAAACGGGCATCTGGCAGCTCGGCGAAGACGTCGACGCCAAAAAATATGGTTCCGTCGTTGGTGGGATCAAAGTCAAGGATGTCAATGGCAATGGCAGCATTGATCCTGGCGATCGGCAAATTCTGGGCTCTGATGTCCCCGACTTGGTAGGCGGGATGACCCACCGCTTTGAGTTCAAAGGTTTTGACCTTTCCGTTTTGACTTTTGCTCGTTTCGGCAGCACCATTCAGAGTCCTTTTCATGGTTCGTTCCGCTATTTATCGGGCCGGATCAACCAATACAACATCGATTATTGGACCAAAAACAATCCAACCAACGAATACCCACAGCCGAACGTGAACCAGACCTCACCCCTTTACGGCTCTACCCTCTCCTATTTTGATGGATCCTTCATCAAAATCAGGAACATCAACCTGGGCTACAGTTTTGCACCGGCACTGTTGGAAAAATTGAAGTTACAATCCTTGCGCATCTACGTCAGCGCCCAAAATCCGCTGGTGTTTTCGCCTTACACGTCCATACACAATGGCATCGATCCCGAATTCCCTACCACCAGTACACCTCCGGTCAGAACCTTTTTGCTTGGCATCAACACCAAATTTTAACCATCGCAACCATGAAAAAGAACCTATTTTTCTTCTTTCTGGGAATCTGTTTTTTCCTCTCCTCTTGTTTGAGTCAACTCGAAGAAGATGTACGCTCGCAAGTTACGGATAGCCATTTGAGCACAGCAGCAGGTTTTCAGGAGGCGGTCAATGCCTCGTACGCTTCCCTTAAAACGGTTTTTTGTGCCCTGGAAGACAATGGAATCATTCCCCTCCTGACCACTTTTGGCACCGATACCTATACCAATGGCTTCGATGGTGGATTCAAAATGATGAATTTTTACAACAGTGACCTCAATCCCCGCACCAACGCCATCACGTTCAACTGGAACAACTTGTATACCGCCATCAATACGTGCAATGCCGTCGTTAGCCGGGCACCCAATGTAACGGGTTTGACGGATGCGGTGAAAAATACCCGCGTTGCCGAGGTCCGGTTCATTCGAGCTGAATACTACTTTTTACTGGTGCAGCTGTTTGGCCCGGTTCATTTGTCCCTCAGCGAAACCACTGGCGTACAAACCACGGCGACGCGATCGCCGGTGAAAGACATTTACGATGCCATTGTCCAAGACCTGGAATTCGCCATTCAGAACCTGCCCATTAACCCTGCGCAATATGGCCGGGTGGCCAAACCCGCCGCCGAAAATTTATTGGCGATGGTTTATTTGGCCCGCGCTACTTCGGAAGCCAAACAAGCACAGGATTACGCCAAAGCAGCCGAACTGGCCAAGGGTGTAATCAGCAAATACAATTTTAAACTGCTGGATGATTTTGCCAAAATATTTGAACAAGGTTCCGCTGAAAAAAACGCCGAAGTAATCTGGGCCATCCAAAACACCAAAGATGTGATCGCCAATGGTCCCGGGAACACCATGCATTTGTATTTCATCATGAAGTACGACGATTTGATCGGGATGCAACGCGACATTGCCAATGGTCGGCCTTATGCCCGCTACAAACCGACCGATTTTGTGCTGAATACCCTGTTTGATCGGCAGTTGGATAGCCGGTATGAAAAAAGTTTTAAGCGGGTGTTTTACTGCAACAAACCGGGCACCTACACCATCAACGGCAAATCAGTTGTGCTGGCCGCAGGCGATACCGCCGTGTATTTGCCCGATCGGGAATGGAGTGCCGCTGAAATCAGCCGGGCGAAATACAGCGTGTTTCCGCCCAGCCGTCAAAATGAGCGCGTTTTTCCCACACTCATCAAGCACCTTGACCCGCAACGCCAGGGCATCAACGACCAGCCTGGATCCCGAGACTTCTTGTTTTTTCGGCTTGCCGAAACCTACCTCGTCGCCGCGGAAGCGCTCCTCATGAGTGGAAACAGCGCCGAAGCCGCCACCTACATCAATATGGTGAGGAGACGGGCCGCAAAAAGTGGAGCTACTCCTGCCGAAACGGAAGCCAACCGTCTGGCCATGGAAATCACGCCCAACCTTTTGACCCTTGATTTTGTACTGGATGAGCGCGCCAGAGAGCTACTGGGCGAAGGCAACCGCTGGATTGATTTGGTGCGTACGGGTAAACTCATTGAAAGGGTAAAAAAATACAATCCCGTTGCTGCCGCCAATATCAAGGACTTCCACGTTTTGCGGCCTATTCCGCAACAACAAATTGACCGCACCGAGGGGGAATTCAAGCAAAATCCCGGATACTAAAAAATCATAGCCACAAAATATTACTTTATCTTGTGGCTATGCTTTTTTCATGACCGTTTACCATGAAACCAATCTTAAAAATCGTCGATACTCAACAGAGCGAAGCCTTCCAACTGATGAAGGTGATGGATCCCTATTTTTTCCCTTCCTGGCATTTTCATCCCGAATTGGAAATCATGCTGGTACAGGAAGGAGCCGGGATTCGTTTTGTAGGCAATAGTATGGAACGTTTTCAAGCCGGAGATCTGGTTTTGTACGGAAGCAATATTCCGCACCTTTACCGCAGCGACAAGGAGTATTACCAAAAGGACTCCTCGCTCATTTCAAAAGCCATCGTCATCTATTTCAAAGAGAACTTTTTAGGGGAAAGTTTTTTACAAGTACCGTCCATGGCCCCCATCAAAAAACTGCTGGCGCTTTCCCGGCGGGGCATCAAATTCAAGGGCAATGCCAAAGCAAAACTTCAGGAACTCATTCCCGGGCTAGAAGGCCAAAAGAACAGCATTGGCCGGATCATCGACTTGCTGGCGATTTTGAAAATCATGGCCGAAACCAAAGAGTACGACTTGCTGCTGCAAACGGATTTTACCAAATACGTGAGTGAAAACGAATGTGAACGCATCAATAAAGTATATCAGTTCATCATTGATCATTACACCGAAAACCCAACGCTCGATGAGGTATCGGACATTGCCAACATGAGTGCAACCGCTTTTTGTCGCTTTTTTAAATCACATACCCAGAAGACCTATACCCAATTTTTGAATGACATTAAAATCGACAATGCCTGCCGCTTGTTGCTGGATAAAAAAATGAGCATCTCTCAAATTTGTTTTGAAACAGGTTTCAATAACTTTACCCACTTCAATAGTCAATTCAAAAAAATCATCGGCATTACGCCCAAGCAGTACCAGGCTACTCATTTGAATCGGTAAAGTACAGTGTCATCTATCCATTTTCTTCCGGTACTCCACCGGGCTTTCCTGAAACTGTTTGCGGAACAAGCGATTGAAGTTCGACAAATTTTTAAATCCAGACTCGTAACAAATCTCGAGAATCGACTGGTCGGTTTCTTTCAACAAACGGCAACTCTCATTCAGGCGCATTTCGATGACAAAGCTGAGGAAGGACTTCTGTGTGCGCGATTTGAAATACCGGCAAAAGGCCGACTCGGACAAATTGACCAATTTGGCGGCAGCTTGGATGGTGATGTCATTTTTGTAGTGCAGCAGGGCATATTCCAGCACCTTGTGCATTTTTAGGCTGTCTTTGACATTGATCCCGCTGATGGTATTGATGGAAAGGGGTTGCAATTCGGCGGAGGTAGACAGTAGGCCAAAAATTTCGATCAAACCCTTCAAACGCCCAATTTTCCCCGCCTCCAGCATCTCGTATAGAAGGTGTTTGATCTTCATGCGCGTTTCGCCCAAAACCATGATGCCATTCATCGAGAGCGCCAGCACCTGTTTCATCTCGCTCATCTCTGGAGCGCTAAAAAATTGCTTGCCCAAAAAACCTTCCAAAAACTGCACCACAATCGAACTGGGTTTGACACTTGAGCCAACTTGGTAAAATGAATCATCCGCCTTGAACAAGTGGGGGACGTTTTTGCCAATCAACGCAATTTCCCCTTCCTGATAGCTGGAAAAACTGTTGCCGATGAACTTCATCCCAAAGCCCCGTTCACAATACACCAGTTCGTATTCTTCATGAAAATGCCAAGGCGTTTCGAAGTACGGTGACTCGTATCGATTCACGATGAACGAACTTCCCGTAGAAAGGGGAAGCTTCTGAAAAAGGGCGTTTTTGTTTAACTTTATTTTGGTCAAAATAGTATCATTATAAGTTTGTTTGTAGTGGCAAGATAACCAGAGGAGTTGTTTTTTTGTGTAACTATTAATTTTATCCCAACACATTGGTATTATTTTGACTAAACCCTACATCAACATCCAGCAAGACACTAATGAAAAAGTTACCATTTCTCCTTTTTTTTCTGCCACTCCTCGCCCTATGGCAAGGCAATCTGCCCCAACAGCCTGATCCACCGGTCAATGGAGGAGACTGGGCTCATTTCGGCTACGACCCGAGCCAAAGCAAGTTTTCACCGCTGGATGCAATCAGCCTCAAAAACGTTCAACAATTAAAAGAGGTTTGGCACCATCAGGAAGCTGCCGATGGGTCAAGTATCTATTTAAATCCCTTGGTCATCGATGGCAAAATGATCGCCTTGATGCCCTCCAAAAAACTGGTCGCCCTGGATGCCAGCAATGGGAAGTTGATCTGGGAGTTTGAACCTGATCCCTCGGACATCTCCAATTGGACCAAAGGAATAGCTTACCGCAACGGCAGCAAAGGGAAACCGGATGCGATTTTATTCGTTTCAGGATCAACACTTTATTCGATTGATGCCTCCACGGGGAAACCAATATCTGGTTTTGGCAAAAACGGGAGGGTCGACTTTTATACCGGCCTTAGCGTAAGTAAGGCTCGGCGCAACGAAGTGGCCATTAGCAGCAATGCCCCTGGCGTGATTTACAAGGACCTGTACATCATTGGTTGTAAAGTGCCCGATGAATTGCCTTCTACATCCGGAGATATCCGCGCTTTTAACGTCAATACCGGTAAGTTGGTGTGGACTTTTTATACCATCCCCAAAGCAGGGGAATATGGCGCGGATACCTGGCCTGCCGGGGCCCGCGACAAAAACGGCGGGGCCAATTGTTGGGGCGGGATGGCTCTGGATGAAAAAAGAGGCATCGTGTATGTACCTACCGCCTCTCCTTCCTTTGATTTTTATGGCGCGGATCGCGAAGGACAAAACCTTTTCGCCAATTGCTTATTGGCACTAGATGCCAAAACGGGCAAAAGAATCTGGCATTTTCAAACTACCCACCACGATTTGTGGGACCGCGACAATGGCTCACCGCCCAATCTAGTGACCATTGAACAAGATGGCAAAAAAGTGGATGTCGTAGCATTGGCGACGAAAATGGGCTACGTGTATGTATTCAATCGGGATACTGGCGTACCCATCTTTCCCATTGAAGAGGTGCCTGTACCCACCAAAAGTGAGATGCCCGGTGAAAAACCCTGGCCAACCCAACCCATCCCAGTCAAACCTGCCCCTTTTGCCCGTCAGGGCTTCAAAAAAGAATATTACAGCACCATCAGCCCGGAATCAGAACAATACATCAAGGATCAAATCGCTAGCCAACAATACAATACGGGCATTTATGAACCACCGAACCTGAGGGGTTCCATCATTGTCCCCTCGGCGAATGGAGGCTCCAATTGGGGCGGGGCTGCTGTTAACCCCCAATCTGGGGTAATGTTTGTCAACTCGGTTGATTTGCCCTGGTTTTTAAAGCTACAAGAGATGAAGAGTTTGAGCGCGAATAACGACAAAACCGGCGAAAATTTATTCAAATTGTACTGCAGCAGTTGCCACGGTGTGGATAAAAAAGGCGCCGGGGCTGGCCCTGACATCAGTGCAAAAGTCAATCTGTATTCGGCCAAAAAACTCGAAAACATCATCAGAAAGGGTGCCGAACCGATGCCCTCGTTCAAACATTTGCCACCCGTGCAAATCAATGCGATCGTTGCCTATTTGAAAGGAACGCCATTGGATACCAAAAATGGAGACACTGGATTGGAATCCGCTAGTACTGAACCCTATGGCTTCTCGGGATACAATTTTTATCAGGACAAATGGGGTTTCTCCGCCATCAAACCACCCTACGGTACGCTCAATGCCATCGACCTCAATCGGGGCGAAATCCTCTGGCAAGTCCCCCTGGGAGAGGACCCCAAACTGGCCAAAATGGACATCAAACAGTCCGGTATGTACAGCCGCGGCGGTGGCATTGCGACAGCCGGAGGACTAATCTTCATTGGTGCGACCGCTGATGGAATGTTTCGGGCTTTTGACCAGGCAAATGGTAAAATCGTTTGGGAGACCCAACTGCCGGGTAATGGCACCGCTATCCCTTCTACCTATGCCATCGGTCAAAAACAGTACGTCACGATTGCCGTAAGCCCCAATCCTGGCAAAGGATACAAGGGCGGATACATCACCTATAGCCTCGACTAGGGGTGATTTAACCTGACTTAATGCAGAAAATTTATGCTAAAGGATAAAAAAATTGTCATCATCGGCGGCACCACGGGCATCGGGCTTTCAGCTGCCAAAGCCTTTGTCCATGCAGGAGCGCAGGTGGTTTTGGTGGGTAGAAATCCGGAAAGTGGCCAGGCTGCTCAAGCATTTTTGGGCGATAAAGCCGCCGTGATGGCCGCAGATGCAACTGATCCGGCCACTGCCGAAAAGGCCATTGATTTGTGTCTCGAAGCTTTTGGCGATTTTGATGGTTTGTACCACGTAGCGGGTGGCAGTGGACGCAAGTTTGGCGATGGCCCGCTGCACGAACTCAGTCTGGAAGGCTGGAACAAAACCTTTGAGCTGAACCTCACCAGCCTCATGCTCTCCAACCAGGCCGCCATCCGCAGGTTTCGGGCTTTGGGCAAAGCCGGGACAATCCTGAACATGGGCTCCGTATTGGGGTTTTCGCCTTCTCCCAAATATTTTGTTACCCATGCTTACGCAGCGACAAAATCAGCCGTGATTGGTTTTACCAAATCCATTGCCGCCTATTACGCTGCCGACAACATCCGGGTCAATCTCCTGGCCCCGGCACTGGTGGAAACGCCCATGTCAGAACGCGCCAGCAAGGATGAGGCCATCCTGAGTTTTGTCAAAACCAAACAACCCCTGGATGGAGGCCGCAATGGCAGGCCCGAAGATT
>Ga0116157_10004958_pt1 | contig 12318 bp, 7 predicted proteins | sample AD_UKC048_MetaG_FD_89882 | JGI IMG/M metagenome (GOLD analysis project Ga0116157, IMG submission 89882) | Active sludge microbial communities of municipal wastewater-treating anaerobic digesters from USA - AD_UKC048_MetaG | ecosystem: Engineered > Bioreactor > Anaerobic > Digestate | place: USA... | reverse complement strand
GTCCCGAATGACAATCCGGACATAGTTGCCCTCGCCGAGCGTCCGGATATTGGTGCCGGTCGTGGTGTTTTCCGCGATCACTTCCATGGGGCCGCCTTCGGGCATGGCCTCCTTCGCGTTGGTGACCATATTCTCAATCACCTGTTTGATTTGCAGGGCGTCCACTTCCACGGGCCAGAGGTCGGCGGCAATCACGGGAGCGCAGGTTACCTTCGATCCGGCCAGGGTTTTCTGGACGGTCTCGCGGATCAGATCGCCGATCCTTTCAATTTTCTTGACCGGGTAGCCGCCCTGTGCGAAGGTGATGAGCCGGTGCGCCAGCTCCTTGGCCTGCAAACCCGCGCGCTCCGCGACGGCCAGGCCGTTTTCCAGAATTTTATCCTCTTCGCTCGCGGAAATTTTCGCCAGAAAAACATTGCGCAGGATGGCGGTCAGCAGGCTGTCAAAGTCCTTGGCGACGCCGTCGGCGAAGGTTCCCAGGGATTCCAGCTTGGTCCGCTTGAGCAGTTCTTCCTCCGCCGTCTTCTGATCGGTAATGTCTTCCAGCGTTTCCATGGCGCCGAACGTTTTGCCGCTGGAATCGCGGATGCTCGTTGCGGTGATCCGGAACCATTTCCCCTTTTCCCCCAGATCCGGAAAAAACTCCGTCACCTCATAGGCATACTTCAGGACCTTCGACTTGGCGACTTTTCCGGCATACAGAGAGTAGGAATGATCGATTTTCTTGCTGATGATGAGGTCCGCCATGCAGGACCGGGGTGAAGAATAAAACGCGCGCCATTGCTGGTCGGTGCCCAGGACTTCCTCCGCCCGGATGCCGGAGAGCCCCTCCAGCGCCCGGTTCCAGTAGAGGATTTTACGGTCGGTGGAGATGACAAAGGTGGGAATCGGCGAGCTTTGCAGAATGCTGCGGAGGATCTGCTGGTCATTACGGCCCCGCCAGATCGCGTAGGCGAAACTGATAATGGCTGTCGCCGCCAGCAGCAAAACAAAAAGAAGAAAGTGAATCTCCATTCCAAGCTCCCGTATTTCCTGTCTTTCCGCGTAGGACAATCCGGCCGGCAGCATGCCAATCCGGTAAAAAGTCACGGCAACCCGTCAGAATTTTGCCGGAACTGAATAGCAAGGTTGCCTTGAAATTGCAAGAATGGAAAAGACCCTCATGAAAAAAAGTTGCAAAGCGACGAAATATCATGGAAAGGATAAAGTCACTTTTTGAAGGTGCGGCATGCAAAGTGTTTTGAGAAAGAAAAAAGTTCTGGTGGCCATGAGCGGCGGAGTGGATTCGTCCGTCGCGGCGCTGCTGCTCAAAGAGGCGGGTTATGAGATCGTCGGGGCGACAATGCTGCTGGGCGTTCACCGGTCGGGGGATCACGCCGGGCGGTTTACGGATGAATCCGTCGCCGACGCGCAAAGAGTGTGCGGTCAGCTCGGGATTCCCCACCGGATTCTTGACTTTGCCGGCCTGATGGAACAGCGGGTAATCGGCCAATTCATCCTTGAGTATCAAAGCGGACGGACGCCGAATCCCTGTGTGGAATGCAACCGTCATCTGAAATTCGGCGCTCTCCTGGCGAAAGCCCGCGGCCTGGGTTTTGATTACCTGGCGACCGGCCATTACGCAAAGATCGAAAAACGGGACGGCCGCTGGACGCTTCTGCGTCCGAAGGATGAGGCCAAGGATCAGACCTACTTTTTGTATTCGATCCCGGCCGGGGATTTGCCGTCGATTCTTTTTCCTCTGGAAGGCATGACCAAAACACAAGTGCGGCAAAAAGCAAAGCAAGCCGCTTTGCAGGCGGCTCACAGAAAGGACAGCCAGGATATCTGTTTTGTGACAACGGGCAATTACCGGAAATGGTTTGAAGACAGGCGCCTGCCGGTGGCCCCGGGTGATATTGTTGATGAAGCAGGCCGGGTTCTGGGAACTCACCAGGGGATTGCTTTCTACACGATCGGACAGAGAAGCGGTCTGGGGATCAGCGCGAAGCAACCGCTGTATGTCCTGAGATTTGAACCGGCGAAAAATCAGGTGATTGTCGGGCACAGGGAGGCACTTCTGTCGCCGGGCTTAATGGCCGGCCGTCTGAATTGGTTTTACGACCGTTTTCCCGAAGCGATGGAAGCGAAAATCCGCTATCGGAAAAAGCCGGCGCGCTGCCGCGTCGCCCCGGAAGGCGGCAGAGTGAAGGTGGTTTTTGAACAGCTTCAGGAAGCGATTACACCGGGGCAGTCCGTCGTTTTTTACGCGGCGGATGAAGTATTGGGCGGCGGCATTATCGAAGAGGTTGTCCGCGCCCGATAAAGCGTCATTTTAACGTTTATTTTTTGCCGAAAATATACTAAATGTTGCATCAATTTGAAAATGGAGCAAAAAAATGATGACAAAATGCCGGGGCTTGCGGATGTTTGCGTTGGCTGTCTTTTTGCTGTTTTCCCCCTCTGCGGCATCCGCGCAGGCGTTGACCCTGGAGGAGAGCATTGCGATCGCGCTGAAGAACAGCTATGTGCTGGACATCGCCAAAGAGGGGGTCAAAGGCGCGCAGGCGCAGAAGAAGGAGGCCCTGACCGGTTTTTTGCCGAAATTCAGCACGACTTACAGTTACACGCGCCTCAATGAAGAGCCCAACTTTTACTTTCCGGGATTCCCGCCCGGCATCCCCCCGGGTCGCATGGTTACCGGGACCATCGACAACTACAACTGGGGCATCGAGGCCCGTCAGCCGCTTTTTGCGGGTGGGGGAATTCTGGCCAACTACCAGGCCTTTAAAATTGCGGAGGATACGGCGCTCGTCGAACAGACGGCCAAGTCCCTGGATGTCATTCAGGATGTGAAGATCGCCTATTTCAATATTCTGCGCACACAAAGACTGACCCAGACGGCCATGCAGCAGGTGGAAATGCTGGCCGCCCACTGCGATGTGGCCGAAAATTTTTACCGGGTCGGCCTGATTCCCAAAAACGACATGCTGCATGCGGAAGTGGAGCTGGCCAACGGGAGGCAGACGCTGGTCAGGGCGAAAAACGGCGTCGAATCGACCAAAGCGCGGCTGAACACGATCCTGAAGAGAGACGTCCTGACCCCGGTTGAGGTGTTCGATATTCTCGATTATCAGCCCCTGCGGCAATCGTTTGAAGAATGCCTGGCGATTGCCCGGCAGCGTCGTCCGGAGCTCAAAATGTCCCAACTCAGGGTGGAACAGGCGGGCAAAATGGTCCGTGCGGCGCAAAGCGAATATTTCCCTGCGGTCAGCCTGGTCGGTAATTACGGGCGGTTCGGCGATACGGCGTCGCTTTCCGGTACGCAGTACAAGGATACGGAAAGCTGGCAGGTGATGGCGGTGGCCAACTGGAATTTCTGGGAGTGGGGCAAGACGAAATACCGCGTGGACGCCGGCAAGGCCAGGGAAAACCAGGCGCTGGATCAGTCCCGGGAGCTCAACGACCAGATCGCCCTGGAGATCCAGAACGCATTTCTGGTATTGCAGGAAGCGGAAAGTCAGATTGCCGTTTCGAAAAAAGTGATTGAACAGGCCGAAGAGAATTTCCGCATTGCCGAAGCCCGTTACAAAGAGCGGGTGGCGCGCTCCACGGAGGTGCTCGACGCGCAGACGCTCTTGACCAAAGCCAAGGCCGAATATGCCAATGCCCTGGCCGATTACAATATCGCGCATGCCCGCCTGCAAAGAGCCATGGGGGTCACCCATTGACAAGCATATGTTTTCGGGCCGGAAAAGGATAATCACGAGTGAAAACCTTACCGTTATACGTGATGATTTTGTTGGCTGCCTTTTTGATGAACGCCCCGGCGGGGTTCGCGCAGGAATACAGCCTGCGGGACCTGTATGCCGAAGCCGTGAAAAATTCCGAAAAGATAAAATATGCCGAGGAGAACCTCTACATCGCGCAGATGGGCAGGATGAAGGCCTGGGCGGTGCTGCTGCCCAGGCTGACGGCTTTCGGCGCCTACAACCGTTATTCCGAATCGATCTTTACGGTTTCCGGCGCGGTGCTGCAGCCGAACGAGGGGGGCAACTGGGGCGTCCGCGCCGACGAGAGTTTTTCCCTGAGCATTCGAGAACTGGACGCGTTGAAGATATCCGGCCAGCTCGTTGTCAAAAGCGAGTTTGATCTGGAGAACACCAAATCGGATTTTATTCTTTCCGTCGCGACGGCCTATTATGACACGCTCAAAGCCAGAAAAGCGCTTGAAATCGCCGCCGCCAACGTGGAGCGTCTGACGCAGTACCGTTATTTTGTCGAAAAACGGCTGAAGGTGGGCGAGGTGACCCGCACGGCTCTGCTGCGCGCCGACGGCGAACTATCGGGGGCGCAGTCCGATTATCTCCGGGCCACCAATACTTTCCAGCTGGCCCGCGCGGCCCTGGTCCGCGTCACGGGGATTGAAGAAAACTTCCGGCTGAAGGAAGAAGCGCCTGACTTTTCCGGCGTTGATCCGTTTGAACGTTTGCGGCAAACCGCCTTTCAAATGAGGCCCGATCTGAAAAGCTCCGATATGCAGATTCAGGTTGCCGAGCGGCAGGTGAAATATGCCAGGGGCGCTTTCTGGCCCTATGTCGGGTTTTATGCCATCTACAACGGTGCGGACCAGAATCCCGCGGCGGCGAACCTGGTCCGGGAAAGCCTGCTGGCCGGCGTGGCGCTGACGTTCCCCTTTTTTGAAGGGGGCCTGCGCGTGGCCGAACTCAAAGAGGCAAGAGCCAAAGAGCGCCAGTCGCGGCTGGCGTTTGATGATCTGAAGAAAAACGTAGAGATTGAACTGCGCGGCGCCTGGCTGGATCTGGAAACCCAGCGAGGCACGCTGAAATTTCTGGAAGACCAGCTGGTGTTTGCCCACGACAACTATAATGCCGTCTTACGGCAGTATCAAAACGGCCTGGCGACTAGCCTGGACGTGATGGACGCCAACACCCTGCTGCTTTCATCCGAGCGCAACACGGTCGAGGCTTTATACGGCTATCAACTGGCTCATTTGAGAGTCAGAAAAGCAAGCGGCACGCTGCTTCAGTTTATCCAGGAAGGCTATTGACGCAGACGACGGCATTTCGGGAGGAGGGGAGAACCATCTATGCGTTTTTCAAAACATGAAAATTCCGGCCGGCAGGCGACAAAATCTTCGGCGGTGAGGCGTCTGCCTGCGGTTTTCCTGGCGGCGCTTGCGGTTTTGGTTCTCGCGTCCTGCCAGAAAGAAAACAAAGCGGAGCCGGAGCGCCTGGTGAATGTGCGAATCCGGCCGGCCGAAACGAAGAGCGTCCGGCCCTACCTGGAGACCACGGGGACGCTTAAAGCCTTTGAAGAGGTTATCATCAGCTCGGAGGTGGACGGTATTCTCAAAAGGATTCTGGTGGACGAGGGATCCCCTGTTCATACGGGCATGCTGATGGCGGAGATCAACGAAACCGATTACCGGCTGGACTGGAGGCGGTCCGATGCCGCGCTCACGCAGGCCCAGGCCTCGCTGGACAATGCCCGGGCGGAATATCAAAGAAAGGAATCGCTTTACCGGGAAGAGCTCATCACCAAACAGCAGTTTGACGACGTATCGACGCGGGTTACCCTGGCGCAGGCCGAGCTGGAAAGAATCCGGGCGACGCTGGCGATTTCACAGGAGAAGCTGGCGCGGACCAAAATCTACTCGCCGCTGGCGGGCGCAGTCAAGGAAAAGAAGGTGTCCGCGGGCGACTATGTCCGCAACGGCGCGCCCCTTTTCCAGCTGATTAAAATCGATCCGCTGAAGCTCAGTTTTACCGTCCGCGAGAAAGAAGTCGCCGCTCTGAGGGTCGGACAGGAGGTGGCGTTCAGTGTCGATGCCTTTCCCGGCCGGCGCTTTGTCGGCAGGGTCCATCTGCTGTATCCGAACGTGGAAGAGCGCACCCGGACGCTTCAGGCCGAGGCCCTGGTCCCCAATGCCGGCCGTGTTTTAAAGCCGGGATATTTCGCGCGCGTGCAGATCTTTACCGGGGCCGAGCGGGAGGCCGTTGTGGTTCCCGTCACGTCGCTGATGTACGACGGCTCCGCCGTCCGCATTTTTGTGGTTACGGGCGGTACGGCGCGGGAGCGCGCCATTCAAACGGGCAACAAATACGGTGAGTTCATGGAAGTCACGGAAGGTCTGAAGGACAAGGAGCAGGTGGTGGTCGTGGGCCAGAACAATCTTTCGGAGGGAGTGAAGGTCCATGTGGCTCGCTGATACCTCCGTCAAACGGCCGGTTTTCGCCACCATGGTGATTCTGGCGCTGGTGGTGCTGGGCGTTGTCAGCTATCCCAATATCGGCGTCGATCTTTTCCCCAGAATTGATTTTCCGATCGTGACCATCACGACGGACCTCAAGGGCGCCAGCCCCGACGTGATGGATGTGGACGTGACGGACCGCATTGAAGGAGCGGTCAACACCATCAACGGCGTCAAAAGCATCACCTCCATCAGCTATGAAGGACGCGCGCGCACGACCATTGAATTTGTCCTGGAGCGAAACATCGATCTGGCCGTTCAGGATGTGCGCGAAAAAGTGTCCACGATTCGCTCCAAGCTGCCGGACGACATCGATGAACCGAGAATTGCCAAGGTGGACCCCGACGCTTCGCCGATCCTTTTTTTGAATCTTTCCGGCGACCGTTCCGTGCGGGATCTTTCCACCTACGCGGACGAGATCCTGAAAGAGCAGCTGCAGCGCATCAACGGCGTCGGCGACGTGATCTTTTACGGGCTGCGCCTGCGACAGGTGCGCATCTGGCTGGATGCCGACCGAATGAGAGCCTACGAGGCGTCTCCCCATGACATCGTCGCCGCGCTGAGGCGGGAAAACATTGAACTGCCGGGCGGACGCGTCGAAACCCAAACGCGTGAATACACCGTCCGGATCAAGGGGGAGTTTCCCCGCATCGCCGATTTCAACGACCTGATCATCAGCTATTATAAAGGCGCACCGGTGCGGATCCGCGACATCGGCCGCGCCGAGGACGGCATGGAGGAAAAACGGTCGCTGGCACGCTTCAACCGCGTTCCCGCCGTGGGGATGGCCATCCAGAAGCAGTCGGGCACCAATACCGTTGAGGTGGCCAACCGGGTCAAGAAGGAAATTGAAAAAATCAACAAAACCCTGCCCCCGGGCATGAGAGTCAATACCGCCGTTGACCAGTCTCTGTTTATTGTCCGTTCGATCGAGGAGGTTCAGTTTCACCTGATTCTCGGCAGCCTGTTTGCCGTTTTGGCCGTCCTGCTGTTTCTCAAGAACGTGCGCACGACGCTGATCAGCGCGGTGGCGCTTCCGGTTTCCGTCATCTCCACCTTTGCGCTGATCAACGCCTTCGGGTTTACCTTCAACAACATGACCATGCTGGCCCTGTCGCTTTCGGTGGGCCTTCTGATTGACGACGCGATCATTGTCATTGAAAACATTTACCGCCACGTGGAGGAAGGCATGGAGCCGCGCGAAGCGGCAACTTTCGGGACCTCCGAAATCGGGCTCGCGGTGATGGCGACCACCTTCGCGATCGTGGGCATTTTTCTGCCCGTCGCTTTTATGAAAGGGATTATCGGCCGGTTCTTCATCCAGTTTGCCCTGACGATCGTTTTTGCCGTAATGGTGTCGCTCTTGGTTTCCTTCACGCTGACGCCGATGATGGCCTCGATTTTTCTGAAGCCTCACCGCAAAAGCATGCCCAATCCCCTTGCCGCCGGAGCTTCCGGCGCTGGCCCGCCGGCGGGGCCGTCCTTCTGGAAAAGGGTCGGCGACGTTCTGGAGCGCTACTACAAGAGACTGGAAGACTTTTACCGACGCGTCCTTGCGTTTACGCTGGGCTGGCGCAAAGCCGTTCTCGTGGGAACCCTGGTCATCTTTGTGTTGAGCCTTGGCCTCACCGCGTTCATGGGCAAGGAATTTGTTCCGCCGGAAGATCAGGGCGTTTTCATCGTTCGCATGGAGGCGCCGATCGATTATTCCGTGGATCAGATGGAACGGTATCTGGGCCAAACGGAGCAGATGATGGCCGACATTCCGGAAGTGAAATCGGTCTATTACGTGCAGGGGTACGGAGGCTACCACAACCGTGCGCTGATGTTTCTCAACCTGAAGCCCAAAGCCCAGCGTAAAAGAAGCCAGGAGGATGTCAAAAAAATCGCCCGCGCCAAACTGCGCGCGATCCCCGGGCTGAAAGTCTCCGCGGAGGACATTTCCGTTGTGGGCGGAGGAATCCGGAATGTGCCGATCCAGTTCAGCATTCGCGGCCAGGACTTGAACGCGCTGCAGGCCTACGCCAAGCAGATCAGCGCGGAGTTCGCCAGGCTGCCCGGCATCACGGATGTGGACACGTCTCTGGAAGCCGGCAAACCCGAGTTTAAAATTTATGTGGACCGCGACAGGGCTGCGGATCTGGGCGTGGAGGTGGCTACGATTGCCGAGGCGATCAATATTCTGATCAGCGGCGAGATGGACATCGCCCGCTACAAGGATGAACTCAAGGGGAAACGATACGATATCCGGGTGCGGCTCAATCCGCAGGACCGGGAAAGCGCCTCTTCTCTGGGGCGCATTTATGTGCGCGCCCGCGACGGCAAGCTGGTGAGTCTTTCCAACGTTGTTTACATGGAAGAGGGGGCGGGCCCAAGCGTCATCAACCGCGTGGACCGGCAGCGGGCCATTACCGTGTTCGCCTCTCTGGAAGGCAAACCGCTGGGGCAGGCGAAGAAAGAGCTGGATGCGATCGCGGCAAAAATTCTGCCGCCGGATTACCTGCCCAAGTATCAGGGAATGGCCGACACCATGCAGGAGTCCTTCACCTATCTGCTGTTCGCGCTGTTGTTGGGCGTCATCATGGCCTATATGATTCTGGCGTCGCAGTTTGAAAGCTTTGTGCATCCCGTGACCGTGCTGCTGTCCATGCCGCTGTCCTTCATCGGCGCTTTCGGCGCCCTGTTTGTCACCGGCAATACGCTGAATATCTTCAGCCTGATCGGCTTGATTCTGCTCATGGGGCTCGTCAAGAAGAATGCCATTCTGCTGGTGGATTATACCAATGTTCTGCGGGGCAGGGGGCTGTCGCGACGGGAAGCGATTCTGCAGGCGGGGCCGGTCCGGATGCGGCCGATTCTCATGACCACCTTTGCCATGGTCTTCGGTATGCTGCCCATTGCTCTGGCGGTTGGGGAAGGCGCGGAAACAAGGTCTCCCATGGGCATTGCCGTGATTGGCGGGCTGCTGACATCCCTGGTGCTGACGTTGATCGTGGTCCCGGCCGCCTATGATATTTTTGACGACTGGCAGGAGAAATTCAGGAGCCGGAAAAGAAAGAACGGAAAACCATAAAAGACGGTTGTTTCGGGAGGATGTCCCATGAAAATGTTTTTTGTCATTTACGCCGAGGCCATGGATGAGCGGGTCACGGACGCCTTCAAAAACGCCGGGTTCAGATCCTACACGAAAATGCACGGTGCGACCGGCGAAGGCGAGGAAAGCGAGCCGAAGCTGGGCACGCACTACTGGCCGGGCAGGAACAATACGCTTTTACTGGGCGTACCGGACGAAGAGATTCAGCAGCTCGTCGATCTGGTCCGGAAGTTCAAAACGGAAAATCCGCGGGCGGGATTAAGGGCGTTCACCTTTCCGTTGGAGGAATGCGTTTGAGGACGGGCGCTTTAGCGCTTTTTAATGGAGATTAATGCCTTTGCGGCGGCCGTTTTCACATTTTCCGGGTAGCGGCTGATGCCCAGGAAGGATTTGGTCCCCACGATTCTGGAAAGGACGGGGATGGAGTTGGAAAGTCCGATGCTGCCCAAGGCGGCGCAGATCCTTTCCTGCAGAGTCGCCCGCAGGTCTTTGTCTTTGATCGGATTATTCTCCAGCAGGATGACCAGCGTCGGCTCCGCCTCGGCGCATTTGGCGCCGCCGAGCACGTCGATGATGTTGATCATGAATTTGTGCTCCACCTGCGGCAGGACGGAAAGGAGCAGCGCGCAGCGCTGGCTTTTCCCGGTGCGATTGATGCCTTTCAGGGCCTCCAGCCTTACCTTGACGTTTTCGTGGAGAAGGAGCGGCAGAAGCGCTTCGGCGCTGGACTCATCTCCGATGTGGCTCAGAATGTAGGCGATGTTTCGCAGGTAAAACCAGGGCTGATCCTTGCCGAGCCGGTCGCGGACCGGCGGAACCGCCGGCCGGCCGGCGCTGATGATCAGCCGCATGATGCGAACGCGCTCATTGCTGTCCCGGTGCTCCCTGAGCAGGTCCAGCAAATGATTCAGGGCGTTGTCGCCGAGCCGGATCAGCATTTCTCCCGCGTCGCGCTTTTTATCCGGTTCTCCGTCCTTGTAAATGTTGAAAAGGATGGCGAGGCGCTCTTCGGAGGCGCAGGCGCTGATGAAGTCAACGGATATCTCGTGAATCGTATCGTTCTTTTCCACCACGCCCGTCCGGATGTCGTTGAAAAAGCCCAGAATCGGAATGGCTGCGTGAAAGTCGTCCTGCCAGACCAGGTCATTCACATAGCCCCTGAGAAAACCGCAGATTTTCTGATATGCGGGGGTCGCCAGCGTTTCCAGCTTGACCCAATCCAGCAGTTTGCCGGCGATTCCCCGAAGGACGGCGTTCTTTTCTTTTTCCGGCAGATTTTCAACGATTTCAATCAGCGCGCGCGCTGCCTGGTCCCGTACTTTGGCGTCTTCGGCAAACATGTTTCCCAGAAGACGGTTCATGATGGTTTCGAGGGTTGCCCGCTCCTTTTGCGCGGCTAGGGTTTGCACCGTCCGGATCAGAGGCGTCATGATCGCTTCATCCAGAACGCCTTTTGCGCTGTCGCCGAGCAGCCGTTCGATATTTTCCTGAATCTGCGGCAGGCTGACCGCCTCCGGGGCTTCTTCCCGGCCGACATCATCCGCGCTCTCCGGAAGTTCGGATGCCGTCGGTGGGGCGTCCCGCCGGAGTTTGCCGACCAGGTTCCGCATCAGCGGACCGATGGCGGAGTTTTTCTTGTTTTGAGCAAGAATTTCTCTGGTTACTCCCGGGCCGATGTCCGCGATGGACCGGTCGATGGCTTCCCGGACCTTTTGCTGTGTTGTTGGATCGAACTGATCCGAGACTCCGTCCATCCGCTCCACGATGCCGGCCAGCTTTTCCGCGAGCTGGACATCGGACAGAACGCCTTTCTCGGCGGCCAGTTTGGAAAGGCTGTTCTCCAGCGATTTCAGCAGCCACTCCGGGTTGTCCGTCATCTCCAGAAGCTTCTGCCGGTCATTTTGCAATTCCGGATGGGATTCGCCGAGGTACTGCAAAATCTGGTCGTCGGTGATCTCCAGGCTGGAAACAATCTTTTGATTTTTCCCTTTGGCGACGAATATTTTTTCATCCAGGCGGATATGGGACAAATGATTTTTTTCGATGAGCTCCGGCAGGCCGCCTTCGTCCAGGATTTTTTCCGGGTCTTTGGCGAGGTGAGCCAGCAGTAAGACCAATTCCCTCTTTTCCAGTCCCTTGTGCAGTGAAAGGCTTTTAATGTTGAACTTCAGGAGAATTTCCAGCGTGGAGGAAACATACGATTTTTCATGATCTTTTTGTGTCAGCGGCTCATCGCCGATCAGCAGGGTTCTTTCGGATTCCGACAGAATAAAGGACGGATAAACTTTGAAATAGTTCAGAAAAACCTGGTAAAGGTTTTCCATTCCGTTCATAACGAGGGCGCTGCTCAACGGATAGAAGCGGACGTTTTTGACCACGGTATTCATGGCGACAAGAACATCCAGGCTGATTTGCTTGATCGCTTCCGTCAAGGTTGCTTTCTCCTTCCTGAAAAATTACTTGTCCACTTCAAACATTTTTTTCTCCGCGCCGCAAACCGGACAGGTCCAGGCGTCCGGAATGTCTTCGAATCGGGTGCCGGCGGCGACGCCGTTTTCGGGGTCGCCCTCGGCGGGATCATAGACATAACCGCAGATGCTGCAAACATAGCGGGCGGCGGCCTGAACTTTGGGTTTGGCAGCGGCCGCATCAGCATCAAATGTTGGAGCGGATTTGGGGGATTTGCCGCCCTTGACGTTCTGATAATAGGCGTATGTCATCGGTGTGCCTTCTCCCACCAGATCCGCCTCGACAACTTTGCCCAGAAAAATCGTGTGCGTTCCGCCGTCCAGTTCACCTTCCACTTCTGCTTCGGCAAATCCCAGAGAATAATCCAGAACGATCGGCACGCCGGTGGCGCCGATTCTGCTTTTGACGTCTTTTAACTTATCGACGTCGCGTCCGCTTTTAAAGCCGAAAAGTCCGATGAAGGTCATCGGAGCGGCCTCCGACAGGATGGAAACGACAAATT